>Ga0184626_10000498_pt1 | contig 12303 bp, 7 predicted proteins | sample PLM3_60_b1_FD_133142 | JGI IMG/M metagenome (GOLD analysis project Ga0184626, IMG submission 133142) | Groundwater sediment microbial communities from an aquifer in East River, Colorado, USA - PLM3_60_b1 | ecosystem: Environmental > Terrestrial > Soil > Riparian zone | place: USA: East River... | reverse complement strand
TGACGCCGGTAAGGACATCGCCGGCCATGATCGCCCGCTGGATCGGCGCCGCACCGCGCCAGCGCGGCAGCTTCGATGCGTGGATGTTGAGCGCGCCAAAGCGAGGCCACGCCAGGACCGCCGGCGGCAGGATAAGCCCATAAGCGGCCACCACCAGCACATCGAGCGGGATGGCGAGCGCCTCGGCGCGGCCGGCTTCCACCTTGAGCGAAGGCGGCTCCAGCACGGGAATACCCCGTGCGCTTGCCAGTTGTTTGACCGGTGAAGGGGTGAGACGCAGCCCACGACCCCGTGGCCGGTCGGGTTGGGTCAGCACTACGGGGACGGCAAAGCCTGCGTCCAGGATCGCCGTGAGGGCCTCGGCGGCGAATCCAGGCGTTCCGGCAAAGCCGACCCGAAGGGGCTTCAACCCGACCCCGGCAGTACGCGCAGCGTGGCTCAGCCGGCCAACCGCTGCTTCTTGCGCTGCCTGGCTTTGATCCGGGCGCGTTTCAATGGCGACAGGTAGTCGACAAACATCTTGCCGATCAAGTGGTCCATTTCGTGCTGTATGCAGACGGCGAGGAGGCCCTCCGCGGTCCGCTCGATCGGTTCGCCGCGCTCATTCCGTGCCCGGACCGTGATCCGGGCTGCCCGGGTGACCTTGTCGTAATAACCCGGGACGGACAGACAGCCCTCCTCGCACTCCGCCTCGCCCTCGGCCGCAACGATTTCCGGGTTGACGAGAACGAGAAGGTCGTCCTTGGTCTCGGAGATGTCGATGACGATGATGCGCTTGTGCACGTCCACCTGGGTCGCTGCCAGGCCCACGCCCGGCGCGGTGTACATCGTTTCGGCCATGTCACGGACGAGCTTGACCACCCCTGGGGTGAACGACGTGACGGGCGCCGCGACTTTTTTGAGACGCGGATCGGGGTATTCGAGGATGGTTAGAAGCGCCATAGCTTGCCAAATGCAAGGTTACGGATGCAGAATCCGTGTTAAGTCCTTATTTTGCGGCGGTTTAGGACGATAGCAACCCGTCCGTCTGGTACGCCCGACCGGGAAGAGGCGTTATGCTTCAACAGTTTACCATAGCCGTTCGCCTCACCGTCGCCATCGCGGCCGTAAGTCTGTTGGCGCTTGTCAGCGCCGCGCGTGCGCAGAGTCCCCAGCCCATCGGCATCGCCGACCGTGCGCCATCGAGCTACACGGTGCAGAAGGGCGATACGTTGTGGGGCATCTCCGGCAAGTTCCTGAAAGAACCGTGGCGCTGGCCCGAAGTCTGGCGGATGAATCGCGAGCAGATCAGGAATCCGCATCTCATCTATCCCGGCGACATTGTGCGTCTCGAGTACGTCGATGGACAGCCGCAGCTCATGCTCTCGCGCAGAGACACCGTCGTACTGTCGCCGACGACCCGCGTGTCACCGCTCGGCGCCGACGCAATTCCGAGCATCCCGCCCAACGACATCGAGCCGTATCTGACGCGTCCGCTGGTGACGGGCCCGTCCGGGCTCCTGAACGCGGCGCAGATCCTGCGCGGACGTAGTGACGAGCGCGTCGTGCGGGGCACGGGTGACGTCGTCTATGTGCTTGGCATCGATCCGACGATGGGCGACTACTGGTATATCTACCGGCCCGCCGGCGCCATCGTCAATATCCCGGGGACCGAGGTTCTGGGCTACGAAAGCAAGTTCCTCGGCACCGCACGCGTCGAAAAATTCGGCGAGCTCGCGACGGTGCGCATCGAGTCCGCCACCGAGGAAATCCTGATCGGCGACCGGATGCTCCCGGCGCCGCGGGAGACGCTGGTCAATTACGTGCCGCACGCGCCGGACAAGAACATCGACGCGCGAATCCTGCGCGTGCCCTATGGCGGCCTCGAGACCGGCCGCGGCGGCATCGTCACGCTGGACCAGGGGCAGCAGGACGGCGTGGAGGTAGGTCATGTGCTCGCCATCTATCGCGTGATCCCGCCCATCGAGGATCCGCGGCCGTCGCGCCAGCAGACGATCATCCTGCGCTTCCTTGACCCGACCACGGTGTTTACGCCACGGGAGTTCGTGCAGCCCGCCGACGAACGCACGGGGTTGCTGTTCGTATTCCGTACGTTTGACCGGGTCTCCTACGCCGTCGTTCTCAACACGACCGATCCGGTGCGCACCGGCGACTACGCGCGCAAGCCGTAGCCTCATCGTCTGTTCGTCCGATACCGGCGGCAAGCGACGGCCGGACATAGTCGCGCGATGAACTCCGCCGCGCACCGCGAGGCCTGGGCCTCCCTGTCGTTGCGGGCGCTGCCGCACGCGGCGATGGTCGCGTTGCTGCGTGCCTTCGGCGCTCCCGAGAATGTGCTTGCCGCGTCGCGCGCGCAATTGTCCGCCGTAGTTCCCGACGCGGTCGTGGCGAGCCTTCTGGCGCCGCCGGCGCAGGATGCGCTTGCCCGTACGTCGGCGTGGCTCGCGGTGCCCGGCCACGACGTCGTGGCATGGGACGATACCGACTATCCCCGGGCGCTCCTCGAGTTGGGTTATGCGCCACCCGTGCTTTTTTTCGTCGGCCGTCGTGAGCTGCTGAACCGGCCCGCGTTGGCGATCGTGGGCAGCCGCAATGCGACGGCGCAGGGGCTCGACAATGCGCGCAACTTTGCGCGCGCGCTGGCGGAGGCCGGATTGACGATCGTCTCGGGGTTGGCGCTCGGCGTGGACGCGGCGGCGCACGAAGGCGCGCTCGGCGGCGCGGGGTCGACCCTCGCGGTCGTCGGCACCGGTCTTGATCGCGTGTATCCGGCGCGCCATCGCGAGCTTGCGCACCGGATTGCCGACGAGGGCGGGCTCCTGTCCGAATTTCCACTCGGGACCCCGCCCAGGGAAAAGAATTTTCCGCGGCGCAACCGTCTTATCAGCGGACTTGCGCAAGGCGTGCTGGTCGTCGAGGCGGCGCTCGGGTCGGGTTCGCTTATCACCGCGCGCTACGCCGGCGAGCAGGGACGCGAAGTATTCGCGATCCCCGGGTCGATCCATTCGCCGCTGGCGAAGGGTTGTCACAAGTTGATCCGCGAAGGCGCCAAGCTGGTCGAGACGGCGCAGGACATTCTCGAAGAGTTGGGAATGGCAGTCAAAGCCACCGGCAGCTTGCAATCGGCGACCGGTGCGCCCATCTCGGAGAGCGCGTTGCTGGCGGCGCTCGCCGACGATCCCGTCGACATCGATGCGCTCGTCGCGCGTACCGGCCTGCCTGCGCACGCGGTCACGGCAGAGTTGACCGAGCTCGAGCTCGCGGGCATCGTCGCGTCGTTGCCGGGCGGACGATGGCAAAGGAGGCGGACGTGATGAAATCTCGCGCGCGCCTTCCCCGCAGAATTTCGTTGCAATCCAAATAGAGTAGTATCTGCGTCCTTTTTGCGTGGACCCTGAAGCTTGGCCAAGACCCTCATCATTGCCGAGAAGCCCTCCGTCGCCGCCGACATCGCGCGCGCGCTCGGCGGCTTCACGCGCCATGACGACTACTTCGAGAGCGACAAGCAGATCCTGTCGTCGGCGGTCGGCCATCTGCTCGAGATCGGCATGCCGGAAGACGAAGAGGTCAAGCGCGGCAAGTGGACGTTCGCGCACCTGCCCGCCGTGCCGTCCAAATTCGCGCTGAAACCCATCGAGAAGAACGAGAACCGGCTCAAGACGCTGCTGAAGCTCATCAAGCGCAAGGACGTGACCGCGCTCCTCAACGCGTGCGACGCCGGCCGCGAGGGCGAACTCATTTTCCGTTACATCGTCCAGTACGCGAAGACGAGCAAACCGATCAAGCGGCTGTGGCTGCAGTCGATGACGACGGCCGCGATCCGCGACGGCTTTGCACAACTGCGCAGCGACGAGGCGATGCTGCCGCTCGCCGATGCCGCCGTATGCCGCTCGGAGGCCGACTGGCTCGTCGGCATCAACGGCACGCGCGCGATGACCGCGTTCAATTCCAAGTCCGGCGGCTTTCAGCTGACCACCGTGGGCCGTGTGCAAACGCCCACGCTGGCGATTCTGGTCGAGCGCGAGGAAAAGATCCGCGCCTTCCGGCCCCGCGAATACTGGGAAGTGGTCGGCACGTTTCGCGCGGCGGGCGGCGAGTACACGGGCCGCTGGTTCGACGAGAAGTGGAAGCGTGTCGAAGACGATCCCGATGCGCGCGCGGAGCGCGTGTGGAACGAAGCCCAGGCGCAGGCGATTGCCGACAAGTGCGCGGGCAGGACCGGCACGGTCACCGAAGAATCGAAACCATCGACGCAGATTCCGCCGCTGCTATACGACCTGACGAGCCTGCAGCGCGAAGCCAATGGCCGGTTCGGCTTTTCGGCGCGCACGACGCTGTCGCTCGCGCAGGCGCTCTACGAGAAGCACAAGGTGTTGACGTATCCGCGCACCGACGCGCGGGCGCTGCCCGAGGATTACCTCGACACCGTCAAGGCGACGCTCACGGAATTGGGCGAGACCAACGCCTTCGGCGGATTCGCGCGCGAAATCCTGAAGCAGAAATGGGTGCGGCCGAACAAGCGCATCTTCGACAATTCGAAAATCTCCGATCACTTCGCGATCATTCCGACGATGTCGCGACCGAAGCATTTGAACGAGATCGAAGCGAAACTCTACGATCTCGTCGTGCGGCGCTTTCTCGCCGTGTTCTATCCGCCGGCGGAGCACCTGCTGACCACGCGGATCACGCGCGTCGAAAGCGAGCCGTTCAAGACCGAAGGGCGCATCCTCGTGTCCCCGGGCTGGCTCGCCGTGTACGGAAAGGAAGCCCAAGGCGAAGAGGCGTCGCTCGTGCCGGTGAAGCCGAACGAAAAGGTCGCGACCGAGAAGGTCGACGTGGTACCGCTCGTCACCAAGGCGCCGCCGCGCCTGAACGAAGCGACGCTGCTGTCTGCGATGGAAGGCGCCGGCAAGCTGATCGAGGACGACGACTTGCGCGAGGCGATGCGCGAGAAGGGGCTCGGCACGCCGGCGACGCGCGCGGCGATCATCGAAGGGCTGATCGCGGAACGCTATGTCCATCGTGAAGGCAAGGAGCTCACGCCGACGGCGAAGGCGTTCTCGCTGATGACGCTGCTGCATGGCCTTGGCGTGCCCGAGCTGTTCTCGCCGGAGCTGACGGCGGAGTGGGAGTTCAAGCTCGCGCAGATGGAGCACGGGAAGCTTCCGCGCGACACCTTCATGCGCGAGATCGTCGCGATGACGGAGCACATCGTCGGCCAGGCCAAGGGCTACGAAAGCGACACGATCCCCGGAGACTTCGCCACGCTTTCGCATCCCTGTCCGAAATGCGGGATCGGCGAGGTGCACGAGAAATACAAGAAATTCCAGTGCATGAACCCCAAATGCGACTTCGCATTCTGGAAAATCATGGGCGGACGCCAGATCGAGCCGCAGGAAGCCGACGCGCTGATCAAGGACCGCGAGATCGGCCCGCTCGAAGGCTTCCGCAGCAAGCTCGGCCGGCCGTTTTCGGCGAAGCTCAAGTTGAACGATGCGAATGAAATCGTGTTCGACTTCGGCAGTCCGGACTCGCTGGATGAAGGCGAGATGCCCGACTTTTCCGAGCAGACCCCACTCGGCGCCTGCCCGAAGTGCAGCGCGCGCGTATTCGAGCTCGGCAATTCGTACGTCTGCGAGAAAGCGGTCGGTCCCGAGAAGACCTGCGATTTTCGCTCCGGCCGCATGATCCTCCAGCGGCCGATCGAGCCCGCGCAGATGCGGAAGCTCCTGGCGTCGAGGAAGACCGACCTCCTGCAGTTCGTGTCCTCGCGCACCCGGCGGCCCTTTTCGGCCTACCTGGTCGTGCAAAAGGATGGCAAGGTCGGCTTCGAATTCGAAGCGAAGGATCCCAACAAGGTGCGCGGCACCCGTGGCGCGCGGCCATCCACGGCGCTGCGCGTATTGGGCGCCCATCCCAGGGACAAGCGGCCCGTCGAATTGCACAGCGGACGCTATGGCCCGTACGTGAAACACGGCAACGTGAACGCAACGGTACCGGATCGCGATTCTGTCGACGCGCTGACCTTCGACGACGCGCTCGCGTTGCTCGCCGCCAAGTCCGGCAAGCCGGCGTCCGGCGCGACGGCACGCGCGACCAAGGCTGCGGTGAAGAAGCGCACGCGCGCGCCGACCAAGCCCGTTGCGGCCAAGGTCCCCGCGACCAAGCCTTCCGCGTCGCGAACGGCCACAATACCGTCATCTGCCAAGAAGGCGGCGAGCCGAAAGCCCGCGGCGAACAAGCCCGCGCCGCGCAAGCGCAAGGCGAGCTAGGCGCGCGCGCCGGCGTCAGCCGGCGCGCACATCGCGACGATATCGGGACCGTCGCCCTCGGCGAGCCAGCCCTTCGCCGTCATCTCGTCGCGCACGGCGCGATCGATCGAGTAACGATGGTTGGCATCCGGGCGATTCGAATAGACGCGGTAGACGGGCACGGACCCGGTGGCGCAGTTGCCGGCGGCCGTCGGATACAGGAAAAAGAAATTCGGCTCTTCGAGAATGAAGGTCGGATTCTTCGCCATCGTGCCGTCGCACTCGGTCTTGTCGCGTCCGAAGTAATGGCCGTCGCCCTTGCCGGGCGGAATGTAGATCCGGCACACCGGCGACGTGCCGGTGACAGCACCCTGCAACACGGTGAAGGTCTTGCCGGTGCGGGTCCAGCCCCTGATCGTGGTCCCGGCGTCGAGCAGTGCGATCTCCGCCGGCACCCACGTGATGAAGTAGTGATCGAGCGCCGCGTTATAGAACTCGACGATCGCCACCGGGACCGCGGCACCCGTCGTGGCCAGTGCCTGGCGCACCGCGCCCGGCGCATCCAGGATGCCGGCGCCGCATGTGGTGGGCGCGCAATTGGAGCCGGCGGGAAACGGTTTCGCGCTCGCCTTCAGGAAATCGCGCACCTGCGTCGCCGTGAGGTCCGGCGCGACCGACAGCATCAGCGCCACGACACCGCTCACGAGCGGTGCGGAAAAACTGGTGCCCGCGCGGTATCGCGAGGCGTCGCCGACGGGCACGGTCGTGCCGCTGTTGATGATCGTCAGGATGTTGTACGGACTGCCGCCGATGTTGTTGCCGCCGGGGGCTGAAATGTCGACCCGTGGTCCGTAGTTCGAATAGGTGGCGCGGGTCCCGGAAAAGGTCGAGGCGCCCACCGCTATGACGCCAGTGCAGTCGGAGGGGTAGTGAGCGCCGCCGCTGTTCTCGTTGCCGGCGGACGCAACGATCGCGCGCGTGATGCCGTGCGCCAGCACCGCGTTGACCGAGTCCTGGAATTATTGCGAGCATGGCCCGGGATCGCCGAGGCTCATGTTGATCACGTGCGCGGGAGTGGCGTTGACGGGGGCGGCGGGGACCGCGAGTCCGCCGGCCCAGGCCAGGCCATCGGCAACATCGGTGTCGTCGCCATTGCACTTGCCGAGCACGCGCACGGGAAGGATCTTCGCGTTCCAATCGACGCCGGTGAGCCACACGCCGTTATCGGCGTTCGCCGCGATCACCCCCATGACCGAGGTTCCGTGCCACGAGCTGTCCCGGACCGCGCATTCCGCAAAGGTACTCATCTGGTCCGCGGCACTCACCCAGTCGCCGGGGTCGGCCGCATCGCTGTCTCGATAATTGCCTTTCGAGTCCTTGGCGTTGCCGTCGTTGCTGGGAGCGAAGTTGGCGACGAAGTCGTAGCCCGGCAATAACCGCCCGGCGAGATCGAGGTGATTGGTCGATCCGGTGTCGAGGACGGCAACCACCGTCGAGGGCGAGCCGATCGTGAGGTCCCACGCGGTCGTTGCATCGATGGTCGTCGTGCCGCGCGCGAGATAGAACTGGTCGCCGAACTGCGGATCGTTGGGAACGCGCTCCGCACGCAACGGCCGCGAACGCTCGGCGTATTCGACCTCCGGATGGGTTGCTAGCTGAGCAACGATAGCGTCAGCGTCAGCGGCGGACCGGACCGCCGGCGAAGTAAGCACTTGCGCCCCAATCGCCATCGTGCGCATATCGGTGAGCGGAATGCCCGACTCGTGTGCCAGTTGCGCGACACGATCTTCCGTCCGTTGGATCGAGCGGTTCGATTCGGCCTTGAACTTGACCACCAGGCGCGGCGTGAAGCCTGCATCGGTCATGCCGCCGACGATCGTCGCGCCGATGACCGGCGTCACGCTGACCAGCGCTACGGCAGCGGTGAAGAGGCGAGCGATGGCGCGGTGAACGGTCATTTGCGTGGGCAGGAAGGAGAGGATGGCTGGCGAGGGCGCCGGCGGGAGCGTAGACCCGGTCGCACCCGCCAAGTTCGCCGTCAGCGGTCCGCTTGCGTTCCCGCGACGGCCGCGGCTTGCGGGAGATTGCCGCGGACCTCGAACTCGACGCGCGACAGCGGCGCGCCGTGCGCGTCTTCCAGCACCAGCGTATGCGGCCCCGGCGTCGGTGCCCATAACACGCGACCGTGGCGATCGGGTAAATCGATTTCGTCGAGCTTCCAGCGCGTGCCGGCGACGACCGGCGAAGCGATGAACGCGACCCGCTGGTGCGCGACAGGAATGTCAGGATCAAGCGCGATGATCGTGCCCGGCGCCGGATAGCGGATCCGCGGCGTGACGGATGCTGGGCCGCCCGCGTCGTCGTTGGCGCGCACTCGTTGCATCGCCGTACCCGCGACGAACCATTCGCGCCGCTCGCTTTCGATGGACGGCTCGAACGCCACGATCTGTTGCGTGAGGCCCGCCGGGGCCTGCGGACGCGCGGAGCTCTCGGCGCGATGCAACCAATGGACGACATCGCGCCAGATGGGGGCCGCGCCCGTCACGCCCGAAACGTCGCGCATCGGCGCACCGGAAAAATTGCCGACCCATACGCCGACGGTGTAGCGCGACGTGTAGCCGACGCACCAGTTGTCGCGCATGTCCTTCGACGTCCCGGTCTTCGCGGCGCTCCACACGCGTGTTGCCAACGGATTTTCCAGGCCGAAGGTGGCCGCCCGCGCGCTGCGGTCGGCGAGGATGTCGGTCACGACAAAGCTCGCGGCGGCGCCGAAGACGCGCTGCGCTTCCGCGGGCTGCGCACTTACGATAGCCCGCGTTCCGCCGACCACGCCGCCGTTGGCGAGCGCACGGTACGCGTTGGTCAGCGCGAGCAGCGTGACATCGGCGCCGCCCAACGCCAACGATGCGCCGTAGTAGTCGTCGGGTTGCGTCAGCGTGTCGAAGCGCAGCGCCCGCAACGTGTCGTGAAAGCGGTCGAGTCCGACCAACTCGAGCGTGCGCACGGCCGGCACGTTGAGCGAGCTCGCGAGGGCCGTGCGCACGCTGACGCTGCCGTGGAAGCCGCGGTCGTAGTTCTGCGGCACGTACATGCCGCGCGCGGTGGCGATGGCGAGCGGACTGTCGTCGACCAGCGAGGCCGCCGTGAGCAATTTCCGATCGAACGCCAGCGCGTACAGAAAGGGTTTGAGCGTCGAGCCGGCTTGCCGCGGCGCGACCACGCCGTCGACCTCCGCGGCGTTCGACAGCTCGCCGCTGCTGCCGACATAGGCCAGCACGTCGCCGGTCGCGTTGTCGAGCACGACGACCGCGCCGTCCTCGACGCCGCGCGCGGTGAGCTCGGCCAGATGATCGCGCAGCGCACCGATCGCATACGACTGCAGCGGCGCGTCGAGCGTGGTCGCAAGCCGTTCGCCCGGGATCCTGAGCAGCTTCGTGGCGAGATGGGGTGCGAGGTTCCATCGCGGCGGCAGCCGATAACCGCCAAGCGACACCGAAGCCAGCGCGCGGATCGGCTCGCATGGGACCTCCGCCGTGACCGCGACGGCCACCGCGCACGCGCGCTGTGCGACCAGCGCGGGCTTGGCGCCGGGCGCGCGCAACAGGGCGACGAGGATCGCCGCTTCGCGGGCATCGACACCGGCCGGCGCCTTGCCGAACAATCCGTGCGTCGCGGCGCGCAGTCCACGGAGCTCGCCGCGAAACGACGACAGGTTGAGATACGCTTCGAGGATCTGCGCCTTGGTCCACGTGCGCTCCAGTGCGCGCGCGGCCGCCGCCTGGTCCCACTTCTGCGTCAATGTGCGCCGCTCACCTGTGTCGTTACGCAACGTCGGATCAAGCAAGCCGGCCAGTTGCATCGTCAGCGTCGAGCCGCCGCGCGGGCGTTTTCCATCCGCGCTGCGCCACACGCTGTCCCACGCCGCCACTGCCATGCCCGGCCAATCGACACCGTCGTGCGTGTAGAAGCGCTTGTCTTCCGCCGCAATCAGCGCCACGCTCATGGCGGGCGAGACGTCGTTCAACGTCACCCAGTCGAGCTGCCGCACCTTCGCATTCACGCGGACCTCGGAAAGTGGCGCGCTGTGGCGGTCGAGCAGCAACGCTTCGGACGAGATATAGGTCGCCTGAACGTCGGCGAACGACGGGGGCGCGGTTGTGGCCGCGGTTGTGCGGGGGAGCAAGGCCATCGCGCATGCGACCGTTCCCGCAATCAAGCGCAGCCACGTCATGGCTGCACCGCCCACACGGCGTTCGGCATCTCGCCGAACATTTCCGGTGCGTACATCGCCTCGACGCGCGTGGCCGGCAGGTTGAACGCGCCGGGATTGTTGAGCCGTAGCGTGTATTCGACGACGAACCGGCCCTTCGGCACGTAACGGAAGTACGCGCGATAGGCGGCAAACGTCCGCTCCTCGAACGCCGGCCACACGGTGCCCTGCTTGCGTTCGCCTTGCGTGGCGATGGTCGAGTCGCCGCCCAGACCACGGCCGAGCGCCGTACTGCCGGCGGGCAAGGGATCGTCGACGACCACCCACGCCATGTCGCTTTGCGCATCGACGTCGAGCCGAACGCGCGCGATGTCGCCGCGCCGCCATGCGTCCTTCGTCTGCTGCTGGATCGGCGTCACGGTGCGCGTAATCCGGTAGCCGCTCGACAACGCCGTCGTCAACGGAATCGCGGCGATGCTTTGCAGCGTGATCCACGGGGCGCCGGTGCCGTCCTGTTTTAGTGCGACGTTCTGCCGGCCCTCCGGCCAGGGCAGTCGCTGCGCAAACAGCTTGGCGCCATCGTCGCTTTGCCATGCATGGCTCACCGTCTGGTCGGCAAGCGCCGCCGTCGTGGTTCCGGTGACAGGCGTGGCCTCGAACCGGGCCGAGAACTTCGCGAGCGCGAGCACGCCCCACGCGTTGGCGACCGTCGTGTTCCAGTGCCCGCGCTGCATGCGGCCAAGCGATCCGCGGACCATCCGTGGCATGTCCTCTTTCCACGCCGGGACGTCGTTCAACGCCAGCAGCAGCTTGTTGGCGTTGGAATCGGCGGAGATCATGAGCCACCACAGCGCGTCGGTCTTCTCCGTCGAGAACCCCATCGTCGTGCCCTGGAAATTGAGCCGCGAACGCAGGATCTGCTCGGCGGCCTTGATGCGCTCGTCGTGGCGTGGCAGCTTCGGCTGCCGCTTCAAGATCAGGTACCAGTCGATCACCGCCGATGTCGGCCACAGATTGGGCTCCAGCGCGATGCTGTCGAGCCACTTGGCGTTCAGCGGTTCCGCGCGCCGGGACAGCGCTTCCAACGCCGCGATCTTGCGGATCGACAGATCTGCGGTCTGCAGCGCGGAGTAACGGACCACGCGCCCTTCGACGAATCCGATCAGCGCCTGCTCCATTCGTGCGCGCTCGCGCTCGGGAATCGCCCACCCGGCCTCGCCTGCGATCGACAGTACATAAGCGGTCAGCGTGTCGTCGCCGTCGCGCAGCAGCGTCCAGTACTTCACCAGCCCGTCGCGATCGAGATAATCGGGGAGCGCGCTCATGAGGCGGTTCCAGCGCGTCACGTCGCGCAGGCCGATCGCGATCGACGCCTGCTGCTCGAAGCAACTGTAGACATACTGCTGGAGGAAATCGCGCACGCCGGGCAGCTCGCCGGCGAGCTTGCGCTGCATCTGCACGTTGATGCCGCCGCGGCCGGGAATCGCGTCGACGGGACGCTGCACCGCAATCGACTCCGGTTGCGTCAACTGCAGAATGGTCGCCTGATACGTGCGTTCGGGCACCGCGGGCACCACCTGCTGTGCGATCTTGAGCGCGTCGCGCGCCGGCGTGGCTTCCGCTGGGGGGTTGCGTTCCGTTGCATCGATCTGCCATTGCAGCGCGGAAGCACCGGTCGGCGCCGTGATCTCCCATTGGATCTCTTTCGCCTCGCCCGGCGCCAGCGCGACGTTGCGCGGCTCGAGTGCAGCCATCGACACGCCGGATGCGCTCGTGCGCGCCGCCAGCGCGACGTCGAGCGGCCGCTGCGCCGCATTGCGCACGGTGAACGTCGCGCGAAAG
>Ga0184626_10000497_pt1 | contig 12311 bp, 14 predicted proteins | sample PLM3_60_b1_FD_133142 | JGI IMG/M metagenome (GOLD analysis project Ga0184626, IMG submission 133142) | Groundwater sediment microbial communities from an aquifer in East River, Colorado, USA - PLM3_60_b1 | ecosystem: Environmental > Terrestrial > Soil > Riparian zone | place: USA: East River... | reverse complement strand
CGCGGAAGTGTTTGATTATGGCAACAATATTCGCCAGCAAGCTTACAACAATGGTGTGACAGACGCGTTTGAGTTCCCCGGTTTCGTGCCCGCGTACATCCGCCCGTCGTTTTGTGAAGGAAAGGGGCCCTTCCGATGGGTTGCATTATCGGGAGACACGGAAGATATTTACACGACCGATCAAGCCATCATGGAATTATTCCCTGAAGATGAACATCTCAGGCGCTGGCTGGCGATGGCACGCGAAAAAGTTCCGTTTCAAGGACTGCCCGCGCGCATCTGCTGGCTCGGCTACGGCGAGCGCGTAAAGGCAGGACTCAAATTCAATGATCTCGTTGCAAGCGGGAAAGTAAAAGCGCCAATTGTGATTGGACGTGATCATCTCGATTCGGGTTCTGTTGCTTCGCCGAATCGGGAGACTGAAGCCATGAAAGATGGCTCGGATGCCATTTCAGATTGGGCAATTCTGAATGCATTAATCAATGCAGTGGGCGGCGCGACGTGGGTCTCGTTCCATCATGGAGGCGGTGTGGGCATGGGATACAGCCAGCATGCAGGGCAGGTTATCGTAGCGGATGGGACACCGGAAGCGGCTCGGAGGCTGGAGAGAGTCCTTACAACGGACCCAGGCATGGGGGTAGTGAGACACGCTGACGCGGGGTACGGAATTGCCATTGGGGCCGCGAAACGTCATGGTATTAAAATGCCAATGTTGAAGTAGTAACCAATGACCAAGAAGTATTTCCGCCGATTGACAGCCACTGTTATCATTTTGCTGAGCATTCTTGCCTGTCGGCCTGTGATCGCGATCGGGTGGGAAGAGTTTTTATTTCTATTTGTAGTCATTGCTATTTTGCTCGGTCCGCTGCTCTATAGGTTCGTTCGGAGAATCGAAGATTTTCGGAGGGATAAACGGAAGGATAAATAATACAATGAGAGGGGTACTCGAACAGGTGGATGACATCCATCTGTTTTTTCATTTCCCACTCATCACATTATACTTTCACCCTTGACATACTGTATGATATACAGTATCATGCGACCATAGGTGACAAATGGAAAATGATGAACTAGTCCAAAATATGTTGTTAGAACTGCGGCGGGGAGTGCTCTCGATTGCTGTGCTAAGTCAGTTGAGCAGGGAGCAGTACGGCTATTCACTGCTCAAGGGGCTCTCTGACCAGGGAATGGAAATTGACCAGAGCACGCTTTACCCCCTGCTCCGCCGCCTCGAGTCGCAAGGATTGTTGCAATCCGATTGGCGCATCATGGACGAAGCTCGTCCGCGCCGTTACTACGTTATCAGCACACAGGGCAAAGCGGTGCTGACCAAACTGAAACGTGAATGGTCTGCGATGGTTGAGACCATGAAACAAATGTTGTCGTAAAGAAGGAGAATGAAATGAGTCTAATTGATAGATATATCGCCGAAGTCGGCAGACACCTGCCAGAGAAGGACCGTGCGGACATCGAAGCTGAGATCCGCTCGACACTAGAGGATGTAGTCGAGGAGAAGAGCCAGCAGAGGGGCAAACCCGCAGACGAAGCGAATATCGAGGCTGTACTACAGCAATTTGGCGATCCGCTATTGCTTGCACAGAAATATTCGCAGACCAAACGTTATCTGATCGGTCCACGTTGGTTTGACGCGTACGTGGATTTCCTCCAACGAATACTATATACTGCCGTTCCGGTTTTTATGATAGTCGCATTGTTCATGGCGCTTGCAGTCACCTCGGAAAACATAATCGTGGTGGTCGGTCGCGTGGTTGCTGAGACGTTCAAAATGGGGGCGATTGTGTGTTTTTGGGTCACGCTTTCATTCGCACTCGTGGAGCGCTCAGATGCCAGACCGAACGAGTCGCAAAACTCAGTAACCAAAGCATGGACAGTGAGCCAGCTGCCGGAACTGCCCAAGAAACGCCAAATTAGTGTCGGTGAGGCGGTCGCGGGTGCAACGCTTGCTGTCGGCAGTATCGCATTGGTTGCCTTGTCACCCATCATCGCGCGCGTTCAAACCGACAACGGAGCTGTGCCATTGGTTAACCCCGATTTGTGGCAGGTATGGTTGCCGATCTTCTTCGCAATCGCCGGCATTACCTTGATCCACGAACTGTTCAAATTCAAGATTGGCAATTGGACGCCAGCCTTGACAATCACGAACGTCATCCTGGGTCTTGTTTCTATTACCTATATCACCGCGCTTGTGACGACTCAGCAGGTTATTAATCCGGAATACATCGCGGCCCTTGCTGATGGCGTAGTGACAGCAGAGTTGCGTAATGCAGTCCTATGGACAGTTGATCTAAATGCCGCCATCATAATCAGTATTTATGTGTGGAGCATTGGGAACTCCATACGAATGGCAAGACGTTTTGCCAAATAAAGTCCGAATTTTGTTCACTACGAAGGAGTAAGAATGAAACTGATTGACCGTTACGTTACCCAGGTTGGAAAATACCTGCCCGCAAAAACCCGGGAAGATATCGAGAGGGAATTAAAGTCCACGCTGGAGGATATGCTGGAGGACCGCGCTCAGAACCTGGCCCGCCCTGCAGATGAAGCCATGGAACTTGAGCTGCTTAGGGAATATGGCGCTCCCGATAAAGTGGCGGATACGTATCATTCAACACAATATTTGATCGGGCCGCGTATGTATCCCATGTTCATCATGGTGCTGAAGATCGTGTTTACCGTGTTGAGTGCACTGGCAGTGGTTGGACTGGTCGTGGCGTTGGGCAAGGTCGGTTTTGCCGGACGTGAATTTGCCCAAACGCTGATGCAAACAGTCGGTGGCTACATTGGCGCTGCGATCACAGCCTTTGGCAATGTCGTGCTTGTATTTGTCCTACTGGAACGCTTCCTGCCTGACTCTGAAATAAAGGGACTTAAGACCAGCGAAGAATGGGACCCTGCCACCCTGCTCAAGGAACAGGACCCCGATATGGTGAAACGCGGTGAGTTGATCGCCGAGATCATCTTTACATTTGCGGCTGTGATCCTGCTAAATTTTTACCCGCAATTCCTTGGGATGAGTTTCTTCGTGGATGGAGAATGGTTCTTCATCCCCATGTTCTCGGATAATTTCTTCCGCTTCCTGCCGTGGATCAACCTGACCCTGCTGGCGGAGATCCTTCTGGACATTTACCTCATCCGCCAAAATACCTGGTCCGTCATCACCAGAGTGGCGAAGGTCATTGTAGAAGCCGCCAGCCTTGCAATTACAATTGCGATCTTCAATACGCCGGGCATTATCGGTTTCACAGCGGAATCGTTCGCCGGTTCGCCGATTAGCGCAGAGACCGCGAAAACACTAACAACTATCTTCATTACTATGTTCCCAGTCATATTGAGCATCGTGATGATCATTCAGGGAATTGAACTCGCCAAAGCGATCTTCCAGCTATGGAAAAGCAGATCTTCGTCAACCATTCGGTGATGAAGCGGTCAGGAAAAATCGAGCGGAGCAAAAATCCGCTCGATTTTTATTTAAACCAAGTTGCCAACCTGATTTTAAAACCACCTCACCCCGATTCTGATAAATTTTTGTCAGGACGGTTTCCCCTCTCCCAGCGGGAGAGGGCAGGGTGAGGGTATTTCGCGGCTAAAGCTACCCATCAGATTTGAGCAAAACATTAATAAGTTGTGTTTTGAAACTATAATGGTCGAGCATAATGAAATGAAGCGCCCATTTGTTTTTATCAACGTTGCAATGACCGCCGACGGCAAAATAGATACCTTCGAGCGCAAAGGCGCGTCCATCTCTTCGCAAAGCGATAAGGAGCGCGTTGATAGGCTGCGCGCTGAGTCCGATGCGGTGATGGTGGGCGGGAAAACCCTTCTTGACGAAGACCCCAAGTTAACGGTTAAATCTGAAGCATTACGCGCCGACAGGGTCGCCCGCGGTCTTTCACCGAACCCGGTAAAGGTTGGGGTTGTTACCATGGCAAATCTCAAAGCAGATTCGGCGTTTCTAACCGCCGGCCTGGCGAGCACTGTAATATTTACGACTCGTCAGACATCTAAAGAGCAGATTTCCCTTTTGAGGTCGCGCGGCGTGAATGTATATATACACGACTCGGAAAGAGTCGATCTGCCGCAGGCTCTCACAACTTTGAGGGAACTCGGCATCAATCGTCTCATGGTGGAAGGCGGCGCGACACTTAACTTTGAATTGTTGCGTCTTGGGCTGGTGGATGAAGTGTCAGCTTACATTGCGCCGATGATCTTCGGGGGCGAATCCGCTCCGACAATGGCAGCAGGCCCGGGCGTGGAAAGAAGCGCAGCCATCCCGCTGAAATTAATCGCTGTGGAAAAATGGGACGATGGTGGAGTCCTGCTAAAATATCTGTTAGAGAGGTCAATATGACAACAACAATGCATGAAAAATTTGATTTGTTACTTGAACAGGATGGCGATCATGATTGTGAGGGATTGGGCAGGGATAAGGTCTGCGTGCGCATTGTGGCAATGGCTGAACTGCCGAGTCGCTTTGGTGATTTCCATATTATTGCTTTCGAGAACAACCGTGATGGAAAGGAACATGTTGCCATTACGAAAGGTGATGTGATTGGTGCGTCGGATGTGCCGGTGCGTTTGCATTCGGAATGTCTTACCGGCGATGCGATTGGTTCGCTGCGCTGTGATTGCCGCGATCAACTGGAGACCGCGCTGAAAGCCATCGGTCAAATGGAAAGAGGCATGCTGCTCTATCTGCGTCAGGAAGGACGCGGTATTGGTCTGATTAATAAGATCCGCGCCTATAGCTTGCAGGACGAGGGGCTGGATACTGTTGAGGCGAACCTTGCACTTGGTTTCCGCGATGATGAACGCGATTATGCTGTTGCCGCGCACATGTTAATGTCCCTCAAGATCGGGTCGATCCAATTGATGACCAACAACCCAAAGAAGATCAACCAACTGACGCAATATGGCATTCAGGTCAACGGGCGCATCCCGCATATTATGGCCCCCAACGAACACAATCGTTTTTACCTCGAAACCAAAGCCGCCAAGTCTGGTCACATGATCGATTTTCGCGGCAAGGAACATTTGCCTGAACAATATGATTCTCCAATTGTGGAGGGTATGAGTGAAGACCAGATTGGAGCATTGAATGACTAACTCTTCGTCTGAGTTCCACTCCGCTCAGAGAGTCATCGTCATTACAGGCACAACCGGCGCACTCGGAACTAAAGCCGCGCATGCATTTGCCGCCCGCGGACATTCACTGGCATTGCTTGACCACAATCAAAATAGATTGGATTCCCTGACCCGCGACTTGAATTTGCCCGATGAGCGACTCTTTGCCTCGGTGGTTGACCTGCGTGACGGAGCAGCGGTTCATTCCACGACGGAAGCGGTCTCCGTTAAATTTGGCAGAGTCGATGCCCTCATCCATCTCGTGGGCGGCTGGGTCGGTGGCAAGACCATCCCTGAAGCCAGCGCAGATGACCTTGAATTCATGCTCGGCCAGCACGTGTGGACGACGTTCCATTTGTTCCAATCGTTTGCGCCGAAGCTCGCCTCAAACGCATGGGGACGCGTGATCATTGTCTCTGCATCCACAGTGCCAAATCCGCCGGGCAAGGCGGGAGTTTATACTGCCGCCAAAGCGGCGCAGGAAAATCTTGTTCTAACGCTTGCCGCGGAACTCAAACCATCCGGCGTGACCGCAAATATCATTCAAGTGAAAGCCATAGATGTTGACGCTACGCGCAAAGGCACTGGCACAACACCTGATGATATCGTGGCGGCGATGTTCTATCTCTTCTCAGATGAAGCCGCGAAATTGAACGGGGCAAGGATACCGCTGTATTGAAATGAAGACCTCCAAGTTTTTTAAAAACTCGGAGGTCTGGTCTGTAAGGGGATGCTATCGTGAATTAGGGTTCGCTGATCTCGATCCAGTCCATCTCGATCAGGATCGGCAACACGTTGAACGATGAAACCGACACCCCCACTTGCCCGTCACGCAAACCATAGTTCTTTTCGGTAACGGTATTGACTTCATCACCATTGATGGTCAGGGAAAGTTCATCTCCCTTGCAGGAAATGGAATATTCGTTGGTTTCCTTGCCCTGCTTTATGGCATTCGAGCCACCATTTGTGATTCTGTTATATGCAATTTCTCCACTGCTTGTGACCTCAGCATAATAGATGTCATATAAACCGTTGTTAGCGATGTTGAACTCATACCAACCCACATCCGGGTCATACCGGCAGATCAGGCTTATGTTGTTGTTGTTCCTGCCTCGGTTATCCGCGCGAACATCAATCTTAACATCCTCATACGTGAAAGCCTCGTAAAACAGGTAGTAATATACCCATTCACTCTCAAAATCCCATACAAGCTTTCCATCCTGGGCTTCCACAGTGACTTTATCCGGATCCGCTTCAGTTGACGCTGTTACGGTAAATATGGACCAATCGTTGGAAAGCGGGTCATCAAACTCCTCAGTAAAAAACTGTTGAGCCTGGGGTGCTGCTGGTTCAGTCGGTGCTGGTGCTTCGGTTGGCGGCACTTCGGTGGGTTCGGGCGGGACTTCCGTGGGAATAACCTGCACAGGCTGTGTCGGAGGTGGGGCTTGTGTGGGGGCAGCTGCCCCACCGGAGCAAGCCAGGCCGACGATCAACAACATCAAAACAAAGAATAATAAGGGACGTAAAGTTTTCATATGGTCTCCATTAGAATATTTTGGCGTAGTATAGCATGGCTTTGTCTTAACGTAATGCTTGGATGATTACATTTTGCCCACAAATCGCCCGCCGACAATAAGGCGTTTTATGGTACATTCACCCCCATTATGCCAATCCTTGCCATCGTTCTTCTCATTGTCGGCGCGCTACTTCATACAGCCTGGAATCTGATCCTTAAACAATCGAAAGATAAATATATCGCCACATGGTGGATGCTCATCACAGGCGGGATGGTGGCGCTCACTGCCTTGTTATTCACTGGTCTGCCTCCGCGCGAAATGTGGAAGTTTGCCTTCTTTAGTGTGATGACCGAAGCTGTATATTTCATTGCCCTCTCCTACGCATATCATGACAACGAATTTTCCCTGATCTATCCAGTGGCGCGTGGCAGCGCACCCGCCTTCCTGGCGTTGTGGTCCTTCATCTTTCTACATGAACAGCTTACCAGTGGAGGCATGCTCGGGCTGGTGTTGATCATCACAGGTTTATTGATCATTGGCATCAGCACATTAATGCAGAGCCATGTCAGTCGCTTGCATTTCAAAGGGCTGGCGGTGGCATTATTTATTGCGCTATTGATCTCCATCTATACCACCATAGACGGCGCAGCGGTGAGACATGGCACAGTCTATGCCCTGCCCTATGTGATGACCATGTTTGCGCTTGTCCCCCTGCCAATTACGCCATTTATCGTGCGGCAATATGGCTGGCCGCGCCTCAAAGAGGAATGGAACAGGCTGGGGCTGCTATTGTCTGTTACAGGTTTGCTGGGTGTGTTCTCCTATCTACTGGCTGTAGTCGCCTTTTCCATTGCACCGCTCAGTTATTCGGGCGCGATTCGGGAGGTCAGCGTGGTGTTCGGCGCCTTCGCGGGCTGGTGGCTCTTGAGGGAAAGGATGGGTGCAACGCGAGTACTTGGCGCAATTGTGATCTTTGCAGGGATATTGATCATTACCATGTTTGGATGATGTTCAAAACCCATACGACCAGCGGTGCGACTCCCAGCGCCGGCAGCATATTTCCCACGCTTATTTTTTTGATCTCCAATAAACTGCTGATCGCCAGGCCTAACAGTATTACGCCGCCTGTGGCCGTTAATTCATTCATCATGGAGGGTGTCACAATTGCATCCAACTGCCCGGCCAGTAGACTGATGCCGCCTTGATATACAAGAATAATAATTGTCGAGAATATCACACCCACGCCAAGCGTGGACGCAAAAGCCAGGGAGGCGAACCCGTCCAGCACGGATTTTACGGCAAGCAGATTGTAATCACCAGTTAACCCATCCTGGATCGAGCCGAGTATTGTCAGCGGGCCGACGCAAAACAAAAGCGAGGCGGTTAAAAATCCGCGCACGAATTTATTTGACTCATCATTTTCTGCGCGTGAAAATCTCTGTTCCAGAAATCCACCCAGGTTGTGCAATCCATCTTCGATCTTCCACCATTCGCCACGTATTGTACCGATCAAAAGTGAGCCTAAAACAATGAGCGGATTTTCCGTCTTCAGGAACATCTGTAATCCCATCCCGGCAACGAAGAGACCCATGCCGGAGATCACAGTGGCTTTCAATTTATCAGGGATACGCGCGCCGAAGATCAACCCAATGATTCCGCCAATGATCACCGTTGCAATGTTAAGGAATGTGCCTGTCATAAAAATCCTGTTAGCCGCAGAGACGCTGAGCCACAGAGACTTTTAAAAGGGATTTCTCAGCGCTCTCTGTGTCTCCGTGGCAAGAATTTTGCATTACGATTTTGCCAGCGTCGTCTGATGCCCCGCGGCTTTGTTTTCCAATAATTCCAACACAAAGCACAATGATGATAGACGATTCAAATAACGCTGCAGATCTGGGTTTACGATTTCATGCGCGTCGAACAACTCGACCACGCGCCGCTCTGCCCTGCGGATGATCGTGCGCGCCAGTGAAAGCGCCGCGCCTGCCAGCGAATCACCGGGCAAGATAAATTCCTTTGGCATCTCAACAAGTTTGGATAACGCGTCGGTCTGTTCTTCGAGCCATGTCACGCGCGCCGCATCGATGAAATGAAATTTATCCGCATTCTCAGGTGTTGCCGCCACTTCCGCCATCAACTTATATAGATCACGTTGCGCTTCGAGCAGGATCCCGCTTGAGTGTGAGTCAAGCGCTTGAGCACGCGCCAACCCGAGCGCGGCAGTTGATTCGTCCAGCGTCCCTACCGCTTCGATGCGCGCATGATATTTCGCCACGCGTCCCTCGCCCAATAAATTCGTCGTCCCGTCGTCGCCTCTGGATGTATAAAAGCTCATACGGTCATTATAACCAATGGCTTATAATCAAACAATCATGCTGACACGATTTCATATTGAGATCATATCTGACGCCCTGGCAGATTGTTTTAGTTCGCGCGCACTATCAGCCATCTTCAAAGCAAACGTCAACCAGGACAGACTGAGCGGACAGTTCGGTCACGATGAATATCATTTTGACAACAACGCCTTTGAAAAATCATATGCCTACATCGAGGAACAACGAGCATTGATTGTTTCATCTCTAAAAACAAATAATGCCACGTCCGCCTGGTCTGCTTTTGGCAGATTGACGCACACTGCGCAGGATTTTTACGCACATAGCAACTACATCACGTTATGGCTTTCCCGCTTCGACGGAGGAAAGCCTCCCGCGCCGACGGAAATTGATCCCGTTGATCTAACTCTGCTCAACAGCCCGGACCTTTGCTCGAGTAGAGTATATTATCCGCTGGATGCATTGTATTTTGTCCGCCCACTCAGGCCTTACGTTCTCTCTCGTATCCCGCGCGACTCTCACGCATGGATGAACCTCGACTCCCCCGAACAGGGCTTCAAATTCGATTACGCCATGCAAGCCGCCATCAAGCGCACAAAGATCGAGTTTGACAAAACAACATTAGGATTTTCGGATGAGATGTGCAGGTTGTTTTTGGACAGGGATAAGTAGACAAGTAAAAAGATATACAAGTAATCAGGCTGCTTTTTTTAAGAGAGACCACATGAACAATCCGTTATCGTATTCATCGATAAAACTTGACCTGTTCTCCAAAGATGGTGTCCGCTTGAAACCAGCCTCTGGTTTTGTGGTTGAAGCTGGCAACCAATATTATCTCATCACAAACTGGCATATTGTTTCTGGCAGGGATATTCCTACTCGTGGGCTGCAAGAGTCTGTGATTGAACCTTATATACTGAAAACATCCCTCCATATTCACGGGGGGGAAGGTGAAAAGAGCGCTCCACTTTCATGGGGTGCGCGGAGGAGAATAACAGTTCAACTGTATGATGATAACGATGCGCCGAGATGGATTGAACGCAAGGCGAATGAGCAATATCAGCCGATGGCAGACGTTGTTGCTCTGCCTATCCAATTGAACATGAACTTGGATCGATTTATTAGAACAATCGCGGGAATAAAAGTTAATAGCGATGTTTGGTCGAAGGTCTCTGCTATCCCTATCTCAGCTATCGACACGGATGTGGAATATGGCCCTCCTGACCAAGTTTATATTATTGGCTATCCACTCGGCTGGGCGCCGGTCGGAACCGATAAATCCAGTGTCGCATTTTGGCGAACGAGTTCGATTGCGTCTGAAATCAATGAACCAGGTATGACCCAGGCGAACGCATTTTTTGTCGATCCATGTGCACTGGAAGGCATGACCGGCTCGCCTGTTGTAGGAATGAAAAATGATCGCATGAAATTACTTGGAGTTTATTCCGATAGTTCCACGGCAGAAATCGGTGCCAATGCCGGTTTAGTTTGGGATGCATTACTGGTGAAAGAATTGATTGGCGCTTCTTAAGAGATGGCAGATCGTTTTTGGATAAGTGAGATGTAGACAAGTAGACACGGGTACTATGATGAATTCACGCCGCCTAACACCCGATTTGGGATATAAGAGTCCTACGGTTGTCACCTAATTCCTAGTTGGGCGCTTGATCGATTCCATCACGCCTATTGTCATTGCCACGCATACGTCCAAAGAACAGCTACCTTGTCAAAAATAGCAAAAGCAATGACACTCTTGATAGAATCACGGTGGAGCTCCTAATCCGTAATAAAAATCCTTATAGCGACCACGGAGATGAAGATGATAACTGGTCTGGAAATGGCAAGAAGCTATTTTACTGAGTGGGGGTTACCTTTTTTGCACCAACACTTTCCATCGATTTCCGAGCGCGTTGCTGCGGGTATCTGGCGTGGTTCTCAAATCTTTGGAGCAGACGACGCGCTGTCGCGCGACCATGGATGGGGTGCCATGTTCACGCTTGTTCTAACGGAACTGGATTTTCAATCGACGGCAGAACGCCTAAACCAGGCCCTGCAAAAGAACGCGCCGACGGCATGGAAGGGCATCCATACGCCACCGGAGTCGAGCGTCATCGTCACATCGATCGACCGATTCTTTCAAGACCATGTTGGTTTCAGCACGCCTCCCCATGATTCCTCGCAATGGCTCGAAGGGTTTCAATTCCGCTTTGGAACAAGAGAAACCGAACTCTACCTGATCCGCCATGGACACCTGTTCTATGACATCCTTGGGGAATTCACAACACGAAGAGATTTATTTGTGAAATATCCGAGAGATATCCAGTTACGCAGGATAAATCAGGAATTACTCAACGTCTGGCACTACGGCCAATACAATTTCATTGACCGTCTCTCCAAAAGGAATGATCCGGTCGCGAATTGTATGGCACTTGGACATTTCACCGAAGGGGTGATGCGACTCTGTATGCTTTTAGATGATGATTACAGCCCGTATTGGAAGTGGCTGGCTTTCGAATTCCGCAAGCATAGCGTTGCACAATTCTTAGACCCCTTATTGAAAACATTAACGATAAGTACTGACATATCGCAACAAGTTGATTTGATAAATGAGATATGTGGATTCCTCCACAAGTTGCTCCAAACACATAAATTGGCAGCATCAGATATGAGCTTTCACCCTCACCCACTATTTTGTGATCTACATAAGGGTCCTTTGGCGGAGTATGCTTGAGAGATCGTATCACCACGTCGCGGCGTTCCCGTTCTGCCGTGCTCGGGCAACGTCGGCGCCCAACACCGCGTGCAGCCGACTCGCCTGACGGCCGGCGATTTAGCGATTCCTGATGCGAGAGAACGCCGTCGCGGTCGACAGCGCCCGTTCGCAGGCGAGCGGCTGACGCCAGCCGTTGGGGGCTTTGCCGCGTAGGTAACGTTATGAGTGGAGAGGACCAATGCCAATATCACGCTAAACATCATCAAGCCGATTAAGCTCAATCTTAATTTTGTTGAATAGAGTAATGCTATAGTTTTCATTTTCATATTTCTCATGCGGGCCTCCTTTTGTTTAGGATACTCGAATCACTTTTCCAACTTCAAGGCTTCGGAAATCTTTCGGATTCATAAATTAGTCCTGTTTTGACATTGTAATTACGGTCTATACATTTTTGCGTAAATGTCAATTGTGTAAATTTTGTATTTTCACGGTCAAGATAGGTTTATCGAACCGTGTGTTCCTGAATAAAGGTATTCGGATCCTCCCGCCCGACTCTTGTATAGAAAAGCGGACCAGGCTTAGGACGAAACAGGCTCCTGTCGAGTT
>Ga0184626_10000495_pt1 | contig 12336 bp, 12 predicted proteins | sample PLM3_60_b1_FD_133142 | JGI IMG/M metagenome (GOLD analysis project Ga0184626, IMG submission 133142) | Groundwater sediment microbial communities from an aquifer in East River, Colorado, USA - PLM3_60_b1 | ecosystem: Environmental > Terrestrial > Soil > Riparian zone | place: USA: East River... | reverse complement strand
TGTCAGTCTAACAGATGCCAAAGTTGCTTAGTAGCACGACCGACACAGTTAAAGTTTTTTTACTTATGAAATTTTGTTTATTTGATTTTTGATATTTAATCTTTGATATTCTGATTTTTGATATTTGATTTTTGATATTGCAAATGGGTCCGTAGATCCCACAGAGGAGGAAAACACTTCTTCTCTACTGTTCCGGCCAGGTAACGCACGCCTTCGCTTCCGCCGGTTCCCATCTTGTTTCCGATCATGCGTTCCACCATCCGGATATGATGAAGCCGCCAGAGTCCAAAGAATTCATCGTATTCGATCATCGCTTCGGTTAGCAGGAACAAATCATAATGGTTTGCATTTTCTTCATGAATCCGCGCCAGTTCCCTCGCGATCGATTCTGGGCCCGTATTGAATCCTTCCTTCTGCAAAAGTTCGAGAAAGGCATCCCACACAGTTGGTTCTTCCAGGCGTTGCCTCAATTTGGCCAGGCTTTCCTCATCGGAACGAATATGTTCCAGGATTTTCGGGTCTTTCAGATTGGACACAAACTCGAGCTCGCGGAACTGGACGGATTGAAATCCACTGGCTGGTTGCAGGTTGTCGCGGAAACGGAGAAAATCTAAGGGACTCATGGTTTCCAGAATATGAATCTGCTGGTACAGGATTTTTGCGATGGCGATCACGCGGTGGAAGAGCCAGGTCGCATAACGAATATTTCGTGTCCCCATTGCAACCTTGATCGAGTCGACCTCAAAAAGCACAAGTTTGAACCACAGCTCATAGGTCTGGTGGATGATAATGAACTGAAGCTCATCGTGCGAAGGAGGGTCGCTGAGCAGATGCTGGAGGCGGATCAGCTCCGGCACCTTCAAGTAGTCATTATAGTTAAGTTTGGAATCGCCGTAGTCTGCCATGGATCAATACAGGCTGCCCCTTTTTTCAAGATGCTTTTCGTGCGCTTTTGTTTTCAAAATATCGTGGATCGCTGCAAATGTGGTTTCGATTTCGGAATCGAGCGTGTAGAAATGCGGCGAGATCCGAATTCCTGCGCCTGGCCGGTAATCGGCCAGGATATTTCGCGCAGTCATCTCCTTCAAAACTGCATCCCCATTCGGAATGTCCACCACGACTGTGCCGCCTCTGCGTTCCGGTTCGCGTGGAGTTTGCGTCTTGTAGCCGCTTTGATCGCAAAGGCGGAAGATCAGATCAGTTTGCCGGAGCGACTTTTCCCGGATCTTTGCTACTCCGATGCGATTGATGATTTCGTAACCTGCTTCCGCGGCATACAACGCGGGAATCTGCGGGGAGCCGTGTAAAAAACGAGTGCTGTCTGCTGCGAATTTGATCGGACCGGTTTCAAACGCAAACGGATGCTCGTGCGCCATCCATCCCGTAACCGCAGGCTCCAACTTTTGGTAGAGAAATGGATTCACATATAGATACCCGGCGCCCGGTCCGCCGCAAAGCCATTTCACAGATCCTCCTACCAGGAAATCGATGTCCCATTTCTTGACATCGATCGGAACGACGCCCGTTGCCTGATAGACATCCAGAAGGACGTAAGCGCCTGCATCGTGCGCTTTTCGAACCACCCGTTCGATATCGATCTTTTCCGAGTTTTTGAAAAACACGTACGACAGAGCAACAACCAGCGTCCTTTCGTCAATCGCATCCACCAGAGCCTGGAGAGGGACTTCGAGTCCATCGGGAGACGGAATGCAAACCACATCCGCGCCTCTTTTGCGTTGCGATTCCAGCACATAGATCACGGTTGGGAAATCTGCATCACAGTACAGGATCCGGTTTCGCGGAGATTTGTAATCCAGCGCAGACAACAGGAGGGAAACTGCGACCGATACATTCTGGTGCATGACAACTTCGCCGGCGCCTGCGCCGATCAGTGAGGCAAGCTGATTCCCGGTGGTGACCGGCATGCTCCACCATCCTTCGGCCCAGGCTCGGATCCCGCGCGTAGCCCACATATCCGCATACGAACGCAGTTTGTCGTAGACCGTTCGCGGCATGGCTCCCAGCGAATGACTGATCATGTAGGTAGTGTTTTCCAGGATTGGAAACTCGCGCCGGTAGGAAAGCAGATCGTCGGTCATTGCGTCTCCAGCAGCGCGGGAAATCGCGCCGCTACTTCTACGGTATTCGAAGGGGCGGAATGGTTTCCCGCGACATCGTAAGCTACCACATAATAGCTGTAAGTATTGCCCCCTGCAACATCGAGATCGTAGTGTGTGTTGCGTTTGAGCGAACCGGTATGAAGGAATGCTCCACCGTCTACCGCGCGGTGGATTTCGTATCCGTAGACAAGCTCGTTGTCGACAGCCTGATTCCACTTCAAGAAGATTTGTCCTTTTTCATACACGGCCTTCAATTGTGCGCCTTCGGCCGGCCAGACAGGTTGCTGTGTGTCAGAGCTTTCGGGCGCCTGCAGGCTTCCTTTCGGCCAGAGTACGCAGGTCACTTTGTGGAATGTTTCATCCAGGTTTTTGCATACGTTGCCATAGGTGCAGCGGATGATTTGTTGCTCACGTCCTTCCCGTGCTTTTTTCGGGAGATCGGGATCCGCTAAAAGCGCGCGAGCCATGCCGATCAAATCCGCCTGCCCGTGCTGCAAGATCATTTCCGCCTGGGCAGGCGTGCGAATTTTGCCGGTGCTCACAACCGGGACGCGCTGACCATGTTCGTTCAGGTAACGTTTGATTTCTGCGCTGACCGGAACATTGGCCAGGTCGGGATAGGAGGCGCTTGGCATGCAACGATCGCCGGAATAACCCGTATATGGATATAGGGGCGTGCCCGGTTTGTGGATCGCATCTTCAAATTTGCCCCCCGCGGAAATGCTGATCCAATCTACGTCCAGCTGCGCCATCCGCAAAGCCATCTGGCGCGAATCGTTTACGGTATACCCGTTCTTGATGCACTCTTCGCCATCAAACCGGATCCCGAGTGGAAAGTCGCTGCCGATGATCTGTCTGACCCGCAAAATGACTTCAGTCATCAAACGCATTCTGTTTTCCAGCGATCTTCCGTATTCATCATTGCGCGCATTTCGAAGCGACAGAAATGACGAAAGCGTGTAAGCATGCGCCATGTGCAGTTCCACTCCATCAAAGCCCGCCTTCCTCGCGCGACCTGCGGCCGCACCATAGGCTTCTATGATGAAGCGGATCTCTTCATGGGAAAGATCCTTGATTTTCTGTCGCCAACCGCTTTTGGCGATCTTTAGAAAATGGATGATCTGCGGTACGACCTTGGAAGGACTGATGTTGTGAATTTCTCTTGCGAGCGCCGCTAATCCAGGAATGTACTCATCCCCGCTAAGCCGCAGCAGCGGACCGCTTTTTGCGTTGTGCACACCCATCGCTTCCAGAACGATCAGCCCGGCTTCACCCCGCGCAAAGCGAAGATAACGGTCGCGGATATCTTTGTTGACAAACCCGTCTTCGCCGGAAAGTCGCGTGACCATGGCGGTCAGCACGATCCGGTTTGGCAACACCATCCCGTTGATATCGATCGGTTCAAACAACATAGCTCGAATTAACCACAAAGACACGAAGGCACGAAGAATAACAAAATAAAACTTCGTGACTTTGTGCCTTTGTGGTTAATCCTCTTTCAAGTAATGTGCGGCGATAATAGATTTCAGCACTTCGGTCGCTCCTTCATAGATGCGCAATGCGCGAATGTCCCGATACAGACGTTCGGTGATCGAGCCTTTCAACAACCCGATCCCTCCATGGATTTGCAGAGATTGGTCAATAATTTGCTGGGCGGCTTCGGTGGCAAACGACTTTGCCAGCGCAGATTCCAGCGTGATTCGCGCGGCGCCGGAATCTTTTTTTGTTGCCGCATCCCAGATCAAAAGCTTCGCTGCTTGCAGGGATTGCGCCATCTCCGCAATCTTGAACTGAATCCCCTGAAACTCTGCAAGCGATTTTCCAAATTGGAACCGCCTTTTTGCATACTGCACCGCTTCTTGAAACGCCCGTTCCGCCATCCCGATTGCCGCTGCTCCCACACTGGACCGGAAAACATCGAGTGTGCCGTACGCAATCTTGAGTCCATCCCCTTCGCTTCCAAGCCGGTGCGATTCGGGCACAAAACAGTTTTCGAGCTCCAGTTGTCCGATCGGATGAACGGCCAGCAGTTCCTGCGGTTTTGTGTGAAGACCGGGGTTTGATGCTTCGACAATAAACGCGGAAATCCCGCGCGATCCTTCCGATGTGCGCGCAAACAGCGTGTAGAAATCCGCAAGACCCGCGTTGCTGATCAAGGTCTTGGTCCCGTGGAGCAAATAGCCGCCGGCGGTTCTTTCAGCGCGCACCCGTAGTGCGCCGGCATCGGATCCCGCTTCCGGCTCGGTGATTGCAAAACCGCAAATCAGCGTGCCTTCTGCAACTCGAATCAGGTATTCTTGCTTCTGCTCCGCACTTCCGGCCAGAGAGATCGGATAACTTCCCAATCCCTGCATGGCAAAAAGCAAATCGCCCAGCGCAGTCTTTTGCGCAATGGCGTAACGAAGAAAACAGAGATTGCGCACGGAAGGGGAGGGAGCTACATGACGAAGAAGTCCAGCTTCCCCCATCTCTTTTACGAGGTCTCTGCAAAATCCAAGATCCCCGTTCTCTTCCGTCAGCCCGGGTTGAAGAAAGAGTCGATTCACTGAACCTTGTAGCGCCTGTAATTCACCTGCGAGTGGGGATATCATTTGTGTATTCTCATTCTCATTTTGTCTCTTCCCACCGGCGGGCACGGAGGCCCGCCGCTCCAAAATCTAGTGAAATTCCGGCTTTCGCTTTTCCACAAACGCCTGAAATCCCTCCCTGTAATCACGATCGAGCATGCATTTTGCCTGGGCTCTGGCTTCCAGCTCCAGGACTTCTTGCAGTCGCGGGAATGTTTCCTGGTTCAACATTCTCTTTGTAACCGCGAGTCCGTTTGCCGGCCCCTGCGCAAGCTTCGTTGCCAGCTCCATCGTTGCATCGGAAAGCTGATCAAGTGGAACAACTTTGTTATACAGACCTGCCTGCAACGCCTCTTGAGAACTCAGAAAATTTCCTGTCATCAGAAGTTCTGTTGCTTTTGTGAATCCCACGATTTTCGGGAGCAGATAACAGGCGCCCATATCAGCTCCGGAAAGACCGACTCCCACAAAGAGAAACGCAATCTTTGCGGTTTCCGCAGCGATCCGGAAATCGGAGGCGATCGCAATCATGGCGCCTGCGCCGGCGGTCACTCCGTTCAAACAGGCGATCACAGGTTTTTCGAGTGATCGCATGTTCCAGATCAGATCGCACGTCATGCGCGTAAATTGCAGCAACTGTTCTTCTCCTTGTTCGAGAAGGGGTCCGATGATTTCACGGACGTCCCCGCCGCTGCAAAATGCTTTTCCCCGGCCGGTGATCACTACTACGCGCACCTGGTCTTCGTTTTGCAGATCCGCAAATAACTGCGTCAGCTCACGGTACATATCGAAGGTCAGCGCATTGTACGCTTCGGGACGGTCCAAAACGATGTTGGCGATTCCATCTACGATATGAAATTCAAAACTCTCCGGTATATGCAAGGAACCCTCTAGGATCGGAATAACCACAAAGGCACAAAGTCACGAAGTATCATTTTGTTTCCTTTGCCCTACTTCGTGTCTTCGTGTCTTTGTGGTTGGTTCATTATTTGATATTTGATATTTGATATTTCCACCTTCCAGGCCCGCGATGAGTTTGTCCAGCGTATGTCTCAGTCGCTGTAGTTCCAGCGTCTTCAGGGGGCGAAACAATCGTTCGATATCCTTTGTGTGCTTCGGGATCACAGTTTCCGCAAGTTGTTTCCCTTTTTCTGTTAGATGCACTCTGGTCACTCTCCGGTCTTTCGAATCTGGACGACGCTCCACCAGTCTGTCCCGCTCCATCCGGTCGATCATACCGGTCACGTTTCCCGCAGTGACAAGGAGACGCCGTGAAAGATCGATCAAAGTGGTCCCGTCGTTTCCCCGGGAAAGCTGAGCCAGGATATCAAATTGCGCCATAGTGCAATGTTTAGCCAGACGCGAGCGCGACTTCATTAGAATCAGGTTGTGAGTCTTAAGCAGCCGGATCCAGACCCGCAAAGCGGGATGGAACTCTTCCAGCATCAAGGCATCACCGCCGTTGCTTCGATTTCCACAAGCGCCCCTGGCTCCAGCAGATCGTGGACCACCAGAAGACTCATCGCCGGAAAATGTTTACCCATATGTTTGCGATAGACTTCCCCAATCTTCTTTTCGCACGATTGATACTCCTGCTTATCTTTGACATAGATCGTGAGACGCCCGATGTTTTCCGGATGCGCGCCGGCGGAACGAACCACTTCCAGAACGTTTTGGATCGCTCGTTCAAATTGTGCCACCAGACCATTTTCCAGATTTCCATTTTCATCCCACCCGATCTGTCCTGCGACAAATAGAATCTTGCCGGCAAAGGAAAGCATTCCATTGTTGTAGCCGCGTGGAGTCGGCATTGTAGAGGGATTGATCTGCTTCATGAAAACGTTTCTCCGCCGCAAAGCGAGAGGGCCTGCCCGTTGATCGCGCCATTTTCGATCAGGAACTCAACCGCCAAAGCAATCTCCCCCGTGGTCACAAATCTCCTTTGCGGATTTCGCATCCGGAACACATCGACCATTTCTTCAACGGATTTTCCCGTTTTCCTGGATACGATTTCAGACGATTCGCGCAGCATCGGTGTATCGACAAAGGAAGGACAGACAGCATTGACGGTCACACCTTTGTCCGCTACCTCCAAAGCGAGAGATCGGGTGAGTCCGATCACTGCGTGTTTTGTGGCGACATACGCAGAGATGTAGGGAACGCCAATCTTCCCTGCGGTGGAAGCGACGTTGATGATCCGGCCGTACTGTTTTTCGATCATCCATGGCAGGAACGCCTTTATACACAAAAAAACGCTCTTCACGTTGAGCTGAAAGTGCCAGTCCCAGTCCGCCTCGGTGATTTTCTGGAAGGGCGCCGTGCGGACTCCTCCCGCGTTGTTGATCAGCACATCCACCGGTCCAATGGTTTCGCGCATGCGTGCTACTTCGGATGCATCTGTGACGTCGCAGCGAATGGTAGCGTCATCGCCGCGCGCGCAGGTGATCACCTCATGACCGGCAGTTCGCAGAGCTTCCGCAATGCCCGCCCCGATCCCTTTTGTGCCACCGGTCACAAGAATTTTAGACATAAATCATTTATATCTAAATGAAGTGGTCGTGTCAATCTTGGGGGTAAATATCAAAAATCAAATATCAAATATCAAATAAAAATAATTCAATCAGTAAAGAATTGACTCCTGTAACCTGCGGCCACCCCTAGGTTGGGTCACATGCCATGTCTCAACTCACCGAACAGGTTTTTTGCTTATTATGTTTATTTGATATTTGATTTTTAATTTTTGATATTTCCCTTGACAGATCTGTGTTGCAACATAAACTTACGCCCTATGGGAGAAGCATTACGAAGACGGATCAAGCAGCAACGGTTTGAAAGCCCTTTGCAGGAAGCGCTGCTGAATGTGCTTGTTGCAGGAAGCCACATCAGGGAGCATCTGGACCGTCTTTGCGCACCGTACGGGATTACTCATTCGCAATATAATGTGCTTCGCATATTGCGGGGAGTTCATCCCCACGGACATCCGCGCTGCGAGATCGCCGGACGGATGGTGGAACGAGCCCCCGATGTGACCAGGCTGATTGACCGTTTGGAAAAGCAAGGATTTGTCGCTCGGGACCGGACTGCAAAGGACCGCAGGCTTTCCATCGCCCGGATCACAAAGAAAGGGCTCGATCTGCTCGACCAAATGAAGATCGATGATTCGTTTGTCGAGCGCTTTACCGCGCGGATCTCTTCCCGCGAGAAGAAGGACCTTTCCCGTATCTGCGAGAAAATCTACTCGGAAGATCTTTAGAGTATTTCGATGTTAGAATCTCTCTGAGAGCTGGAGATTTATCCATTTGATCGATCCGGAAAAAGAAAAAGAGACGGAAGAGCTCGCCACCGTTCAGCGCACGCAAATTCGGGAAGGAATCCACGAAGGGATGATTCTCGAAGATCGCTATGTCATCGAAAAGGAGCTGGGACGTGGCGGGATCGGCGCGGTCTATCTGGCGCATGATCAGCGTCTTCACAACCGCGCGGTTGTAATTAAAGTTTTGCTTCAATCCTCCGCTTTTGAGCCCTGGTTCATGAAAAAATTTCGCCAGGAAATTGAAGCTCTTTCGCGCATCGATCATCCCGGCGTTATTGGAGTTCTGGATAACGGACAGATGCCTGACGGCACGCCGTATCTGGTGATGCAATTTGCCGAGGGGGCAAATTTGCGGAAGGTGATGAAAGAATCAGATGCGCCGATGGAGCTTTCGCGGGTGGCATCTATTTTGCGGCAAACCGGCGCCGCTCTCACAGCCGCGCACGACAAAGGAATCTATCATTGTGATCTAAAGCCGGAAAACATCATGATTCAGAAATTGGGAGAGGATCAAGAGCAGGTCCGCCTGATCGATTTCGGAATCGCCAAAGTACGTGATTCGCAGGTAGCCACCAGCACGGAAACTAAAGTTGCCGGCACCTTTCAGTACATGGCGCCCGAGCAGTTGATGGGACAGCCGTCGGCAACCAGCGATGTCTATGCGCTTGGTGTCATTTCGTACGAGCTGCTTTCCAATCAACATCCGTTTGAGGCGCGAACGCCGCTTGCATTGTATCAGTTGCAGCAGGCTGGTCCGGCGGCGGCCGTGGACCGTCTGGGCGAGAAAGTCCCGGCAGGCGCGCAACAGGTTTTGTTCAAAGCCCTTTCCTTTAATTCTGAAACACGCTACCAGCGGGCACGCGAATTTGCGGATGACCTTGCGAAAGCTCTGACCGAATCCCAGCCACAGGTGGTACAACCGTCACAACAATCTTCAGGGAGAATGTGGACTCTTGTCGCGATTGTACTTCTGATTGCAGCTGCGCTCAGCGCAATTCTTTGGGATAAGTTTCATACGCCCGCCACTGTTGTCGGGAAACCCGCCGCGCCTATGCCGGTAACACCGGCTACCGTGATGCCGGAACGGATTTTGAACTATTCCATTACCCTGCAGAAATACCGTGATGGAAAGAAGTATGAGAACCCTCACCAGCTTGCAAAAGAAGTGCTTTTCGAAAAGGACTACAGGATCCGGCTGAATTTTTCGAGTCCGCAGCGCGGCTTTCTCTACATTTTAAACTATGGGCCGGCAGAAGGAAGTCCCGTAGACACGTACAACGTGCTCTATCCGATTAGTTCAGGAAGCAACGGTTCTGCGGAACTTGCCGATAAGCAAGAGATCCAGATTCCCCCTGGTGAGGACTGGTTCAAGTTTGATAAACAGGAAGGAACTGAAAAACTGTTGTTGATCTGGTCGGCCAAAAGCGTTCCCGAACTGGAGGCAGTCAAGCATCTGACAAATCCAAATGACAACGGAGTAGTACGTGATACAAAGCAGATCCAGGCGATTCAAGCGTTTCTTGCAGAACATTCGAAAGAGCCCGCCAAAATAGAAAGGGAAGATGATCGGACCGCTGTTATTGCGAAAGGAGATGTGCTTGTAAATCTATTGAGGTTGGAACATCACTGATGAGAAAGACTCCGCGCTTTGTACTGGTCGTCTTCTTGTTCAGTTTGTTTGTCGGAGCGGATGAAGAGCGGCAACTATGGAACACCGCTTTCCAGAACGAGGAACCGCAGACTGCGCAAACTCCAAAACCGGCGCGGTTCCGTTACAAGTCGGCCACGCCTGATATCGCCACGCCGGCATCGGCTCCCGCTACAGTTGTGGGAGTTACGATCTGGCAACTTGCCCCTTCTGGCGGTACGCCCCAGGGTGCGAGACTGCTTGTTCACGAAGGGACCCAGAATGTCGAATGGGTTGCACAGCGTGTCGATTCCGGCAAATCTTTGACCGAAGGATCGCATGTCCGGCTCAGCGTGGAATCGGGGAAGAAAGGTTTTTTGTATGTGATCGACCGCGAGAAGTACGCGGATGGCTCTACCGGCGATCCATATCTGATTTTCCCGACATCACGTCTTTCCGGTGCAAACAATGCTGTACGGACCGGCGTTGTGGTAGAAATTCCTTCGCAGGATGATTCCCCTCCGTATTTTACGTTGAAGCGGAGCCGGAGCGATCATGTTGCTGAAGTTCTGAGCGTTCTGGTGGCTCCAGCCGAGATTTCGGATCTCAAAATTGGAAGAGAACCGTTAAAACTTTCTGCCGTAATGGTAGCTGAGTGGGAAAAGAACTTCGGAAAAAAGACCGGCGTTTTGGAACTGGAAGGAGGCGCGGGGCAGGCCTGGACCGAAGCGGAAAAGCGAGCAGGAACCGGAAGCCGAAGTTTAGGAGGATCAGATCCTCTGCCTCAGACATTGTACTTCGATCCCGATTCAAAATCTCAAGCGCCCCTGATGATCAACGTCCCACTTCAGATTAAGAAAGACTAACTGCAAAGACCGCAAAGTTCGCAAAGAAGAATTCCAGCCATGCACTGGCCCCACATAAAATGCTGGGGAGTTAAGTCCGAATATCCAACAAGGAAGTCCGAGCTGCAGAAGTGAGGAAGCCAGCAGTACACAATCAAAAAGCGAGGATGTTTTCACAAAGTTTACTTCTACGGTTCGGAGTTCATTTGTTCGATATTCTGCGGTTCAAAGGTATTCTCGAAAGAACTCCGATCTAACGTAAGCGATAGTAAGCGATAATAATGCAGCCTTCATTCTTTTTGCGAACTTTGCGGTCTTTGCGGTTAATTCCCCCGATCAAACACGGGGGAATAGGCGCCTTTGAACTCGCGCGTCCACCATTCCCCCTTGGATCGTTTGCCAGCAATCGTATTGAAATGATACTGGTACCATACAGCGCGGATAAATTTGGGCGGCGTCGCTGGAAACGGATTGTGCTCCAATAAAGAGAGCACGGCCGGTGAGCCATCCAGAAGCCGGTAGCAGAAGGGAATAAACCAATCGTTACTCTGATAGTTTCCTAGAGCAGCAAACCACATTTGCCAATCCAGGCGCGGTTGATGCGGTTCGACAAACGACGGACGTTTCCGAAGATCCCCTGGTTTGTATTTGAACTCGTAGCCTTTCCATTCCTTCCCATCCATACTTCCTTCGATCACGATTTCCATCCGCGTTGTAGTCATCACTGCAAACAGCCCATATCCGTTGACTGTACGAAACGGGGATACCGCGCGATAAATCTGAACGATCGATTGCGGCCAGTATTTTGCGAGATGAAGAGTGCCGCTCAGTTCCATCAGCGAAAGGAGAAATAGAATTGACGCCGCCCCCCGGACAGGCCAGACGCTCCACGGATGAAGCGTCGCTGGTTGTCGAATCCATTTACGAATCCATTCCGGCCAATGCGTGTCCTCTAGCAGCAACAGACAAAGTGAAATCGCAAGAAGATTGAAAAAACAATAGTTGCCGGTCAAAAAGATCAGAATCTGAAATCCGATCAAGATAAAACAGGCTGTAAAACGAACTCGTCGCGGGAAGAAAATCAAAAATGGAATGACCAGCTCAGCACCGAACATAACGGTGATGGAGAGTTCCTGAAACCAGGATGGCAATTGATGCGCATACCATCCGATCCATGTTGGAAGCGGCTGTGTTTCGTAATGGAAGTTGAGTGCTGTAAAGTTGCGCCATGTTGGATCACCGCTCAGCAGTTTCACCATTCCGGAAGAAAACATCAACCGGAAAAGGAGCCAGTACATGAGCAGCAAAGCGACCCGTTGCTGTGAAATAAGCAGAATTGCCAGAAAGCCTGTTTCCAGTAACAGCACGTCCCATTGGAAGGCGAGAAAATCCCCGCAAACCGCGCACAACGAAAGATAGAGCAGCCAAAGGAGAAACAGAATAATTGCCTGGAACCGACCGGTAAAGAGAAGCAGCGATAGGACTGCCCCTGCTGCGCAAAGACACTGCAAAAACAGGTCGCTCGAATTGATCCAGCAGATCGACGGTACCAGCCAGTAGCGCTGCCAATCAAAGCGTTGCGCCACAAGCCCTAAAAAAGTAGAAGCAGGCAGGATCCCGTTCTTGCCTGCCAGGCCGGTAATTTGGGTCCAGAGAGAAACAAAGGCGATACAGTAGATCACCGCGAGAGCGCGCAGGAAGACAGCTTTCGCGACCGTGTAGTTGTCCGGGTTCATCCCGAGTAATCATAACTCCGTGGCGCTGTAGGGGCTGAGCATTTTCCACTCGAAGTTTTGTTCCGGTCGCAATTGGGGATGGACTCCTTTGTTGCTGAATTTTGTTCGCAGCAGAAAATGCTCAGCCC
>Ga0184626_10000494_pt1 | contig 12342 bp, 7 predicted proteins | sample PLM3_60_b1_FD_133142 | JGI IMG/M metagenome (GOLD analysis project Ga0184626, IMG submission 133142) | Groundwater sediment microbial communities from an aquifer in East River, Colorado, USA - PLM3_60_b1 | ecosystem: Environmental > Terrestrial > Soil > Riparian zone | place: USA: East River... | reverse complement strand
GCCCTTTTCGAGAACGACGATACGCACCATGCGCGCAAATGGAGAGGTTGTCGTGATGTAGAGCTTCATGAGGCAGGAATGTCGAATTGGCTGTGCCTACGCCGCTGTGGCTGGTCTGCCGCGATGAACACCAATGTCATGGCCGGCCCCCTCACGCGGTAGACTCCACCGTACTGGGCCCCCCGTGGACAAGTCTATTGGGCCGAACTTCCGGTATGGGTCATAGGCGGCTGTATGACGACCATCTGCGAGCGGCAGCTTACAGACATGAACCGGAAATGCTTACCGTTTTCGTCAGCTAAACCATCAGCACCGGACGCTATATGGCGACCCCGGTAGGTCTCCGTTGTGCCAGAACCGGACCCCAAGGTCGTGCTGCTCGTGGCGCTGGCTACAGATCTTCCAGATATCGAGGACGGCCGGAATCTAGTATGCCGCGCTTTGCCGCATCCGGTAACGGGTCCCGAAGTGCCGCCAGAGTTTCCTCGATCCATCCGGTCGCGCCCATCGCTTCGAACAATGCAAGAGCACGCTTCAGCATGCGCATACCATCCTCCAGATTTCGCTCGCATTGGAAACGACCGTACGCCAATAGAGTCTGCGCGAGTTCCGGCTGCGATTGGATTTCGCTGAAGATTTCGAGACTGTGTCGAAAACAGGCTTCCGCCTCCGAGGCTTTGGAACTAGCCGCGTAGCCCTGACCAAGAGTCCGGTAAGCGAAGCCTTGCTCCAACCGGTTGCCGCCACGCTCAGAATCCTCGAGCGCCTCTCGACCGATCCGGCAAGCTTCCTTGAATTTGCCCTCGGCTAGTAATACTTGGCCAGCAACAATTTTCCCATAGGTTTGTGCTGCGTTGTCGGTGACGTCCTGTGGTGCGATCTTCGCCGCTTCATTAATTATCCGTCGAGCGTCTTGGAGGCGGTTGAGCTTCAGGTAAGCAATGGCGGCCCAAGTGGAAGCGTATTGCACGACGAACCAATTGCCAATCTCCCAGGCTACAGGCAGGCCCTCCTCAGCAACTTGAACTGCGCGTTCCCAGGAACCCTTGTACATGAGCGGCTCTGCCTCCATAGGCAGCCATGATTTCACGGACAAATTGCCTGTATCGGCGACGATCCGACGAGCCGCGCCCGCAAATTGCAATGATTCCTCAAGCAGACCGGCGCGCGCGCTCCAACAGCGGGCCGAACCAGCCAATGCAAAGCCAAGGTTCAACTGATCGCCGAGTTGTTCAAAAATCCGAATTGCCCGCTTCGTATGCGCCAATGATTGTTCGAAGCGACCGGCGAATCCAAGGTAACCAGCATTGTGCATGGCAACCTCGGCCCGCGTTGCGTCGTCGCCGGATGCCTCTGCGTGAGCCAGGGCATCGTCGAGAAGCTGCTCACTTATCCAGTAAGTGCCCTCGAATGCCTCAATGCGCGCAATGGCCGACAAGTCGCTAATTTCGCGCGCCACGGCGAGCGCCTTTTCGACGTACCGACGACCCTGCCTATCCTCGGTAGCGTTTCGCCAGAAACTGCCTCTAACGACAATGAGCGAGAGCAGCGTCTCCAAGAATTTCCGTCGAGTATCCGGCGTTTCAGCGAGTTGTTCTATGAGCTCGAGCGCGCGCAGGTAATGCGTCACCGCCTCCCAGGGGGCGCAGAGTCTGTCAGCCTTGCCGGCAGCCCTAAGCCTATAGTCAAGCGCTCTTTCGACCTTTTGACCTTGTTCCCAATGATATGCGAGCAATTCCGGTTCGAACTCGACCGTTCCTGGAAATTGTTCCTCCAAGAGGGTCGCGATCCGAGCGTGCAATTGCTGCCGTCGGCGCTTCAGGAGACTCTCGTAGGCGGCCTCCTGCACGAGCACATGTTTGAATTGATAGCTGGCTTCCGGTGCCGTGCCATGCTGATAGAACAGGCCTGATTTGACTATGCTCGCAAGCGCCGCATCGGTGTCATCTTTCGAGAGGTGGGAAATCGCGGTGATCAGCGGATAACTGAATTCTCGTCCGATCACCGAACCGACTTGCGCGATTTGTTTCGCATTACCCAATCGGTCGAGCCGCGCCATCATAGAAGCCTTCAACGTCGTCGGAATAGCCGCATCTTCTGCTGGGGTTGGGCTTTCAAGCAGGGACTTACTCAACTCCTCGATGTGGAGCGGCAAGCCTTCAGCGCGAGCGACGATCCGGTCGATCACGCTCTCGATCAGTTCGTCACCACCAACCGATTGCACGATTCTCCTGCCTTGGCCGCGGCTGAGTCGGTTCAGCGTCACTGATGTCAGGTGCGGGTGACCGGTCCAGGGTAGCGCGTGGTCCGACCGGTGCGTTATCAGCATGAACACCGCTGCGTTAGTGACCCGCGCAATGAGTTCCGCAACCAAGATCTCGGTCATTGAATCGATCCAGTGCGCGTCCTCCAAAATGAATAGGACCGGTCGCTGTCGGCTCAATGCGAGCACTTGGCCAACCAGCGCCTCGATCGAGCGATCTCGGCGCTGCTGTGGCGTGAGATCCAGGGCGCCGTAGCGGCCTTCCGCCGAAATCGACAGGAAGTTTGCAAACAACGGGGCGATGGCATCGATGTTTGGTGTCGCCAGCCTGAGCAACGCCTCCAGCTTATCCAGCTTGGCATCGATTGTGTCGGCGGCCGAAAACCCAGTTGCCCTTTCCAGTTGCCGAATGACGGGATGCAGAGCAGTGTTGGTGTGATGGGGCGAGCACTGATGAAGAAGATGAAAATGACGCTCGTCGCGGATCGCTTCACACAGCTCCCGTACTAGGCGCGACTTTCCAATGCCGGACTCACCTAACAGCAGTACCACCTGACCCTCGCCGCCCTTGGCGAGCCGCCAGCGTTCGAGCAGCAAGGCAAGTTCCTGATCGCGGCCTACGAGCGGCGGAAGCCGCAACCCGTGGAGCGCCTCGAATCGACCTTCGGTTCGACTCTCGCCGACGACGCGCCAGGCACGCACCGACGCGGCGAAGCCCTTCAGTTCTTGTGGGCCGAGATCGTCAAGATCGAAGAGATTCACCAACAGCCGCCGGGTCGCCTCGCCGACGACCACATCGCCGGGCTCGGCCAATGTCTGCAACCGGGCAGCCAGGTTCGGCGTCTCGCCGACCACTGCCTCCTCCTGGGCCGCGCCCTCGCCAATGAGGTCGCCGACCACCACCAGCCCCGTGGCGATGCCAACACGCGCGGCCAGCGATTCCTTCACGGAAGTGGCGAGCTTCCCTACCGTCTCGATAATGGACAGTCCCGCCCGAACCGCCCGCTCGGCCTCGTCCTCGTGCGCCCGGGGCCAGCCGAAATAGACCAGCACACCGTCGCCCATGAACTTGGCCACATGGCCCTCGAAGCGCGCCACCCCGCCCGCCACCGCATTCTGGTAGGCGCCCATGACCTCGCGCATGTCCTCGGGATCGAGCCGACCCGACAGCGCTGTCGAGCCAACCAAATCGACGAACAACACCGTGAGTTGCCGGCGTTCGACAACGGCCGGAATAAGCTCGTGGATTTTCTTGGTTTCCTGTCTAGACCTCGAATCCGCGGTGAGTTCGGCCTCCAGCGCAGTGATCGCACGCAACAGCTTTTTTCGATGTCCGAGTGAGAGACCAAGCCGCTCCAGGTCGTTCTCTTTCAGATCGCGCAGTACGTCGATGTCAACATCGTTGGCAACGAACGTATCGAGGTACTTTCCGAGGCCCAAGTCCTCCAGCAATCTGCCAACATCGTGCGTCATGATCGCCTCTTCTTGGCACGGAAACCATACAGCATACGACCTTTGAGTGGCGCGATCTATCAGCATGATCTCGCAGGCTGAACGTCTCTTATGGGTCGATGCTGTCGAAAAAGTCGGCACACTGACCGGACACTACAATCGAATCAAAACCGGCAAAATCTTGAATCGATATTGCGTGTTTGGCTCTTCCTTTGACTCAATGTTGCCCGGAAAAGCCTCCAAAATCCTTTTTCGACAGCATCGGTCAAACACGGCAGTTCGACGGCTTTCTGCGAACGTCAGCTTTCGGATATACACCGGAAAAGGATAGACGGCTGCCACCGATCAATCGCCGCCCCAAAGCAGTTCCAATTGGATTTCCTGCGCGTCCAGCGCCTTCGGAACAACCGTCCGGCTCGCCAGCAATAGACAGCACTCCGGAGAAGGTCCGAGAACCATCTGGCGCTCCCAGAGCCCTCCGCCGCTGTCCAAAGCCTCCGCGCGAACGCCGGCATAGAAGTCGGAGTACGGCAAGCCTCGCGGCTTCGAAAACCAAAGAGCCATTCGTACCTTGGCGAAGTGTGGCTCCCCAGCCCGAAGCCGATAAAGCGCGCCGCTTCCGCCACTTGCGCGCTGTGCAATATTGTCGTGAGGAGAGCGATTTTTCCCCGAAACCGCTCCTTCGTTCAGTGATTCCAAGGCAGCAAAATTCTCCACGAGATACCAGTCTTCGTAGTTCGGGCCGGTCGCTGAGATCCACGGTGCCTTCTCAAGTCGAAAGATGAATGACCGGCGGAATCCTGCAGGGCGTTCATTGGCGATTGATCGGTGAAATTGCAGGTGCAGGGCTTCGTAGTCGCCCCCATCCGAGGCCTGCGAGGGCCAGTGCCAAAACACATAGGCAAGCATCGTTGTTCTCCGCAGACGGCCGAGGGCCGTATTTTGAGCGTTCGACGAGTCGAACTTTCTTCAAGTAATGTTTGCGGGTCTCTCTCTTTCGCTATGGGCATCCTAGGATCACCAGCGACCCATGTCAGCACTCCTGCTGAACCGGTGGAAGGGCAGGTTCCAGACTCCTGCATTGCAGCACACGGTCTGTCAGGAGCAAGCGTCGCGCCGTGCTGTTCGATCGCCAGGTTTTTTCCCGCTCAAACCAATTCGTTGCTAGGGCCGAAACGGACTTTTGATCAGAACTCGGCTGCGGGCGGCCGATGTCCGCAATGGGTCAAACTGGGACGAACTGGCGAGCTCGGAGAACGTCAGCTTACAGATATAAACCGGAAATGATTGAGGGTTTCGTCTGCTAGACCCTCAGCACCGGACTTGGCTGGGCGGCGCCAGTTGGTCTCAGTTGTGCCAGCTGCGGACATTGCTGAAAGTGTGACCGGCCTCTCAAGGCGGAGATTCAGTCAATTGCCGCCTCGTTGTCACGCCGCATGGATGATTGCGGCCGCGGACGCCAACTCACCAGGAAAAGGGGTGTCTATGAAGCACCGCCTAGCCGCCATAGTGGGATTTGCAGCCGCCTCATGGACACTCGCTTGTCGGACCGACATTTCCGGCGAAGACATGGGGGCATGCGACAACAGATCAAGCCAAAGCTAGCTTCTAGGCCTTTGAGAAACAGAGCTAAAATGCCTCATATTGAATAGTCTTGTTCATTGTGTACAGTTTGGACCACAGGAGCCGCCGACTGCGTGGATGGCCCAGAGCTATTCAGGTATTGCGCTGACCGGAAGGTCGGCATGCGCCTGGGCGGCCAACACCGCGGCGTGGAACGTCGACGATGCAAAACGCCACCTTCGTTATCACAACGGCGCGGTCCGGCACCCAGTGGCTCTGCAAGTCGTTGCAGGCGATCTTTCCGGATCTACTTGTCGCCGAACATGAACCGATAGGGTACGCCTGTGCGCCGAAGCGATGCTTGCGCGACCCGGCGGCCTCGGCCGCCCTGCGCGCCGAACCGGTTGTCCAACAGCATCTAAACCGCATCCACGACGTGCTACGACACAAATCCTACATCGAGGTCGGTTTCCCTGCGTTCGCCGCGGCACCCCTCCTTGCGGCGGAATTTGGTACACGTCTTCGTCTTGTGCAGCTCGTTCGGCACCCGGTGCGGGTGGCCGCTTCGATTGTGACTCATCGATGGTTCGATCCCAGCCAGCGGGACGATATCAAGGCTGACATTGCGCTCGCACCGACGGATCCCGGGGTGCGCCTCCTCCAGCACTACTGCGAGCAATGGCCGAACATGAGTCCCTTTGAGAAGGCGCTCTTCTATTGGGCCGAGGTGCATCTCTATGGTCTGGAGGTTCGAGACGAGCTTCCTGCGGTGCCGTTTCTCCAGCTTACCTTCGAGGATCTCCTAGCGGACAGCGCGGCCCGCGAGCGGTTGGCGGCGTTCCTTAGCGTCCCCTATCGACCAGCTTGGAACGACGCCCCTGCCATACGGATCGACGAGCAGCGACGGGTAACGATGCACACAATCAACCCTTCCGAGGTGCATAAGCACCCGGAGATCGTCGCGTTAGCGGAGCGCTTCGGCTACGATGTAGACGACATCCGAGAACGATTATTCAGAATTCGCTACCGGGGTTCCTGGATTAGGCGAACACGTTGCCAGCTCAAACGCGCGTTCCCCCATGTTGCTAAGATTCTCGGCCACTAGGCCTGATCGAGCGTTGGTTCGGAGACGTTTCCAACTTAAATGTCCGCTGTTGGGGTTCCGCATCAGCCGGGAAGAGTCCGATCAGGGTCAATGGCGGCCGCATCAGCCGGGCGCGCGCTACGTCCGCTTAGGTCTCAATAGCGGCCGAATCCCAAGGGCACGGCACCGTCCGAGAAGTGCCAACAGCGGCCATTGGCTTCGCACTGCTGTTTACCGCAATCGCGATGACGCAGCCAATGCGTCTGAGTGTCATGGCAGCCCCCTACGCGATCATCCGATGTTGTTGGAGATAGTTGATAAGTCTGTCAAATCGTTGAATTGCGGGCAGAGGTAGATTGCTTGTGTTAATTTCTTCCCACAACGTTGAGTCAAGGAATTCTTCTGGCGGCGCGCCTTGGATGTGAGCTAGTGCCCCAATGGCCCAATGCTGATCGTAGTACCTGCCGCGAATTGGCAGGTATTTCTTGAGGTATTCACGAAGATGATCCTGGCAAGATTTTCCGCCGATTAGCCCCAGAGCCACGCAGTATCCCTGGCCTGCGTAGACTAGTTCGCTTTCGAGCAAGAGCTTAGCTATCCTCGCCCCAGGCCGCGACGGAGAGCAATGAAAAAACTGCAGCAGAGAGATCACATGCGGCGCCGAGAGGGGCACCCCTTTTCCGTCTTTCATTGACCCTATCAATTTCATAGAATCGCTATCGAAAGGGTCCATCTTGGTTCCCAATCACTTCAGTGATCCGATCGCGATTTCGACCGCGCTATTCCGCTTGTCCCGAAGCCCATCTGCGCACGACGTGACATGGTAGCGCGTAACTATTCGATGACCGTGACCGCAACGCGAGGGTAATCGATGTCCGCCGACCGACGTACGCTATCCGACATCAAGCTGCTCGGCGGGATCGACGAAGCGGCGCTCAGGGGCATCGAGGAACGCTGTATCTGGCGGCGCTATCGGTCCGGAGAAAGAATTTTCGAGCGGGGCACGGAAGGGCACGAGGTCTTCTTCGTCGTCGAGGGCGCGGTCGACGTAATTAGCCCAACTCCGTCCGGCACCGACTTCAACTTCGCCCGCATCGGCGAGGGCGAGGTGCTCGGGCATCTCGCGGCGATCGACGGCCTGCCACGTGCGGCCAGCGTCGTTGCGGCGGAGGACACGCTCCTGGCCGCGCTGTCCTGCGATCGGTTCCTCACGCTACTCCGGGAGAACGGAGAGATCGCCTTACGTCTGTTAAAATCGCTGTCGCAGATCGTTCGGGCGACCAACGAACGCGTGGTTTCGGCGAACTGTCGCGAAGGTATGGAGCGGGTCTATGGCGTGTTGGTTGATCTTGCGATACCGGATCCATCGACGCCCGACCTTCTCGTGATCGAGCCGCTGCCGCCACTGCGTGACATCGCGCTGCAAGCCGGCGTGACGCGGGAGTTGGTGGCGAGCGCTCTGAACCGCCTTTACCCCGAGGGTATCGTTCGCCGCCACGGCAATACGCTCTTCATCACCGACGCGATGAGATTGCAGAATGCCGCGCGCGGGCCTTTGCCTGGCAAATAGAGCAGCTCGACGCGACCTCTACTGCTGGCACGATTGATCGAAGGCAGCGGCAACAGCGCTGGCCGTCGTTTCAAGTAAGGTCATCAGATCCCGCCAGTCGTTCGCACCCACCGCAACTGCCAAGGCCTTGTCGAGTTCCTGTTTCTCGGCATCGCACAGTACTTCATTCGCGATGGCAAAATCACGATAGCTCTCAATCTGCTGGAGTTGAAAGCGAGCGCGCCGCAGATCGCGTACCGTACGGGAGGGCCATACTTCGAGCGCCTGGAATCGGTCGAGCGCAGCCGCTGTCGAAAGCCCGAGCAAGTCGGGGCACCGGCGCGCTCCCTTGAGCTGGGTGGCGCGCGTCAAGAGATCGATGTCATCAAGCCCACCCGGTGTGCCACGCGGATCGGCAGCCAGCGCATTGGCATCGACACCGGCACGTTGCACGGCGGCATGATGTGCGCCAATGAACTGGGCGAGCGCTGCGTCCTGCCCATCGATGGCGGCAAGCCGCTGGTGCAAGTCCATCAGCATCGAGGTATCATGGCTCTCCCGATCTTGCACCGATCGGGCCGACGCGAATTTAAGCCTGATCGCCAGGCCGTGATCGTCAAGCGGCATTTCGCTTAAGTCCCCGGGCGAGAGCAGAAGTGGCGAGCCGCAAGGCCAAGAGTCACTCGTGATCTCGTGAAACTGCGTAACGATGAGCGCCCTCAGGTTTTCGGCGAGATCCCGCTCTCCGTCAACGAGCAGGACAACATCAGAGAGATCCAGCCGTTTCATATCGCGCGCGCCATATCGCCCGATTGCGACAAAGGGCGCGCCGATGCCAAGGATTACGGCATCGCTAAAGTCGGCGATCGCCTGTGCCGCGTCAGTTGCGGACAGCGCAAATCGAACCGACGCGACGCCGACCTGCGTCTTGATGCGGTCGGCCAGCGCGGCGAGGCGCGCAACCCGCGCCTCGCCGGTGGAGCCGGTTATGATCGTCCGCACGTCCCGCAACATAAGTTTCCTTTCCGGCGGACGCAGCGAAAACTCCCGCTCGACCACGTGCTCAAGCAAGTGTGGTTTCTCGCCCAGGAGTTTCAGAATGGCAGGCGCACGGGCGGCAGCAGCTGTTACGATGTCGAGTGCGTTCTGGTTCGTGGCCAGGAGGGCGATCGAGATCTCGTCGCCATCGAGACCAACTATGAACTGATCCAATCGGCGCATCAGTTCATCCTTCGCCGCATAGCTTCGCGTTGCCGCCATGATCCGCGGCAGGAGCGAGTGCAGAGCCTGAGCGCCCCTGCCGTCCGCCTTGCCCTTTTGCGAGGCGCTTGCCCAGCGGCGAAACATGGCATAGAGGCCAGCAGGATCGGAAAAGCCGGCCTCAGCAAGGGCTTGTGTCATGCCACCGCTCGGTGTTTCAGCCGAAAAATCCCAATCGCTGGACTCATCTTCGTTCGCGCCTTCAAACATCAAATCGTAGTGGTGGGCGACGCGGCGCAAGTGATGGAAGAGCGTGTCCCGAAACGAACCGATCTCATCGAAACCCATAAAACCCGCGAGCCTTGCCATGTCGCCGTCGTTCGATGGCAGCGTCTGGGTCTGTTCGTCATTGATCATCTGAAGTCGATGCTCGAGCTGGCGCAGGAACTCGTAGGCTTCCGTCAACTCGTCTGCACTTCGCTCGTCGAGATAGCCGGCTTCGGAAAGCGTGCTCAAGGCATCGAGCGTCTTATGACACCGCAGATAGGGATCGGTGCCGCCATAGATGAGCTGCTGGGTCTGCGCACCGAACTCGATCTCGCGGATACCACCGCGCCCAATCTTGATATTGTGCCCGAAGAAATCGATCTCGCTGCTGCCACGGTGTGCGTTGATTCGCAGCTTGAGTTGTCGGATCTCCCTGAGCGTCCAGAAATCCACGCGGTCCGGCCACACGAAGGGCGTGAGACTATTCAGGAAAGCATGACCGAGCGCGAGGTCGCCTGCGGCGGGGCGCGCCTTGATCATGGCGGCGCGCTCCCAGGTCTCACCGCGATCCGTGTAGTACGCCCGGGCGGAGGCGATCGAGAGTGCAATTGGCGTCGAGCCCGGATCGGGGCGCAGGCGCCAGTCGACCCGGAAGACATAGCCGTCGTCGATGCGATCGTTGATCAGGCGCCCCAGCTTCTGAGTTAGCCCAATGAGAAATTGCTGCACGCTGCGCGCGCCGCGATAGTCGACTTTCGCAGGGTCGTAGAGGGCGATCAGATCAATGTCGGACGAGTAGTTGAGTTCGCGTGCGCCGCCCTTACCCATCGCGAGTACGACATAACCGCAGTCGTGCTCCGGAAACAGACGATCGGCGAGCACGATCTCACCTTTCTCGTGCGCGGCCAGCAGCAGATGGCAGATCGCGGCCGAGAGCGCGACGTCAGCAAGATCGCTGAGAGCATGGGTAACGCGCTCGAGGGACCATTGGACAGTCAGATCAGCCAGCGCGATCGCGAGCGCGGCCCGACGGCGCGCGGTCCGGAGAGCCAGGGCGAGGATCGCCTCGCTCGTCTCGTACGCGACCTTGTCCTTGATGTCGAGAATTACACGCGAGAATGCTGCGTCCGGACCGTCTTCCATCAGTTCGCGGAAAAATCCTGGCTCCGAGGCGATCGTTCGAGACAGAAACGGACTATTGCCGAGGATGGCGCGGAGGACGTCTGCCTCGGGGCTCGAATTCGCCAAGCCAGCCGCCCAGTCGGCGAGCCCAGGCTCTGCCGCCTCGCACAGCCGGCTCACGACCTCGGCTAGTGGGTCCCGGCCCTCGGCGGCCCTAATGAGCCGCGGCATGCCGAAGTAGGGCGCTCGGTAGAACATGGTGATCGGCATTTGAGCCCGTAACGCCGTATTGTGCAACCTGCCGCCCCGCTCGAAACCCGGCGCGGCTTGCTGCGAGGCGCAACAGCAATCGAGCCGTAACAAGTGGGTATTCCCGCCTTCACCAGACCTGCGCACGGTGCCGTGACGGCAGGTGCCAAGAGGCGGTTGGCAACCGCGGCCAGATGCGCCGGAACGCTCCTGACCCGAGCTCCTTCTCTCATCCAGCGATGAGTAGCGTTCGTCCTTTGAGCCTGTCTGGCTCGACTCGAATAGCCGAAGTCCGAGCAAAAGGCAGACTCAAGACTGCTTTGGGTCGTTCTGAGCCGATCTGGGCACGTCCGCGGTAGGTCAGGTCACCTTCAGTCAGCGGAAGTGACCGCTTTCCTTGTCCACACCACGCCCAGGAGCCGATCTATCTTTTTGACTCCGATAGGGCTGGAAGGTGCCACAATCGGCCGTTCAGTTGACAAACGTCCAACGGCGGGAGCCGATGGGGTTGGTCAATCGACCCTGTTCACTCGCGCATCGTCTCTAGTGCCGACTATCGCAATGACTAATTCAGGAACCATGTACCTCGTCCAACCCGGCCAGCCTTTGCCGGTATCACTCATCTGTGATTCCGGGTACTAGAGCCTGCGTGCAGTTTTTTCAAAGCGCATGTCGATCCGCCGGGGGCTGGTTCGTCGACTTAATTAGCGAGACTGTTCAGCGGCCATCACGTCCGCGGCTCGCCTCAGGAGGAGTTCTCAGATGCGCTTCATGTCGTTCGTCATTTCCGCCCACGCTGGACCGTCCACGCCGGAACTCATCGAGGCGATGAACAAGCTCGCCGACCGGGAAATCAAGGCCGGCCGCATGGTCGACATGGGCGGGCTAACGCCGGTCGCGATGGGCGCGCAGGTGCGCATCGCCGATGGGAAGCTCAGCGTCATCGATGGTCCGTTCGTCGAGGCGAAGGAGGTCATCGGCGGCTACGCGATCATGGAGTTCCGGAACAAGGAAGAGGCCGTAGCGTCGGCGGTCGAGTTCATGCAGCTACACAAGGATTTCATGCCGGGGTGGGAAGGCACGTGCGAGGTCCGCGCGTTCGCCGGCCCTTGAGGCGACGTTCCTGCAGACGCGGTCGGCGGCCATGACGGTCGCCGACGCCCATCGCACGATCCTCGCCGTCTGGCGGATCGAGCAGCCCCGGCTGATCACCAGTCTGGCGAGGATGCTGCGCGATGTGCCGCTGGCCGAGGATTTGACGCAGGAAGCCCTGTTGGCCGCCCTCGAGCACTGGCCCGCGACAGGCGTTCCGGAAAAACCCGGCGCCTGGCTGATGGCGACCGCCAAGCGCCGGGCCCTGGATCATCTGCGCCGCGGCCGGATGCTCGAGCGCAAGCACGAGATGATCGCCTGGGACATGGAGGAGGAGCAGCAGGCCATGCCCAATCTCGACTCCGCCCTGGACGACGACATCGGCGATGAGATGCTTCGGCTGATCTTCACTGCCTGTCATCCGCTTCTGTCGCGTGAGGCCCGTGCGGCCCTGGCGCTGCGGATGATCTGCGGCCTCACGACCGAGGAGATCGCCCGGGC
>Ga0184626_10000493_pt1 | contig 12351 bp, 8 predicted proteins | sample PLM3_60_b1_FD_133142 | JGI IMG/M metagenome (GOLD analysis project Ga0184626, IMG submission 133142) | Groundwater sediment microbial communities from an aquifer in East River, Colorado, USA - PLM3_60_b1 | ecosystem: Environmental > Terrestrial > Soil > Riparian zone | place: USA: East River... | reverse complement strand
GAGGGTGGCCTGAGACAGATGCGGCGTGGCTCCGTTCGTCGGCCGGTTCGGATCGAGGGTGGCCTGAGACAGATGCGGCGTGGCTCCGTTCGTCGGCCGGTTCGGATCGAGGGTGGCCTGAGAGAGAAGCGACCAGGCTCCGCGGCGCCCGTTCAACCCCACCCGGCAAAGAAGCGACCCGGCTCCGCAGGACCTGGTCAACCCTTGCTGAGAGCGACGCGAACTGGCTCCGCAGCGCTCCGTCGACCTTTCCGGAGAAGGACGCAACCTGGCTGTGCGGCGCCCGATCAGCCTGCTCCGGTTCCGCGGCGGCGGTCGAGACTCTTACGGCGAGAATCACGATGGCGGCCAGGATGAGGCTGCCGACCAATCGATGCGCTACTGGCAGGGCGACCCCGGCGAGCTGCTCACCGGGGATCCAGAACGGTGAGAACCTCGCCAGAAGGCTGCCGACGCCGAGGAGAAGCTGGGCGCCGAGCAGGACGAGCAACAGCCGCGAGATCGGCGCCGCTACCGCGTCTCCGGTCCGGCGTAGCGGCGCCGTGACAATCGGCACGATGGCGAACACGAGGACGGCGCCCGCCAGGTGAAGGTCAATGCGTCCGGTGTGAGTCAGGAGCGCGCCGAACACGATCTGCGCATACACGAGCGCAGCCGCGAGCACGGTCAAGCCTTTCAACGCCGGCTCGACCCGGGCCCCGGCCACGCGCCCGCGCGGAGCCGTCAGCAGAGCGATCGCCGCGAGCAGGGCAAAGAAGGCCTGGGCCAAGCTGCCGTGAACGATGGCCAGCGTGTTCTCCAGAAGCACGACACGTAGCCCGCCGAGCACGCCCTGGGCGAGGACGACGGCCACCGCAACGAGGCCGAGCCGGCGCAGTCGGCCACCCTCGCGCCACAGTAGCGCGGTCAGCGCCAGGGTCAGCAGGCCGACGAGCGCGCCCATCAGCCGGTGGCTGTGCTCGTAGAAGATGCCGCCCACCATCCGCGACCAGGGGAAGAGGACCATGTTGTAGCCGAACGTGCTCGGCCAGTCGGGCACCGCGAGGGCCGCGCCCGTGTTCGTGACCAGCCCCCCGAGGAGGATGAGCACGCACGTCGCGGCCAGGGTCGCGAGCGCCAGACGGTACGCCACCGGTCTCCCCGTCTCGATCAGTGCCGCCGCGCTCCGGCGGCCCCCACCGGGGGCGTCGATTGCGGCAAGAAGTCTTCCTTGGACTCCGGCGAGCTGTACTCGTAGGGGCCCCGATACACCGTCGGCAGCGTCGGGCCCCAGTTCAGGTGCGGGGGCGGTGATTGCGCCGTCCACTCGAGCGTGTTGGCGTTCCATGGGTTCAGCGGTGCCCTCGTGCCGGCAAACAGCGACCAGAAGAAGTTGACGACGAACGGAATCTGGGCGATGCCGAGGGCGAGCGCGCTATAGGTGATGAGCACGTTCCAGTCCTGCTGGTGCTGGAGGAACTCGTACTGCATCGGGTTGTAGATACGGCGCATCTGGCCGCCGACCCCGATGATGTGCATCGGGAAGAAGGTCAAGTTGAAGAACACGAATGTCGGCCAGAAGTGCAGGTGGCCGAGGACCGTGTTCGTCATCCGGCCGAACATTTTCGGGAACCAGTAGTAGATCGCGGCGAACGCGCCGAAGATCGAGCCGCCGAAGACGACATAGTGGATGTGGGCCACGATGAAGTACGTGTCCTGGATGTAGATGTCCACCGGCGTCGAGGCCATGAAGATCCCCGAGAGCCCGCCGATGACGAACATCGAGACGAACGCGAGCGCGTTCAGCATCGGGACCGTGAACTGGATCCGGGCGCCCCACAGGGTGCCCAGCCAGTTGAACGTCTTGATGGCCGAGGGCACCGCGATGACCATCGTCGTGACCGTGAAGGCCATCCCGAGCGCCGGGCTCATGCCGCTGACGAACATGTGGTGGCCGTAGACGATCCAGGACAGGAACGCGATCGCGATCATCGAGAACGCCATCGCGTGGTAGCCGAAGATCGGCTTGCGGCAGAAGACCGGCAGGATCTCGGAGGCGATGCCCATCGCCGGGAGGATCAGGATGTACACCTCCGGGTGGCCGAAGTACCAGAAGAGGTGCTGCCACAGCAGCGGCTCGCCGCCGCCCGTCGGGTTGAACCAGCTGGTGCCCAGCGTGCGGTCGAACAGCAGCATGGCGACGCCCGACGTGAGCACCGGCAAGGCCAGGAGGAGCAGGATCGCCGTGATGAAGAGCGACCACACCACGAGCGGCATCCGAAAGAGCTGCATGCCCGGCGCCCGCATGTTGATGATCGTCGTGATGTAGTTGATCGATCCCATCATCGAGCCGATGCCCATGATGAACAGGCTGATGCACCAGATGTTCTGGCCCCAGTTCACGCCGGTGTACGCCGCGACCGACGAGAGCGGCGCGTAGGAGGTCCAGCCGGCGGCGGCGTGGCCGCCCTCCACGAAGAAGCCGGAGAGCATGATGAGGCCCGCGCTGCCCGTCACCCAGAACGAGAGCATGTTGAGGAACGGAAACGCCATGTCACGCGCCCCGATCATCAGCGGGATGCAGAAGTTCCCGAAAGCGCCCGCCAGGATCGGCATGATCACGAAGAAGATCATGATCGTGGCGTGCATCGTGAACGCCATGTTGTAGGTGCTCGGCTCCAGGATGCCGCCCGTCTCCGTGAGGATGCCGCCGAGGCCGGGCACAGCCGTCTCGGGCCAGGCGAGCTGCCAGCGGACGATGAGCGCGAGCAGCCCGCCGAGGATCATCATGAAGAGCCCCAGGAACAGGAACTGCCGGGCGATCATCTTGTGGTCCGTGGAGAAGATGTAGGTCCGCACGAAGCCGAGCTCGTGGTGGCCGCCGTGCTCGACGTGCGCGTGCGCGGTCGCGCTGGTGGCGCTCATTTCTTGGCTTTCCCCTCTTTCTTAGGCTCGGCCTTGGTCGTCTCGGCCGGCGCAGCCTCCGCCGTCAGGTTTTGCGCCGCCCACTTCCCGTACTCGTCGGGGGTGTGGACATAGATCCACCCCCGCATTCCCGAGTGTCCGAAGCCGCACAGCTCCGCGCACGGCCACTCGTACCTGCCGGGCTTGACCACCTCGAACCATTGCCGGATCTCACGGCCGGGGACCGCGTCCTGCTTCATCCGGAACTGGGGGACGAAGAAGCTGTGAATGACGTCCTGGGATTTCAGGATGACCCGGACGACCTTGTTGACCGGGACGTGCATCTCGTCCAAGAGCGTCTTGTCGTCGGCCGTGCCGAACTGGCCGTCGGGGCCCGGGTAGGTCACCTGCCAGTTGAACTGCTTGGCCGTCACCTGCACGACGAAGTCCGTCTCCGGCATGGTCATCTTGATCTTCGACCACGCGGGGACGCTGAGGATCGTGAGGATGACCAGGATCAGCGCCGGCACCACCGTCCAGACGATCTCGAGCGTCGTGTTGCCGTGGGTGTAGCGCGCCCGCCGGCCCGGGCGATCCCGGTACATCACGAGGAATACCAGCATCGTGACAAAGACCAGGACGAAGGTCACGCCGGTGATGTAGTAGATGAGGTGGAAGAGCCAGTCGATCTCCTGGCCGTAGGTCGAAACGTTCTCCGGCAACCACCAGTCAAGCATGCTCGCCGAGCCTCCTGGCTCTTACTTCTTCATCTCGATCGCGAGTTTCGCTGTCTGCCCGGCCTTGACCTCGACCTCTTTCGTCTGCTTGCCGAGTGTCTCGTGCCACGCCTCGACGCTGTACTTGCCGGGGGGCACGTTCTCGATCTTGGTCACGCCATTCGCGTCGGTGACACCGAAGAACGGGCTCGGCATGACGGCGATCCACCCGAGCATCCAGCTGTGCACGTCGCAGGTGAGCTTGATGATCTCGGGCTTCTCGAACTTCTCGGTCATCACCTTCTTGAACTTCGGCTGCGCCTTGTTGATGGACGGATTCGCCGTCGAGTACGTATGGATGTTGTGCAGGATGTCGTCGGAGTTCTTGAGCTCGACCTCGCCCGGCGTCATCGCGACCACGTGGGGGACGAACTTGCAGCCGTGCTGGTCGACGGTCGCTTTTACCGCCTTCGGCGCGCCCTTGGCGCCCGGGACGGAGACGACGGCGTTCGCAAGCCCCTTGTTGGTGCCCACCACGACCTTCTCGATCACCGCCTCGGTTCCGCACTTCTCCGTGTCCTTGTTCACCTTGAGCTTCTCGACCACCGGCGCGCCGGCGTACGTCACCGCGGCCTCGATGGTCCCGCCTCCCTGCGCCCCGGCCGGCCCCGGGCGGTGGGCGACGGCGGCGACGCCCGCGACGAGCGCGATCGCCAGAAACGCTCCGATTACCTTGCGCATTGCCCTGGTTCCTCCTGAATGCGAGTTGTGCTCACCTGTTCGCGACTCGCACCACGAGCAGCATCACCGCCAGTGCGAGGAGTGCGACGACCGGAGGAATGACGAAACGTCGGTTCGACTGCGGCTCCTCCAGCCGCAAATAGTACCATGAGGTCAACGACATCTTCGTGCCGGTCTCCCCGGCGCCGCCGTCCCAGGCCTGGAACGCGACCGGCATGAAGACCGCGGGACTGAAGGCCGGGCTCGCCGCGTCCTTGGACCCCAGCGGGCGCTTGATCACGACGCGATACTGGCCGTTGGCGTACACGGCCTTGCCCGTCGCCTCGGCGCCCGCGAGCGGGGCGATCTTCGTCGGGCCGTTCGCCGTCGCCTCGCTCACGCCCTTGCCGTTCTCCCAGCGCAGGAGGTAGACGGCGTCCGAGCCGTCGCCCATCAGGAAGTACGGCCGCTCGGGCCCGGACGCGCTTTGCGGGGGAAATTGGAGCGAGATCGCATCGGCGTAGAGCTTCTTCGCGGGCTCGTCGGCGGACTGGGTCGCGTCGTCCCACGTCAAGTGGAAGGCAATCTCCTTGTCATTGTAGACGGCGCGTATCGACACGACATCGATCGCCGGATTGAAGTTCCGCGGGTCGACGATCACCTGCCCCATCAGCGGGATGTCGCCCAGCGCGACCTTCTTCCAGTAGTCGGCGTTCGGGTCGTCGGGGATCGCGTCGGACACCGCGGTGACCGTGACGAGCGTGGCGTAGCGCGGCGACTCGGGGCCGAGCGAACGAATGAAGTTCGTCAGGTGCCAGATGTCCTCGGGCTTCTCGACGCTGTCGAGAAAGGCGGGCATCGGGGTGCCGAGGACGCCGTTGGCGAGCCGGGTGGCGATCTCGGTCCGGCCCGCACCCCCGCGGAATGTCCACGGCTTGGTGAGGTTCGCGGGCGGGACCGGGTTGCCCCACTCGTCCTTCAGCTCGGCGCGCGAGGGGCCGTCGGCCCGTCCGTCGGTGCCATGACACTTGTGGCACTCGATCGCCTCGAACATCTCCTTGCCGCGCTTGATCGACTCCGGCGACGAGGCGACGTCTTTCGGCAGCTCGAGCTTCTTCGGGCCCTCCTTGAACTTCTCCGCTGCGAACGCCTTGATGTACGCGACGAGGTTCCACCGGTCCTTTTCCGGGAGCACCGCCCACGGCGGCATGGACGTTCCGGGCATGCCGTCCGTGATGATCCGGAAGATATCCTGGTCCGTCGGGACCTTGTTCGCCGTCGTTCGAACCTTGTAGAGGCCCGCGGTGAAGTCGCGGGGCCTCGGGGAGAGCAGCTCGGCGGCCGGCCCGTTGCCATCACCCTTGTCACCGTGACAGCCCGCGCACTTCCTCTCGTACACGGCCTTCCCGGCCGCCGCGTCCCCCGCCTGCGCCGCGACCTGTGACGGCGCCGCGCCGAGAGAAAGCGCGACGAGTCCAGCCGCAGTGACGAGTCTCCCTGTGAGCGAGGGGATCAATGCGATTCCTCCCATCGCCGCGGCTGCTGCCCCGTCGCGTCGTAGAGATACATGATGACCTGCCAGATCTGCTCCTCGGTCAGTCGATCCTCCCAGGCGGGCATGACCGAATTCCAGGGTGTCGACTCTTTTGGAAGCCCGGGCCCACCCTTCGCGATGCGCCAGAAAAGGTACGCCTCCTGCAGCATGGCGATCGTTCCGGGGTCCTGGAAGTTTGCGGGCGGCGGGTCGAAGCCGTGCGCGAAGTGGCCCTTTCCGTCGAGGTTGTCGCCGTGGCAGTACATGCAGTTGCGAACGTAGATCCCCGCGCCGGCCGCGACGTGCTTCTTGAAGGTCGCCTGGTCCTTCCGGAGCGGGTTGTCCAGCCCCGCGATCTGGATCTCCTTGCCGCGGAACGGCATGGATGCCGGCGGAGCGGGGTGGACAGCGCGTAACTCCGGCGGCGCCTGCGGCTTGGCCGCGGCCTGCGTGTAGGCGTAGTAACCGAGAAGGAGCGGCAGCGCGATCAGAAGCCCTAGGCGGGCGTGGCGCCTGTCGGGACTGACCAGCGTCGTGCGGATCGGCCGCACGAACTCGCGCCACGAATCGGAGTCCGAGGACACGAACACGAGCACCGCGAGGAGCACAATCGACATGTAGAGGGTCAGGACGCTCCACGGCGCCGGCGGCTGGATACCGAACCGGAGGACGACAAAGGCGATGACCAGCACGAGGACGGCCTGGACGAAGCGCGAGCGCAAGAAGCTCATCGGCTCACTTCAGCGTCATCAAGAAGGCCACGAGATCGACGAACTCCTTCGCCGTCAGCGTCTGGCCGAACATCGGCGGCATCACGCCCTTGGGAAAGCCCGCCACCGTGCCCACGCCGGCCGGATCCAGGATCTTCCGCATCAAGTAGTCCGGCGTCTGGATCTTCGCGATCTGCGAGAGATCCGGGCCGACCGGTGAGGCGCCGATCTTTCCCGCCTTGTGGCAGGCGATGCAGGCGCCCTTGCCGGTGAAGATCGCCTCGCCGGCCTTCGGGTCGCCCGGCAGCTTCAGCTCGGCCGCCGCCCCGCCGCCCGCGGGGGCGCCCGCCGTCTTCGGAATGTCGTCGAGCTTGACGTCGACGGTGCCGCCGAGGGACTCGAGGAACGCCGTGAGCGCCCAGACCTCGGAGCGGTTCAGCGCGATCGGCGGCTTGTCGACCTGGGGCATGATGTTCGGGTAGCCCTCGACGAGGTAGGCGCCCGGCAGGAGCAGCGACTCGATGATGTACTGCTTGCCGCTCAGGCCGGCCTTGACCTTGCCGGCTCGACCCCCGAGGCCGGCGAGGTCGGGCGCGCGGGTGCCCTTCTGGCCGATCCGGTGGCAGATCTCGCACGTGCCCTTCGTCTTGAAGATCTCCTCGCCCGCCTTCACGAGTTGGGCGGGTGTGACGTTTTCGCCCTCGAGCGACAGCTCGGCCGGCGGCTTCGACTGTATCTGGGGAATCGAGTTGGCGTAGTACGTGTAGGTGCCCATCACGACGAGCGCGAACGCACCGACCTTGACGCCGACGGGAAGGCGCATTCTATGGGAGAAGGGGGCTCCGCCCCCCTCTCGACTCCCCCGCGGACGAGGCCTCGCTTCCTCCCGCGCGGCTCCGCCCCCCTCTCGACTCCCCCGCGGACGCTGTCGCCGCGGATTCCGCGTCGCTCCCGCCCGCGAGGATCGGCGCGGCGGCGTGGCCGGACTCTCCGGCCTTGCCCTTCTCGCCGAGACCACCGAGCCAGAAGATAAACATCACCAGGGCGAAGAACACGATCGTGACCGTCGTGATCATGTTGGCCGCGTACCCGATCGCGGGCGTCACCGCGTCGACCGAGTTATCCCGCATGACGCCGTAGACGTGCCAGTGCTGGCGGATTCCCGAACGGGCGAAGCCCATCAGTCCCATCAGCCAGGTGAACGTCACCGCCAGGAGGATGAGCACGTACTGAGAGCGCGGGGCGATCGTCCCCCAGCGAATTGTCCCGGTGGAGCGGGCGCCCTTGAACATCGGGATATCGATCGCCATGACGACAAAGATTGCCGCGAGCACGGCCAGCACCTGATACACGGAGAAGCCTATTCTCACCAGCGATTCGACGAAGTACCCGTACACGCCGTAGAAGACGACGACTACCGCGGCGAGTCCGAGGGCAGCCCACTGGACCCCCATCCCGATCCCGACCCACGGTTTGGTCGAGATCCGGTTCGCGCGCCGATAGAGGACGAACGAGACGAACGTGGTGAGAATCATCATGTTCACCGCGGTGTTCTTCGCCGACATGACACCCAGGAAGCCGAGCACCGGATGATGCGTGCCGCCCATCGCGCGCGCCTCGTCGAGCGTGATGACCATGGAGCGCGGCGTCGCCCAGACCATGAAGCCGAAGGCGAGGATGCCGATCATCATCGGGACGTAGCGGCGGTACCGCTCAGAGCCGGGGATACGCTCCATGCCGAGCCAGAGGTAGTAGTTCGAGCCGATGAAGAGCACGCCGATCAGGATCGCCTGGATGATCCAGAGCCACGACATGAAGCCGCCCATCATCGTGATGCCCATGGTCTGGTTGAACGCGTAGATCTCACGGCCAAGGTAATAACCGGCGAACGGCAGGACGATGAACGCGGACAGCGCCACGAAGTTGCCGATGTAGCCCATCCAGTCGTAGCGGGCGCGCTCTTCGTCGGTCTTGGCGCCAAGGAAGCGGAACGCCGCGTAGGCTGCCGCGATCGTGCCGCCGAACACGATGTTGGCGATCAGCCGGTGGATGTTGATCGGCATCCACGTGAAGTTGTTGATCGCCGCCCACACCGATCCCTTCAGTGCGCCCGACTCGTCGATCCCCGCTGGCGACACCATGAAGGTGACCCACGAGTTCGCCACCAACAGTATTGCGGTACCGAAGAGATTGCTGAGGACGCCGAGGGCGACGTGGATCCCCTTCCGGGGGCCGCTGAGCCAGTCCCACCCGTAGTACCAGACGTAGACCGTGAAGGTCTCCGCGAAGAAGAGGAGCGCGTAGATCCAGTAGGTGGGGAAGAAGATCGAGGTCATATACGTCCAAAACTTCGGATAGTAGCCGACGAAGATGAACAGGAGGAAGGCGCCCAGCAGCGCCGTGGTCGAGAACGCCGCGAAGGTGAGCTTGACGAACTCGTGCGAGAGCCAGTCGTACCGGGCCTCACCCGTCCGCCAGCCGATGATCTCGATGATCACGGCGAAGATCGGTACGCCGAGGATGAACGCCGCGAAGTTCAGGTGGAGCTGTGCGACCGCCCACACGGCGAGCCGTGAGCCGATCAGCGGAAAGGCCCGGTACGCGGGTTCCCGGGCCGCGTCCTGGGCCAGGGCCGGGAGCGCCGGCAGCATCATAAGGAGCGCCACCACCGCCAGAGCCGCCCAGGCGCCCCGGCGAACCGCACGGCACTCCCTCACCTCGACCCCCAGACCAGAAACTCGCAACGGTGTTGGCCGGCCCTCGCGAGAGACGAGCTTGTTCTCAGTTTCACAGGAGCGGTCAGCGCCAACTTTCAGGCCAAAGGGCTTGATGTGTCAAGCGAAAAGAGGCTGCACGTTTGACACACCACCGCGCCGACGCTAGCATGACGGAAGGGGGCATCGATGAAGCCGCGGCTCAACCAGCGCATCCAGTTCTCGCTGGCCTACGTGCTGGTCGCGGCGATGGTTCTCCTGCTGCTGCAGTCCTGGCTCCAGGCCCCCCGCACGGTCGAGATCCCGATGTCCAGGTTCCTCGACCTCGTGCGCGCCGACAAGGTCGAGAAGGTGGCGCTGACCGAGCGGGAAATCCGGGGTATCGCGAAGCCCGATGCGCTCCCCACCGGGCCGAGCGGGGCGGGTGACCGCCTCCGCCAGTGGCTCACGTCCGACGCCGCCGAAGTACGTGTGTTCACGGTGACCCGAATCCCCGGCGTGGAGGAGGCGCCGCTCATCGCCGAGCTCGAGCGGCACAAGGTCGAATTCACCGGGAAGATCGAGTCGACCTTCGTTCGCGACCTCTTCTTCGGCTGGATCATCCCGCTCGGGGTCATGATCGCCATCTGGATGGTCCTGATGCGGCGGGTCGGGGGCGGGCCCACACAGGCACTCTCGTTCGGCCGCTCCAAACACAAGATCTTCGATCGCAAGGAGCTCAAAACGACGTTCGGCGACGTCGCCGGCGTCGACGAGGCGAAGGCCGAGCTCGTCGAGATCGTCGACTTCCTCAAAAATCCGAGAAAGTACCAGCGGCTCGGCGGCCGTATTCCCAAGGGCGTGCTGGTGGTGGGTCCTCCGGGCACGGGCAAGACCCTGCTGGCGCGGGCCGTCGCGGGCGAGGCGGACGTGCCCTTCTTCACCCTGTCCGGCTCCGAGTTCGTCGAGATGTTCGTCGGCGTGGGTGCCGCGCGCGTCCGCGACTTGTTCGAACAGGCCAAGGACAAGGCCCCGTGCATCATCTTCATCGACGAGCTGGACGCGATCGGCAAGTCGCGTGCGGGCAGCACCGGGTTCATCGGGGGCCACGACGAGCGCGAGCAGACCCTCAACCAGCTGCTGGCTGAGATGGACGGCTTCGACTCCTCGAAGGGCGTGATCATCATGGCCGCGACGAACCGCCCCGAGGTGCTCGACCAGGCGCTCCTGCGCCCGGGCCGCTTCGACCGGCAGGTCGTCGTCGACAAGCCCGATCTCCGGGGCCGCGAGGCGATCCTGAGACTGCACGCCCGCGCCGTGGTCCTGGCGCAGGGCGTCGACCTCGGCATCATTGCAGCGCGCACGCCGGGTTTCGCGGGCGCCGATCTCGCCAACATCGTCAACGAGGCGGCGCTGCTCGCGGCGCGCAAAGAGAAGAACGCGGTCGAGATGTCCGACTTCGAAGAAGCGATCGATCGAGTCGTCGCGGGACTCGAAAAGAAGAGTCGAGTCCTCTCCGAAAAGGAGCGCGATATCGTCGCCCATCACGAGATGGGTCACGCGCTGGTGGCCACCTCGGTCGCCCACGCCGACCCCGTTCACAAGGTGACGATCATCCCGCGCGGCATCGCCGCGCTCGGAATGACCTACCAGCTGCCGACGGAGGAGCGCTTCCTGATGACCCGGAGCGAGCTGGAGGATCGAATCGCGGTCCTGCTCGGCGGACGCGTCGCCGAGGAGCTCGTCTACGGCGAGGTCTCGACCGGCGCACACAACGACCTCGAGCGCGCGACCGAGGTGGCGCGCCTCATGGTGACGAAGTACGGGATGTCGGAGCGGGTGGGGCTCGCGACCTACGGCGAGCGCACGTCGCTCTTCCTCAAAGGCGCCGGAATCGGCGGCGAACGCGAATACAGCGAGGCGACCGCCCGGACGATCGACGAGGAAGTGCGGGCGATCCTCGAGCGCACCCACGACCGGGTCCGTGGGATGCTGACGACGAAGAAGGCCGTCCTGATTTCCGCAGCCCAAGCGCTGAAGCGGACGGAGACTCTCGAGGGGGAGCGACTCCGCAGGGCGCTGGCCGGCGAAAGCATGATGGAGGAGACGCGATGACGATGCAGCTCAAGCGAAGGACTTTTCTCGGAGCACTGGTACTCGCCCTGGTGGCGGGCGTCGCGCTCGGGGCGTTCACGGCGCCCCGCGCGGAGCTCCGGCGCCCGCCGATGCTGGCGCAGGCGCCTGTCAGCCCGCTGCCGCTCCTCCCGGTGCAGATGCCGCCTCCGGGTGGGACGTTCGCCGCGGTCGCGGACGCGATCAAGCCGGCCGTGATCAACATCAACACCTTCTCGCGAGGGGCTGGCCTCCAGGGCCGCACGCCGTTCGAGGAGTACTTCGGGGAGGAGTTCTTCCGGCGCTTCTTCGGCGAGGTACCCGAACGGATCCCGCAGCGGAGCCTCGGTTCGGGCGTCATCGTGGATCCCACCGGGATCGCGCTCACGAATGCCCACGTGGTCGAGAAGGCCACGGAGATCGAAGTGGTGACGCTCGACGGCGGAAAGCACAAGGCCAAGATCATCGGGGTGGACAAGAAGACCGACCTCGCCGTCCTCAAGCTCGACGACGGGAAAGGCACCTTCAAGTACGCGCGCCTGGGTGACTCCGACCGGATCCAAGTGGGGGACTGGGTGCTCGCCGTCGGCTCGCCGTTCGGCCTGCAGGCTACGGTCACGGCCGGCATCATCAGCGCCAAGGCGCGGCAGCTCGACCAGGGCCCGTTCGACGACTTCCTTCAGACCGACGCCGCGATCAATCCGGGCAACTCCGGGGGGCCGCTGGTGAACATGCAGGGCGAGGTGATCGGGATCAATACCGCGATCGTCGCCGGCGGCTCGGGCATCGGCTTTGCGATCCCCTCGAACATGGCGCGGAAGATCTACGCGGAGCTCCGCGACAAGGGCCGCGTGACGCGTGGGTGGCTCGGCATTTCGATCCAGCCGCTTACCCCCGAGCTGGCTCGCTCGTTCGGCGCCAAGGACCCGAAGGGTGTGCTCATCAACGAAGTAGTGCCGGACAGCCCAGCCGCAAAGGGCGGT
>Ga0184626_10000492_pt1 | contig 12353 bp, 14 predicted proteins | sample PLM3_60_b1_FD_133142 | JGI IMG/M metagenome (GOLD analysis project Ga0184626, IMG submission 133142) | Groundwater sediment microbial communities from an aquifer in East River, Colorado, USA - PLM3_60_b1 | ecosystem: Environmental > Terrestrial > Soil > Riparian zone | place: USA: East River... | reverse complement strand
CCCCGGCGTGGCGGCGGGCTCGATCTTCACTTTCTCGCTGACACTGGGCGACTACATCCTGCCCAGCATCATCGGCAATTCCGCGCCGTTCATCGGCATGGTCGTGCTGTCCTATCAAGGCACCGCCGGCAACATCCCCCTGGCTGCGGCCTTCACAGTCGTACCTATCGTCATCATGGCCATCTATCTGACTTTGGCGAAGCGGGTGGGGGCGTTCGATGCGCTCTAGGGCGTCCCTGCGAGCCGGCACCGGCGCGGGCTGGGGCCTGACGGCGGCCGCCATCGGCGGGTTGCTATTCCTGCATCTGCCGCTGGCCTTCATCGTTCTCTATGCCTTTTCCACCGACGAGAAGAGTTTCAGCTTCCCCCTGCCCGGCTTGACCACGCACTGGTTCGGCGTCGTGCTGGACCGGCCCGATATCTGGGCGGCGATGTGGCTGTCGGTGAAGGTGGCGGCGGTGGCGACCGTGACCGCCATGGTGCTCGGCACGTTGGCAGCCGCGGCCATGTACCGGCAGAAGTTCTTCGGCCATGAGGTGATCACCCTGCTGATCCTGCTGCCGATCGCCCTGCCCGGCATCGTCACCGGCATCAGCCTGCGCTCCGCCTTCAATCTCGCGGACATGCCCTTCAGCTATTTCACCATCGTCCTCGGGCACGCGACATTTTGCATCGTCGTCGTCTACAACAATGTGGTGGCGCGATTCCGCCGCTCCTCGCCGTCGATGATCGAAGCCTCGATGGATTTGGGCGCCAACAGCTTCCAGACCTTCCGCCATATCGTGCTGCCGAATATAGCGACGGCGTTGCTGGCCGGCGGCATGCTGGCCTTCGCCCTGTCCTTCGACGAGATCATCGTCACCACCTTCACCGCGGGCCAGCAGGAGACGCTGCCGATTTGGATGCTGCGCGAATTGGTGCGTCCGCGCCAGCGGCCGGTGACCAACGTGGTCGCCGTATTCGTGATCGCAGTGACCTTCATCCCCATATTGGCGGCCTACTACCTCACCCGCGACACCCACGATGTGGCCGGCAGCGGGAAATAGCCGGGACCAGGAATTCTACTACCTCATTGCTTCCGACCCCGGCGAGGAGTATAAGCGCTGCTGCGGGGGTAACGCGGTCTCCCCACCATCCCAAGGCGAACTCGCCCAAGCACCGCTCCGGTCTCTCTGTGACGGAGGACTTGAGCGATGAGCGATTCCCCAAACAGCATTTCTCCCTTGGAACTACGGCACTTGATCGGCCGGCCGTCCTGCCCGCTTGTCATCGATGTGCGGCGGCGCCCCGTGTTCGACGAGGCCGACGGCATCATCCCCACAGCCCAATGGCGCGATCATGCCGAGGTCGCCGCATGGGCAGCGGACCTCCATCCCGGCGGGGAGGTGATCGTCTATTGCGTTCACGGACATAACGTCAGCCAGGCGGCCCTGGCGGATTTGCGGCGGCTGGGCTATCGCGCCCGGGCGCTGGCCGGCGGCGTCGAAGGCTATCGCGAAGCCGGCGGCATCTTGTTGCGGAAGTCGGCGCTGCCTCAGGGCAGCTGGATGAAGCCCAGCCGCTGGATCACCCGGGAGCGGCCGAAGATCGACCGCATCGCCTGCCCCTGGCTGGTGCAGCGCTTCGTCGATCCCACCGCCGAATTCTTCTTTGTCGCTGCCGATCAAGTGGAGGCGGCGGGACAGGATTTGAACGCCACGCCGTACGACATACCCGGCGCCGAGTTCTCCCATGACGGCGAGCTCTGCAGCTTCGACGCCTTCATCCGCAAGTTCGGCATTGCCGATCCGGCGCTCGATCGCTTGGCGGTCATTGTCCGCGGCGCCGACACCGGGCATCCGGAACTGGCGCCGCAATGCGCCGGGCTTCTGGCCGCTTCGCTCGGCCTGTCGGCGCTCTATGCCGACGATCATGAGATGCTGAATCACGGTTTGACGCTCTATGATGCGCTCTATGCCTGGTGCCGCGATGCGGCAGCGGAAAGCCATGGCTGGCCGCCTGCGGTGACACAGGCGCCGGCAAAGGCGCGGTAGAGGGGCAACCCGATGACTCAGCAAGTCCAAGCGGCCGCGCCCGATCTGCCGTCCGGAGCGGCGGAGGCAAAACCCGTCACGTTCGGCGAAGCGACGCGGCTGTGGTTCAAAATCGGCTGCCTGGGTTTCGGCGGGCCGGCCGGCCAGATCGCGCTGATGCACCGTCTTGTCGTCGACGAGAAACGGTGGGTCGGCGAGGAGCGGTTCCTCCATGCGCTCAACTATTGCATGCTGTTGCCGGGACCGGAGGCGCAGCAGCTCGCCATCTATCTGGGCTGGCTGCTGCACCGGACCGCGGGCGGACTCATGGCGGGCATCTTGTTCGTGGTGCCCGGCGCGCTTGTCATGTTCGGGCTCAGTCTTGCTTATGTGTGGTCGCGCCAGTTCGACATCTCCGCCGGCATCTTTCTTGGGCTGAAGGCGGCGGTGCTGGCCATCGTCGTCGAGGCGGTGCTGCGCATCGGCAAGCGGGCGCTGAAGAACGGCTGGATGGTGGCGATTGCCGCCGCGGCCTTCGCCGGCATTTTCCTGTTTCAAGTGCCCTTCCCGGTGATCGTGCTGGGAGCCGGCGCGATCGGCGCCGCCGGTGCGGTTTGGCGGCCGGATACCTTCAGCGCCGCCGGCCACCGCGCCGCCGGCGCCGGACCGGCGGGTCTGATCGACCGCCTGATCGAACGGGGCGAAGCGCCCCATCTGCAGCCCCGGCGCGGCCATGTCTTGCGCACGCTGGCGATCTGGCTGCCGCTGTGGTTGGCGCCAGTGGCGGTTCTGCTGCTCGTCCTCGGCCCCGATCACGTCTTCAGCGAGATCGCGCTGTTCTTCAGCCAGATGGCGATCGTGACCTTCGGCGGCGCTTATGCGGTGCTGGCCTATGTGGCGCAGGAGGCGGTGCAGGGCTATGGCTGGCTCCGCCCCGGCGAGATGCTGGACGGCCTGGCGCTCGCGGAAACGACGCCGGGGCCGCTGATCTTGGTGTTGCAGTTCGTCGGCTTCCTCGGCGCCTATCACGCGCCCGGCGCCCTGGCGCCATGGCTCGCCGGCCTGTTCGCATCGCTGCTGACGCTGTGGGTGACCTTTGCACCCTGCTTCCTCTGGATCTTCCTTGGCGCGCCCTATGTGGAACGGGTGCGCTCGGTCCCCACGCTGAATGGCGCTCTGGCCGCCATTACCGCAGCGGTGGTCGGCGTGATCATGAATCTGGCGCTATGGTTCGCGCTGCACAGCATCTTCGACGAGGTGCGGCCCTGGGAGATGGGACCACTCAGCCTGTCGCTGCCGGTCGGCGCCAGCATCGACTGGCTGGCATTGGCGCTCACGGCCGCCGCGCTGGTTGCCATGCTGCGCTTCAAGACCGGGATGATCGTGACGCTAGCGGGTGCCGCCCTACTCGGCGGCCTGCTTCATGCCCTGCGCTGATGCGGCGTCTTTCGGCGCGCCGGATTGCCACAGCCAGTCGAAGAACCAGACGGCAATCACCGAGCCGGCTATCTGCGCCGCGATGAAACCCGCCACGTCAACCGGGCGGATGCCGGCGAAGCTGTCGGTCAGCGCGCGGGCGATAGTAACGGCGGGATTGGCGAAGGACGTCGAGGAAGTGAACCAGTAGCCGGCGGCGATCACCAGCCCCACCGCATAGGGCAGCGCGTCGTGGCGCGAGCGCAAGCAGGCGAAGATCGTGCCCAGCAGCGCCAGCGTGGCCACGATCTCGCCGATCCACACGCCCAGGCCCGTGCGCACATGAAGCGACGGCGTCACCAGCGGCATTGCGAACATGGCATGGGCCAGCAGCGTGCCGCAAATCGCACCGGCGATCTGTACGGGCACATAGGCGGCCACGTCCCGCCAGGGCATCTCTCGCCGCAAGGCCAGCGCGAAACTGACCGCCGGATTGAACTGCGCGCCGGAGACCGGCCCGAAAATCATAATGAGCACGACAAGCAGCGCGCCGGTCGCCAGTGTATTGCCCAGCAGCGCGACGGCGTCGTTCCCGTCCGCGAGTCGCTCGCCCATGATGCCTGAGCCGACGACGCCGGCGACGAGCAGCGCCGTGCCGGCGAATTCTGCGGCAAGCCGCTGCGGCCTGGCCGGCAGATCCTGGTTGGCCGCTTCGCCGCGCATTACGCGTGCTGCGGCGACCGCTGGCCCATTTCGTCGAGCCGTTTCTTCAGGGCCAGCTTGTCGAGCGCGGCGATGGGCAGGCTGACGAAGATGGAAAGGCGGTTATGGATCTGGCCGTAGACATCGGCAAAAAGCGCCCGTCTTTCCGGTTCCGTACCATCGAAATGCGCGGGATCGGGAAAGCCCCAGTGGGCCGTCATCGGCTGGCCTGGCCATACCGGGCAAACCTCAGCGGCCGCCTTGTCGCAGACCGTGAAGACAAAATCCAGTTCAGGCGCCCCCGGCTGCGCAAACTCTTCCCAGTCCTTGGAGCGCAGGCCTTCGGTCGAATGATTGAAGCGCTTCAGCAGTTCCAGCGCATAGGGATTGACGCTGCCGGCCGGATGGCTGCCGGCGCTGAATGCATCGAAGCGGCCCTGACCGAGGCGCCGCAGGATGCATTCCGCCATGATGCTGCGGGCCGAATTGCCGGTGCAGAGAAACAGCACATTGTATATTTTTGAAGATGGATTGCCGCTCATGGCACGCCTCCCGGACCCGTCTGCGCTTTACCTCGCGCAGCAGGTCTGTTTCGTCTCGGCAGTGGCAGCCGGAGCCGTCACCGTGACGTCCTCACAATAGACATCGAATGTGACAAGCGTGTGAAACATCGATTGGGCGACTGGTGATCGCGCTCCGGTCGGACCCAACAGCCGAAAGACGAATTTCGGGCGATCGGGCGCGTTAGGATTTGGTGTCCGGCCGCTCGTAGATGATCGGCGCCTGACCCGAGGACATGTTCTTCTCGGGCATCGGCGGCGGCGGCAGGGCGTAGAACATCGGCTCGTCGTTCTCTTCGGTATGGTCGAAGGGCTGGCGCATCTGCACGCCGGTGCCGCTCTGGTCCGCTTCGTTCAGCGCATCCTGCAGTTGCTGGGCCTGGCGTGGATCCCAGGGCAGCTTATAGGCGCGGGGTTCCAGCGATCCCGGCAGCCGGAGCCAGATAAAGATCGCCTCGCCTTCGATGAAGCTGGATCCCAGCACATCGGCCGAGGCGATGCTGCCTTCGGCCCAAGCGAGGGACATCGGCTTCGGCCGGCTCAACATGTCCGCCAGGGCCATGTACCCGCTGACGAAGACGATTCCCGACAAAGCAACCGCCCAACAGCGCACCCAGGCCCGCCGCGGCGCCCAGACGGCGAGGCTTGCCAGCAGACAGACCAGCACCACACCAATGACAAAGGCCGGCGTCAGCGATTCCATGATCAGGACCCCGCGGATCGCAAGGGCTTGTAGAGGCTGTTGACGCTGCCGGGAACGAGACGGCCCTTGTCATCCAGCCTGAAACGGATAGCCGTCAGTTCCTGACCCACCTTGTGGAGCGGCACCATTGTTGTCACCAGCGGCTGGCTCTCGCCCTGGGCCGTGGCGCGCACGCTGGTGACCACCTGCACATTCAACGGCAAGGCCGTCGCCAGTGCGCGGTAGAGGTGCAGATTGACAACATAGTCGCCGGCCGGCGTGCCCCGCGAATAGGCAACTTCGTAGTTGAGGTTGGTCACGTCCAGCGGCTTGCCGAGATCGTCGCGCAGCAGATTGAAGTACTCGCCGGCCTTGTTCGAATAGCCGACCACCCGGTCGCCCGGGGCGCGCACCCAGAGATCCACATCGGCGTCGAGGCCGTCGGCCCATTGCACCTCGACGATGACATTGCCAGGCGGCTTTTCGCCGGCTTCGGCTTCCCTGGCCTTCGGATTGATATGGGGCAGCAGCAGCACGACGACGGAAACGAAGCCGGCGAGCGCCAGCATGATCGTATCCCGGAATACCGTTCCGGCATCCTCCTCGCCGAATTGATCCAGTCCGTTCATCGCGTTCCTTTCGCGACCGTGCGGGCCCTAGCGGCCCTGCATCTCACCGAGTTCGACGATGCCGGTCAGCAGATTGACGGTGCCGGTGGCGAGGATCTGGAAATTGACCATCAGCCAGATGTTGAGCACGGAGCCAATCAGAGTCGTGTAAAGCGCGACCGACATGCCGCTGATGAGGGTGGAGACCATCGGCGCGATCGACGAGGCGTCAGCGCTGTTTTCCGGATTGACGCCGGCGAGGGCCATGATGAAGCCGACCACCGTGCCGATGAGGCCGAGAATCACCAGCAGATTGGCGATGAAGCGCACGGCGCCGATGCGGCTCGAGAGTTTCAGTTTCAACGCCGAGGCGGCCATGCCGCGGCTGCTGGCGTCGCGGCCGCGAATCTGCGCCAGGTATTTCAGCGCCAATGACGGCTCCGGCTTGAATGCATCGAAGCGCTTGATCTTGTTAAGTTCGACGCTGGTCCGCCATACCTTGTGCGCGCAGATCCCGAGTCCCACCAGGAACAGGGCAAAGATCGCGTGAGATTGGTAGGTGCCGTCCGCGCGGTGCGCGATGCCGATCCAACCCTGGAACCAAGCCGCCGCCAGTAAGGCGAAGGCGGCGATGTTGACCAGTGCAAACCGCAGCATCAGCAGATAAGCGTGCGGCATTTCGGAATCGACGGCGAAAGCCTCCAGCCAGGTATGCGGCGCATCCGCAACGGCCGGCGACTCGACACCGGCGTGATCCTCGGACTTGAGCTCCCGACGAAACGGGAGAATTCCCTTGTCCATCATAGCGGGTCTCCTAGCTATCCTAGCGTCTCATATCCGATGGTCGCGCCAGCGGTTTAAGAAACGATGTTAAATTCCCTTTCCAGTCGTTAACTCTAGAGGACCATTGGTCCGGACGAAGTGCGGATTGTCACAGCTGGTGCAGATAGATACGCTACCGCCGCCGGCACCGGGGCATTTTCCTAGTGCTTCCATAAGAAGGATTATTATCCAAGACTGTCCAATGGCGGACGGGGCGTCCTGGAAGTGTCGGCGTCTGTCCAAAGCGCCGGAGCCCAACGATGGGATCACGGCTGGGGCAGAAGTCCCCGGCCACCGCCGGCTTGACTTCACGGCGGGACTCAATGAGGTTGCCCAAAATGCGTCTCCATCCGGTTGCCCTCCCGTCATGAGTACCACCCCCCGAATCATGCAAGGCTTTCCGCCGCCGGCCGCGCGGCGGCCGACGCTCGAGAATTGGGACCTGCCGCCCTACAACCGCTGGTCGTTCCAGAATGTGCGGCGGGTATTGCCGACGGCGCCGGTATCGCGCGGCGCCGGTCCGGTGGACGCCCTGCCGGCGGAGAACCTGGACCTGTCGGACGTCACCTTTGTCGCCATGGACAACTCGACACGGACCCTGGAGCGGTTCCTGGCGGAGACCTACACCGACGGCTTCATCGTCGTGCATCGCGGGCGTATCGTCACCGAACTCTACTTCAACGACATGACGCCCTCGACCGAGCATCTGTCTCAATCGGTCGCAAAGTCGCTGGTATCGACGGTTTGCGGCATTCTCATCCATGACGGCCTGCTGGATCCCAATGCGCCGCTCACGCGCTATGTGCCGGAGCTGGCGCGCAGCGGCTATGGCGATGCCACGCTGAACCATGTGCTGGATATGCGCAGCGGCGTGCGTTTCAACGAGACCTATGGCGATCCCGACGCCGACATCACGCTGTTCGACACCGTTACCGGCTGGCGCCCGCCGCGCGACGGCGTACCGCAATCCGTCTATGACTACCTGCTGACGCTGCCGAAGGAACGGGAGCATGGCGGCGACTTCAAATACCGGTCCGTGGAAACCGACGTCATCGGCTGGGTGATGGAACGCGCCACCGACCGTCATCTCTGCGATCTCGTCAGCCGCCATGTCTGGTCGCGCATCGGCGCAGGCCATGAGGCTTACTTCACCGTAGATCGCGCCGGCACCGCCCTTGCCGATGGCGGCTTCAATGCGACTCTGCGGGACTATGCCCGCTTCGGCCTGCTGCAACTGAACGATGGCCGCGCCTTGGGACAGCAGATCGTGCCGCGGGATTGGGTGCGCGCCTGCCGCGTGGGCGATCCCGGCATTTTCGGCGAGCCCTACAGCATCCTCACGCCCGGCGGCGCCTACAGCAAGCAGTGGTGGATTCGCGACCTTGAGAAAGGAATCATCCAGGCCCGCGGCATCTTCGGCCAGCTCATCTGGATCGACCCGCCGGCGGAGATGGTGGTCGTGAAGCTGTCCTCCTGGCCGGAATATCTGATGCCGGAATTCTCCTACAACACTTATCGCGCCATCGAAGCCGTGGCGCGGGAGCTCGGCAGCAAGGGCTAAGCCTCGGGCGCGATTGCACTCACATCGATAACCTTTCGTAAATGCCATCGGTCGCGAAATCCGCAGCTTTTTGCGAAATCTTAATGCCAGGCTGCTAATCCATATGTGGGCCAAAAGCGTCCGCTGCCTAGCGGGACGATGCGAGCCATGGCCGAAGCGGCCGGGGAGGATAGATGACCCAGCGTACCGAGATTTCCAGCGCCGGCTCGCCGATGCGCCAGGGCGTGCTCGCCAAGACCATCTTGGTGGTCGAGGACAACGAGCTCAATATGCGCCTGTTCCACGATCTCCTGAAGGCCAACGGGTACAACATTCTCAAGGCCCATGACGGCTTGGAAGGATTGCAGATGGCGCGCGACCATCGGCCCGACCTGATCCTGATGGATATCCAGCTGCCGGGCATTTCCGGTCTCGCGGCGTCGAAAACGATCAAAGAAGACGATGTGCTGCGGACCATCCCGATCATCGCCGTCACCGCTTTCGCGATGAAGGGCGACGAGGACAAGATCCGTGACGCCGGCTGCGATGCCTATATCGCCAAGCCGATCTCGGCGCCGAGCTTCCTCAAGACCGTCAAAGATTTCCTGAGCTGAGCCGCGGCCGGGCGCGATAGCGCCCCTCCCTAGGCTTCGCAGTTCACGCCCGTGCTGGACTAAGCCAGCGCGTGCCCGCGAGGACGCCCAGCACGATCAGCGCGACAGCAACCGCAAACCAGTTTCCCATGGCTGCGAGAGCACCCGTCGCAGCCCAGCCGACGGATGACAGAGCTTCGGCAAAGGTCGCGACCCGCGATGAGGTCTGGCGCCGGCGGAAATGGCTGCGCTTCGCCTGGCTGCGGAACCAGAATTGGATCGCCGTGGCCGAAGCGGTGGCGACAGCGACAAAGATCGCGGCCGCGAGAGCGGCAAAGGGCGATATCAAGGCGAGACCGGCAACCAGCGGCGTGAAGACGAGGGCGACCGCGCCCATCACCGCTTCGATCTTTGCGCGCATCACCTGACGCGCCAGCACCGGCGCCGAGGCGATAAGGTCGGGCGCGTCCTCGCCGGAGATGGCGAGCCAAGAAAGACCACCCGCCAGCTGCCCCGCCGCCATCACCAGCACCGGCACAAGCAGCGCCGCAGCATCGATGCCCTCGGCGAAATTCCGCCACAACAGCAGCGCCGGCGGCAGCAGATAGAGCAACTGCATGAGCGTCTGCGACACCAGCCAGGGATCGCGGCGCAGCAGCGTCCATTCCTTGCGCCGCAACGCCGCCATTGGCGCGGCGCAGTGGAAACCGGACTTATGGCCCTGCTGCGCGGCGCCATGGGCCGATCCGCCGGCGGAGATGACCAGTTCCGCAAACTGCGGCGCGAAGACGGCGATCGCAGCACCCAGCAGCGCCATGCCCGCCGCGCATATGGCCAGCAGTGCGCCGGCATCGCCGAGCATCGCGCGCGCCGGCCACCAGAGCATGCTGCCCTCGTCCGGCGTTAGCGCCCGCATCGTTTCCGAGGTCAGGAAATCCAGCCGTGACAGCGTGCCATAGGAGAGGATCGCCGCCACCTGCAGACCGATGACGAAGGCGGCGCCGATCACCGCGGCGACGATCTGCGCGATCAGCCGCGTCCGCTTCGGGCCGATGGCCCGGAACAGGCCGACGGTCATCGCCACCGCCAGCGCTGTCGCCGCCATGCCGATGGCGATGACGACGCCATAGCCGCCGAGCCAATGCCAGCCGCCGCGCAGCGCCAGAACGTTGATGAACGGCGCGGTCAGCAGCAGCGCCATGAGCTGGATCGACAGCGCCATGGCGCCGATGCGCACGGAAAAGAGCCGCCGCGCCGAGGCCGGCGATGATAAAATGAGATCCAGATCGGCCCGGCTATAGAAGGCGCGCGTCACCGACTCCATCGCCTGCGACAGCATCAGCGCCGCCGAGAGCAGCAGATTGCCGGTGACGATCAGCAGCACGGTCTTGCCGGGATCGGCCCCGACATTTGCGTAAGCGCCGACCATGAAATAGGCGACGCCGTGGAGGAAGAATACGAAGGCCGCAATGCCGGCGGCGACCGACCGAAAGCGCCGGCCGCGCCCAGCGGTCATCATGTACACCCAGTCGCGCCAGGCGAGACGGCATTCATGACGCGCGAACCAGAGGAGCGATGCGGGTTGGCTCACGCGGCGACGGCGCCTTGGCCCACCAGGGTCAGGAACGTATCCTCCAGAGTCAGGCCGCCCCTGCCCGCCTGATGGCGCAATTCATCCAGCGTGCCCTGCGCGATGAGCTTGCCGCTGGCGATGACGCCGATGCGGTCCGCCATGCGCTCGGCGACTTCGAGAATATGGGTGGTCATGATGACCGTGCAGCCCCGGCGAACTCGTTCGCGCAGGACGTTCTTCACTTGGCGTGCGGAACCGGCATCGAGGCCGGTGAGCGGCTCGTCCAGGATGATCAGCCGCGGCTCGTGCACCAATGCACCGGCCAGCGCCACCTTCTGCCGCATACCCTTGGAGAAGCCTTCGCAGCGCTCATGGGCGTGAGGTTCGAGATCGAGCCAGCGCAGCAGGTCGCGGGCCTGCGCCTCGGCGGCCCTGGCGCCGACACCCCACAGACCGGCGATGAACTCCAGATACTCGAAGGGCGTGAGCTTATCATAGATCATCGGCTCGTCGGAAAGCCAGGCCATGATCTTCTTGGCGGCAACGGGGTCGGCCAGCGCATCGATGCCGAAGACCGAGATGGCGCCGCTGTCGGGCCGCAGCAGCCCGGTCACCATGCGCAGCGTCGTGGTCTTCCCCGCGCCATTGGGACCCAGCAACGTATAGAACTCGCCGCCATTGACCCGCAGATCCAGGTCGTCGACCGCCGGGCGGTCGAAGCGCTTGACCAGGCCCTGGATCTCCAGGGCGATAGGAGGCTGGACGGGTTTCATCGGCGGTGCGGTGGCTGGCCGGCCCTTACAGGAACAGTTCCGCCGTCACCCTAGGGAGGAGAAGTTTAGGGATCGTAAACCATTCGGCCGAACGCCGGCCGATGTGGCTGCGCCGCGTCCGAGAGGCTTAGCTTGCGAAGCGCGCTAGTACAAAATCACGTCTCCGGCTCGAGCGCGGCGTTGAACTTGTCCTGCCAACCTTCGCCCGTGGCGACGAGGCAGGTGACGCCGTTCGGATTGGTGATGAGAATCGACCAGGTCATCAGGCTGTCGCTCTTGAGGACCTCAAGCAGCTGGCCGTCGCTTGTCAGCGCGACCGAGGCCGGCTCCTCGCGATAGTCGCTCGCAAGTTTCGTGAGCATATCGTCCCTGGCGCCGCAGATCGGCGCCGCGGCGGATGTAGCGGATACGAAAGTGGGGAGGATGAGGGCCGCGATCGCCGTCAATACAGCAATTCCGTGTCTTCGCATCATCATCGTATCCTCCGATCTAAACGGCGCCGCGACCCTCGCTTCCACTAGTCGGCTGCTTCGTCAGCCTCGTCCTGAATATCGTCGCCAACCGATTCGACATCCTTGCCGAAGCCCTTGCTTGTATTGCAGCCTGTCAGGGCCACCGTCGGCAGCGCGAGAGCAGACAGCAACAGCGCGAACTGAATCCACTTCATCGTCTGCAACGTCTTCATCAGGTAGTCTCCTTGGATTGTGCTCTATGTTCGCCGCATCTCAGAAAGCGGCGCTCGCAGTTCAGGGGCACCTCAGGTCGGCGGTATCTCGTTTCAAGTCGTCGCCGGCCATTTCGACGTGAAAAACACCGCAATGACACCAGAGGTTCCGTCGGCTTTTTTCTGTTCTCTTTCTTGCCCCAAGCCTCTGCTCTTGTTTCTGCCTCAATGCTGCCGCAATTGGAGGCCCGATGCGCCTTCGCGGTCACAATGCGAGCGCGCTTTGCCTCGCCATGCCTTGAAAGCAGACGAGCGTTCGATCATCCATCGAGTAGGAATTTATTTTCTTGGTGCCCCTGGCCGGACTCGAACCAGCACGCTCTTGCGAACAACAGATTTTGAGTCTGT
>Ga0184626_10000491_pt1 | contig 12365 bp, 9 predicted proteins | sample PLM3_60_b1_FD_133142 | JGI IMG/M metagenome (GOLD analysis project Ga0184626, IMG submission 133142) | Groundwater sediment microbial communities from an aquifer in East River, Colorado, USA - PLM3_60_b1 | ecosystem: Environmental > Terrestrial > Soil > Riparian zone | place: USA: East River... | reverse complement strand
TATCCCCGATCGATCAAGGTCTGCGTGCGCAAAAAATCGCCGGCCGATTTCGCCATCTTCGCCTGCTCGAAAAGCAAAAAATGACCATGCATCCAAAAGTTGGCGAGACGCGTTCCGTGGCAGGCCTCGGTCTGCGCGATCTCATTCGTGTGGTGAACCGGAACATGATCTTCGCCGCCGCAATGAATGTCAAAGAAAGTACCCAGGTACTTGGCTGACATGGCGGAACATTCGATGTGCCATCCGGGAAAACCGATACCCCATGGGCTATCCCACTCCATCTGGCGCTTTTGATCGGGCGGACTAAACTTCCACAGAGCAAAGTCTGTGGAGTTGCGCTTTTCGCCCTTATCAACGCGCGCTCCGGCCCGCAAGCCGCTCGTATCCAACCGAGCCAGGTGCCCATAGTCGGCTAGGTGGGAAGTGTCAAAATAGATCCCGTCGGATGTGCGATAGGTGAAGCCCTTTGCCTCGATGCAGCGGATCATCTCGATCTGCTCAGGAATGTTATCGGTAGCCTTGCACCAAATCGTCGGTTCAAGAATATTCAGACGCGTCAGATCTTGCCTGAACGCCTGGGTGTAATAGTCAGCGATTTCCCAGGCCGATCTTCCCGCGCGACGAGCGCCCAGCTCCATTTTATCTTCACCCGTATCCGCGTCCGATACCAAGTGGCCGACATCGGTAATGTTCATTACATGCTTAACTTGGTAGCCGTTGAATTCGAGTACCCGACGGAGGATATCTTCGAAAACATACGTGCGCAGATTGCCGATATGGGCGTAATCGTAGACGGTGGGCCCGCAGGCATACATGCGGACTTCGGAGCCATCGAGAGGCTCAAAGTCGCGCATCTCACGGGTGTATGTGTCAAATAATCGTAGTGTCATAGCGCTAATAAAGTTGTACGACGGTTCACCATTGGCCTATGGGCCGAATCTCGCTGTTAGCGCGCTGCTGCCCGCAGAAGCGCTTCCCCTTCGGTCCTCAGGAGATACGGCCACGTGTCTTCTTCCCAGTCTCTTTTATCAGGCTCAAGGGAGTGTGCACAGCGCGCCCCATAGGCAATGGAGTAAACGCAATGGGCAAACAGAGATTTGCGTCCGCGCTCAGAGAACGGCTGCCCACGAGCCTGCTCGTAGTCCGCGACGTAGGCGTGGATGTCATCCGCGGTCGGAATGCGACGAACGCCTTCCAATGTCCAATCCGCGGTGAAGCCGTGAGCGGAGACACCCACTAGCTCAGTCTCGGAACGGAACGCCAAAGAGTCCCAGTCATAGGTGGCAACGATCTTCCCATCCTGAAACCGCAAGTGCTCAACTCTCCAATCCCCGTGGCCGAGCACGAGGTTGCCCTCATGGGCTTCCGCCCGTCGCGCTCGCTGGGCGAACGTATCAATCCACTCCGCGCCTTCAGCTGTCTTTTCGAAGTCGAACAACTTGCTGTGCGGCTGCGGGTAGAGCGATTCACTTCTTTGAAAGTGCTTCAAGCACGAGACTTCGCCGTCAAAAGATTGCAGAAGGTCGATTAAATGTGCGAGACCCGAAGCTATCACGCTTCGGCACTCGGGATCGAAACCATTACCGCGCTGACCCCGGTCTAAAAACTCTTCGACGGTTGCCAGGCCTTTCGCTAGCGGAGTAGGGTCGAGAATCGGTTTCGGACATGGATAACCTCTGTTCGCCAACCACCTCATCACCCGACAAATCGACTCCAATGTAGTCCGATCAAAACGTAGATATGGATTTGTCTCCGCTGGAGGCCGAACTTTGATGACAACGTCACGACCATCTTCAAGCCGGACGCCATGGGTGCTCCCAACACTTGAACCATAAAACAAATACCCACGGAGCTTGCTGTCAAGATGGGCTTGGCAGAACTCATTCATGGTGGCCGCAATCCGCTCGGCGCTGTCGGTGCCGAAGCAGTCCAGCTCCACGAAAGGGGTGCCCCACGTTTCAATCTCCTTTTTAAGAGTTTCAACGGGGTCGTGGGCGATTTTCATATCGTCACGCCTATTTTCAGCAGACCGCACCAGTTGGAGAAGAGTCCCCTGACGTTCGTTGGGTTGCTCAGCACGCAGGCTATCGCAGCATTGTCAAAGCGTCCAGGGTCGGTGATGAACTTTGTTATGCATAGCGGTTCCAGTTCAGCTGTCGCACCTGACGATCACTTTGCAGCCGGCCTCAGCCGCAAACTGTCATAATCGAGTCCATTTCTTTATTTCCACATGCGCGCATCGAAACGAAAGGCTACCGGTTTACGGAGGCGCATTCGCTTGAAATCCCGGTGGGCCGGATTAAGAAGGTAATTTCGCTCTTCGGGAATTACTGCCGACGGCACGGCTAATATTGCGGTAGAAGCCTTTGATGCCCATACTGCGCCAATGTCTTTCAGGGCTTCGGGTGCTGGGTAATGGCGCCAGTCTTTTGGAGGACTCTCGATCTTTACGGTCTCAATCGTCAAGGTATCGGGGATGTCGACTTGAATCGCAACTAGGTCGCCAGGAATTGTATTAATGTCCACGTGGACAAAAAGCTCCAAGACGGCTAGAGACAATGAGCCTGAAGTGTACACCACGGAAGTGCCCGTGTGATTCCACCGTCCACCATACCGGTGAGCACCCTCGCCATCAAAACGCCGATGCTTTCTGGAACAGATACGCCAGACCAGCACTAGCTTATATTGCCGTGCTCGATTCGGCCCAGCACCTCCTCAACCTGCCGGGTGCCGATATCACTATCAATGAGATCCAACGGAGCACGGTTTCCTAGCGCGCGGTTCGGCCGTCGAAGCCACTGAACCGCCTTTTCCTCACTTCCTAAAGTGGCTGCTGCCTGGGCGCTGACTCGGGCAAGTCGCAATAATCTGTCCGATTCGTCAGCCTGCAGTTTCTGCTCCTTTTTGCGACGCGCGATTGTCCGTTGCGGTAAATGCAGGGCCGCCGCCACTTCTTCGCGCGCAAGGCCAAATTTGCCTATGAGCGCCTCGAACGAAGCGTAGGGTAGGCCTGCTTTAACCGTTTCCCTCAATTGGTCGACGTTAATTATCCGTCGCTTAAAAACTTTTTTGCCGCCGAGCGCTTCCACTAGAGCTTCCGTATGTAACATCGACAATCCCTCCGATCAGACTCACTTTGGCATTGATTCTAGTGCCAAATGGCACAGAGATCAACTGCATATGATGACTCTCATGCATCAGCGACGCCCAGCCTTGAAAGGCAGAAACTATCAGCATGCAGCCAGCAGGTATTCGTCGGTTCGTGCGAGTTCCGGCGGAGCGATTGAACTGACTTCCAGTCTCCTCGGTCAAACGCCTTCTTCAACTGCTCGTTCAACTCGGCATCCCGACCTCCCACGCACGGGAAGATTCTGACTCCCGAGACAAAAGAAGCGGTGAATCCTTCCGGTTGTCGGGTGACCTTTAGAAAGCGGCCTGCTCCACCGGGATCGGTGTCGTCGGTGACCGTCAGCGGAAGAAGCAGTCGTCCGGCCGGTCGCAAAGAATCGAGCCATATCGAGCGAGCATGCGTAGCGCCGGCATTAACCAGGACTGCATCGCAGGATCCCAGATCTCTTTCGCCACCGTCGCCCTCGAAAACTTCGACATTCGACAGATAGCTTAGATTACTACGGGCCCGTTCAGCGAGTGCCGAGTCAATCTCGATTGCAGTAACATGTCCTTTGGAGCCGATGACCTCCGCCATAATCGCCGTGTAATAACCTGTCCCACAACCAATGTGGACTACGTGTTCTCCTAGCTGTAGTTGCAATTCGTCGATCAAAAAAGCCAAGAAGCTAGGATAACCGTTGTTGAGATGACGCTCCGCATCAATAACTACAAGTAAGTTGTGGTAGAGTTCGCTCGGATCAGCATTCTTGGTGGTCCAATCGGATTCAGATCCGGGACTGAATACTTGCCAGGGTCCAGGGCCAAGGAAATGTTCGCGCGGAACTTTGGCGAATGCTGTCACAAGGGCTTCTGATAGTAAATTCGCGACTGCGCGCAGTTCTTCGGCATAGAATTGACGTATTAGGTTAAGGTTTCCTTGTTGTTTGGACGTGGTGGATTTTTTCATGGCGTCAGTAGTTGAATCGTTAAGCAGTCAAAACTCAATCCTGCCGATTGCAGATCGGCTGGTAACCGGATTCATCCTTACGGCCTTGGGATCATACCGCGCACCGGTTGCAACCAAAGGTCCGGAAAGATCGCATAAGACTCTTGAAAGGTCAGAACACATCCAGCGTCGGGAACTTTGCATCTTTTTGGATACAATCCCAGAGGTAGACCGCGAGACCAAGATCTCCCGTCCAGAGTGAGTGGCGGCGCTGACCGTACTCTTCAGCCATTCTCTCGCTCTGTTCGATCGAGTGCATGGCAAAGGCTCGTGCCCGATCCAACCATCTGCGATCACCCGTCCTGCGATGGAGTTTAAGAAAGGCGTAGCCGTTGCCCGCCGTTCCGTGGCAGAGACTTGAACCCTTTGTTAGGGGACCAGCTCTCCACGTAAGCTCACCGCCTTTCTCTAGGAGCTGATCGAACTTTGGATTCGTGCCGGCAGGGAAATCCGCAAGACACGTAAGCAATCCAGGCGCACCATGACAGTGTTGGACGAGCATCTTACGGCCCTGCGCTGACGGCAGCCAGACGGCGGGCCAGTTTGCACATTCGCCATCCTCCTCCGCCGTGGCCACAAAGGTCTGCGCAATACGCGGAAATAGCTCTTTCTGTTTGACAGCGTCAAGTAGATGATGACCTCGGATCAAAACGGATGCATTGGCCGCAAATCCGTGTCCCGCGCCTATGTACCGCAGAGAACGCCCGTAAAGATCCTGCGTCCAGAGATAGCATTGCGCCTCCGAGACTTCTTCCCACTCCTTCCAAAGCTCTTCAGCGCTCTGGAGGAAAAGATCTTTCCATTGCGGTTTGCCAGTGCGTTCAAACATAAAAAGTGCAGCAAGCATCGTCCCGGGGGCACCCCACATGAGCTCCCTGGTTGGGTTTCGGACGTTCGTTTCAATGAGATTTAAAAGGGTTTCGTTTATCTCCTCGGCCGGCGATAGTTGCCAACGGACTTACAAAATTCCCACGTCCCCCATAAGGAAGGAAGCAGCTTCCCGTTGGGAGAGCTTCATTTCCTTCCGGTTTTGTTCAGCCAAACGATCCAGAGTCATTGCATAATTGCGCTCGATCCTCGCGGCGCCGACGCGGTTCAGGTAACGCAACGCCCAAATGACTCCAGCGGCACCGAAGTAAAGCATCTTAAATGACTCAGGAAGATCCGCGCCGAATTGGTCGAGAGGATGGATTGGCCAAAGTTTGCTTGAATCAAAACGGGCGTGAGTATCCTGCACGATCCGCTCAATGGCGGTACGGGCCACTTCTTCATTCCACTCTGCAATTATGAGCGGTTCGTGTCTTGCTTCTTCGTACATTTGTTTAGCTTCAAAGGTTCTCGATTTTTACGGGCACCACGGGATCGGCCAATTCGAAGTTGAATACTTTGGAATAGAAGTAAAGCTCCGCCTCAAGTACCCGTTTGATGTTCTCGGCCTTTCGAAAGCCGTGCTGCTCGCCTTCGAAAGTGAGATAAGCGACCGGTAGCTTCTTGGCGCGCACGGCCGCAACCATTTTCTCGGCTTGATTGGGGGGAACAACTTTGTCTTCCAAGCCCTGGAAGAGAATCATCGGACAAGCCAAGCGGTCGGTGAAATGAATCGGCGAACGTTCCACGTAAAGATCACGCCGTTCGGGATAGGGCCCGATCAAGCCGTCGAGATAGCGCGACTCGAACTTGTGGGTGTCCCTCGCGAGCGCCTCTAGATCACTGATGCCGTAGTGGCTGGCACCAGCTTTGAAAGCGTCGCGGAAAGTCAGCGCGCAGAGAGTCGTATAGCCGCCCGCGCTTCCTCCTCTGATGGCGAGTCGGTTGCCGTCGACAAATCCGCACTCGATGAGATACCGCGCGCCATTCACACAGTCATCGACGTCGACAATTCCCCACTGGCCCTTAAGCCGTTCTCTGTATGCACGGCCGTAGCCCGAGCTGCCGCCGTAATTTACATCGAGTACGGCGATCCCGCGGCTAGTCCAGTATTGGATTGAATACTTTAGCGATGCGGAGCTCGACGAGGTCGGCCCGCCGTGGCTCATGACCACTAGCGGCGGTTTTTCGGTCGCCGGCGCTACGTAATCTCGATTCCGCGGCGGATAGAAATGGCCGTAAGCGGTAAGACCCCCCTCCGTTGGAAACTCAATGGCTCGGGGATCGGCGAGGTATCCGGCATCGACAGCTATTTCTCGCGATTTTCGTAACACCCCGAGCTTTTTCGTAGCCAAATTCAATGAGAGGATAGTGGTAGGCTCAGTCGATGACGCGCCGATGAAAACGACGCGGTCACCGGCGATGCGGACTTGAGAAATCGCCGTGAAGGGAAGTTCGATGTCATTTAGCGTTCTTGTCACCGTGTCTAGCGTGGCAAGATAATCACGACCCTTCTTGGAGTAGCTGCAGACGATCCGTCTTTCGGATGCGAATCCGTAAAGGGCGGAGGCAAAAACCCACTGAGGTTGGCCGAACTCGGCATCCATTGGACATAGGGGTTCGACTTTTTCACCTCGCCACCGGTAAATGTTCCACCACCCTGAGCGGTCAGAAACAAAGTAGAGGGTGCCGTCTGGTGACCACTCAGGCTGAAAGATGGACTCATTGACACCGCCGGCGACTCGCACGGCTTTGTCTATCGATCCGCCTTCGTTCAATTTGCTCACCCAGAGGTCCGTGCCATCCCACGGCATGTTGGGATGACTCCAGGTCAACCAAGCCAGCCGCGAGCCATCCGGACTAAGGCGTGGCGAGGAGTAAAAATCATTTCCCGAGACTAGAGTCTTTCCGGCGTTTTCTGCCTGGAGGTCGATGCTCACCACAGTATTGATTGCTTCCCCGTGACCGGTATGGTCCTCGCGCACGCAGAAAAAAAGATTTTTCCGGCGGTCGATCTGTCCGTCGGCGTAACGTATGTCTGCAGCCGGAGTCAAAGGCTTAGGCTCCGAGCCCGGTCGTTGGACATAGAGGCATTGATCGGTAAAATTCGAGAAGATAATCGTGCCGTTCGAAACCGCATAGTCGCCGCCGCCGTATTCGTGCACGCGGGTGCGGGCATTGAAGCCGACCGGCGTTATGTCCGCCACCTGTCCATCCGGCGAACGATGCACAATGACCTTTCTCCCGCCCTCTTGAGATCGCCGCTCGATCCAATAGACATCGTCGCCGTCAAGCCTTACCTGTTCAAGCCCAACTTCGCCCGCAGCAACGACGTCGGCCGTAATCGGTGACTTCCAAGATCCGTAAGGGGCCACATTTGGGTATGCCATAAGCCCTTTCAGAGTTCCTTTCTAAGAAACGCTCGTTTCTTGCGTAGCTAAGGTCGCTTGCACTTTGAATTGTCCTTCCGGGATGGAGCCTTCAGTCAGCACGGCGGAGGGGGCGTTGGTCACCGATAACAGGTCGCCCAAGACGCCGCGAATCGCACTCAGTGTTTTTGCCGAGCCGGTGATCTCTAGGTCACGCAACGGAGTTTTCATGCTCACTTTGGCTTCGCTTTTGATTTTGCGCACTTCGAAGAGCACTTTCACTGCTGCCCCATATGGATCTTCTTCTTCCGGCAAGGTCACCTCAGCGAGTTCTTCTATTGTCGGCCATGAGGCAGTGTGAATCGACTGCTCCCTGCCAAGCGGCGTGGCAAACAGCCAACTCCAGACTTCTTCGGTAATGAAGGGTAGATAGGGAGCGAACAGTCGCAGCTGCACTGAAAGCACAATTTTGAGGGTCGCCAAGGCCGAACGTTTGCCGGGTGTCCACTCAGCGCTATAGGCGCGAACCTTGACGAGTTCGAGATAGTTGTCACACAGGTCGGCCCAAAAAAAGTCCTCAATGACTTGCAGAGCGCCGGCGAACTCGAAGGCCTCAAATTCCTCCCCGGCTCTTCGCACCGTCTCCCGCAGGCGCGCGATAAAGCTCTGATCGAGGGCCTCGGTTATATCTGTCGGACTCAGCGCTATCAGATCTTGGCCTAAGAGATGACCCGCGACGAACTTGGCGGCGTTGAAGAGCTTGATCCCCAAGCGTTTCCCATTGCTGAAGACGGCTTCGTCATACGCAGTGTCGACGCCGAGCCGAGCGCGAGCGGCCCAGTAGCGCACAGCATCGCTGGAATATTGCTCCAATAGATGGTTCGGCGTGATGACGTTACCGCGGCTCTTTGACATTTTCTTGCGATCCGGGTCGAGGATCCACCCGCTGATGACGATGTTGTGCCAGGGCACGGTTTTCTCATGGAGATATGCTTTAACGATTGTATAGAAAGCCCAGGTACGAATGATTTCGTGGCTCTGCGGACGAATGTCCATTGGGAACAGTTTGCGGTGCCGTTCGGGATCGTCGGCCCAATGGCTTGCAATCTGTGGGGTCAGCGAACTCGTGGCCCACGTATCTATGACATCCGGATCGCCGATGAAGCCGTTCGGTTGGCCTCGCGTCGCCTCGTCGAAGCCGGGCGCAGGTTGGGCAAGCGGATCCACTGGAAGTCGGCTCAGTTCCGGTAAGATGGGTTGATCGTAGCGGGGTTGCCTGCGCTCGTCCAATGGATACCAGACGGGGAACGGCACCCCGAAATAGCGCTGCCGGCTGATGCACCAATCCTGATTGAGCCCTTCGACCCAGTTTTCATAGCGCGCCCGCATGAACGACGGGTGCCACTGGATACGAGCACCCTGCTCGAGCAAAGCTTTTTTCTTGTCCAATAACCGGACAAACCACTGGCGGGTCGAGATGTATTCCAGCGGTCGCTCGCCCTTCTCGTAAAACTTCACGGCATGTTCGATGCGGCGAGGCGCTTCGGTCAGCGGCGCGCCGAGCTCAGGAATGGCGCTGCCACTTTCATCTTGCAAGAGGGCAGTGATGGCAGTTCTCGTTTGCAGTACGCCTTTCCCTTGCAACGCCCCGTAGAACGCATTGGCCGCATCTGGATCGAGGCTTTCCCATCCTGGGGAGCCGAACTGCACGGGTATGAGTCGGCCGTCTTTACCGACTACCTGTCGCAGCGGCAGATCGAACTGTCGCCACCACTCCACGTCGGTGGCATCACCGAAGGTGCACACCATGAGGATGCCGGTGCCTTTTTCGATGCTTGCGCGCTCATCGGCAAGGATCGGTACCGAGACACGGAAGAGCGGTGTGACGGCGCGTTTGCCGAAGAGCGCTTGATACCGTTCGTCCTTCGGATGGGCCACAATAGCGACACAGGCAGGAAGCAGTTCAGGACGAGTTGTCGCGACGATGAACGAATCGCCGCCTTCAACGCCAAAGCGGATATGGTGAAATGCCCCTGTGAGCGGCCGATCTTCGACCTCGGCCTGTGCGACCGCAGTTTGAAAATCCACATCCCATAGGGTCGGCGCTTCGGTAGCATAAGCGTGCCCCTCTGCGAGCAGCTTTAAGAAGCTGAGCTGCGAGGTCCTCCGGCAATGATCGTCAATGGTTGCATACTCTTGTTCCCAATCAATCGACAGCCCGAGTTGCTGCCAAAGTTCCTGGAAAGCCTTCTCGTCAATTTCTGTGAGTTGTCGACAGAGTTCGATGAAATTCGGCCGGCTGATCAGCTCGGGCGGTCCTTTTCGATCGCTTCGCGGTTTGAAATTTGGCTGATAGGGGAGGTAAGGGTCGCAGCGCACGTTAAAAAAGTTCTGCACCCGCCGTTCCGTGGGCAAACCGTTGTCATCCCACCCCATAGGGTAGAAGATATTCATTCCAGCCATGCGGCGCTGGCGCACGATCAAATCCTGATGGGTGTAGCTAAATACGTGTCCGACGTGGAGGGAGCCGCTTACGGTCGGTGGCGGAGAGTCCACAACGAAAGTCTCGTTTCGCGCGCGCGCAGGATCCCAGCGATAAATCTCCATTTCCTGCCATCGAGCGCGCCATTTGCTCTCGACTTCTTTGGCGACGTATTGTTTCGGCAGTTGGATCATGAAATATCCTCAAACTAATACTAACCGCTTAGAGGCTGTTTTGACTAGCAGGTCGCTGAACAGGTCCGGAATGCTTCGAGTACCTCAGCATGAACGGAAAATCATCAATGATATCAATTCCCCTCCGTTCGTCCTGAGCCCCGTCGAAGGATTCCGAGAGGCTTTTTCAGCAGCCTGATAGCTAGACATCGCGCCGATGAAAGTAGTTCAGTGGAACGGATAAAATGACGGAACTCTATGCTTGTTGGTTTGCGGGGATTCTCAGTAATTTCCGCGCATTTCCTTGCAGCATGGCCTCTCTTTCCGCATCCGTGCAAGTCATCTGCTCGATTTTTTCGGCCGCCATCCAGTCGCCCAGGTCGAAGGGATAGTCGGTGCCGACCATGACGTGATCGGCGCCGACCATGCGCTTCAAATACTCGACCGTCTCAACGCGGTAGACAAGATTGTCGAAGTAAAGATTCTTCAAATATTTGCTTGGCGGCTGTTTGGCAGGGATCGCAGAAGAACCAGAAGCTCCAGTCATGCCTTGGTCCAAACGGCCCAAGTGGTAGGGAACGTAACCGCCGCCGTGCAGCAAGGCGAGCTTCAAATTCGGAAAGCGGTCGAAGACGCCGGTGTACATCATGTAGGTGACTGAGAGAGTCGTGTCCGCCGGATTACCGCATATGTTGCGTAGGCTGTAAGGTTCCATCTTGTCGGCGCCGGCGACCCATTCCGGGTGCATGATCATAAGAACGTCGAGCTCCTCGGCTTTCTTCCAGAACGGATCGAAGTCTTTGCTGTTGTAATATTTGCCGACCACGTTCGAGGCGATGGTGACACCGGACATTTTGAGATCGTGGATCGCGTGCTCTAGTACTCGCGCCGCACGGGGCGGGTCTTGTAACGGTATTGTGGCGATGCCGGCGAAGCGATCGGGGTGGCGCTTTACCAAATTCATGATCGCTTCGTTGTAGATATTCGACCAGGTCTCGCCATGCGGGCCGTCGAGCTCGTAGCCCACGGATGCGGTGTGCACTTCCACCATGGCGATTCCAACATTGCCCTTGGTCATGGCGGCGAGACGATTCGGCACTTCAGCCATTCGTGGATCCGGAGCAAAGCGCCTACCTTTGGGAAACTGAATCTGGTACGGATTATCCTTGGCTTGCTTCGGAGGAAAGTACTCGATGCCACCGAGCGCTTTGCCATGTTGCTTGATCTCGTCGATCAACTCCGGCGGAAAGTAATGATGGTGAATGTCGATGGCGCGAGCGGGCCCGCCGGCGGATCTTGCCGCCGATTGCATCGAGGTCTGCGCACAGCCGGACAGGAAAGCCGCTGACACTGCGGTGGTTTTGCCCGCGAACTTTAGAAAGTCGCGCCTAGAAATTGTCGACGACTCTTTGGCCATGGCCTACCTCCCGTCGGGTTTTGGAGAGAGTATTATCAAGAATGCAATCATGTCAATTTCAAGAAATTTCAATTAAGCGTGTCAACATCGACTGTTTTGCGTGATTGTTAGCGCAGGATTAGCTTGCTCACTCAATCCTGTCAATGGTAGCATCCCCAGAAATTTTGCTTGAACGAATGGGTTGCATGATTTCTTTTGTCCACTGAGGAAGGCGATGTCTGAGTTTCAATTCGGCGGTGATGTCGTTTGGCGGCCGAGCGATGAAGTTGTCGCACAAAGCCGGTTAAAACAATTCATGGACCATCACGGCATCACCAGTGTCGAAGGGTTGCAGCGGCGTTCCACGGAGGACATCGAATGGTTCTGGACCGCCGTGCTCAACGAACTCGGCATCGAATTCTACTCACCCTACGAGCGTATTCTCGATACCTCCCGCGGCATCGCCTGGCCGCGCTGGTGCTGCGGCGGTAAAATGAACATCGTCCATAACTGTCTGGACAAATGGAAGGGGACGCGGGTTGCGCGCCGCGAGGCGATTCGTTGGGAAGGAGAAAATGGCGAGACTCGTACTCTCACGTACGAAGAACTGAACCACGAGGTTTGCCGTTTGGCTAACGCGCTTCAAGCGCTCGGCATGGAGAAGGGGGATGTGGCGGCGCTCTTCATGCCGATGATGCCGGAGACGGTCGCAGCATTGTTTGCTGTGATCAAACTCGGCGGGATCATTCTTCCATTGTTTTCCGGCTACGGCGCTGCGGCGGTGGCCGAACGCCTGCGCGACAGCGAGGCGAAGTTTTTGTTTGCCGTCGATGGATTTTACCGGCGAGGGCAGAAGGTGCTTCTAAAACCCGTTGCAGATGAGGCTGTCTCTTCTTCCTCGGTCCAGCACGTCCTCGTTCTTAGTCGACTTGGGATTTCGATTCCGTGGACTCCGAGTCGC
>Ga0184626_10000489_pt1 | contig 12374 bp, 18 predicted proteins | sample PLM3_60_b1_FD_133142 | JGI IMG/M metagenome (GOLD analysis project Ga0184626, IMG submission 133142) | Groundwater sediment microbial communities from an aquifer in East River, Colorado, USA - PLM3_60_b1 | ecosystem: Environmental > Terrestrial > Soil > Riparian zone | place: USA: East River... | reverse complement strand
GCTATGAGAGTCATTTCTACCATCGACCAGGAATGTAATCACACGCGAGCATTCAAGTCAACGGGGGTCTTAGGAGCGATTTAGACCATGAAGAAGACCATTTCGCCAACTGAGTTTATCGACAAGGTGATCAAGCTCAACGAGAAGGGCCTACCCTGGAAGCTCTCACCCTATCAACGTCGGGTGCTCGAGCTGGCATTTAAGCGTGATCCGACTGGGGCGTTGCTCTACCGGCTGATTCTCTGGAGTGAGACCAAAAAAAGCGGGAAAACTTTTCTTGCCGGTTGCCTGCTTTTGTGGTGGGCGATTATCACAGAATCGACCGAGATCATTGTTTCCGCAAACGACCGCGAGCAGAGTCAGTCTCGCGTTTTCCAGACGGCGGTCGACTTGATCGAGCACAACCCGGCTTTAGCATCCGAATGCGAGACTTTTTCTAACACCATCGTGTTTAACAACGGGACTGTGGTCACGGCGATATCGTCGGACTACAAGGGCGCCGCTGGGAGCCGCCATTCCCTCGTGGTCTATGATGAATTATGGGGTTTCGAAAGCGAGTCCAGCCGCAGACTTTACGAAGAATTGACGCCACCACCGACCGAGGCGAGCGCTTGGGTTTTGGTAGTTTCTTATGCCGGGTTTTCGAACGAATCCGACTTGCTCGAAAGCCTCTACAAGCGAGGCATGCAGGGTAAACGAATCGATCAGCTCGAATGCTACGAGGCGGACGACTTGTTCATGTTTTGGAGCCACACGCCGCGGCAACCCTGGCAGGATGAGAAGTACTACGAGAGCCAACGAAAGATACTGCGGCCGACTCAGTTTCAGAGGCTTCACCGTAACGAGTGGGTATCGAGCGAGAGTAGCTTCATCACCCCCGAGCTCTACGACGCCGTTGTCGAGGACGGCCATGCCGATTTAAGCGGTTCGTTGTTCGTCGGTATCGACTGTGCCACGCGCCGGGATTGTTCCGCCGTGGTTGTGCTGAAGTACGAAGACTCGAGCGACAGGCTTCAGTTAGCAGATTGTCGTGTGTGGCGACCATCACCGGGATGCCCGCCCAACATCGAATCCACAATCGAATTTTATCTGAAGCGAGTCTGTGCCGACCCTAGAGCACATTTGCAAATGATATATTACGACCCGTTTCAGATGGTGAGAAGCGCGCAGGTGCTAACGATGGCGGGCTATCCATGCGAGCCGTTCGATCAGACATTGGGGCACCTAACCAGCGCCACCGAGAATTTGCTGTCTTTGTTCACGTCGAGGGGCTTACGGCTCTATCCACACGCCGATCTACGAGAGCATTGTATAAATGCAATCACTGTCGAGTCGGCGAAAGGAATCAGGCTTGCCAAGGGGAAGCAATCGGCCAAAATCGATGGCTGCGCGGCTTTGAGCTTCGCAGCTTTAGCGGCCGTTCGAGCCGGCAAGCCGCCTCCCCTGAATGACGCCGGCCGGGATGATGACAAGCCCTATAAGCAAAACTGGGATTCCCGCTTTGACTGGAGCTATAGAAATTGAAACGGGGTTGGCTCGCGCCTGCGATCGTGGCCGCACTCACGTTTCTAACTTTTCTCCCGGTCCTGTGGAACGGCTTCGTTGAGATAGACGATGACCGCGATCTGCTTGATAATCTCAACTGGCGCGGCCTCGGATGGACCCAGCTCAAGTGGATGTTTACCCCCCACAAGGACTATTACAGGCCTCTAGCGTGGGTGACTCATGGGCTTGATTATTCCATTTGGGGGCTGGACCCATTCGGGCATCACCTGACCAGTTTACTCGTTCACGTCGCGAACGCGGTGTTCTTTTATTTTCTCTGCCGTCGGCTGATAGCGCTGGCCGTGCCGATTTCTCACGATGACAAATCCTGGCGGCTTGCTCTAAGCGCTGGTTTTGCGGCTCTTCTGTTCGCCATTCATCCGCTGCGCGCGGAAAGCGTCGCATGGGTTGCAGAGCGGAAAGATGTGTTGGCGGGTTTGTTCTTTCTCTCGTCGGTCTACTGCTACTTGAGAGCACACTCAAACTCGCGGCAGCGGTGGATAATAGCGGCAGTGGTTACGTATTTGCTTTCACTGATTTCAAAACCGACTGGCACAATGCTGCCGGTCGCTCTAGTCATTCTCGACATCTATGTTTTGAAACGGCTCCCGCCTGACCCACGGCAGTGGTTTACCGAGCGCCGGGTGCTCTGGGAGAAAATCCCATTCATCCTTATCGGGGCGGCATGTACACTCATCAGTTTAGCCGGTGAAACACAGACACTGCCGTGGCGCCACCCCCTCGCTGTTAGATTGCTAAACGGACTCTATGGCCCTAGCCGGTATCTGTGGCAAACTCTCGTCCCGGTCAATCTATCCCCCTTCTACGCGATACCGCCGGACTCTAATCAGGACCCAGTGATCATTTTGGGCGGTATCGCTACGCTCGCGCTGACCTTTTTGTTTTTTGTTCTCAAAAACCGATGGGCTTGGGCTTGCTGGTTGTGGATGATGGTGATCTTAGTTCCTGCTCTTGGCGTCGTTCAGTTCGGCGGTAGCACGTTCTTGTTAATAGGAGACCGATTCACTTACTTATCGTGTCTCGGGTGGACAACTTTGGCGGGTGGTGTGCTATTCGGCTTCCTTAAAGTCTCGACTCAGACACGGCGCGAAAAACGCCGGGGTGAAGTTAAGAGACCGTTCGCCTTGAGAGCTATCACCGCAGCAGTAATTATCCTCGGTGTACTGGCGCCGTTGGCCTGGAGGCACGCTAAAGTATGGCGAACGACCGAGACAATGTATCGGCAGGTCTTGAGGTACGATGAAAATTCCCACGTTGCCCATAACAACCTGGCCTCATTTCTACAGAGACAGGGAAATCACGCAGAAGCGATTGTTCACTATGAGCAGGCCCTCAAGGTCCGGCCCCACGGAACCAACACGCATTTCAGCATGGCCCTTCTGCAGGGAATTCAAGGCCATTGGGGGCTGGCCTACTCGCTTGCGGCGATAGGGAAGATGGAAGAGGCCGAAAAGCATTATCAACAATCTTTGCAACTATACCGCGCTGCCAAAGCGGATAATCCTGGCGGCCTGCAGAATCAGTTGCCTAACAACTATTATCAATACCTGTTGGCACATATAGAAAAGTCCAAGGCCGAAAAAGCTCTGAAGCTAAACCCGGACAACGCCGCATACCACGCCGGGCTGGCAAAGATTCTAGCTCAACAAGGTCAGACGGAGAAGGCCGAAGCGCATTTCAGGCGGGCGATCGAGCTCGGCGCCCGTTTTGTGTTCTCAATACTTGCATGTGAGCCCTTCACCTCGCCCACGGAATACCCACGCCCCCCACGCCCGATCGTCGTGTTTCTGACAGCAAATGACGGCAGCTCTGGGAACCGCCTCGTGGAACTCTTTGACACTTCTGAGTAGCCCTGCTGACAGACGTGTACACATTTCCAATGGTATGGGCATTGCTGTTCCAGTTGGATGGAGTCTCAGCCGTAGGGGAGAATTTTACAAAGACATGAAGCATAGCGACAGTGCGCTGTGAGGGAGCAATGCCTGAAAAAGAGCTGCTCGTGGAATTCAATCAAATCATTTCGCTAGTTGTTCTTATGGGAGCAGCGGCAACGGTCTTGTTCGCTATCCTCCATTGGCTACTCAAGAAATGGATCTTTCGGAAAGCGCGAGCAGCGGGTTGAAGGCGTGCTAAAAAAAAGGGGCCGAGCTCGCGCTCGGCCCCTCCTGCTGGATCCCCACTCACCTGTCAGTTTAGGTCCTAAGCTCAGCAGCAATCCTTGACCACATTGAGATGCGATCGAACGGCATGTCCTCGTTGCCGAAGACCCAACGCAGAGCGTCCCCAAGCCATTCTTCCGCTGTGCCTTCCCCTTCTCCTATCTCGCGGCGGTATTCCTCCAAGCATTTATTAGCCAACTGACGCGCCTCATCTTCGTTGCCAATCTTCAACATCTGATCCATCGTCTCTCTAGTCATTTTTCTCCTCCTACCTTAAGGCTTTGTCTGGGTCCGGCTTAATTCCGGAACGGGTTGTTACTTTAAGCTGCCTCATATGGCGAATGGGGCGGACCGCGGATGTGATGCATATCCGGCCCTTTACTTGCAGATCGTATACAGATGCCCGCCAGCAACCCGTGGCACGTTCCAACGCTGCATATCAATCGGGTTGACGAAACTACATAGGCTGTCTCCGATTAGAAAGTGCTGTAAAAGCCAATCCCTTTGCGCGTGGCACAACTCAGTGTAGCGCTGATCCCACTCTTGAGCATCGCGCAGAAGCTCGGCAAAGCGGCGGGTGGTTACCGTCATTGGCCACCTCCTGACAGGTAGCCTTTGAGTCGACAGAATGTTATAAAACGCACGAAGGTTGCGGTTGAGTTCTTCACGGTTCTTGGCCCTCCTTTATTGGCGCTTTGGGTCAACAAGTGCGCAAACACTTGCCGGAGCGCCTTTTAATTTCTACTTCTTCAAGACTTTCTTCCTATAGCGTTGCTTGCCTCTTTTTCGTTCCTTTTCTTTTACTGTTTCGTGCTTCTGCGCATCGCCTCTAAGCCGGGCGCGGTAGTCTCTGACGGCGACAATGCGAGCACATCTCTGGCTACAAAAGGCTCGCTTCGATTGCGGTATGCGGGTTTCACCGCTTTCTAAGTAGACAACCTTGCTCGGCCTGCGTGCGGGAATAAAGATTCTTCCCGAATGCATGGGGTTTGCTGATTCCTTCACGTAAGGAAGCTGACAGGTTGGATTAGCACACTCTAAAAGATCCTCTCTCCCTATTTCTGCCTTATCCAAGAGATAAGCTAGAGATCCCCACAGCGCCGTCGTTAAATCGGCGGGTAGGTACGAGTAGCTAAACGGCTTGCCTTCTGGCGCGCTGATTATCACGTCCTGTTGACCGAGATGAAGGTCTGCGGCGCCACCGCTGTGCAGGTCATTAACGGCGTCAAGCAAGGGCCCGCGCGCTTCAAGGATTGATCCAATCTTCATAAAGTTTCGATCAGCAGCCGTCACTTTTTTACGATCATAGACGATGTAAACGAGATCTTTTCTTAGCTTCTCCCATTGGCCATTAGAGAGTTGGTTAAGATCCAGTCGCTGAGCAAACGCCAGTAGCAGGTTTAACCGTGTAATTAGATTTTGCCGGTATGGCGACATATGGAAATCATCCTTTACGGCTAACACTATATTCCGGCTAAAAAGATGTCAATAGCTGCACTTCTAGGTGGTTTTCTACATTTTCTACTTGATTCCCAGCAGGGTAGTTGTAATATCGGATCACGCTGTCCGTTATACCGGAGGACTTTTATGATCGAACGAATTTATACGAAAAAGGCAGGTACGGTTGTTACAGTCAACTTGCCAAGAGTCGATCGTGAGCTGCTACAGAAGGCTGCAACGATCGAGGAAATTTCACAGAGCGAATTTATCCGGCTTGCGCTGCGCGAACGTGGCGCACGGGTGATCAGTGCATGTGCGCACGAGGAGCGCCCGGAATGAAAAAGCCCCCGATCGGCGCCAACCGCGGGGGCAAAGGAAAAATCTTGATGAGTGTACTCGAAACTGAATCCCCAAATCAATCACTCCAAGATTCCTCTCCCGATACAATCATCGCAGAGCAGGCCGCTGAGCACGCGCGCGAACTTCGCCGGCTTTCAGATTTAGCGTTCGTTTTCTTGAATGCGGCAAACGGCGATCCGGCCGAAGCCGAGGAGCTTCTCGACAGCGCGATCGATCTGCTTTTTGAGGCGGGCGCGTTATCGATGTGGAGGTACAGAATCATGCTCGCGTCGATTCGGGAAGGGCTTTAAGCGGTGAGCAAGCTTCTCCTCGATACCGCGCTTTCCTACCGGCGCCAGGGTTTCTCAGTCATTCCGATCAAGGCAAAGGATAAACGCCCATTGGTTCAATGGGAGACTTACCAGACGGAGCCGGCATCGGAAGAGACTCTCAGGCATTGGTTCGAACCTTCGGGCAACGCGAACGTAGGGCTCGTAACCGGCGCCGTCTCCGATTGTATCGTCGTCGATTTGGATAGCCAGGAAGCAAGGGACAAACTCAAGTCTTTACTTGGCGACCATGATCTATCAGCGGTACCGCGATCGCGAACCGGCAAGGGCTGGCAACTGTTTTTCAAACATCCTGGCGTCAGCATTCCAAACCGCACGGGCGTTTTTCCGAACGTCGATATCAGGGGAGATGGTGGTTACGTCGTAGCTCCGCCGTCAATTCACCCTAACGGAAAAGAATACAAGTGGGAAGTTCCGCTCAATGGCCATCTGCCGGAGCTGCCCGGTAAGCTTCTCGCGTTAATCCAGGCGCCGAGCCACAACGAGCAAGGCTATCGTGAACGGTTCGACACGGCGAAGGCCTTAGCCGGCGTACCGGAAGGCCAACGCGACGCGACGGTCTTTAAGTTGGCCTGTAAGCTAAGAAATGCGGACGTACCTCGTGAGATGGCCGAGGAGCTCATTCTCGAGTCTGCGAGGAATTGTCAGCCGCCATTCTCAGAGCGCGCGGCTTTGGACAAGGTTGCGCGTGCGTATCAGCGGTATGAACCGAGAGATCAGCAGTCACCGACAAAACAGCCAGAATTATGGCCGGAATTTCTGACGGCTAAAGATATCCTGCAGGCACCGAAAGATCCTACGCGGTGGATTCTGGAAGGGTGTTTGCCGGTGAGCGGCGGGTCGGTGGTCGTGGCCAAGCCAAAAGTTGGAAAATCAACCACGGTCGTGGACTTGTGCATATCCGTTGCGCGGGGCGAGCCATTCCTGGGCCGCGTCACACAGCAATGTCCTGTCGCGTATCTCTTTCTTGATGGATCGCTCCCAGAGATCGCTGACGTGTTTGTATCCTTCGGACTCAGAGAATTGGATCCGATCTATCTGCATGCCGGAACAGCGCCGGGAAACTCAATTGACTGGTTATTGGCGACCATCAAGGAAAAGGGCGTGCGGCTAGTCGTTATCGACACGCTTCAAAAGTTGCTGAGGTTCAAAGACATCAACGACTACGCCGAGGTCACTAACAAAATGGAGCCTCTGCTCGACGCAGCTAGACAAGGGAATTGTCATATCATGATGCTCCACCATGCCGGAAAGTACTCCGTTGATGATTTTGACGCCGCAATAGGATCAACAGCGATTCGAGGTCTCTGTTACACATATCTATTTTTGAAACGCCTCCATCCTGGCAGCGAGCGGCGGATTATCAGCAGCGATCAGCGTGGGGGAAAGAACTTTTCGGAAACAGCGATCGGTTTTAATCGGGCAACTGGACGGGTGGAAATCCAGGGCACCATGGAGGAAGTGGAGATTGAAGAAGCAGAGCCGAAAATCCTAGAGCTGATCGAACTACAAGACAGTGGCCTATCCGAAACGAACATTTGCGAAAAGATGAAGCCGGTTCGGGCAATCATCGTTTCAAAGTCCATCCGCAAGCTATTCAAAAATGGCCATCTCGAACGTACCGGAAAAGGAAGAAAAGGAGATCCATTCAGGTACAGCATTGCTCCATCTTTAATGGATAATCCTAATTCAGTTCCCAGGGATAGGGTCCTAGGGGAAGGGATTTCGGGAACTGAATCCGAAATATGTCAAAAGAGCCTTGCAAAACCTACAACAATTCAGTTCCCGGAAAATCGGGAACTGAACGGGAACCGAATGGAACTGAATTTGAAATCTGAACCCGCGGGAACTGAATTTGACGATTGGGAAAAGATATCCCGATGAAGCACATAGAAACATTGTTTCTTGAAGTCGAAGTCCTGGATGACGGTGCACTCCGGGCACGCCGAAAGGATCGAAAGCCGTTGACGGCCGCCGACCGCGAAGAAGCCCGCCAGCTCGCGGACAGCCTGCCGGGGATCACGGTTGAGGATGTCCTTCGGATATTTCCCGGCGCGCGGGTGGTTAGTAAAAGTTGAGTGATGGAGCAGGCGGCAACATGGGCGGGCATAACGAAAGGAAAGCGAAATGGCTGTAACTGGAAGTGAAAGTATCGTCGTGCAACGGTTTCGCAAAAGTGCCATTGACGCGACGACTATAACTTTGGTCCCGAGCCTGACCTTGGCTGAGGCGCGGCCGAATCATTTGAAGTCGACGCAAGTTATAATTACCTACGTCGGCACTCCCGAAAATTTCTATGGCGCCATTGCCGGCAGCTTAGGACTTGCCGATGACCAAGAATACGAACTCACCGTGAGGCGCTTAGGTTGATGGGTGGGATGAACGAGCCGGCGGCGATCGCGCGGCAAGCCAGCTCTTGGGTACTTGTCCTTTCGGTCCCGGCTGTTGGCGGGCAGCCCCGGCTGTTCGCCAGTGGTCGGTAGGGAGGTATGAATGGCACAAGTTTTTCGGCAGTTCAGCTTTGAAATAGTTCCTAACCCCGAGGGCGGCGATGCAACGATGACGGTTCTGATGGTTCCGCACATGAGGGGGATTTCCGGCAAATTTTCAATCGGGGAGATTTCGGAGTTGATCGGCTACCTCGAGAAAGTTCAGGACGTGATGATGAGGAAAAAACGTGAAGAAAATAAACAAAAAGGGGGAAATTAAATATGGCCAAAGACACAGTTAGGATGTCGGACTTAGAGCGGATGCGCTCGGAGATCGTCGCCGAGGTCGCGGCGCACTTCGACGCGACGATGGGCGAAGCCATTGTCCGAAAGATTCTCGACCGGGCAGCCGATCGCGCAGCGCACGTTCAAAAGGCTGAGCTTGAAGCCAAAACAGGGCGCGATGAGGCGGAAAAGCAGACGCGCCTTTTCGAAGAAAGACTCGCGCGGCTGAAAAAAGAGATCGGGGAATTGAGTGCTGCGCACCATGAGAAACAGGTTGCCTTCGAGAAGCTGACCGCGGACTATGACGCCCTAGTGCCCGTGGTCTCCGAGCTCCGCAAGGAACACGCCAGCCACATTGCCCGTGTGCAGAAGCTCGCTGGCTAAAAAAAAGTCTCGATGATTGAAACTGGAAAGGAGCTGTTATGGATGAAAATTTAGCTAAGCTTCGAGCCGAACTCGTAGAGGACGAGCAGGCGGAGGTTATGCGCAAACCGCGAGAAAGCCAGTCTGTACTTGCCCCCGAGCGGGCCCAGGCGGTGGCAGAGCGTGAGGAGCTAGCCCGAGAGATCCCGAGCGCGCGCGATCTCATCGCGGCGACAGAGGAAAGGCTTAAGCCGTCAGAATACGATTTGCTGGCTTTGGCGGAAAAATTCCCGGTTGCGGCAAAAGCAATCAAGGATATTGCTGATGCGTTGCTCATGGGAAAAAGGGATTTGTGAACGGCCAGCGCAGCTTGATCGGTGGGTCGAGCTCCTCGACGATCTCGGGCCGCAATCTTTTAGATTCCGCAGCCTCGATGGTGTGATCGACGACAAGCGGCGCAGCTTGGCCCCGCTCCTGGGTGGGAGCAAGTATCTAAAAGAGTTGCAGGCTTGGCTGGCTAGTCTAGAAACCGGCGCGGATGAGCTTGGCGGGCGGCTTCTTGAGCGGTATCGAGGAAATAAAAGAGAGCCGGCGATGACACCCAAGCCGCTCCCTCCCGACCCTGACGCGCCACTGCCAAAATGGGATTCACGAAGCTAACCGTAACTAGAAAACAGAAAGGCACCAACAATGGACGAACATGATATTCGAAATGCGGGCTTGGATACAGGGGAGGATATTGGCGTGATCGATGGCCAAACGCCAATGGCGGACAGTGAGTACGATGACTTCATGAAGAATATCACCGATCCCAAACACCCGGACAATCAGTTGTGGATGAAGGGAGATCCTCAAGATCCCAAGCGGATACAATTACAGGCAAGGTATGATGCCCTAAATCTAAAGAAGTACGGTACTGGAGAGGTGTCGACGGCTCCGGCGGCCGGTGGCAATCCGGGGCCCGGCTATGCGGCGGCCAAGGAGTCGTTCCGTGAAGATCTCGGCATGGAAGCCGGTCCTGAATTTGAAGCCACCGTTCAAAATTTTCACGCCTGGGCGAATGACACTTTCTCCAGCCCTGATGACTTCCACCGACTCGCAGTCGCGGCCGAAAAAGCCTTGGGCGTGAAGGGGGCAGCCGCGCTGGGCGTACAACTGGCACAGGCGCACGCCAGGTCGCGGCGCTGATCGATCGGCAAAGCAATGCACACGAAGCCCGAGCCGGCCAAAACCCCGTTGATTAAACTTTTGTTCACGGCCGCAGAGGTGTCCAAGGTGTTGAACGCCCCCGAGTCGTGGCTCTTGGCCAAGGCGCGCGCACGCTGCATTACGCACCGAAGGCTCGGGCATCACATACGTTTTGCCAGAGAGGACATTGAAGCCGTGAAATTGACACTGGAGGATGGGGTTAAAATCGATTTTAACCCCGAACACGTCGAAGCGAAGCCGATTAAAAAGTCTACGCCTAAGGGCACGGTCAAGACTTACTTTATTTATTCCTCGCTGCGCAACGCCGTTAAAATTGGACGGTCAAAAGATCCTAAGCGTAGGCTTTCGAGCTTGCGCAGCGGTGCAGGCGAGGAACTGATAATTCTGACCGTCATTGACGGCGACCGTGAAAAAGAATTGCAGCAACGGTTTCGTCATCTTTGTAGGATCGGTGAATGGTTTGATTTCGCCTCAGAGATTCAAGATTTCTTGGATGGACGCTTGACAGCATAAAGTTAGTTTGATACCTAATGTATCGTGACAGCAAAACAGTTAAGAGCTATCCGCGAGGCGATGGGGCTTACACAAGCCGCATTTGCAGCCGAGCTGAGAATCACGCGCAACACAGTTGCCAGGATGGAGTCGAGACGGCAGGCCATCACTCCACCGATGGCGCTCTTGATTTCGTTTGTGGCGCGGGAGGCCGGCGTTGACGCTTCTTACCCCGCAAGAGGCCGCAAGCCAGCTCAAGGTAAGCGAGCGCACGCTCAGACGGCTAAAGCTGCCACGGGTAAAACTCGGAAAGCAGTACAGGTATAGGCCGGCGGATATCGACGGGTTTATAAACCTTCATCTTGAGTATCCGGAAATCGGGAGGCCCAATGTCACTAGAATACAGAAAAAATCGAAAACGGTGGGGCTATCGGTTCTACCTTCGCGGGCAATGCTTCAGCAAATACGTCTGGGACAGCAAAACGGAGGCAAAACAGGCGGAGCGGGAAGCGCAAGTTGAGGCCAGAAAGAATCCGGGGCTCCAGCCCTCGGCTTTGGCCACAGCAAGCGGCGCTTATCTCATAGCATCGGCGGAAAGAGGCCGATCGAAGTGGCGGATAGACGGGCTCAACTATACGTTCAAGGCGCATATCATTCCGCACTTCGGGGAGTCGGCCTTGATAACCGATGTCACGCCGCAAAACGTGGAAAACTTCATCGCGGCGCTGAAACGAAAGGGGCTCAAAAATAAGACCGTCAAGAACGTCATCACGGACCTGCGAGCGCTGTTTAACTGGGCGATGGAAGAGGACATCAACCTCGTGGCGAGAAACCCGGTAACAAAGAAGGTGGCAAAGCTCATCGGGAACACCAGGGCGGTAAAGGCGCCGATCAATCCTAGATGGTTCGATATCGCCGCCGATGCGATCGAGAATAAACGCGACAGGGCATGGTTTGACGTGACTCGCTATCTCGGAATGAGAAAAGATGAATCCAACAGGCTTCAGTGGTCTGATATCAACTGGAACGCCGGCAAGGTGCGAATACCAGGCACCAAAACCGATGAAGCCGAGCAATGGTTACCGGTGGCGCCAGTGGCATTAAAAACGCTTAGGGAGCTATACGAGGCAGAAGGCAAGGATCTCAACTCGCTTTATGTGTTCCCTGGCAGGTCGCCCCAAACGAAGGGAAAAAAGATTTATAGCAGGCGCAAACTCTTTGAGAGAATCCAGCGCGTGACGGCTATCAGGAAATACATGAGGCAGCACCCCGAGCTAAGCTACCAGCAGACACTGGAGGCTTGCAGCAAAGAGAAATTCAAGGGCGGGATTCACCTTGCGCCTAAGGACTTGAGAGACTTCTTCTGTACCGAGATTGCAGCCAAGTCGGATGACGCCAACGTGGCCATGAGGCTCATGAGACACACAAGTCTAGCGACGACTACGAAGTACATGAGAACGGTAGAAGGCAGGATGAGAGATGCCGTTGAGAACCTTGGATGCGATTCTGGATACGATTCAATGGCCGCAAAAGGGCATCAAATGTCACTACTGGCCAAGTTGGGAGTAGCTGAGGAAGTGGCAAAACGGTTGGTAAACCAAGGATTATTAAAAGGGAATTTTGGTGGCGGTGGGCGGAGTCGAACCGCCGACGCCGCGGATATGAGCCGCGTGCTCTGACCAACTGAGCTACACCGCCACGTGGCAATGTAAAGTATGACGGGTTGGAAAAAAGATCAAGCT
>Ga0184626_10000488_pt1 | contig 12379 bp, 13 predicted proteins | sample PLM3_60_b1_FD_133142 | JGI IMG/M metagenome (GOLD analysis project Ga0184626, IMG submission 133142) | Groundwater sediment microbial communities from an aquifer in East River, Colorado, USA - PLM3_60_b1 | ecosystem: Environmental > Terrestrial > Soil > Riparian zone | place: USA: East River... | reverse complement strand
TTCCGATTGGGTGCTCCCGCCTTTGCTGCGCGTATGATCGCGCTATACCCAAGGCGCCCGAACTCGATCCCATCCTCGACCGCCGCCACATCCATCAGGGTCTGAATGTGTCTCCCAAACATTTTCGAAATGATCACGCCCACGATGTGCATTAAAGGAAACACAACAAGATCGATGCACACCTCTCATGCATGATATCGTCTACTTTCACCGCGGCACGTTTCCTCGCGCGATCTGATCTTCTCCCTTCACACACAGCGCCAACAGGACACTAGACTGATGAATGAGCTTCTGATTGATTTCAACGGTTGACAGGTCGGCACGATAGGAAGGCCGACCCCCAGACAAGAGCAAGTCAAGCCGCACCCTTGTCTCCCGTGGGAAAAGGCGATGGCGAAGGTGAAACAAATCCAGCATCTTCAGAAAACGTTTCAACTTAGTCTCAACCGGCTTCTGGCCAAACAATCGCACAACGCGAAAGTGATGGCGAAGGCGCCTCCTAAACTCCGCGGGCGAAACGGAGTTGATATGCCCGTGATGGTACGTTCCCCATAATTTCTCAATGACGTGATTGGGCGTGCTTATCAGCGCGTTGCCACCGGTTCTCAAGGCCCTTCGCAACTGAGAAAGATACGCACCGCCGAGCTCTGGGGTAATGTGTTCAAATACCTCGAAGCTAACGGCTAGGTCAAAGGTCTCAGCGGCGAAACCGAGGGCCGTGGCATCCATGACGATAAATTGCAGGTTCGGACGGTCGCCATACTGCCTGCGGCAATAGTCAATCGCCTCTGGGTCGTAGTCCACGCCCACGACTTTCTTCGCTACACCAGACAAAAGGTGTGATCCGTAGCCCGAACCGCATCCCACATCCAAGACCGTCTTCCCATACGCATGGGGCAGTGCCCACACGTAGCGGTATAGGTGCCAAGTGAAGAGTCCATCATCCCAATTAGGGTAAATGCGTTCATCGCGAGGCACGTTTGTGCGCTTCCCCCGGAATTAACCGGATGCTCTATTACCAGCGCGCGAGCGTTCTGCCACTGCAATCCGGAAAGACACCCTTGCTCAGAGAATGGTTAAGGTGTCAAATCAGGATGCCATTATTCAGAGTCAGACCTCGCTGCTCACGCGTTCGCTCGCGTCGCGGGAGTGAGGCCCCTGCTCTTTAAGTGCGCTCGCACTCTTACAAGACCCTTGAGCCAGTAGAACAAGCGCAAGATCGGAACAATTGGGTAGCACAGCGCAGTCTGAGTAAACTCTTTCCTCGTAAAGTGTAACCCCCAAAAGTCACGAGCAAGATGCAATGGCAATAGCACGCCCAACCCGATGATCAACAGTGTTATGCCCCAAATGGGTTCAAACACGCCCATTACGAGGGTTCCACCGTATAACATCAGGTAAAGATAGTGGGAGCGATTGAAGGGCCTGAGGAAGCGCTTCAATTTTGCTCTCGACGAAGGATGCTTGGCGAGCAAGTAAGGGACCCGCTCGACCGTCCTGGCAACGGTGATGAGCTTCAAAGGCCTTCCAGGCTGAACTGGATGCATGACGACGGCGTCTTTGGCATATCGTATCTTATAGCCCCGCTCCATCACCGTGTAGGCAAGATCCGTGTCTTCCAAATAGTAGGGAAATGTGAGATCAAAACCACCACACTCGACAAAGACTGACTTGCGGAAAAGCATGTTGCATGTCTGATAGCCGCCCGGCAAAGAAAGACGCCGAGAGCCCTTGTAAGTCAGTGTGGGTTTGTCAGGCCTCGGAATCTCAAGGCATCCCTCCACGCCGCCCACCTCGGGGTCGTCAAAGAATGGCACTGCCGCCGTGACCCAGTCCGGATGCACTATACAGTCATCGTCCGTAAAGGCCAGAATATCCCCCTTTGCGACGCGCGCACCCTCGTTGCGCTTGAAGGAGGCGGAATGTGATTGTGAGCTTGGAACGACGTGATAGATGACGGGAAACCCGGCTTCGGCCGTGAACGCGTCTACGGGCGCTCTGCCAGGGTCGTGTTCCGTGCCCACGACGATGAGCTCCAGGTCGGTCTTTAAGTACGTTAGCTGGCGAAGCGAGTCGAGCAAGCGCTGCAGCATCTCTGGACGGTTGTGTGTCGGTACCACGATGCTGACCGCGGCTCTTTGAAGATTATCCCTATCCACTTGTTCTTCCAGGATTGGCTAAGATGAACCAGTGAATCAGGTCTCGGCTGGAACAGACGGCGGAACGGTGAATTGACTGGCGCAGCCGCCGTATTTCTGGCAATTCCTTCACCAGTCTCCCAAGCGCCCAGACGAAGGCCCTTGCCACAATCGGGCGCCGCACCGCAAACAGCGGCAACCCAACAAACTTGATACCGATGAGCGCCGCGACCGATGGCACGTCCAAGACCTTCAGGGCGAAGCGCAAGTGATTCTTCTGTTGGCTAACCAGGCGACGGAAGTCGGTGCGCTCGAGGCGCGCCTGGATCCTCGGCTCCTTGGCGCGACGAAGTTGCTCATCGTTGGAAGCGCCCCACCTATGGTAGAGCTGCGCATGCGGCACAAACACGGTTGCCCACCCCCGTAACCATGCCCGCCAGCACAGGTCGATATCTTCCATGTCGAGGAAGAATTTTTCATCCCAACCACCAAGCGCCCAAAACATCTCCCGATCGACCATCAGACTACCGGCGCAGCCCCACGGGACCGCGACAACTTCAGTGCATGGGACGTAGGATCGCATCAGTGGCGGCTTGGGCAGAATGAGGTGTGAAAAGAGCTCCCTCGGGGAGCGAATCCGTTCTAACACGGTGCGGAAATGGATGATGTCGTCGCCCTCCCAGTTGTAGTGCAGCGGATCCGAGGCGAAGGTGTCCCCGTTTGTCGCGAGCGCCTCCACCAGATGCTCAATGCAATTCGGCTCAAATCGCATGTCGTTGTTGACAAAGAATAGGTATTCGCCTTTCGCCTTCTCCGCGCCTCGATTATAGGCTGTGGACAACCCACAGTTCTCTCCTAAGCTGATGAATACACATCCGTGCTCATGAACAACCCCCTCGCTCTCGTCAATGCTACCGTTGTCCACGACCAGGATCTCGAGGCTTGGGTAATCTTGGGCTGTGAGCGAACTCAGGCACTCTGGTAGCAAGTGTGCACCGTTATAGTTGACTACGATGACGGAGACCATCTCCTTCGAACTCATTTCTCCCGCTTCTGTCTGCAGACTCCCACGATAATCGGTGCAAAACCCAAGAACCCTTCGGCAATCAAGAACTCGTCTGGAGATACCTCTTCGAATGGTTGGCTGCGCAACAGCCGAAGCAACGGGGCTCGGAGTTTGCGAAATCGGGGATGTCCCAACAACCTTCTGATGTTCATTGAGTCCATCCTTCGCAACTTGTCATGAAGCGGTGAAATCCGACGTTGCTCATTTTGCCCATATAACTGGACCTCCGTGAAGAACCTGTAGAGCACACTTCGTAGCTCGCTGACTTGAAATTCGTGAACATGGTAAGGATTCGTTGAGGGACAGCCGTCAGGATTGTTCGGCGTCGAGACTATGAACACACCTGAGGGTCGGAGAACACGAGAAATCTCCTGAAGAAACCGTTGATAATCGGTGACGTGCTCGATAACTTCAAACGAGGTTACCGAATCGAATGAACATCCTCGAAATCCAAGGTCAGCCGCGTCCATCGCCAAGAATTGAGCTCTGTTTGTAGGGTATTTTGTCGCGGCGTGCTGCACAACGTGCGCAAGCCTATCTATAGCGATGACTTGGTGCGCGAATCTGACAAGGTCGGGGATGCCATAGCCTTCGCCGCAACCGACATCTAAGAGAACGGCACCTTTACAAAGCTGAGCCGCAAACTTGTAGCGTGCCATCCCCTGTGCTATGAGATGTTCATTGCCCACCACGGGGACCGCGTACTCCCCCGTAAATTCAAGCTCTCGAGGACCGATGGTGGTCATGCCTGTTTGTGGCCTTCTGCGTACCCGGCAGCGTCGCCTCCTCGTTGTAGATCGGGATAACGACTGAAAGAGCCATCCGGCGTTCAGACCCCTGATTGGATAACGCGTTCATACAGCGCCTCGATCCGCGGGAGTACCGGTCCAGGGGAGTACTTTTCCTCCACCAAGCGACGACCCGCTAGCCGCATCTCCTGTCTTGCTTCCTTATCCTTCAACAATGTGATGACCATTTCAGCGAACTCTTCATCCTCATTTGCGATCAGCGCATGCACCCCATTGATCGCATCGATTCCCTCCATACCTACGCTCGTGGTTACGATCGGTGCGCCATAGGCCATAGCCTCCAGTACCTTTACCTTCATCCCGCTGCTGTCCGGTGCTGGATAAGCCAGCACCGAGAGCTGCCGAAAAACCGGCTCGATATCGGGAACGTCCTCCAGGATCGTGACATCAGATTGGTCCAGGAATCTGCCCAAGGACTGCCGCGCGCCCCACCCGGCGATGAGCAGGCGGGCGTCTCTGACCCGTGCTTTCACGCGTGGCCAGATGGAGGTCAAGAGACGGACAGCAGCTAAATATCCGGGGCTCCATACCATGCTGCCTATGAGACCGACAACCGGCTGCGCTGGCTCGACCGCCTTGAAGGAATAGAGGTCTGGATCGAGAGCAAGGGGGATTGTGACAATTGTCGCTTTGCTGTTCAGACCACGGATGACCTGGCCATCCCGAGGCGTCAATGCACGAATCGTGTTGAACCGGCCGATGATGTGCCGTTCGGTATGTTTCATCAATGCTCTGGAAGCGAGCGACTTGAGGTCCCGGGAAATGGGTCGAGCCAAATCAATTCGAGCCAGCCATTGGATCGACAGAAGCGATCGGGGTACCCCGATTCCGAGATAGCCTGCCCAGGTGGGCTCAAGGTGAAGGATGTCATATCCACACCTCAGTTCCACGTCGAGATCATGAGCCAGGTCTCTAGAAATGAAATAGCCATACGGACGCCGCAGCGTCTCCCATTTCCCAGGGAGCCAGGATCGCGTCGGATACGGGTACAATCTAAGCTCCAAGTTGGGATGGCTGAGGCAGGCCCGAGCCCTTGTCGCAAGCGCTTGCGCTGTATAGGCTGCCAGCCACCGCACCCGGTGTCCCCGTTCGCTCAACCCCTTTGCCAGCACGTAGTACCACCGGCCGGCCGGGTTTCCGAACGGGTCGGGGGGCTCACTTGTGACGACCAGGATGTTCATAGGCTCACTTACATCAACGAGTGGCTCTCCTGAGGGACACGGCCTCGTAGAGTTCGGCAGTCGCCTTCGCGGTTGTGTCCCAGGAGAAGCTCGCGGCGCGAGTCACGCCCGCCGCTGAGAGTCGGCGTCGCAAATCGGCGTCTTCGGCCAGGGTGCCAAGGGCTGATGCCAGGGAGAGAACGTCCGTTGGGTCAAAAAAGAGCGCAGCATCCCCTAGAACCTCGCGCATCCCACCCCTACCTGATGCAGCAACTGGTATTCCACACTGCATTGCCTCGACAAGGGGAAATCCGAAGCTCTCGTATAGAGACGGGTGGACCAAGGCGAGCGCGGCGTTGTAGAGGACCACGAGGCAGTCGTCGTCAAGGTACCCTGTGAAATAAACTCGACCCTCAACCCCCCGTTGCCGTGCAACCGCTCGAAGGGCATCAGCATGAGAACCTGTCAGGCCGGCCAGGACCAAGTTCACGTCTCTCCGTCCCAAATCAGCAAAGGCTGTGACAAGCGTAGAGACATTCTTCCACGGCTCAAATCCTCCCACATACAAAAAATATGGTTGTTGTACTCCAAGCCGGTCGAGGCCCTCCCTCAAAGCCTTGTTATCCTCCAACGGTCGAAAAACCGGGTCCGCTGCTTGATAGATGACGTGCACCCGATCCGCAGGTACAGGGAAGAGCCTCAGCAGGTCCCTTCGGACGCACTCGGACACTACGATGATGGCATCTGCCCGACGTATGGAGATCCAAGTTGAAAATGAGTCCTTAGCGCGCACTTTCCATGTCATGCCGGGAAATTGACCGAGGACACGGCTGCACAAGCTGTGCAGTGTCAGAACCTGTGGGCAGACTCGCCGGTAGGGTAGCCCCCAGTCAGCAGGCGCGTGAAAGACATCCAAGCCTTCGTGGATAATATACTTGGGTAGGAGACCCTGCTCCCACCACACATGAGGACGTGCGCGAAAGACGACACGACGCCCTGGAACCAACGTGTCGAACAAAGGGTCGAGGGGGCGATCCGACAGAAGGCTGATGTTAATACCGCGATTGGCCACAAGCGCACGAATGAGGTTAACGGTGTAGCGGTTCAGCCCCCGTTGGTCGCCGTTGGCCAGGTACCGAGCATTTATTCCGATCTTCATGCCCGCGCACGCCCCACTGTATGATTCTTAACCCTAAGCGCACATACTAAGCTCGCCAAGCTTCCCCGGAGAAATCTCGCATCTCAGGCTCTCCCCTATTTTCCCTGCACTGATCGCTAGGCGGCCAGGTGTCTCGGCTTCATTTGCACAGAGCGCTGGTGCGTGCCAAGACACCATCAAGGTATTGAACGCCGTCGAAGATATTGGATACCTTTAGAACGACGCCTTCAAAAATCCTGCCCCGAATCGAATTCTCTAATCGCGTTAGGCGAGGCGAACATCTGATGAGGCCACGCAAAATGTCCCTCGTTGTGCCAGAGGCCTTCCTAAAGGAAGACCGGAGGCCGTTGATCACACCGTGCTTGGATCTTAAGAATTTGTGCACTCTCTTCTGGACGATCTTGGGTTGTTCGGTTAAGACGTCAAAGAATTCATTTAAAGAAGATGATATTTCGAGCCCGAATTGCTTAAGGATTACCAGGTCCTCATAGTGCTTGACAAAAAAACTAGTTAAATCCACTTGTAAGTTGGAATACTTCTCCGGTAAGGCGTGTTTTACTCGCAGCAAAGACTCAGCAACAGAATTGGTGGGGGTCATCATATGTCGAAGAGGCACGTATGATAATGACGCTTGATCTTGGAGTTCTTGGACATAAGCAAGGTATGATTCCGCTGACCTCCCAGTACTTTCTCGAGCATGACCGAGAATTACTAATGGAATATTGAGGTAAAAATAGCTTCTGACCGATCCGAGCATGAATGCACAGGATGAATAGTCCGGAGCTTGGGGCAAGAAGAACCGGCCCACTTTTCGTATGACTGACTGAATTACATCTCTATGGCAGAAAGAATTAAGCGTCTTTGGGAATTCCGTTTTCCATTGCAATCGAAACAACTGTTCCAATCCCAAAGCGGCGTCCAACTCTCTCAAATGACCCGTGAATTGAGGTATGGCCAGTAGATTTCTCACTGAAGAATTATCAAAGGAACTGTGATAATAGACAGCGTTAGACCAACTGACGACGTAGGGTTGGTGTGTCTTGATTATATTGGCGATAGATGTGAGCAAACTAGATGATGCCGCATCATCGTCGCACAGATAAAAGAGATATTCACCCCTGGCCTTGCCGAGCGCAAACTCCCAGCTATCGGGCATGGATAGGACTTTGTCCGTGTGGAAGTAGCGTACTCGGTTGTCTGAGAATTCTCGCACAACCTGCTCAGTGTCGTCATCCGAATGGTTGTTGCTTACGACAACCTCGTAATCGTCAAATGGTTGCGCCAATGCACTTTGCAAGGCATAACGCAGAAGGGAAGCTCGATTTCGAGTGGGCATCACAATAGAAAATAAAGGGGTACTACTGGCCATTCTTGTGCTTCCTCCGCTTAGTAATCATTAATGGAGTATTAATGTACGAGAATCAGATCGGGCATACATCTGCTGGCCTCATTCAACTCTCTTGATAAATCCACTTGGCCAGTAGGTGACTCTTTCAGAGATATTGCCCTCGTTGAATAAGAAGGAAGGTTCTTCAATAATGAACTCCGGATTTTTCGCTACAAACTCAAGTGCGGCTTTCTTAGGATTATTCCAAGTCCAATCTTGTTGGGAGCGAGGAGCACCTACCAACTCTTCCTTAATTCCATCCATTGCGACAAGGTAGGAGCCCCGTGTCACGAGTGGAGCGTATGCATTCAGCTCCGCGAGGACATGGTCCTTCTCGTGACATGAATCCAGTAGCACCAGTACCGTCTCGCCTGGGTGCACCCGCGCCTTCACTTGTTCGACAACTGAAGGATCGACCGAATTTCCCTCGATCAGTGCGATAAGTGGAGCTAGCTGATGTGACTCGATGGCCTTCCTATTGTGTGGACGGATCTCGATGTCAACGCCGATCACCCTTCCCCTCTCCATTGCCTTGCAGAGGGTCGCATAAAATATGAGAGAGCCACCATGAGCCACCCCAGTTTCAATGATGACGTCGGGTTTGACAGAATAAATCACCTCCTGGAGACGTATCATGTCCTCAGGAAGCTGAATCATTGGACGACCCATCCAGGTAAAGCTGTAGACATACTTGTTATCCCATCCAGCTCGAAGCCACGCTTTCGAGATTATGGCAAAGGCCTCGGGCGTATCCAGCTTGTAATGGGCCGTCAGTTCTCCATCCTTGACGCTCACAAGCCCATTCTCGAGATCAATTGTTATCATTCCAGAGCCCCCTAGAACTTCTGTACAGGTCAATCAGCTTCTCCATATCGTCAAGGATATTGGAGGGGCTAAAACCAAATTCCTCCCGCATGCGATCAACATTTATCGGAGGAAACTTTATCGTCGGTGCGTTCGCCACAAATTGGACTTCGCAACCCGTAAGCTGCCTTATCCGATTTACTAATGCTTGATTGGAAACACTCATTCCGCTGGCAAGATTGTAGATGCTCCGCTTGCCGAGCGTTGCGATTCTGATCAAACCATCCACTACATCTTCAACGCTGATGTAATCTTTTTGGGAATTAGGCGATGTGTGCAGAGTTACTTTATTGTTGGAAAGAGCTTCTTTGATAATCGTTGAAAGAAAGTTATCAGAGGCGAAATCGGGCCCGTAGACGTTCGATATTCTTGCGACCTGGACGTGTCGTCCACTGGCAAACAATAATGCTTCACCCATGATCTTTGAAATATTATATAAATCACTTGAACTGAGAGGCGCAACTAGCAGGGCGTCGTCTTCTCTGGCTGGTGCGAGATGCGGAGCGTAAATCCGTGTGGAAGACAGATAGACAATTGAATCGAAATCGCAATCACGCACGACTTCGAGCAACTTGCACACGTGAGCATTGACTGTCTCGATCGGCTGCGATCTAAAGTCAGCTGTGAGTCCAACGCAGTAGATTACTTTTCCCAGCTTTAAGTCGGAGAGCTTGTCTTCCCGTCGGGGACTGAGAAAGTCCAGCTTCATCTGCTGAAGCTTTTCAACCAGATGGTGCCCGATAAAACCTGAACCGCCAAGTATGGTGATCATACTTACCGTCTCTCGCCGATTTTGAACAGTGTATTGCCTAAATAAACTCCGTATTCCTCCAGCTCGCCTTTAACCAGGGAAGCGGCGCCGATAACGGAATCTTTTCTTATGATCGCCCCATCAAGCACCACCACATTCACGCTAATCCACACATTGTCCTCCACGATAATGCCGCCTTTGCTGGGTGCGAATCGCTTGTTAGTGATCAGTTTTTCCTTTGTCTTGTATTCGTGGTTTACCGGCGCGAAGGTACAGTTGGCCGCCACCAGCACGTGTTTCCCGAGACGTACGCCGTTTCCCGTGCAAATTACCGTCCTCTGAATAAGACTCTTTTCATGCAACGAAATCCGGATATTTTCGATCTCTGTCGCAGATGATGCGCTCATCCTCATGCTTTTCCAGTTCAATGACGAATGCACCCTTCAGGGAAGTCTCGCTAAAGATCATGGTTGCATGTGTACTTGCTGGATCAGCACGATGAACTCAGCGCTTCCGATCGCACGATCCTCGCTTCTGGAATCGGAATGATGAACTGTCCTCCGCGCTGGCGATACTCCGACTGCTGGTCTAGAATCTCATCCGAGAAGTTCCAGGTGAGCAATAGAACGTAGTCAGGCATGACCTCTAGCAGCTTTTCGCGCGACAAGATCGGCAAATGCGTACCCGGCATGAAACGTCCCTGCTTGTACGGGCTGCGATCGACAACGAAATCCAACACCTCCCGCCCAATGCCGCAGTAATTCAGGAGCGTGCTTCCCTTCGCTGCCGCTCCGTAGGCTGCCAGACGCTTCCCTTCACGCTTCAACCGATAGAGCAGGTCTCGGAGAGACTCCTTCGTGTTTTCAACGCGCTGTGCGAAGCCCTGATAGAAATCAAGACGGTCCACTCCCCATGCGGCTTCTTCTGTGAGAAGACCGCGGACGATGGACGATGGACCATTGTCTGTCATCCGTGGTTCATCGTCCCTGCACACAAACAGTCGCAGCGAGCCACCGTGAATAGGAATCCGCTCCACATCTTGTATGACGAGATTGTGCCGCTCGAATAGCCGATCGAGCGCGGTGAGCGAAAAGTAGCAGAGATGCTCGTGATAGATCGTGTCGAACTCACAATGGTCAACCAGGTCTTTGACGTAGGGCACCTCGATCACGGCTAGGCCGTCATCCTTCAGGAGCAGTTGGATACCACGAGCGACCCCGTTCAGGTCAGGCACATGAGCCAGCACATTGTGCATATGAATCACGTCAGCGCATTCGCCGCGCTCTCTGAGTTGCCGGGCCAGTTCCTCGTCAAAGAACTCACTTAAGGTGCGAATACCCCGCGTTTCTTGAGCGGTCCGTGCGATGTTCGACGCCGGTTCAATGCCAAGCACCGGAATGCGCTGCCGGCGATAGTACTGGAGCAGGTAACCATCGTTGCTGCCGACTTCTACAACCAGACTGTTGCCATTCAGATGGCGCTCGCCGATCAAGCGTGCCACAAGCTGTTCGGCATGCCTCAGCATGGTGTCGGAAAAAGACGAAAGGTAGAGATACCCTTGAAACAATATCTCGGGTGGGACGGTCTCTGTGATCTGTACCAGGCTGCAGCGCGGGCAAAAAGCCAGGTCGAGCGGATACGTTGGTTCCGGCCGATGGAGTTGCTCCTCTGTCAGAAGGGCGTTGGCCAGCGGCATCTTCCCAAGCGACAGAATCAATTGAAGGTCAGGGAAACCACATATGCGGCACACGGGGGAGCGTTTCATCGGGGTATGCCCAAAAAAGACCTGTACCATGCGATGGTCTCGTGAAGACCCGATTCAAGATCAAACGTCGCCTTCCAATTCAGGATCTTGCGTGCCTTGGCTGCCGAGAGGTGCTGTCTCCGGATCTCTCCCTCTGCGCAACTCTGGATGTCAGGCTCAATGTGTGTACAGTCCATCACCTTGCGAATCGTTTCGACCATTTCCAGTACGGTCATCGGATTCTCGGTGCTGAAGTTGAACGCTTGACCCTGCACCCGCCCATCGCCCAAACACTCCGCCAGTCGCATGTAAGCACGGGCCACGTCCTTCACGTAGATGTAATCCCGGACGTAAGTGCCATCACTCCGGATAATGGGTCGTTCGCCACGCAGGAGCGAGCGGACAGTGCCCGGCACAATGCGACTCCAGTTCAGGTCACCGCCCCCGTAGACATTCCCGCACCGCGCGATGGCAATGGTCAGACCGTAGGTGTGAGAGTACGCTTGGGCGAGCAAGTCGGCGCAGGTCTTGGACACCTCGTAGGGATGCCGGCCGTTGAGCGTCATCTCTTCGGTATAGGGCAGGTGAGGTTTTTCGCCGTAAGCCTTGTCGCTGGAAGCAATCACCACACCTTGGACCAGCTCCGCGTGAAGACGGCACGCTTCAAGCAAGTTATACGTCCCACGGATATTGGCCTCGAAGGTCGGCAAGGGGGAGCGATAGGCGGTGTTCACAATGGCCTGCGCGCCCAGGTGAAAGACCGTGTCCGCCTTGTGTTCGTTGATGACTCGTTCCAGCGTCGAGAAATCCTCCAAGGCCCCATTCACCGCCGCCACCTGCCGGATGTCCCCGCTCCGGTAGAGTTCGGAATGCGGGTCCGCGTCCAGCACCAGAGCAACGACATGCGCCTCCTGAGCCAGCAACTCCTTTACCAGCCACGACCCGATGATGCCAGTGGCCCCGGTGACGAGGACTCGGCGGGTCTTCCAATCCTCCATTATTCTGTCCACACCTTCCATGGCGCCTTGCCGCTGGCCCAGAGGCTTTCGAGCAATCTCACGTCGCGCACTGTATCCATGCACTGCCAGAAGCGATCATGCCGGTAGGCCGCCAGTTGCCGATCAGCCGCCAACCGTTCCAGGACATGTGCTTCCAGGCTGGTGTCATCCCTTTCGAGGTAGTCGAACACTCTTGGCTCGAGGACGAGGAACCCGCCATTGATCCAGCCTTCACCGATCTGCGGCTTCTCGGTGAAGCGTGCCACGAGGTCGCCGTCGAAGATAAGACCACCAAATCGAGCC
>Ga0184626_10000487_pt1 | contig 12379 bp, 11 predicted proteins | sample PLM3_60_b1_FD_133142 | JGI IMG/M metagenome (GOLD analysis project Ga0184626, IMG submission 133142) | Groundwater sediment microbial communities from an aquifer in East River, Colorado, USA - PLM3_60_b1 | ecosystem: Environmental > Terrestrial > Soil > Riparian zone | place: USA: East River... | reverse complement strand
TCATTTACATGGGAATGACACACGCCGGCGAATTACGCGCCAAGCTGTTGGCAGCAGGCATGCCCGCAGCGACGCCGGTTGCAATCATCGCGAATGCCACGCGGTCCGCGCAGGAGGCCGTCGTCACATCGCTCGGCGCGCTGGTCGAGGACGCGCAGCGCGCCGGCCTCGCGAGTCCGGCCGTCATCGTGGTCGGCGACGTCGCAGCGCTGGCCGATGCGACGTGCATACGTCAACCGTTGCTGGCCGCAAGCGGGAGCTTCGCGGGTCGACCCGCATATCAATAGAGCTCTGCGAGTACCGGCGTCGGCGTAAGGCCGGCATGCGTTCGTTGAGTGCTAGCATCACGAACAAGGCCGGGCGCTCGATGCGTAAAGCCCCAAGCAACCGGAACGTTTTGACACTGCGCTATCGCACGGAAAGCGCCTGAGCCGCGGATCGACCCTTGAGCAATTCAAGGGGAGACAGTCCTGCAATGCAGATTGGAGGTCTGATCATGGCTCGTATCCTGTATTTTCTCGCCACAATCTTCGCATGCGTCGGCCTGGTTGCCATCGACGGCGCAGCGCTCGCCCAGCCCAAGGACAAGGATCAGAAGGAGCAGAGCGACACCAAGGGGAAAAAGGAAGGCAAGGTACAGAAGGTCAAGGAGCAAAAGCACCACAATGGCAAGGACCTTGTCGGCGACAAGATCAAGAAGGATGGCAAGCACCAGTTCCACCAGAACGGCAAGAACTCTGCCTCCGTCGACGTCAAGGGCGGCAAGATCGCCGGCGTGAGCGTCACGAACGCCGACACAGGCAATGTGCCGGTCAAGAAATACAAGACCACCAAGAAGATGGCGGAGGCGCCGGCCAGCGGCATGCAACCGGTTTCGTTCGTCCTGGCGCAGGCGTATTCCCTGGGGACGACGTGGATCGGCTACTCCTATATCGACGAGTATGGCTACGAAGTCATTTACTGGTTTCCCTACGAGATGATCTACGACGGCGATACGGGCGCGGTCGATTACGTTCCCGTCTATTAGCGCGTCAGCTTCGGCGTGCCGCGAGCATCGCGAGGAATTTGCGCAGCGCTTCGTTGAACGCGTCCGGCTGGTCGAGCATCACGAAGTGGCGGGCCGGTGCGATGGTGACCACCTCGAGCTTCGCCACGCCGGACAGCAGCGACTGGTAGTAAGCCCGCATGCCTGATTCCGAGATGCCCCGCGCCTCCCAATCACTCGCGAGGTAGGGCGCGATCTCGAGCACCGGCACTTGGATCGCCGGCAACTGCGCGCGCAAATCCAGCGCCATCAGCGCTCCGGCATAGTCGGCGACGGCCTGCGGGTCGCTGCGCGAGGTGAGCTTGGCGATCGCCGCGGCCTGTCCCTCGTTCACCACGCCGACGCGCCGCATGTACTGCAGCTGCTGCGCTTCGAAATCGGCCTGCGCAACCCCCGCGAACTGCGCGCGGATCCGTTCGGCCAGCGCCGGCCGCTGCGCCGCCGGTGTCCCTTCGGTAGTGGGGAACACCGGCAGACCGTCGACGGCGACCACGCCGCCGATCAAGTCGGAATGCGCCGCGGCAAACATCAGTGCGAGTGTGCCGCCAAGGCTGTGGCCGACCAGCACTGGCTTGTCCAGGCGCTGTGTAACGATCAACTCCCGCAGCGACGAGACCGCCAGCGCCAACGCATCGCCCTTCACTGCCGGGCGCCCATCGAAGCCGGCCAGCGTAACGACATACAACCGATGCTCGCCCTGCAACGCGGCGATGCTGTCCTTCCACACCCACGCGCCGCTCGCGAGACCGGGGATCAGGACGACCGGTGAGCCATGATCGCCATGGCGCTCGACACGCAAAGTGCCGACGTCGAACACCGCGGCAGCGTCAGCCGGGTTGGCGGCGGCAACAATCATCCACACCGCGGCCACGAAGGCAGCAGCTCGTTTCATCCAGTGCATGGAATTTCCTTTCGGTGGGTTACTCGTCGGCCAGGAAGATGGCTTCGATGCTCGTTTCGAAGACCTTGGCGATCGCGAACGCCAACGGCAGGCTGGGATCGTAGCGGCCGGTCTCGATCGCGTTGACCGTCTGTCGCGATACGTCGAGCAGATCGGCCAGCATGGCCTGGCTCCAACCGCGCTCGCCGCGCAACTCGCGCAACCTGTTGTTCACCGGTGGCGCAGGTTGTCGATGACCGCGAGCGCGCCCCACACCGCACCCATCACCGGCCACACGGTGAACATGCTGAGCTTCGGATACCCGGCGTTCTCGAGGAAGCCGTAGGTAAAGGTCCAGCCAGCGGTGACCGCCGCGGTGATCGCCACATGCTCCAGCGTCGTCTTCCGGATGAACTCGTCGGAGCGGTGGATCTGCCGCACGATGGCCCACACCGCGAGCAGGAAAGGCAGCATCGGGCTCACATAAAGCGCCGTCTGCGCGACCCCTGGTGACATGCGCTGGCCGAGTGTCAGTGCCACGCTCAGGACGATCGCGTACAGCAGCATCGCCCCGGTCAGCTCCTTGTAGTACTGCAGGTTTTTCGCTTTCTGACTCATTTGTCGATCCAGTAGCTGTGTAAAGGATGCTTGACATCGTAGAGGCAACCTGACCCTGTGTCAAGTGTCCTTTACATGCTTTTTTTGCACGCCCGTCAGCCCTTGTCCTACGGATCGGTCACCTATCCGCCGATGGCGGCCCCCGCCAAACCCCGCTTAGATGACGACGCGCTTGGTCCCAAAGGGCCGCGAGCGCGAACGCTCGAATCAAGGGGAAAGCATGAAGACCACTGCACTGGGTTCCTGGCGTGCGCTCGTCGTCACTTGGTTGCTGGTCGCAGGCTCGACCGTTGCTACCGCCGAAACTCTCGACGCGTTCAACGTCGATCTCACGAAGACATCGGTCTCGGGAATCTCGTCGGGCGGCTACATGGCGAATCAGTTCCATGTCGCCTATTCGAGCATCGTCGTCGGCGCCGGCATCCTGGCGGCCGGACCGTTCTATTGCGCGAAAGGCAACGTGGCGACGGCGCTCACCGACTGCACGACGCCAACCGTCGCGAATCCGCCGGACGTCGGATACTCGGTGCGCGTGACGCAGGACTATGCAACCCGCGCGGAAATCGATGCCACGTCGCACCTCGTCAATTCCAAGGTGTGGCTGTTCTCCGGAACGCTGGACGTGACGGTATATCCCGTCGTCGTCGATCGCCTTTACGACTACTACCGCTATTTCGTGAGGCCGGAGAACATCGTCTACGACAAGTCGGTGGTCGCCGCGCACTCGATGGTGACGCAAGACTATGGCCATCCGTGCGCGTACCAGGGCGACGGGAATCAACCGGAGGACATCTTCATCAACGATTGCGACTACGATGCGGCTGGCAAGCTGCTTACGCACATCCTGGGGCCGCTGAATCAGCCTGCGACGACGGTGTCGGGATCGATCGTTGCATTCGACCAGGCTGAATTCATCTCCGACCCGGTGGGCCACAGCATGAATCCCGCCGGTTACGCGTACATCCCCGCCGACTGCGACGACGGCGCTGCCTGCCGCGTGCACGTCGCGTTTCACGGCTGCCGCCAGCAGCCGGCACGGATCGGCGACAAGTTTTACGTGAACGCCGGCTACAACCGCTGGGCCGATACGAACCGCATCATCGTGCTGTATCCGCAGACGATCAACAGCGACCTGCCGCCGGTGTACAACCCGCGCGGCTGCTGGGATTGGTGGGGCTACGACGACGCGAATTTTGCCAAGCGGAGCGGGCGGCAGATGCGCGCGGTGAAGCTGATGCTCGACCGACTTGCATCGGGCTACTCGGGCGCGGTGCCGCATCCCGCTTCCAATCTCAACGCCGCGACGATCTCCGATCGCACGGTGGCGCTTCGCTGGACGCGCAGCAACGGTCCGCGGCTCGCCGGCTACAACATCTACTACTCGACTAACGCCGCAGGCCCGTTCGCGCGCGCGGGCACGACGAACGATGTAGAGGCGACGGTCACCGGGCTCGCCCCCGGCACGACGTATTACTTTGCCGTTCGCGCCGAGAGCCGGCGGAACGTCGAGAGCGCTGATTCGAACCTGGCGGGTGCGACGACACCGGGGCTGCCGCCGCTACCGGGCGAACTCACGCCCGTGGTCGCAATTCTGCCCTGACGGGGTCAGCGTTCCTTGGCGCGCGCCAGCCATTTCTGCGCGACGAACACCGTCACCAGCAACGTCAGGCCGATCGTGTCAGTGATATAGCCGGGCTTGATCAGCAGGAGCGCCGCGGCCAGCAGCGCGATGCGTTCCCACCAGCCCGCCTCGCGCAGCAGGTAGCCCTGCAATCCGGCGGCGAGGCAGATCACGCCGATCACCGCCGTGACCGATGACGTGAGGCTGGTGAACCAGTCGCCGATCAGCATCAGCGACGGCTCGTAGATGAACATGAACGGAATGATGTACGCCGGCGCCGCCAGCCGCACTGCTTCCCAGCCGGTGCTCCAGATGCTTGTCTTCGCTAGCCCCGCCGCGGCAAACACCGCCAGCGCCACCGGCGGCGTGATCGCCGAGAGGATCGCGAAATAGAACGCGAACATGTGCGCGGCGGGCGCGATAGCGCCGAGCTTGATCACCGCGGGCACCAGCAGCGACACCATCACGATGTACGACGGCGTCGTCGGCATGCCCATGCCGAGGACGATCCCCGCGAGCGCCGTCAGCATGAGCGCCGCCACCAATGAGTTCTGCGACAGCGTGATGACGAACTGCGTGAATACGATGCCGAGTCCTGTAATCGTCACGCAGCCGATCACGATGCCCGCGCACGCGCACGCCATCGCGACCGCCAGCGTATTGCGCGCGCCGTCGACCAGCGCATCGAGCACGTTGCGCCAACCGATTCCTTCGCGCGTGGTCGCGCGCAGCAACGCGATCGGGATGCAGGTCAACGCGCCCGCCAGCGCACAGCGCGGCGCCGAATACCCGAGGATCAAGCCGCCGAGGACGACGAAAATCGGGATGAACAAGTGGCCGCGCACCGCCATCACCGTCAGGAAGCGCGGCAGCTCGGATCGCGGTACCCCAGCCAAGTGGTAGCGCTTCGCCTCGAAATGCACGGCGAAGAACACGGCGACGTAGTACAACAGCGCCGGCACCGCGGCCCACACCGCAACCTGCGCGTACGGCACGACGAGGAACTCGGCCATCACGAACGCCGCGGCGCCCATCACCGGCGGCATGATCTGCCCGCCCGTCGACGCCACCGCCTCGACGGCGGCCGCGAACGGCGGCCGGAATCCGGTGCGCTTCATCAGCGGAATCGTGATTGGCCCGTCGACCATCACGTTGGCCACCGCGCTGCCGGACACCGTGCCGAACAGGCTCGACGACACGACCGCGACCTTGCCAGGACCGCCCGCCTGGTGGCCGGTGATCGACATCGCGAAGTCCATGAACAGCTGGCCGGTGCCGCTCCGCTCCATGAACGCGCCGAACAGCACGAACAGCATCACGTAGCTCGCCGACACCCCAAGCGTCGAACCGAAGATGCCTTCGGTGGACAGGTACAACTGTTCCATTACCACGTCGGGGGTCACGCGCGTGAAGCCGATCGCGTAGATCAGGAACACGATCGCCGTGATCGGCAGCGCAAGCCCCAGCACGCGCCGCGTCGCCTCGATCACGATACTCACCGCGGCCACCGCGAAAAACTTGTCCGACCACGTCAGGTCATCGATGTAGATGATGCGATTGATGAAGTAGTCGTAGTCGAGAAAGATGTGCAGCACGAAGCCGAAGCCCAGCGCCAGCAACATGAGGTCGAGGGATCGCCAGGCGGGCTTCCCGGGCCGCGTCGGATACAGCAGGAAGACCAGCGTCATCGCGAACAGCAGGTGCGTGCCGCGGAAGATGATCGCCTCCGGCGGGCCGAATGCCGCGACGTACATGTGATACAGCGACATCGCCACCGCGACGGCCTGGACGAGGCCGCGCAGGAACGCGCTCTCGGGCCGGGTCGGCGCCGCCTCTTCGGAAACAACGACGGGCGTGGTCACCTCGGACACGATCGCTCCCTGCAAGAATCAAGATGCCGGACAGCAAACGGGGCGGCCCGATGCCGCCCCGCCGGTTTCGAGCTGCAAACGTTCATCCGCTACATCGCGCCCACTTCCTTGTAGTACTTCGCGGCACCCTTGTGGAGTGGCACGCCGATGTCGATCGCCATGTCCTTTGCCGTGAGCCCGGCGATCGGCTTCACCACCGCCGCCATATCGTTGACGTTCGTCGCCATCGCCTTGGTCATCTTGTAAACGACGTCCTCGGGCAGGTCGCAGGCCGCGACGATGTGCGTCGTGTAGCCGATCGCGGCGACGTCCTTGTCCTGCTTCGGATACGTGCCGGCCTTGATCACGAGCCTGTTGTACCCGGCGTTCTGCTTTTTCAGCTCCGCCAGCGTCCTGTCGTCGACGGCGACCAACTGCACATCGCGTGCGCTGGCCAGGTCCATCACCGCCGACGCCGGCGCCGTCGTGCCGAGCGTGAACACCTGGACGTGGCCGTCCTTCATCATGTCGACCGCATCGGTGTACGACGCCTGGAAGCTCACTTTGCCAAGCGAACCGTACGTCATGCCGTTGATTTTCAGTATCTGGTCGGTCAGCAGCTCGGCGGTGTTGCCCTTCGATTGCGTGACCAGCGTCTTGCCCTTCAGGTCGGCGAACGAGCTCACCTTCGCATCGGAAAGTGCGACGACTTGGAAGTATTGCGGATAGAGATTCGCCACCTGGCATACCTTGGTGGTCTTCTTCGGATACGGCGCCCGGCCCTCCACACCGTCGACGGTGGTGGAGGAATTCCCGAAACCGATCTGTGCCTTGCCTTCGTCGATGCCGCGCACATTGGCGATGCCTGCGCCCGGCTGCTGCTGGATTTGCAGCCCCGGAACAGCGGCCTCCCACATGTTCTTGAGCGCGCCGCCCAACGGGATCCATGACCCGCCCTGCGGGCCGGTCATCATCGTGACTTGCTGGGCCGCAACGGGGATGGCGAATGCGGCCGCAGCGACGAGCGCGGCGACGCTTCCTACGCGGATGGCAGACATGTTTCCTCCTGGCTGGCACCGGAGGCGCTCTTGGCCAGGACGGCCGCGCGCCTTGTCGATTGCGCCGGATTGTGGAACGGGGGTGGGGCTAGGTCAAGCGAAGCAGATCATTGCCAGCCGTTCAGCCGCGCTATCAGGTCGGCGCTGTGTTCATCGAACCGTTGCCCGAAGCTGTCGCGCGCCAGCGCCCGGGATTCATCCTTGAGGTGGATCTGCACATGGTCCAGCGCAGGCAGATCGAGCCGGATGAGATGGGTATCGAACGCTGGAAGTCGGCGTCGATGGTCTCGATCGCGTGGTTCACCCAGCCGCTCATTCCCGTTCTCCAGGCGTGCAGCGTTATCCGGTTTCGCGAATTGCCGCGGGCGCCGACGTCCACACGTGATGGAGCACGTCGAGCAGCGCCCATATTTCCGGATCGTGTTCCCGCTGCTTGCGAAAAATGAACTGTAACGTGGTTTCGAGGCGCACCTTGCCCCAAAGCGCGACCTCGCCGGCGGCCGCCGCCTCCATCGCCACGTCCTCGCGCATCAGCCCGACGCCTGATCCTGCCACGACCAGCGACCGGATGACTGCTTCATTGTCGGCTTCAACGCGGGTCACCGGCGAACTGCCGCGTTCGACGAATAGCTCGTCGGCCAGCGTGCGCAGCGTGCTGATCGCCGGCGCCAGGATCCACGGCATCGTTACGATTTCGTCCCACGACGCATGTTTGACGCTGTCGGCCGACGAGGCGGGCGCCGCGACTCGGTAGGCAAAATCGATCAAAGGCACCGCTGCGACATCGGGGTGCTGGACGTTTCCGTAGTAGAAGCTCGCGTCGAGCGCGCCGTCGCGCACCTTGTCGAACGCCTCGCCGGTCACCTCATGGTGGATTTCGATCTCGAGCAGCGGATGGTCCACGAGCGCGTGCGCGAGGAATTCGCCGACGCGCACGAATTCCGGATCCGACACGGTGCCGACGCGCGCACGGCCGGCGACCTGGCCCTGGATGGCGCGGGCGCGGCTGCGCAGCGATTGCGCCGCGGCCACAACCTTGTGCGCTTCGGGCAACAGCCTGCGGCCGGCGGACGTGAGCACCATGCCGCTCGAAACGCGCTCGAACAGGGCGACGCCGAGCTCATCCTCGAGCGCCTTGATCTGCGCGCTCACGGCCGGCTGGCTGATGTGCAGCCTTTCCGCGGCGCGGGTGAGATGACCCAATTCGGCGACGGCGGCGAAACTTCGTAGTTGGTAGAGCTCCATTTGATTCCCGAGGACCTCTCCAAAGAGCGTAATTGTATCAAAAATGCTGCATCGCAACAAGACCTTATCGAAGGCATAAGTCAAACGGATCGTGATGATCCAAATGAACGATTTGATCGTTGCCGCAGTTCGCCCTAAGTTGTCATTGTGCGTCGCACCAAAAGCGCACACCTGTCGCCCACAAGGCCAGCAAGGAGAATGACGATGAGTCCCATGCAACACGTTTTTTCGGAACACAGCATTGTAGGTACGTGCATCAAGCTCGCGCAAACGACCTTCTTCGACGCATTGCCCGCCAACGCGCAGATGAAGACCCCGACCGCGCCCGAGAAGTTGCCGGCGGTGAAGCGCCTCGCGCGCGGCGGTCGCTTGCACCAGTGGCTGAACGCGTTTGACAACTGGCTTTATCGGCAGCAGGTCAAGCAGCGCGAGGCGTACCTCGCCCAGTCACAGGATATTTTCGAGCTCGAAGCCCGCATCCGCCACCTCGAGCGCAGACCGTACTACTAACCCGCCGCAGGCGTCTCGGCAACCTACCCGCCAACCCGCCGCCGGGCCGTCCCAAGGCGGGTGCCCCCTTCGGGGGAAGACGCGCAGCGTCTTCGGGGGGCCCCAACCGCCGCCCCAAGGCGGTCCCCCTTGGGGGAGGACGCCGCAGGCGTCTTCGTGGGGAACCTCTAGATCTTAAGCGCTCCGCCGTAGCCGGTGAGCTCGAGATAGCCGCGTCCCACCGGCCGTCCGCCGGCGAGCGCGCGCACCGCACCTTCCCAGTAGACGGTGCCCACGCTCGCCCGCGAGTCGAGTTCCTGGTCGTCGAGCAACGGGGCCAGCGTGATATCGAGCGGACCGGCCTCGACGCGAAACGCGACGGGATAGTCGATGCCCGTGCGTGGGGACCGCCACTGCTTCAGCGGCGTAAAGCGCACGGTTGCGGGATCGAGCGCGCGCGAGGTGCCAGATGCGTCGCGAATGGCGCCACCTGCCCAATAGTCGCGGCCGTCGGCGCGCCGGATGCGAAATGCCATCAGCGCGCGGCCGTCGTCGAAATTGATGCCGATCCAATCCCATCCGCGTGCCTCGGCGGCGAGATATTCGCTCGACCACTCGTGATCGAGCCACGCTGTTCCGCGCACCGTATGCGAACGATCGGCCACGGACAGCATGCCGTCGACCGCGAGCTGCGGCCGGCTGTAGTAGAAGCTCGCTTGCGCCTCGCGCGGTCCCTTGCGGCTCACGCCTTCGCCGCCTTGCAACAACACCGTCGGCTGCGCGGCAAACGTCAGAGTGAACGCAAATTCGCGGGCGACCACGCGCGCGGTGTAGACATCGCCAGCGAGACGCAGCGACCAATCGTCGATGCGCACATCCGTCGTGGTTTCGATTGCCTCCGCGAGGCCGAACCCCGCGCGCGCGGCGCGTTGATCGTGCCGCAACCGGCCGAAGCGCGGATCCGCGATTGCCGCGTGCGCGAACAGCAACTGTATAGGCGCGAACCGGCTTGCGCTTGCTTCCGCCACGCCGGGACGACTGCGGAAGAACGTGACCTGGATGCCGAGATCGTTGCCATCGGCATCGCGCACCCAACCGGTGATGTACCACCACTCGGTGCGAAACGCCGGGTGGCTGCCGTGATCGCGCGGAAACGCGAGCGGCGTGCCGGCCACGACGGACGGATAGATGACCTCACCCTGCGTGGCAGGCGCGACGAGAGCCAAAGGTGTCAGCAAGAAACGACGTCGGTCCATGATCGCGTTTTTATCTGATGCCTGATCCCTGTCCTCTGATCCCTGACTACCAATCATCCTTGACCGCACGGATCGCATCGCCGCTCATCGCACCCCGCGCGCTGGCGATCGTCGTCGCCATCGCGAGCACCAGCAGAACGAGCGCCAGCACCGCAAGGGAAGCCCAGGGCACATGCAGCGCCATTCCCCAGTGAAACGATTGCCGGTTGACCACATGGATGAGAATCAGGCTCATCACGAAGCCCAGCAGCAGACCTGCGCCGAGCCCGATGCCACTGACGGCCAGACCTTCAGTGGCGAGCATCACGTCAATCCGCCGTCGAGTCATGCCGAGGTGCCGCAGCATGCCGAACTCGCGTCGCCGCGCGAGCACCAGCGCGCCGAACGACGACGACAGGCCCACGAGCCCGATGACGACAGCGGCCGCGAGCAGTCCATACGTCACGGCAAACGTACGGTCGAAAATGCGCAACGACAGCGCGCGAATTTCGCCCGGCGTCGCCAGCGTCAGCCGTCCTGCTGCGGGAATCAGGGTGTCGAGCTCGTCACGGAATTGAGCAAGGGTCACACCCGGTCGGAGCCACACGGCCGCATCGTTCGCCGTAGTGTCACCGGTCAGTTGCGCATAGGTCGCGCGCTCGATGATGAGGGCGCCCTGCTGCCGCGCATAGTCGCGCCACACGCCGGCAACGATGAACGTTTGCGCCTTTCCGGTAAGCGGCAATTGCAGTTGCGCGCCCGGCCGCACACCGTGGAGATCGGCCACGGCCTCGCTCACCCAGACCGGCGGCGGATCGCCTGCACGCACGACGAACGGATCGCCGATCAAGGGCAGCATGCGGCCCGGATCGTCGACCGGAAGGTCGCGCGCGAGCAGCGTGACGCGCGGTTGCGTGGGGTCGAGGAGCACGCTTTGCACGCGCAGAAACGAAATGCGCGCGACGCCGTCGAGCGCCGCGAGTTTGCGCTGATCGTCGGCGGAGAAATAAGCGCTGTCGCCCGCGGCACCGGCGCGCACGTACGCGTCGGCGGGAAGGATGCCGACCAGCCAGTCGTCGAGCGACTGCCGGAACGACGCGATCATGATGGCCATCGACACCATGAGGCTGACGCTCGCGACGATCGTGGCGAGGCTGACGGTGGCCTGTCCCGGTGCGCCTCGCAACTGGTCGAGCGCGAGCGCGCCGGGGACGGCGCGCGGTGCGGGCACGACAGCGAGAACCAATGCGGCGAGCCTCGGCAACAGCAACAATGTTCCGATCAGCAACAGCGCGATCGCGAAATAGCCGAAGAGCGGCAAACCGGTCACCGGCGGCACCAGCGTGAACGCAAGGCCTGCCGCGAGCAGACTGAGCCCGAGCGCGGGGTTGCGCAGGCGGACGAATACCTGCTGTTCATCGCCCGCCTTCAGCGCGGCCGCGGGCGTCGCCCGCGCGGCCTCGCGCGCCGGAATGAAGGTGCCCAGCATGGCGACGGCAATACCCAGCAGGCCGAACACGAGCGCGGCCGCAGGGTCGAAGCTCGCGCGCGGCGCGACACCGCGGAAGAAGCCGGCGCCGAGATCGGCGCCGAACACAAGCAGCACCAGGCTGGCGAGTGCATAACCGCCCAGAAGCCCCAGCAACGAGCCGGCTGCGCCGATCAACGCGCCTTCGCCGACCAGAAGTGCGACGAGCCGCGAACGCGAAAGCCCGAGCGTGCGCAACAGGGCGAGATGCTCGCGGCGCCGGACCACCGACAGTGTCTGCGTCGAAAACACCAGCAGTCCACCGGTGAACAATGCGACCAGCGCCAGGACGTTGAGGTTCACCCGATACGACCGCGACATCCGCAGCGTCGCCGCGGCGTTGTCCTGCGGCGTCGTCACCGTCAACCCGTCCGGCAATGCGCGCGCAATGCGCGTGCGCAGCGCAACGTTGTCGACGCCGGGACGCACCCGCAAATCGATGCGCGAAAGCAACCCGCCGCGCGCGAACGCGTCCTGGGCCGCTGCGATATCCATCACCGCATAACGTTCGCCGGTGGCAGCGCGCGCCAATCCGGCGACGGCCAGCGCTGTGTCGTGCATGCCGGTTTGCACGTCGAGCGTGTCGCCGGGCTGGATGGCCAGCCAGGCCGCAGCCGCCGGACTGACGAATACGACGCCCGGCCGCAACACGTCGAGCGGGTTGTCGGCCGTTCCCACGAACGCCGGCGTTACCGACGCCGCGCGAAAGGCATCGACGCCGTAGATGCGCAGCGCCTCGTCGCGTCCCGCGATGCGCGCGTCGACTTCCACGACCGGACTCGCCGCCGCGATCTCGGGGTCGCGTGCGAG
>Ga0184626_10000486_pt1 | contig 12386 bp, 12 predicted proteins | sample PLM3_60_b1_FD_133142 | JGI IMG/M metagenome (GOLD analysis project Ga0184626, IMG submission 133142) | Groundwater sediment microbial communities from an aquifer in East River, Colorado, USA - PLM3_60_b1 | ecosystem: Environmental > Terrestrial > Soil > Riparian zone | place: USA: East River... | reverse complement strand
TGCCGAGGGTGAACTCTGCGAGTTTTGTCTCGACCCCAAACGTGACCAGACCAAGATTCTTGTGGTTGAAGAACCCAGCACCCTCTACGCGATCGAACGCACCGGTGGGTACCGTGGTCTCTACCACGTTTTGCTCGGCGCGCTGTCTCCCCTGGATGGGATCGGTCCCGCTGACATTCGCGCGCAGGACCTGCTGGATCGATTGAAGGAGGGAGAGACGCAGGAAGTGATCGTCGCCACGAATCCGACCATCGAGGGGGAGGCGACGGCCATCTACCTGACGAAGGTGATGAAGCCCTACGGCGTGAGGGTCTCTCGGATCGCGTATGGCATTCCGGTCGGGATGGATATCGAGTACGCGGACGAGGTGACGCTCATCAAATCCATCGAAGGCAGACGGGACCTGTGAGGGTCCCCTGACCTGCGCAACAACTGGTGGACGCGAGGAGCCCGGTGAGAATTGACGGCGCACACGCAACGCTGGTATAGTCCCCGCCTTATGGCCATGCCAGTACGCAAGCCGAGCAAAAGCAGAGTCTCTCCCAAGCGTGTTACGAAATCCGCTCCGGCCGCGCGCGTAAAAAAACTCAACCGACGACCGGCCGGCAAGTATGGCGACATCCGCAGTGACCTCGAACGGCAACGGGCTGCGCTCCTCGAGGAAGCGGGCGTGCTGCTGGTGCACCGGCCCGAACTCGAAGCGTTCCCGGACCAGAGCGACCAGGCCACGGCAGAGGTGGACCAGAACTTCACGCTGAGGCTGAAGGAACGCGAGCAGAAACTGCTGAAAAAAATTGACGAGGCGCTCAACCGAATGGGAACGAACACCTACGGCATCTGCGAGCGCTGCGGGCAGGAGATCCCCTACAAACGCCTCAAGGCTCGGCCTGTGACGACGCTCTGCATCGAGTGCAAGACTCTCCAAGAGCAGGAAGAACGAATCCGTCGGTAGAGTGATGTCGCGGAGAGTCCCGATTGTTCATCGAGTGAGTGCTTTCAACCGTCGGCGAGCTAGAGCGGCTCGGTCGGCTTCTTCCGGAATTCCTTCCACTAAGGCCAGGTAGGTTTCATACTCAGAGATCGCCAGCTTGGGGTTGACCGCTTCGTAGGCTTCCGCCAAGTTAAAGCGTGCGAGCGGATAGTTCGGCCGGAGGCTCACGGCCTTTTCAAACGCCTTGAGCGCTTTTTCCCGATCACCGAGCTGTTTGTAGACATCGCCAAGATTGTTCAGCACCTCCGGTCGGTTGGGTTGAATCACGAGAGACTGCTGGATCGCGTCCCTGGCTTCTTCCAGTTCCCCGTTTCCTTTCAAGGCCAGCCCTAGCTTGTGGTACGCTTCCGCGAGTTGCACCTTATTGGAGAAACCGTGCTTGATCGCCTTCTGATAAGCCACGACCGCGATGTCGTCGTTGCGTGTGCCACAGTAGGCGAGGTGAGCGGCCTCGCCCCTCGCAAACTCTTGGAGCGCCGGGAAGAGCTCCTTATCCTCGTCGCCCTTACTATCCGTGCGCAGGCTGCTTTTGCTCTTGTCGGTCCCCCCGACTCGTGACAGAAATTCTTTCCGGCGGGGAGAGAGGAGCGTGGCATAGGGGTCTACCGAAAAGGAAGCCAGCAGCAAAGATGGAACGTCGGCCCCGCCGAGCACGATGTATTGAGTCGTACTTTTTTCATCGCCAGTCATATACAATGCGCTGGTATCAAGGTTGGCTCGGCTCCCTACTTGGGCGACGTTGACATAGAACTCAAGCGTCGGCTTGAGCTGGCTCAGAGTCTCCCGCAGCACCGGATAGGGTTTCAGGTTGAGACCGATGGGGAAGGTAAAGAGCGCGCCGACCAAAAGCCCATCCTCATCGAAGAAAAATGACTCCTCAGACCTTGACTCACTGTGGCTAGCGGCGATCCGCACTTCCTCCCCGCTTCCCCAGACCTCTCGACGGACCAAGGCTGCCTCTCGACCTTGCAGGAAGGCCGCCTTCTTATCACACAGCCGGGCCGATTTGAGGAGAATGAGGTCGCTGGCCGAAGGAGGAAGATTCGAAGGCGGGGCAGCGGCGCAGGCGAACGAAAACAGCCCTATCGCTACAGCAGTCAGAGGAAGAGCGACACGACTCCGCTTCCGGATGTCACGCAGGCAAGAAGGCATTACCCTGCAGAAGGTCCCGAAATGGCTTTGACTCAAAACACGAAGGGCCCTCGGAAGGGCCCTTCGAAACCGAACCGATGACCGACGACCTCAATAGAGTTAGGGGGACGCCAGAGTCCACCGCTGCGAATCCACCATCGCGTCTTCGCTGTTGTACCCAAACACGCCCGCGGCCAAGGACGAAAGAGTGTAGACCGGTCGATTGACGCCGTAATCTACCACGACTCCCGCTGGGTTCATGAAAAACGCCACCCACCGAAGTGGATGATCGTTCAACGGCGAAGCGGCTCGGGGATTTGTATAGACCAAGGACGTGCTATCCATGGTGGAGTAAATGCTGGTGGGTTGATTATAGACAACCATCTGTTGTGATCCAGCACAGCCCCCTACGAGCAAAGCGACCACCACGACCAGTCCTGCCAAGATTCGTAATTCCCCCATGCGACACCTCTCTTTTCCCTTGAGAGACTACCGACATCCTGGAGAGATGTCAATAAGTCTAGCTCAAGCCTGCCAGTCTGTCCAGTAGATTGAAGGATGTCTACAGCGGCCGGATGATCGGTCAAAATCCAGCAGTTGCGACTCTCCTCCGGGTTGACGTGGCGTCCAGTGCTTTCATTTTCGTGGTCATGGTGGGCGATACTGGTATCGAACCAGTGGCCTCTTCCGTGTGAGGGAAGCGCTCTCCCACTGAGCTAATCGCCCACGTGCGCGCGAGTCTATCACGCAGGTCAGAGACCCGTCAACGAACTGAAGCCAGGCGCGGGGCACGAGACGCGAGGCTAGAGCACGGTAGGTTCCTGCTGGAGGTTCTTAGTCGTGCGCGACTAGCGTACAGCTCAAATCTGATTGCTCATGGCTATGAGCCGCAGCCTCTTGCCCCTCGCCCCTCGCCCCTCGCCTGGTCTTCACCGTAACTTGACATCATTCAAATTCGGCCCGTACAATCGCTTCTCGATGGAGATTCAAGTGGATGCGCGATGATGTGGTCATCGTGGGAGGAGGTCTAGCTGGGTCGGAAGCAGCCTGGCAAGCGGCGACGCGCGGCGCGCGCGTGACGCTCTACGAGATGCGTCCTAAGGAGCAGACCCAGGCCCACAAGACCGGGCTGCTGGCCGAGTTGGTCTGTTCAAATTCCTTGGGGTCTGGCGACGTTTTGAGCGCGTCGGGGATCCTGAAGGAAGAGATGCGACGCCTGAACTCCTTAGTGATCCGTGTCGCAGACGAAGTTCGTGTACCGGCTGGTTCGGCTCTGGCCGTGGATCGTGAGCTGTTCGCGCAACGGGTCACGCAAGCCTTGGAGAGTCATCCGAACGTCCGGATCATTCGGGAGGAGATCAAGGACATTCCGACCGACTGTGTGTGTGTGATCGCCACCGGTCCTTTAACATCCGATAACCTCACCGCCGCCATTCGGGATCTGACGCATTCAAGAAACCTCTATTTCTTTGACGCGATCTCGCCCATTATCGACGCGGACTCCATCAACATGGATGCCGTGTTCCGGGCCTCTCGCTATGAGAAAGGCGGGCCGGATTATGTGAACTGTCCCATGGACGAGGCGACCTACGATCGGTTTCACGACGCGCTGGTCAAGTCGGAGAAAGTCCAGCCAAAGGAGTTCGAGAAGACTCCCTATTTCGAAGGCTGCATTCCCATCGAGGTGATGGCGGAACGTGGGCGCCAGACCATGCAGTTCGGGCCCTTGAAGCCTGTGGGGCTGGAAGATCCCAGAACGGGCACTCGCCCCTATGCGGTCGTTCAGCTTCGGGCCGAGAATATCCATCGCTCCTGCTACAATATGGTGGGGTTTCAAACAAAGCTGACCTACCCGGAGCAACGTCGGGTGTTCCGCATGATCCCGGGCCTTGAACGGGCCGAGTTCCTCCGGTACGGGAGCCTACACCGGAATACCTTCGTCAATGCACCGCAACTGCTCAGAGACACGCTGCAGCTCAAGGCTCGCGGCACGGCCTTTTTCGCGGGGCAACTCGTGGGGGTGGAAGGCTATACCGAATCCGCCGCGATGGGAGGGTTGGCCGGCGTCAATGCAGCCAGAGGGCTCGCGGGGCTTCCGCTGGTGACCCCTCCGCCCACGACGGCCTATGGCAGTCTGATCACTTACATCACCACCAGCGACCCCCGCCACTTCCAGCCGATCAACACCAACTTCGGGCTGTTCCCTCCTCTGCCGAGCCGGATCCGCGACAAGGACGAGAAGCGGCGCCTGATTGGTCAGCGTGCGCTGGAGGATCTCGAGGCATGGAAGACGCAATCCGGGCTTTCGTGACGTTTCTTGAGGTAGAACGGGGAGCGTCCCGCGAGACGATTCGCAACTATCAATCGGACCTGCGTCAATTTTGCTCCTTTATGAGCACGTTCCGTCCGACCACCGCGACTGCGCTTTCGCCCGATGACGTGGACTCGTTCGCCATCCGCAGCTACCTGGCGTGGTTGGACCGGAAAGGAGAGAAGAAATCCTCGCTGGCGCGGAAGCTGGCCACGCTCAGAAGTTTCTATCGGTTCCTGACGGAGGAGGGCCGAACCAGGCAGAATCCGGCTGCCGAGGTCAGGACGCCAAGACAACCGCAGCACCTGCCGCGAGTCCTGACCAAGGACGACGCCGACGCGCTTATGGAATTCCCCGAGGGAGACACGGTGCTATCCCTGCGGGACCGCGCGATCCTCGAAACCCTGTATTCCACCGGGGCCCGCGTGAGCGAACTGGTCGGCATGAATCTAGACGACCTCGACCTGTCCGACGGGCTCGCCCGGCTTCGGGGCAAAGGGCGAAAGGAGCGCCTGGTGCCGGTCGGTGCGGTGGCAGTGGCGGCGATCAAGGAGTATCATGCTGCTCTCCGGCACTCAGCATTGGAGCAGACTCCGGCCTTTCAAAACAGCAGGGGTGACCGTCTGACCGCGCGCAGCGTGGAACGGATCGTGGCAGCCTATTCCAGTCGCCTGCCAGGGGGGCGCGTGAGTCCCCACGCGCTTCGCCATTCGTTTGCCACGCACCTTCTCGACGAGGGCGCAGACCTCCGGGCGATCCAGGAGATGCTCGGCCATGCCTCTCTCGGCACAACACAAAAATATACGCACCTGGCAACAGATCAACTGATGGCTGTGTATGACCGCACTCACCCGAGGGCTGGACGGGCACCCGGCACTCAGAACAAAGGTGGAACAAGGCCGTCATGAAAATCCACTCCACCACCATTCTTTGCGTCAGGCGAGAGGGCAGCGTAGCCATGGGCTCAGATGGCCAGGTCACTGTGGGAACCACGGTCATGAAGAGCAATGCCCGCAAGCTCCGTCGCTTGCACCGTGATCAGATCTTGGCCGGCTTCGCCGGCGCCACGGCTGATGCCTTCACCCTGTTCGAGAAGTTCGAGCTCAAACTGGAGGAATATCGTGGCAACCTGACCAGGGCGGCGGTGGAACTGGCCAAAGACTGGAGGACCGACCGGGTGCTGAGGCGGCTGGAAGCCCTGCTGGCCGTGGCGGACCTCGACTCTTCCTTCGTCATCTCCGGCACGGGCGACGTGGTCGAACCGGAGGATGGCGTCCTGGCGATTGGCTCCGGAGGGCCCTATGCCCTGGCGGCTGCGCGAGCCTTATTGAACCATTCGACCTTGGACGCGCGAGCGATCGTCGAGGAGTCCATGCGGATCGCCGGCGGCATTGATATCTACACGAACCAGCAAGTCGTCATCGAAGAACTCAAGCGCTGAAGGGCACCATCCATGCCTGAGCCCCGCAAGAAGCCGCCCAGCCTCGACCGCCTGACGCCTCGCCAGATCGTGGAGGAACTGGATCGTTACGTCATCAGCCAGCAGGACGCCAAGCGCATGGTGGCCATCGCCTTGCGCAACCGCTGGCGACGGCAACAATTAAGCCCCGACCTTCGGGAAGAGGTCATACCGAAGAACATCATCATGATCGGCCCGACGGGCGTCGGCAAGACCGAGATTGCGCGACGTTTGGCGAAGTTGGCCCAGGCCCCCTTCCTGAAAATCGAAGCCTCCAAGTTTACCGAAGTGGGGTACGTCGGGCGTGATGTCGAATCCATCATCCGCGACCTCACGGAACTGTCGGTCGGGATGGTCAAGGCAAGCTACCTTGAGCTCGTGCAACAAAGGGCTGAGCAACTAGGAGAAGAACGGCTGCTCGACCTCCTGCTCCCACCCGCAGGCCCGAAACCGGCAGCAGGCGTCCTTGACGACACGGGCCAGGAGGGCGCTCACTCGGCTGGCTCCGAATCCTATGAGGCGACACGCTCGAAACTTCGACTCCAGTTGCGCGAAGGGAAGCTGGATCACCGCTCCGTGGAGGCGGAAGTCAAAGAGCGGAGCATGCCCATCGGCGTGATCTCGAACATCGGCGGGATGGAGGAGCTCGAAAGCGGTCTCCGGGACATGTTGGGGGGCCTGTTCCCGGGTAAGAAAAAGAAACGCGTCATGAAAGTGCCCGAGGCGCTGAAGCACCTGACGCAGGACGAAGCGCAGAAACTGATCGACATGGACGAGGTGATCCGGGAAGCGGTGACCAAGGTGGAAGAAGCGGGCATCGTGTTCCTGGACGAGATCGACAAAATCGCGGGACGCGAGAAAAGCATCGGGCCTGATGTGTCACGGGAGGGAGTGCAGCGAGACCTGCTGCCCATCGTCGAAGGCTCAACCGTGAACACGAAGTATGGTCCGGTTCGAACCGATCATGTTCTGTTCATCGCCGCCGGGGCGTTTCATGTCGCCAAGCCCTCGGATCTGATTCCGGAACTGCAGGGGCGGTTCCCCATTCGAGTCGAGCTGGAGCCTCTGACCAAGCAGGACTTTGTTCGCATCCTGACCGAGCCGCGCGGTGCGCTGGTCATGCAGTACCAGGCGCTACTGGAAACGGAGGGTATCAAGCTGGACTTCACTCCAGACGGATTGGAAGAGATCGCCGCGACCGCTGTGCAGGTGAACGACCGCACCGAGAATATCGGGGCCCGGCGCCTCTTCACGATCATGGAGCGGCTGTTGGAGCAGGTGTTGTTCGACGCTCCTGAGTTGACTGAGCAGAAGATCCTGATTGATGCGCAATACGTGAAGGACCGACTCCGGGATATCGTGAAGGATGAGGATCTGAGCCGGTTCATTCTCTGAAAGGGTTCGTCCGTTAAGTCAGTTGAGTCCGTTTTGTCCGTTGACAGAACTGACCGACTCAACGGACCAAACAGGAGGCACGCGCCCGCATGAACAGACTGATCAAGAAGGCCAACATCCTGGTTGAGGCGCTCCCGTACATCCGGACCTTTACCAACAAGACGGTGGTCATCAAGTACGGCGGGAAGGCCATGATCGACGAAGCGCTGAAGGACAAATTCGCGCTGGATGTGGTCCTGATGAAGTATGTCGGTCTCAACCCGGTCATCGTGCACGGAGGAGGGCCGCAGATCGATCAGATGTTGAATCGGCTGGGTCTGGAACCAAAGTTTCGGCAAGGCGTGCGGATCACCGACCGTCCCACGATGGAGGTCGTGGAGATGGTCCTGGGCGGGAAGATCAACAAGGAAATCGTGACGCTCCTGAACCAGCACGGGGCCAGGGCCGTCGGGCTGACCGGCAAGGACGGCGGGCTCATCCTGTCCAAACCGCTGACCGCGAAGGCCTGGGCGGAAAGCCTGAGCACGGAACCGGACGGATCGTCGGATGAAGACTTCGGGCTGGTGGGCGAGGTGCAATCAGTGGATCCCCACCTGCTGGTGAAGTTGCAGGAAGACAATTTCATTCCAGTCATCGCCCCGATCGGGACGGACCGCGCAGGAAATACCTACAACATCAATGCAGACCTGGTCGCCGGCGCGGTGGCGGCTGCCCTCAAGGCTGAGAAATTACTGGTGCTGACCGATGTGAAGGGCATCCGCGACGCGAAGGGGCGTCACGTCTCCACGCTCTCCCGGAAGGACATGCAACGCATGGTCAAACGGGGCACGATCAACGAAGGCATGCTTCCCAAGGTCCATGCCTGCCTGATGGCGCTGGATGGAGGAGTCCGAAAGGCCCACATCATTGACGGCCGCATGCCCCACGCGGTCCTGCTGGAGATCTTCACAGACAAGGGCATCGGCACCGAGATCGTGTCGTAGGAACAGGTTGAGGCTAAGGCTGAGGTGAAAGTCGGACGTTCAGTATCGAGCCTCGGCACATTTCGTTCCCTCAACCCTGACCTCAACCTATGAAGGCTTCCGCAAAAGTTCCTCAACCGGACAGCCAGTCCGTGCTTCTGTTGACCGATCTGCAGGTTGACTTCTGCCCAGGGGGAGCGCTTGGAGTGCCCGGTGGGGATGAGATTATCAAGACCGTCAATGACTACGTTCGGTTTTTCCACAGTCGAAAGCTGCCCATCATCGCGACACGTGACTGGCATCCGCCCAACCACTGTTCCTTCAAAGAACAGGGCGGTCCCTGGCCGGTGCATTGTGTGCAGATCTCGCGAGGTGCCCAGTTCCATCCTGACCTGATTGTCCCGCCGGGCGCCGCGATCGTGTCAAAGGCCACGGATCCGAAAAAGGAAGCCTATTCGGCCTTTGAGGGCACCACATTGGAAGAACGCCTGCGAGACATGAGCGCTAAAACGCTCTATGTGTCGGGTCTGGCCACTGATTATTGCGTCAAGCAGACGGTCTTGGATGCCTGCAGGCTTGGCATTCGGGTCGTGGTGCTGGAGGATGCCGTCCGCGGGATTGATGCCACGCCCGGAGACTGCGAGCGAGCGATGCGTGAGATGCGTGAGGCCGGGGCCATTCTGGCTAAAGCGCGCGATCTGGGCCTGTGAGCGATCGCATCCGGGCTCATCTCCAATCCATCATCGGCGAACGTCATCCCGTCACGTCCCCCGCCGCGTTGCAACAGGCAGCCCACTACCTCGCCGAACAATTCATGGCCCTTGGTTTGGATGTCTCCTTTCATACCTTCGAGGCGCTTGGTGGCACCTACCGCAATGTAATCGCTACAATGCTGCCATCCCGATCTTCACCCGTCCCGCCTCAACCTCCTCTCATCATCGCCGCGCACTATGACACGGTGCAGGGATCACCCGGCGCCGACGATAATGCCAGCGGCCTAGCGGTCCTGCTGGAGGTAGCTCAGCGGCTGCGCGAGGTTTCGCTCAACGGGGCGGTGCGCTTCATCGGGTTCTGCCTGGAGGAGGAAGACCTGCTCGGCAGCCTGGCGTACGTCTCGTATCTCAAGGCAACCGATCAGGAGATTCGAGGCGCGGTTGTGCTGGAATGTGTGGGGTTTACCTGCACCGAGGAAGGTTCTCAGCTTGCGCCACCGGGCCTCCCCATCGCGGTCCCCACGATCGGGAACTTCCTAGGGATCGTGGGAAACAGAGCCTCGGCAGGCCTGGCCAGCTTGATTGAGCAGGCAGCGAACCAGTACGTCCCCGACCTCAAGGCAGTCTCGTTGCTAGTTCCCGGCCAGGGCGAATCAATTCCGGACGCCAGGCGCAGCGACCACGCAGCCTTCTGGCATTTTGACTATCCGGCCGTCATGCTGACCGACACCGCGAATTTCCGAAATCCCCACTACCATCAGCCCACGGATACCCTGGGCACTTTGGACCTGACGTTTATGCATCAAGTAACCCGTGCCGTGACTGCAGTTGCGAGACACATGGCCAGCGTATGACTGGTTGGCGATAGTGTAGGAAATGTCTCACTTGTTGAGCAGATACCGCCCCGACTCTGCCCATACCGGATTATTCATGAGTGGTTCATGGATAATCCGGGCTACACACTGGCTCCCATACGGGTTTCTTCCACAAACCGCTCGGTGAGGTCGTCGATGGCTCGCCCCTGGCGTCCTGGCGCGTGGTGGATGTAGAGGATCTTCGGATTGACCGTCTCCTGCGGTGCAGGCGGCAACGTCATCTGGTACTTGATTGGTTTCGCGTGATCGGAGAGCTGGAGCTTCGGGTTGTACACGCTGTTGAACTTCCAGAGCATCTTGACGAAGTTGGTTTGGCCCCGCAGGAGGTGCCTGGCCACGATCTTGGTTGTGGATCTGAGCGCTTCCCAGCCGAGGTGCTTCTGATTCAGAACCTGCTGGGTCTTGACCAGTTCCTCATAAAACTCGTGGAGCGGTAATTTCGTCGGCAGCACCGCGTGCTGGATGTCGTAGAGCCGGTAGTCGCGGGTTTCGACCTTGCGTGATTCCGTATGCCAGGTCTCCGTGCCGGGGTACGGTGTATTGACGCTGATATTGACGATCTCCGGGATCTCCAGGCACCACTCACGGATCACCGCGAAGCGCTTCCTGTCCCAGTCAGGATCTGCGATCAGGTTGATGGCCACCGTGATTCCGAGCGAGCGGGCGTATTCCAACGCCTCAAAGTTCTTTCCCAAGGTGATGCGTTTTCGGTGTTGCTTGAGCCCCGCTTCGTCAATGGCCTCTACCCCAATGAACATGTATCGCAAGCCGAGTTGCTTCCAGAAGGTGAAGACCTCCTTGTTCCGAAGGAGGACATCTCCACGGGTCTCCAGATAGTACTGTTTCTTGATTCCCTTCCTGGCAATGGCTTCGCCGATGTCAAAGCCGTGTTTGGACTGGATGAAAGCTACATCGTCCACGATGAAGATGCCTGGCTCTTCAATCCGTTCCAAATCCTCAACAACCTTGTCCGGACTGACTGTGCGGTAGCTGCGCCCATAAAAGGTCCAGGCGCTGCAGAAGGAACAGTCCCAGGGACAGCCCCGCGTGAATTCGATGGACGCGCAGGGGTCCAGGACGCCGATAAAATACTTGCGGCGATGGCGTAGCAGGTCTCGGGCCGGCCGAAGATCATCCAGCCTCTCCACGAAGCGGGGAGCCGGCCCTTCTCCGTCCAGCGTGACCACGCCTGGCACCTTCATCACGGCCTTGCGGTCGTGCGCAATGGCCAGGAGGAGCTGAGGCACGGCAGCTTCTCCTTCGCCCTTGAGGACACAGTCGATGGCCCCTTCACCATGCTCCAGAAAATCCTGTGCAACGAAGGAGGCGCTGTGCCCGCCGACCAGGATGAAACTCTGAGGAAGTTTCTCCTTGGTCAGCTTGGCCAGGTCCACAATTTCCGGCACATTTGCGAGATAATTGCAGGAGAATGCCACGACGTCGGGCTTCCATCGGTCAACGATCTTGAAGTAATCTGTGTGGGTTTCCGCCTGCAAGTCGATCAGTTGAACATCATGGCCTGCCTGGCGGGCTGCCTGAGCGACCAGTTCCAGTCCCAGTGGCTCCAGCCGCAGGTAGATTTTGGTGTACATGAGAGGGCCTGGATGAACCGCCAGCACCTTCATGGCTCAATCTCCTCACTCAAGGGGCCCTGGGAAAGGCGGTCGCGCATTTCCAATGAGACAACGCGACGGACAAAATCCTACCGATGTTCGATGTAGGGGATAGGATTGTGCCGATATGCTGTTGCAGGGTCAAGAACATTTTGTCTCAACAGGAGTTTCAAGCGAGGGGCGCGGCGTCATGCGGGTGCGACTCTAGATGAAAACCATCAAGGCCTCCACCATCAAAGCCATCGCGCGGATCTTCGCCGGTCTGGATTATTCGGCACTGGCGACCATCTACTGTGACGAAGGCGGCGAAGCGTTTTGGCGGGACCGTCGGGGTCCGTGCCAGGAGCTGGGCATCAAGCTCGCGCAGGTCTTACTCGGACGTCTGCGAGCGGGAGGCCGGAGCCTCTACGTCGGCGCCGGTGTTACTGAGATTCCCGTTTTAGCGATGGAAACCATGGAGCTCGGCCGGGAAGTCGTGGCCTGTAATCTGAGGGCCGATGAAGTCACCCTGCTGAATCAGGCGTGCAGGAGCCATCCCTTCCGGTTTGTGTCCGAAGATGCGCGTACTGCCAAGGGCAGGTTCGACCACCTCTGGATGGTCAGCATCCTCAACGATCCCGAACGGTTTCCAGAGCTCTCAGCACTGTCCTACGGTCGCGCCAATCCTGTGACATTCAATCCGAAGGTATTTGTGAAGGAGCGCGAAAAAGTCTTTGCGCTTGTCGAGGGCTGCCTCAACAAGCTCAGACAGCCGAGTCTGGTGACCACATCTGTCGAGGAAATCCCCTGGATCACGGATTGGTGCACCCGTCGGCGGGTTACCTGTGTCGTGGAAGAAGAGGACTATCCGACTGCCATTGTGGAGGATCCGGTGTGCTTCATCAGTGTCAGCAAAGAGTCGTCACAAAGTCAAAAGTCGTAAAGTCTAAAAGTCGG
>Ga0184626_10000485_pt1 | contig 12389 bp, 12 predicted proteins | sample PLM3_60_b1_FD_133142 | JGI IMG/M metagenome (GOLD analysis project Ga0184626, IMG submission 133142) | Groundwater sediment microbial communities from an aquifer in East River, Colorado, USA - PLM3_60_b1 | ecosystem: Environmental > Terrestrial > Soil > Riparian zone | place: USA: East River... | reverse complement strand
GAACAGGTGCACCATGGTGCGTCACTTGCTGAAGCGGTCGGCGCTGCTCGATATCTGGAAGAAGTCGCGCTCCTCATTGGTGATCGGGGTGCTGCTGAACCATATCGTGACCGCTGGGCCGCCCTCGTAGAACGCGACCTCGCAGTGGGCGAGGTTGAAGGCATGGCCGCCCATCTGGCCCTTGGCTGTGCATTTGTTCTGGGCCGCGGCTCCGGTGGTCAGAACGACGAGTACAGGGACGATCAGAAAACGAAGCCATGAGCGTGCCATTTTTGGATCTCCCGAGCCCTGGATGGACTGCGATAGCTTACGCCCGTCTTCGAATAGCGGGCCGGCGGCTCACCCATGGTCCATCTGACCCAACGGGAGATGTTCAGGCTGCGGCGGTAGTGGCGGATTCAACCGGCAATCCGGCCTCCATCCACTCCTTCTTGCCGCCCGGAAACACCGTGACATTGCGATAGCCCAGCGCTTGCAGCCGGTGCGCCAACACGTGCGAGTTCTGACAGGCCGGATTCGCGCAGTAGGTGACGATCTCCGCGTGTTCGTCCGGCAAACGGGCGCGCAGCACGTCGTCGGCGACCGTGTGCGGCAGGTTGATCGCGCCGGGGAGGTGCTCGGCGGCGAAGTAGCGCTCGCCGAGCGCATCGACCAGGATAGGCGCGGGTTGCGCGGCAAGGCGGGACGTAAGTTGCACAAGCGTCAATGGGTTCGTCATGGCCATTCCTTAGGTTGAAGGGCTGACCCGAAAGCCGGGCGCCTGGCTGCAATCTAGGCTATGCTTCAATGCGTGACAATTGGCAGAATATGCACTTCGCCTATGCATAAATGCACAGCATGAATTGGGACGATCTGCGCGTTTTCCTGACCGTCGACAGCGCTGGGTCGCTCGCGGGCGCCGCGCGCGCGCTGGCGGTCAACCATTCCACCGTGCTGCGGCGGTTGAACAAGCTCGAATCCAATCTTGCGGTACGCCTGTTCGAGCACCTGCCGACTGGCTACACGCTGACCGCCGCCGGCGAAGCGTTGCGCGATCGGTTGCACGGTGTTGAGGACGAGATCGGCGCCGCGCAGCGTCAACTGAGCGGCCTCGACACCGCGCTGACCGGCGTCATCCGGATCACGACCACGGACACGCTGGCCCGCGGACTGCTGATGCCCCGACTCGCCGCGTTTAGCGCAAAGCACCCGGGCATCGAGCTGCAGCTCGTCGTCAACAACCGTTTCTCGAGCCTCACCAAACGCGAGGCGGACGTTGCGCTGCGCGGCTCGAACGATCCGCCGGGCCACTTGCTGGGACGGCTCGCAGGGCGGATGGAGACGGCGTTGTACGCTTCGCGCGCGTACTGGCGCGCGCAGCGGCGGACAAGAGAACCCGCGGCGCATACCTGGGTGGCGCTGGACGAGAGCCTTGCCCACCTCGCGCAAGCGCGCTGGGTCGCCGCGCATGTTCCGGACGAGCGCATCGCGCTGCGCGTGGACAGCCTGTCGGCGATGGTCGACGCCGTGCGCGCCGGCCTGGGCGTAGGCTTTCTGCTGTGCTTCCTGGGCGACCGCGAACGCGATCTCGTACGGGTGGCGGAGCCGATGGCCACGCTCGACACGCAACTCTGGATCCTTGCGCATCCCGACCTGCGCCGCGTCGCGCGCGTTCGCGCATGCACCGAGTTTCTCTACGAGTCGTTGCGAAAGGATGCGCACGTGCAGCCGCCGCGCAAGAAGCCATGAAAGGTCATCAGGCGCGCAAGCGGTTTGGTCAGAATTTTCTGGCCGATCCGCATTACGTGAAGCGAATCGTCGACGCCGTCGATCCGCAGCCGGGAGACAATCTGGTCGAGGTCGGCCCGGGGCTCGCGGCGCTGACCGGCGACCTGATCGCGCATGCGGGCCGGATCGCCGCCATCGAAATCGATCGCGATCTCGCGGCGCGGCTGCGCGAGCAGTTCACGCTCGCTCAACTTGCGCTGCACGAAGCCGACGCGCTCGAATTCGATTTCGCGCGGCTTGGACCCCGGTTGCGCGTCGTCGGCAACCTGCCGTACAACATCAGCTCGCCGCTGCTCTTCCATCTTGCCACGCACGACGCGCTGCTGCGCGACCTGCATGTGATGCTGCAACGGGAAGTCGTCGCGCGCATGACCGCGGACCCAGGCACCGCCGACTATGGCCGCCTGACCGTGATGCTGCAGGCGAAATTCCGGATCGTCCGGCTGTTCGTCGTGCCGGGCGGCGCGTTCAGACCAGCGCCGAAGGTGGAATCCGCGCTTGCGCGACTTACGCCGTTGCACGACGACAAACCGGCGATCGCGGACGAGGCACTGTTCGCGCGCGTGGTGGCGGCGGCGTTCTCGCAGCGGCGGAAGACGCTGCGCAATGCACTGTCGTCGCTCGCGACGCCCGCGACGATAGAAGCCGCGGGTATCGATCCGAGCGCGCGCGGAGAAACGCTGGCCGTCGCCGACTTCGTCCGCCTCGCCAATTTGCTAGCCAAACGGCCGACCGTGGACACCTCCGATCGACGTTAGCGACCCGGCAAATCGAATTAAATAGTCGCATAGACGACAAGCAACATAACGAGGATCCATGGCGTTGAGCGTCGAGCGCAGCTCGACGTTCCAACGCAATGGATGCTCGGACCACCCAAGACACCGTTCCACGCGAAGAAGAACTGGAGCGTCAAATCGACATCACCGCTAAGGCTTGTAGGCAATGACCTCGATCTCGATCTTCGCATCCACCATCAGCTTGGCCTGCGTCGTGGACCGCGCGGGCTTGCTACCGGAAAAACTTTCGGCGTACACGCGATTGAAGCTCCAGAAATCGCGCGCATCGTCGAGCCAGACGGTAGCCTTCACGACGTCGTTCAGCGTGCATCCGGCCAGTGCGAGCGCACGCTCGACGTTGTTCAGCGTCTGCCGCGTCTGGGCTTCGATGCCGCCGGGAACGATTTCGCCGTTGTCGCCCATCGCCACCTGGCCCGAGACGAACACGAACGGTCCGGCCTTGACCGCCGGCGAGAACGGCAACGCCTGCCCGCCAGCGCCGGTGCGCGCACCTCCCAGAAATTCGATGCTCATGCTGTTTCCTTCGCAAATGGCCGCGCCTGCGCGCGAATGATCGGGTAGCCACCGCGATCGCGGTGGCGCAACGCTCAGTGTAACTAAATTACAGCAAAAAACGTGGCTCACGCCAATCGCTGGGATGCCCGCCAGCGAGATCCATGCGAGCCGCAGTGACGCCCCGGTCGCCGTCGCTTCGCTCTGGGGCGACCCGGCATCGGCGCGCGGCTTGACGTGGTGGTGCGAAGGCGTACACTGCCGACGCGTGTAATTTAGTTACAGATGCTCGTGCACGCTCCGCCTGCCGCGCTGGTTGCGACCGGAGGATCGCCCACGGCTTCGATACGTCCATTGTTGCGAAGGAGGGAGACATGTTTCGCGTCATTGCGCAGAACCGCCCGCGCAGTACCGACTGCCGTGCCGTCGCGGGCCGCTTGCTCATTATTGCGTTCGTAGCCGTATTGGCGGCGGCGCAATCGGCAGAGGTCGCAGTGGCCGCGCCCCCGAAGGGCGGCGCCGCCAACCTCGCGATGATCGCCGAACCGCAGACGCTCGACCCGATGGCGTCGACCGCCGACCTGGTCGGCACGATCATGCAGCATGTCTACGAGCCGCTGTACACGTTCGACGCCAACTGGAACGTGGCGCCGATGCTCGCCGAGAGCATGCCGGCGATCTCGAAAGACGGGCTCGTCTACACAATTCCGTTGCGCAAGGGCGTCAAGTTCCACAACGGCAAGGAGATGACGGCCGATGACGTGGTCGCCTCGCTCAAGCGCTGGATGGAGATGGCGCCGCGCGGCAAGGCCATCGCCAAGGAGGTCAAGAGCCTCGAGGCCAAGGGGCCGAACGCCGTCGTCATCACGCTGAACCGGCCCTACGCGCCGCTGGTCGCGCACTTTGCGCTGCCGTCGGGCTTCGCGGTGATCATGCCGAAGGAAACGATTGCCACACCGCTCACGCAATTCGTCGGCACCGGTCCATATGCGTTCAAGGAACGCAAGCCCGACCAGTATGTGCAACTGGTTCGCTTCGACGGCTACAACGCGCGTAGCGAGCCGCCCAATGGTTACGCCGGGAAGCGGGAAGCGCTGCTCGATGAATTGCGCTTCGTACCGGTTCCCAACGCCAATACGCGCGTCGAAGGCTCGCTGTCGGGTCAATATCATTTCGCGGACCTGCTGCCGGTCGAATCGTATTCGCGGCTGGACGGCAAGAGCAACGTCAAGGCCGTGCTCACCGCGCCGTTCGGTTTCCCGTACCTCGTGCTGAACACCAAGCAGGGCCCGCTCGCGAACGTCGCGCTGCGGCAGGCGGTGCAGGCTTCCTTAAGCGACGCCGACATGATGGGCGCGGGCTTCGGCGATCCGAAGTTCTACTCGGTCGAGGGCAATCACTACGCCAAGAACACGCCGTTCTACTCGACGGCCGGCGCCGAGAACTACGGCAAGGGCGACGCCAAGAAAGCGGCGGCGATGGTCGCCGCGGCCAAGTACGACGGCGCGCCGATCAAGATCCTGACCAGCCAGCAATACGATTTCCACTACCGGATGGCGCTGGTGATGGCCGAGAACCTGAAGGCGGCCGGCTTCAAGGTGGACATGCAGGTCGTCGACTGGGCGACGCTGATCCAGCGCCGCAACGATCCGGCTCTGTGGGATATCTACATCACGCACTCGGCCGTGCTGCCGGAACCCACGCTGACGCCGCCGCAGTTGGGCGAAGGCGCACCCGGCTGGTGGAGCTCGCCGGCCAAGAAGGCGGCGCTCGACGCATTCGACGCCGAAGCCGATCCCGCCAAGCGCGGGCCGCTGTGGGGCAAGGTGCAGGAAGTCGTGTACACCGAGGTTCCGTACATCCGCGTGGGCAGCTTCAACAGCGTGACCGCGCGTTCGGCCAAGCTCGATGGTTACGTCGCGATGCCGTGGCCGTTTTTCTGGAACACCGGGATCGCGAAATAACCGCCTGCAGTGGTAGCGGCGCCGCGGCGCAGTTTCGGCCGCGGCGATTCTCGCCCGCTTAACTCGCAACCCCCGGGAGACCTCGTTGTCCGGTTCCGGCATGACCCGCTACCTGGCCTCGCGCTTTGCCGGCATGGTCATCGTGATGATGCTGGTCGCCACCCTCGTGTTTGTCATCACGCGGCTGGCGCCCGGCGACCCGGCCGCGATCATGCTCGGCGACCAGGCGACTGCCGCGGACATCGCGAAGTTGCGCGAGTCATACGGTCTCGACAAGCCGCTACCGGTCCAGTTCGCGTATTGGCTCTCCGAGCTCGCGCACGGCAACCTCGGCCAGTCGATCTTCCTGCAACGGCCGGTGACGCAAGCGCTGCTCGAGCGCGCGGAGCCGACGTTTTTCCTCACGCTGTTCTCGATCGTCATCGCCATGCTGATCGGCCTGCCGTGCGGCATCATCGCCGCCGTCTGGCGTGGCCGGACTGCCGATCAGATCTTTTCCGGCTTTGCGATGCTGGGAGCTTCCATTCCCAGTTTCTGGTTCGGCTTGATCCTGATGCAGATCTTCGCAGTCGCGTTGGGCTGGTTCCCGGTCGCAGGGTACGGAAATCCCGGCGTGCCGCTGTCCGAGCGACTGAACCATCTGGTGCTGCCGTCGATCGTGCTCGGGGTCGTGAACTCGGCGCTGATCCTGCGCTTCACGCGCGCGAGCATGCTCGATGTGCTCTCCGACGATCACATTCGCACCGCGCGCGCCAAGGGCCTGTCGGAGGCGCGCGTGATCCTGCATCACGCGCTCGCCAACGCGCTGATTCCGGTCATCACCGTCCTCGGCCTGACTTTCGCACTGCTGATCGGCGGCGCGATCGTCACCGAGACCGTGTTCGGACTGCCCGGCATCGGCAACCTGGTCGTTTCCGCCGTGTTGCGCCGCGACTACCCGGTGATCCAGGGCGCGCTGCTCGTGATCGCGGGGCTCTACGTCCTCATCAACCTCGCGATCGATTTGCTCTATCTCGTCGTCGATCCGCGCGTGAAATACTGATGAGCGCCGCCGGGCCGTCCCAAGGCGCGAATAGCGCCCCCTACGGGGGCAGCGCAGCGGCGTCAGCCGCAAGCGTGGGGGTCGTCAACATGGCCACGCTCGCGGCAAACGCCGGCGCCCCGTCACGCAGCCCTTCGTCGCTTCTCATGCGCAAGCTGTTCAGGCGCAAGGTCGTATTGGCGGGGGCCGTGATCCTCGCCTTGGTCGTCTTGCTCGCCGTGTTTGCCCCGTGGCTCACGCCGTACGATCCGATGGCGCTCCGGATTCTGGACCGGATGCAAAGTCCACGCGCCGCCCATTGGTTCGGCACCGACGAACTGGGGCGAGACGTCTTCTCGCGCGTTGTCTACGGTGCCCGCTACTCGCTGATGATCGGCGCGGCCGTGGTGTTGATCTCGGTGACCGGCGGCGTGCTGCTGGGACTTGTCGCCGGATTCTTCCGTCGCCTCGATGGGCCGATCATGCGTGTCGTCGACGCGATGATGTCGTTCCCGGACATCCTGCTCGCCATCGCGCTGGTCGCCGTGCTGGGCGCGTCGATCACCAACGTAATCCTCGCGCTGTCCATCGTCTACACGCCGCGCGTGGCGCGCGTCGTGCGCGCATCGACGCTGGTGGTCCGTGAGCTGCTGTTCATCGAGGCGGCCCGTGCGCTCGGCATCGCGATCATCCTGGCAGCGCTGTCGCTGCAGATGGTCGGCGACGGCTTTCGTGATCTCCTCGATCCCAAACTGCGGAAGGCGCTGTGATCGCCTCGGCGCCACTGCTGCAAGTGAAGCACCTGCAGACGCATTTCTTCACCGATGCGGGTGTCGTGAAGTCCGTCGAGGACGTCTCGTTCGAACTCTATCCGGGCGAAACGCTGGCCGTCGTCGGCGAATCGGGTTCGGGCAAGTCGGTGACGAGTCTTTCCATCATGGGCCTCGTCCCGTCGCCGCCCGGACGCATCGTCGGCGGCGAGATCCTGTTCCGCACGCGCGAAGGTCCGGTAGTCGATCTCGCGCAGCTGCCGGTGAAGGCGCTGCGCAAGCTGCGCGGCGCCGATATCGCGATGATCTTCCAGGAGCCGATGACGAGTCTCGACCCCGTGTTCACCATCGGCACGCAGATTGCGGAAGCCGCGGCGCTGCACCTTGGCCTCAATCGTTCTGACGCGATGAAGCGCGCGCTGCAAATGCTCGACCTCGTGGAAATCCCGGCGGCGAAGCAGCGAATTGGCGAATACCCGCATCAGCTTTCCGGCGGGATGCGCCAGCGCGTGATGATCGCGTTGGCGCTTTCGTGCAACCCATCGCTGCTGATTGCCGACGAGCCGACCACAGCGCTCGACGTGACGATCCAGGCGCAGATTCTCGCGCTCCTCGACAAGCTGCGACGGGAAATCGGCATGGCGGTACTGTTCATCACGCACAACCTGGGCGTCGTCGCCGAAATCGCCGACCGGGTCGTCGTCATGTACAGCGGGCGGCTCGTCGAGGAAGGCGACGTCCATCAATTGTTCCACGCGCCACGCCACCCGTACACGCGCGGCCTGCTCGCCTGCCTGCCGCGGCGGGCGCTCGACGACGACCATCCGTCGTCGACGCGACGCCTGAACGCGATTCCCGGCCAGGTGGCGAGCCCGCTCGATCCGTTGCCTGGTTGCGCGTTCGCTCCGCGCTGCGCGCTCGCGATCGACGCATGCATTGCCGCGATGCCTCCGCTGGCCGACCTGGGCGGCGGGCAGCGCACGCGTTGCCTGCGATGGGACATGCTATGAGCGCAGCCGAGCCGATGTTGGTGGTACGCGGGCTCCGCAAATATTTCGGCCACGGCAATCGTCCGGTCCGGGCAGTGGACGACGTGAGCTTCGAGATTCACAATGGCGAGGTGCTGGGCCTCGTCGGCGAATCGGGATCGGGCAAGAGCACGATCGGCCGCAGCATCCTGAAACTGATCGAGCCGACGACGGGGGAAATGCGGTTCGAAGGCACCGACCTTGCCCCGCTTTCGGCGCGTGGAATGCGCGCGTACCGCCGCCGCATGCAGATCATCTTCCAGGATCCGTACGCGAGCTTGAACCCGCGCCGGCGCGTCGGCGACACGCTGGCCGAAGCCATGGCCACCCATGGCTTGCATCCCGGCCGCGCACGGCAGCCACGCATCGCGGAACTGCTTTCGCTCGTCGGGCTCGCGCCGGAGCATGCGCAGCGTTTCCCGCATGAATTCTCCGGCGGCCAGCGGCAGCGGATCGGCATCGCCCGCGCGCTCGCCGTCGAGCCGCAATTCATCGTCGCCGACGAGCCGGTGTCGGCACTGGACGTGTCGATCCAGGCGCAGGTGATCAATCTGCTGTCCGACTTGCGCGAGAAGTTCGGCTTGACGATGCTGTTCATTTCGCACGATCTCGACGTCGTCGAGTATCTGTGCGACCGGATCGTCGTGCTCTATCTGGGCAAGGTGATGGAAGTAGCGCCGGCAAAGGAACTGTACAAGTCGCCTAGACATCCTTACACGCAAGCGCTCCTCGACGCGTCGCCCAATCCCGATCCCACGATGCGGCGCGCGCGCCGTCTGTTGCAGGGCGACATTCCTAGCCCTGTCGATCCGCCGTCCGGCTGCGTCTTCCGCACGCGTTGCCCTTATGCGCAGGACGCCTGCGCCGCCACCATCCCGTTGCTGCGCGAAGTCGCAACGGGTCACTTCAAAGCCTGTCTCCGGGACGATTTGCCATGAATGCCACGCTGAACCTCGAAGCGATCGAGCACGCATTCCTCGACGAACGAACGAAGGGCTTCCCGTATGGCACCGCGCCGGTCCGAGTCACCGATGTCGGCACGCAGGGCTGGAATCTGCTGGGCGGCGCACTGCCGTTTCCCCAGGCGGTCATCAAGGACACCGCACTCGCGCACAACCACGCGTGGATGCGCGATTTCACCACGGCCACCGGCGTCCTGCTCGCGCCGCACGGCAAGACCACGATGGCGCCGCAGATCTTCGCGCAACAACTGGCGGCCGGTGCGTGGGGCATCACGGTGGCAACCGTGCAGCAGCTCGCGCTTTGCGTGCGCTTCGGAATCCGGCGCGTGATCATGGCCAACCAGCTGGTCGGCGCGAGCGCGGTGGCCGAAGTCATTGGGCTCTGCGAAGCGCACCAAGACCTCGAGTTCTACTTCCTGATCGATTCCATTGCGCAGTTGCAGCTGATCGAAGCGGAGGCGCGCAAGCACGCGCCGTCACGACGACTCACCGCACTTCTGGAACTGGGCATCGCCGGCGGGCGCACCGGCTGCCGGACCGAGGAGGAAGCGCTGGCGCTGGCCGCGGTCATCGCCGCCAGTGGCACCGTTCTGCTCGCGGGCATCGAATGCTATGAAGGCCTGCAGATCACCGGCGACTCCGCGCGCGATGCGGCGTTCGTGGCGGCGCTGATGCAGACCGTGCACCGGGTCGCGCTCGCGTGCGACCGCGCTGATCAGTTCGCGGGGTCGGCGATCATCCTCTCAGCCGGCGGTTCCGCGGCCTTCGACATTGTGGCGCGCGAGCTGCCCACGCACCTGTCGAAGCCCGTGCAAACCATCCTGCGCAGCGGCTGCTACGTGACGCACGATTCCGGCTTCTACGCGCGAATGCTCGAAAACGTGAAGGCGCGCAGCGGCGCTGCGTGGCAGGCGCGACCCGGCTTGCGGCCGGCACTGGAAGTATGGGCACAGGTGCAATCGCGGCCCGAGCCCGGGCTGGCGCTGCTGACCATGGGCAAGCGCGATGCCTCGTTCGACCTCGACTTGCCGAGCGTCCAGTGGCATTTCCGCAGCGGCCGCGACGCGTTGCCGAAGCCTGCGCCGGGTGATTGGAAAATCTCGGCGATGAACGATCAGCATGCGTACCTTCGTGTTCCGGCTGAAGCCGATGTGCGCGTCGGGGATCTGATCGGCAGCGGCATCTCGCACCCGTGCACCACCTTCGACAAGTGGCGCGCGCTCTTCACCGTCGACGACGCCTATCGCGTCACCGGCGCAATCCTCACTTTTTTCTGACCACGTCCCGAAACGACCGCGATGCGCCACACCCGGACCAACCCGCGTTCCAGCGTCGGTGATCTCGTCGCGCTGATCCGCGAACGCGCCGACACGCTGCCGACTGCGCAACGGCAGGTCGCACAGCTATTGGTTTCCGATCCAGAATTCGCGCTGCGCGCGAACGTCGCGGACCTGGCACTGCGGGCCAAGGTCAGTCCGCCCACCATCATTCGCTTCTGTCGCGCGCTGGGTTTTGCCGGGCTGCGGGAATTCAAGCTCAAGCTCGCGCAAAGTCTTGCGAATGGAACGCCCTACCTGCATCGCGCCGTGCGCCGGGACGACCCCATGGACGTCATCGTGCACAAGGTGCTCTACGGCGCCGCCAGCGCGTTGACCAATCTCGAATTTCATATCGCCCCGGCAATGCTTGACCAGGCGGTGGCACGCCTGGCCAAGGCCAAGCGTGTCGACTGCTACGGCGTCGGCAGCACGTCGAGCTTTATCGCCGCTGACGCGCAGGCGCGGTTTTTCCGGCTGGGCCTCGCATCGAACGCGTATTTCGATGCCCACTTCCAGCTCATTTCCGCCGCATCGTTGAAACGCGGCGACGTCGTGCTCGCAATCTCCTATGTCGGCCGGATGCCCACTTTGATCGAGGCGGTCGAAGTCGCGCGCGAACAAGGAGCCATCGTCATCGCCATCACGCAGCCGGAGACCCTGCTCGCCAAGCGCGCCGACTTTGTGCTGCCGGTCGTCGTGCCTGCGGACGCCTCGATGCGCGTTGGCACCGAAGCCTACCTGGTGCAGATGGCCTATCTGGAAATCCTGATGGTCGGCGTTGCATTGCGGCGCGGCGCGCCGGCGCTCGCACGCCTGAAACGCGTGCGCGAAGTGTTGCAGGAGCGTGGCGTGGACAGCGAGGCGCATCCGGCGCTGCAATGGGCGTGGTCGAAGGCCGAGCTCAATCCATCGTGACGGACGAGCGTCAAATGCGATCGGACGGCGCCCTCGTGCTGCGTGGCGGCACCATCGTCGACGGCACCGGTGAGCCGCGCTACAGGGCCGATCTGCGCGTCGAAGGCGACCGGATTGCGGCAATCGGCCCGGCTTTGCCGGCCGACGGTGCCGCGATCATCGACGTCACCGGCCTGGTCATCGCCCCCGGCTTCATCGATGTCCACACGCATGACGATCAGATCGTGCTCGCGCAACCGCAGATGCTCCCCAAGATCAGCCAGGGCGTGACCAGCGTAGTCGTCGGCAATTGCGGTATCAGTCTCGCGCCGCTCGCGCGCGCGCACGTTCCGCCGCCGCTCAACCTGCTCGGCGATCGCTACGTCCACGCGACGATGGCCGCCTACGCGGCAGCCGTCGCGCAGGCGGCGCCCGCGGTCAATGTCGCGGCGCTGGTCGGTCACTCGACGTTGCGGGTCGCCACGATGCAGGATCCCTACCGCCCGGCGACGCGCGACGAGCAGGCGGCGATGGTGGCACTGTTGCGCGAAGGCATGGCGGCCGGCGCGATCGGGATGAGCTCCGGCGTGTTCTACGATACCGGCGCCGCGGCGGACATCGACGAGCTTGCGCTGCTCGCCGCCGTGGTCGGCGAAGCCGGCGGTGTTTACACGACGCACATTCGCGACGAGTTCGACAAGGTGCTCGATTCGCTCGACGAGGCGTTTGCCACGGCGCGCCGCGGCAACGTCCCGGTCGTCATCTCGCACCACAAGTGCGCCGGGCCGGACAACTGGGGCCGGACGGTGCAGACGCTCGCGCACATCGATGCCGCGCGCTCTGGACAACCGATCGGCCTCGATGCCTATCCCTACATCGCCGGCTCGACCGTTCTGCGTACCGACCTCGTCGATGGCATCATCGACGTCATCGTCACCTGGTCGGAGCCGCATCCGGAAATGTCGGCGCGCCATCTCGCCGGCATCGCGGCCGAGTGGAACTGCACGCAGCAGGAAGCCTGCGTGCGCTTGCAACCGGGCGGCGCCTGCTATTTTCAGATGCGCGAGGACGATGTGCAGCGCGTGCTCAAGCACCCGGCGACGATGATCGGCTCCGACGGGCTTCCGCACGATCGTCATCCGCATCCGCGGCTGTGGGGCACGTTTCCGCGCGTGCTCGGTCATTACAGTCGCGATCTTTGCCTCTTCCCGCTCGAGACCGCCGTGCACAAGATGACGGCGTTGAGCGCACGCCGATTCAAGCTCGGCGATCGTGGCGAAGTGCGCGTCGGATGGTATGCCGATCTGACCGTCTTCGATCCCGCGACGGTGCTCGACGCCGCGACGTTCGAAGAACCGCTCGCGACCGCCCGCGG
>Ga0184626_10000484_pt1 | contig 12399 bp, 14 predicted proteins | sample PLM3_60_b1_FD_133142 | JGI IMG/M metagenome (GOLD analysis project Ga0184626, IMG submission 133142) | Groundwater sediment microbial communities from an aquifer in East River, Colorado, USA - PLM3_60_b1 | ecosystem: Environmental > Terrestrial > Soil > Riparian zone | place: USA: East River... | reverse complement strand
CTCGCCGCGGGCTTGGTCATGAACCCCGACTGTTCGCCTAAAGTGCGCTCGTTGATTTGTAGTGGGGGCGCCCCGAGTCATTGGCTTGATCGCCTCGAGCATCGCGCTGAGCCTGAGCGGTGGCCGTCGGAGACATATACCCTCCAGGGGTATTCTCCTGTCTTGGGCAACACCTTCCTCGCCGGCATTCCGTCGATGGGGAGGATCGGCATGTTCTTGTCGTCCGTTCGTACGCCGAAGAACCCACCGACAGTGTTGGCCAAGGAGGCCACGATCTTGTCGGTTTGGACCAGCTGGCTCTTGTACTCGACTCGGACGCCCTCGGGGAACTGCTTACAGAAGGCCTGCACGTCGTCGAAGGTCACCTGGTCGAGCAGTCTGTCAAACATCCGCTCTGCCCCCTAGTTGAACCCCCCGAGCGCTGAGTCTGGACTGGCTGTGAGGGCCCTAAAGCTGCCGAAGGGCGCTAATTGCGCTACCTATCCGTTCGTCGAGCTTGTTGCCGATTCGCCTAGCCATCGAGAAGAGGTCATAGAGGCCCGGCCCTTTAGCTTTGACGTCTCGCGACCGGATTTCCCAGAGGGTGTTCCCTTTCTCGTCAAGCATAATCAGCACCGGAATCTGTACGGACTGAGGCTGACCAAACTCGTCAACGTCTGTACTTTCCACGAGCCGGATTCTGAAGGTCGTGTTTCCACCCACGCTGACGACAAACGCCCGACGATCTGCTGTCGCTTCCCACTTGAGCTTGCCAGACTTGGACTTTTCGACCAGTTCCTGCACGAGCGGCGCGGGATCGAGGTCTGCCTGCACGTTAGTCACTTCTCATCCTCCGATTCTACCTTGGACTTCACAGCCCCTAGTACCTCTCTGAGCGTCGTAGCGACGCGCCGGGAAGTAGCGATCACCGAGCCATCTGGCTGGAGATTTCGAAGCTCCGCAGGGCCTCGCAGGATGACATCGCCGATGCTCGACACCTGCTCTCTGACTGTCAGGAGCGAGTTCACCTGCCCGACCGCAAGATGCGCCTGCTCCCGAAGAGAGATTTCGCTCAAGAGGGAGTCTAGCTCTCCGACGCGGAGCGATGCCTCAGGCAGCCGCCTGTAAAGAAGAAGATCAAGCAATTGTTCTGCTCGCACACAGATGACCTCTAACTCGCCAGCCAGAGTTCTAATCCGAACCGCGTCTCGCGCCTCCCTGGCCGCAGTTGAAGCGCTTTTCGCCTGCCAGAAGGCCAAGAAACTAAAGACGAGCCCGACCAAACTCGCAATACCCGCCACCAGATTAAAAGCGTCCAATGCGCTCCTCGGCCCTATTCTCGCCGAAAAGCATTATTTCCCCCGCTCGCTGATTTCAACCCGTACTTGGGGACCTACGCCAAGTCGGGCATACTCGTCGAGGCGTCAGCCCCTCTGGGTGTAGGGAGTCCGCACGGGAACCATAGCGGAGCGACCCTGGAAGGGTTCGTGCGTGTCGTGAAAGGAGAGGCCTATGGCCAAGAATCGGCGGCGGCCTAAACAGGACGAGATTGCCGAGCTTTTGAGAGACCAGTTCATTTCCCAGCTTGCCCTCGCTGGCGTGCGCCAGCAGGCCATCAGAACGATCGTGGGCTGCGACATTAACCGGGTGAGTCGTATCTACAAGCAGTTGAGGTCGGCCGTAAAAAAGGGCGCCGACTGAGGAGAGCTTAGGATGTCGCGAGAAGCTGCGGCAACTTCGAATTCAGGTGCGCTGCCAGCGTGCGGATCTCTCTCTTGGCTAGAGTTGTGTCCTGACGCGTGAGGCAGGGGAACATGTGCGAGTACAGATTCCGGACGCGCTTGATGGCCTCCATATGACCCAGGAAGAACTCCATGGTTGGAAAGAGTTCGGGGATGCAGTCCGATCGATACTTCTTGATGATCTCCTCCAGGTGCCCCAGGGTCACTAGATGAACTGGCAGCACGGTGACTCTGGAGGAGGCCCCGATCCACGGCATGACTGCCATCTTGTTCCGCTGGTCGTCCTCGTATTTAAAAATGGTCGGAAGCTCCGTCTGGAGACTTGTTTTCCACCAGTCCACCCCATAGCACGTAGCAAGAAAGTGATGGACAGCAAGTCGTAGGCCGTTCTCGAACTGGTAGAGGACTGGAAACAAGACGTTGCCGAGCTGAATGGCCTCGAAGTACTCCTTGGGAATCTTCACGATCCTCTTCGCTGCGGGCATGGGCCTTCCTACCGGCGCCGCTTCCTCACGTTCGCCCTGGCGTTTCGCACGGACTGGACTACCACTCCACACACCTTTGCAATCTGCGCATCGCTCAGACTGAATCTGTCGAGGATCTGCACTCTCCGTTCAAGACTGGCTTCCGCCTCCGTCGCGATGCAGAGATAGGCGAGCATCAGACGGACGTCATCGTCGTCGTTTTTCTTCATCGCCGACTCCTCCGAAACCGCCGTGCCGCACCGCGACTCTTCAACGTGGCGATCGAACCGGGCGTCGTGTCGCAGATGAGCGCCATCTCAGTGTTGCCGTATCCAAGCCGGTTCAAAACCGCGACGCGGTCCTCCAGGCGTTGCAGATCCTTGACGGCGATGTATCCAAAGACCAGGGCAAGGCTCGGTAATCCATGCTCCTCCTTCTTCTTTGAAGCCTTCTTGGCCTTCTTCTTCGAAGCCTTCTTGGCCTTGGCCATAAGTAGCACCTCCCGGCTGCGGTAGAGTACCCGAGCCCGGCGTCCCGTAGCGCGTGCTTATTCCAAGGCCCAATCACGGCCTGCCTCATCCGCCGGCGCGACCCGTGGAAGTGTGGATCAACCCGCCCAAAACTCGCTCCGCCAATCCTTGACGGCGACTCGCATCAAGGCTAGCTTCGCCCCAACCCTCATGACCTGCCCGCGATGCCAGACCGAGAACCCTCCGCAGGCGAAGTTCTGCCTGGAATGCGCGGCTCCGTTAGCGGCCCGTTGCGCAAACTGCGGCACCCAGCTGCCTGCGTCGGCGAAATTCTGCTTGGAGTGCGCGCATCCCGTCAGCGGGGCTTCTGTGGGCCCGCCACGTTTTGCCTCGCCCGAGTCGTACACCCCCAAGCACCTTGCCGAGAAAATCCTCACGTCCAAGAGCGCCCTCGAAGGCGAGCGGAAACAGGTGACAGTCCTCTTCGCCGACCTCAAGGGCTCCATGGAGCTGCTCGCCGACCGTGATCCCGAAGAGGCGCGCGAGATTCTCGATCCGGTCCTCACGCTGATGATGGACGCGGTCCACCACTACGAGGGCACCGTGAATCAGGTGATGGGCGACGGCATCATGGCCCTCTTCGGCGCGCCGCTCGCCCATGAGGACCATGCCGTCCGGGCCTGTTATGCGGCGCTTCGCATGCAGGAGCGGGTGAAACAACACGCGGAGGAGATCCGCCGCACGACGGGCGTGCCCATCCAGATCCGCGTCGGCCTCAACTCGGGCGAGGTCGTCGTGCGCTCGATTGGGAGCGATCTCCGCATGGACTATACCGCCGTCGGGCAGACGACCCATCTGGCGGCCAGGATGGAGCAGCTCGCGCGGCCCGGCACCACGCTCATGACAGGGGATACGCTCCGGCTGTGCGAGGGGCGCGTTCAGGTCAATCCGCTTGGCCCGATGCCCGTCAAGGGGCTGGGCGAGCCGGTCGAGGTCTATGAAGTCACGGGAGCGGGGGCCGTGCGGACCCGCTTCCAGGCAGCCGCGGCTCGGGGCCTCACGCGCTTCGTCGGCCGCGATGCAGAGGTCGAGCAGCTGCGATCGGCGTGGGAGAAGGCCGGGCAGGGTCACGGCCAGGTCGTCGCGGTCGTCGGAGAACCCGGGATCGGGAAATCGCGCCTGTTCTTCGAGTTCACTCGTGCGCGGTCCGCGGGCGGGTGGCTCGTCCTCGAGAGTGGATCCGTCTCGTACGGTAAAGCGACCGCGTATTTGCCGGTCATCGACTTGCTCAAGGCGTATTTCCAGATCGAAGCGCGCGACGACGCGCGGAAAGTTCGGGAGAAGGTCAGCGGCAAGCTCGTGACGCTCGAGGCGGCGCTGCTGCCTACCTTGCCAGCCTTCCTGGCGCTACTGGACGTCCCCGTGGAGGACGCGCAGTGGCAAGCCCTGGACCCGCCGCAGCGCCGCCAGCGCACGCTCGACGCGGTGAGGCGTCTCTTGCTTCGAGAGAGCCAGGTCCAGCCGCTGCTGCTGCTGTTTGAGGATCTCCACTGGATCGACTCGGAAACGCAGGTGGTCCTCGACAGCCTGGTGGGGAGCCTCCCGACGACTCGCATCCTGCTCCTCGTGAACTACCGCCCCGAGTACGGGCACGGCTGGGGCAGCAAGACGTACTACCGTCAGCTCCAGATCACAGCACTGCCCCCGGAGAGCGCCGAGGAGTTGCTCATGGCGCTCCTCGGCGACGACACCGCGCTCGAGCCACTCAAGCGGATTCTCATCGAGCGGACGGAGGGCAGCCCGTTCTTTCTCGAAGAAAGCGTGCGGACGCTGATCGAGACGAAGGTGCTGACGGGCGAGCGCGGCGCGCATCGTCTCGGGATGCCCGTTGAGCAGATCCAGGTGCCGGCCACGGTCCAGGCCGTCCTGGCCGCGCGCGTCGACCGGCTGCCGCCGCAGGAAAAGTCCCTGCTCCAGATGGCGGCGGTGATCGGCAAGGACGTGCCGGGAGCGGTGCTCCGGATCATCGGGGACTTGCCCGAACCGGACTTCCAGCGTGGGCTCGCCCACCTCCAGGCCGCGGAGTTCCTGTACGAGACGAGCCTGTTCCCGGAGGCGGAATACACCTTCAAGCACGCCCTGACCCACGAGGTGGTGTACGGGAGCCTCCTTCTCGCGCGGCGGCGCGCGCTCCACGCGCGCATCGCGCGTGCAATCGAGCAACTCTACGCCGATCGGCTGATCGAGCAGGCAGAGCGGCTCGCCTACCATGCGCTCCGCGGCGAAGAGTGGTCGCGGGCGGCAAAATACTCCCTTCTTGCCGGCGGCCGAGCCATGGCACACGCGCGGTACGCGGCCGGGGCAGCGCTCTACGAGATGGTCATCCGCGCGATCGATCACCAGGGCGAAGGTGCCGACCTGTCGCTGAAGCTGGACGCCTGTCTCGAACTCTGGGTTGCCCGCGTGGAGAGTGGACTCGCAGAGGGCTTCGAGGAACTCGGGGAGCGAGCGGAGGCCCTCGCCCGCGCCCTGGACGACCGGCAGCGGCTCGCACAGGTGCGGGTCAGGCAGGCCCAGGGCTCGTGGGTCATCTGGCTGAGGCCCGATGGCTTGGCGACGGCGATCGAGCGGTCGCGGGAGGCCTTCGACCTGGCCGTCCCGAGCGACCTGCGAACCCGGAGCTACGCGCGGTTCCTTGCCGGCGCCGCCTCCCTAGCTCTTGGGCGCTTGCGCGATGCCATCCGAGAATTCGACGCCGGCGTGGAGTTGTTCTCGGCGACTCCGGTCGACCGCGAGACACAGCGGTCAGCCCTGCCCATCCGGGCGAACCTCCGGGCGTTTCAGGCTGAGGCGTACGCGGCGCTCGGCGAGTTTGGGGCCGCCCTCAGGTCGGCCGCCGAGGCCCAGCAGATCGCGAACGAGATCGATCATCCGCAAAGTCGCTGGCTGGCCAGCGCATACTCGGGGCACGTGCTCCTGGCGAAGGGCGAGATCGACGCCGCTGCGCGAATGTACGCAAGCGGGTTGGCCATCGCGAAGGACAGAGAGCTGATCCAGGGGGTTGGGGTAACGTCCCTGGGGCTCGCGCACTGCCGGTTTCTCGTGGGCCGAGCGGCGGAGGGAATGAAGAGCATTCCTGACAATCGGACTCCTGGGGGCACTCTCGGGCAATTCCTCAGGAGTGTGGGCCGGTACGGAGTCCTGCCGGCGAGCACCTACCTGGCCGCTGGGCTCCTGGACGAGGCGCAGGCGGAGATCGCTCACGGCCTTGCGCTCGCGACGGCCGTGAAGGCGCGGGCCTACCAGGTCCCCCTCTTCCGCTTGCGAGCCGAGGCGCTACCGATGCGTGGGTTCGACCACCGTGACGAGGCGGGCAGGTACTGGCGCCAGAGCCTGGAACTGGCGACAGACCTCGGGATGCGTCCAGAGCTGGCTCATGCACATCTCGGCCTCGCGAGGCTACTCCGGAACGCTGGCGCTCACGAGCAGGCTCGCGAGCACCTCACGACTGCGACGACGATGTACCGCGAGATGGACATGCGGTTCTGGCTGGAGCAGGAGGAGCCGGAGATGAGAGCGTAACCGCTCGCATTCTAGAGCGATCGGCCGACATATGAGCGAATTCCTCCTGCTATCGCCGACTCCTTGCGGGTCACCCGGCGCCTTGCTAAGCTGTATTCAACCACGACTGCCGTACTCAATCGCAAGGGGACGGGAGGCGCAACGCCTCCCCGAACCGGAAACCAGCCGCCGTGGAACGATTGAGACGGCGCTGGCAGTCGTGGTGGCTATCCAGACCGTCTCCAACGAAGTGAACATCTGTCTAACGGAGGCGAGTCATGGATACCCTAGGTATGGAGCAGGCCAGCGAGCAGCAGCAGGCGCCGGAGTGGGCCGACGGGCTTCAGCGGCTGGTCGTCGCCAGCGCGATCTACACGGACCTGCTAACCCAACTCCCCGGCGCGTTCACTCCAGAGCTGTTCGGCCGGGCGCAGTCGCCCCGCCAGAGGATCGCCAAGGCGATCGCGAAGTACTGGGAGCAGTACCGCGCGCGGCCCACCGAGGAGATCGTGGACCAGCTGGTCCGCGCCGAGGCCGAGAAGCTCCCGGAGGCGCAGCGCGGCGCGCTCATGCAGGAATGGTCCTATACGATGGACACGGAGGTGCCTGCCGACCCGGCGTTCATCTACAACGAGCTCCGCACGTGGATCGAGTATCGGAAGCTCGAGCAAGGGCTCATCAGCGCCGCGACCGCTCTCGCCAAAGGCCCGGCGGCTATCCTCGAGGCGCGCGCGGTCCTCGACAAGATCGCGCCGACCAGTGCTGCGGCGCCCGGTGCAGTCGCGATCAATCTCGGAAATGTCGCACCAGAGTCTATCGAGTGGCTATGGGTGGGACGCATTCCCCTCGGGAACGTGACGATCTTCATCGGCGACCCGGGGCTGGGCAAGTCCAAGCTCACTCTCGACGTCGCCTCCCGGCATTCACGCGGCAGTCGATGGGCGGACGGGACCTCGGCGCCTCTGGGACGGACGGTCCTCCTGACGTCTGAAGACAATATCGCCAACACCGTCCGACCGCGCGTCGATGCGATGGGCGGTGACGCGAAGCAGATCACGATCCTCCAGGCAATTCGGGGCGACGACAAGGAGCGTCCCTTCGACCTCCAGTCCGATCTCCCCGCACTCGAGCGACTCATCAATAACGTGGACGCGAATCTGGTGATCATCGACCCGCTCAGCGCCTACTTAGGCAAGGGTGTCGATTCACACAACGACGCCGAGCTTCGTCGGGTCCTCGGGCCCCTGGCAGCTCTCGCGGAGCGCACCCGCACCGCCGTCGTCTGCGTGATGCATCTAAACAAGGACCAGCAGAAGAAGGCGTTGTACCGGGGTCAGGGCTCGATCGCGTTCATGGCGGCCGCACGAAGCGTGCTGGGCGTCGTCGAGGACAAGAACAACCCGGACCGCCGGCTCTTCGTCCCCATCAAGTCGAACCTCTCCAAGAAATCCGCGACCCTCGCCTTCACCCATAGCGGCCAAGGTCTGTACGTAGGGGGCCAAGGATGAACCCAAGCTCAGGTCGCTCACCCTGGCCTACCGATAAGGGGCGTTGTGTCTATCGGGTTGACTCCGAACGCCACCATGGGTAGGTCGACGCCGGCGTCCATGGGACCCACGACCTGCTGTACCGTTCGGAGCCAACCCGATAGGCAGAAGGGGCGTTTATGTCGCCTACGCTCTGTAGAACCGCATCGACCGGTCGAGGTCGGAGACGAAGAGGTTGGCGTGCCCGAGACGCCGGGGATGGAATCGCACCGCGTGTTCGGTCTTCCCTTCGGTGATCATCGGTCTCCTCCGCGTCGATAGTGGCGCGACGCGGTGCTCGAAGTCCAGCCCTCCGCCCGCGTCGGCGATGCGGCGCGCGAGCGATGACGGACGGGTGGCGATGGCAGGCTCCCCGCGTCAGGCGCGCTCGCGTCTCACGGCGTGGTGCGTGGCGCGCGCGAGCGGATCAGCGCCAGCGCCATGCGCTCGAACTCCTCGAGCGACATCGCCCCGAGGTCCCCCCGCGAACGCTCTCTGACCGCCACCGTCCCGGCCTCCATCTCGCGGGCGCCGATCACGAGCATGAACGGGACCTTCTGCATCTGCGCGTCGCGGATCTTCGCCGCGATCTTGTCGCCGCCCGCGTTCAGCTCGACGCGCAGCCCGGCCCCGCGCAGCGCCCGGAAGACCGTCTCCGCGTAGGCGCCGGCGCGCTCCGTGATCGTGAGGACCGCGACCTGCACCGGCGCCAGCCAGAGGGGAAACGCGCCTGCGTAGTGCTCCACGAGGACGCCGAAGAACCGCTCCATCGACCCGAAGAGGGCGCGGTGGATCATGACCGGCCGGTGCGGCGCGTTGTCGGCGCCGACGTACTCGAGGCCGAAGCGTTCCGGCAGGTTGAAGTCGAACTGCACCGTCGTCAACTGCCACGGGCGCCCGATGGCGTCCTCGACGCTGATGTCGATCTTGGGACCGTAGAAGGCCGCCTCGCCCTCCATCCTGCGGTACGGGATGCTCCGCTCGCCCAGCGCCGAGACGAGCGCGGCCTCCGCGTTCCGCCAGTCGGCCTCCGTCCCGAGATAGTGCTTGCCGGAGTCGGGGCCTCGCACGGAGAGCTCGGCCTTGAACGTCTCGAACCCGAACACCCGGTGCAGATCGAACGCGAAGTCCAGGCACGCGCCGATCTCGCCGCGCACGCTCTCCGGCGCGCAGAACACGTGGGCGTCGTCCTGCGTGAACCCTCGGGCCCTCAGGAGCCCGTGCAGCGTCCCCGCGAGCTCGGCGCGATACACGGTGCCGAGCTCAGCCAGCCGGATCGGCAGGTCGCGATACGACCGACGCGCCGACTTGTAGATGGCGATGTGGAAGGGACAGTTCATCGGCTTCAGCCGGAACTCGGTCTTCTCGGACCCGAGCGGCGAGAACATGGAGTCGGCGAAGTTCTCCTCGTGCCCGCTGACCCACCACAGCTCGCGCCTAGCGATGTGAGGGGTGTGGACCAGCCCGTACCCGCGCTCGAGGAGCTGCTGGCGCAGGTAGTCCTCCATCTCCTTGCGGACGATGCCGCCCTTCGGATGCCAGAAGATCAGGCCCTCGCCGTACTGCTCGTGGATCGAGAACAGGTCGAGCTCGCGGCCGAGACGCCGGTGGTCGCGCCGCTCGGCCTCCTCCCGCTGGCGCAGCCATGTGTCGAGCTCCGCGCGCGTCCCGAACGCCGTGCCGTAGATACGCTGCATCTGGGGCCGTTGCGGATCGCCCTTCCAGTAGGCGCCGGACAGCGAGATCAGGACGAAGGCGCGCAACCGATCGGTGCGAGGCACGTGTGGCCCGAGGCAGAAGTCGACGAACGGAGAGCCGTCGATGGAGTAGAGGCTCACCGACTCGCCGCCCTTCTCCTCGATCAGCTCGCACTTCAAGGGTTCGCCGCGGTCCGCGAAGAGGCGCACGGCCGTGGCCTTCGGGACCTCCTCGCGACGGAACGGCAGCCCGAGGTCCGCCAGCTCGCGCATGCGCCGTTCGATGGCCGGCAGGTCGGCATCGGTGAGCGGTCGCGGGGCGATCACGTCATAGAAGAACCCGAAACGCGCGTCGTCCAGCAGGGCCGGGCCAATGCCGAGCTTCGTTCCCGGGAAGAGGTCCAGCACGGCCGCCGCCAGGAGGTGCGCGGTCGAGTGCCTGATGACGTCGAGGCCCTCGAGCGTGTCCGGCATGACGGGCTCGATCTCGATGACCCGGCCACCTTCCTCGAGCCGGGTCGCGAGGTCGACCTCGCGGCCCTCGACCTTGGCCACCAGGGCCTGCCCGGCCACGCCCGCGTCCAACCGCTCGAGCACCTCGCCGACCGTGGCTCCGGCCTGGACGCGTCCCGTCGCTCCCCCCTTGATGCGAACATCGATCTCGCTCATCTCCGCTCTCATCACCGCCACCTCCTGAAACACGAAAGGCCCGCGACCACCGTGGTGGTCGCGGGCCTTGCTGGGCCGAGCTCGTCGGCTAGATCAGCGCTGTCGGGACCGGGCTCGTCGCTGGGCGCGCACCACCAGGATCGCTGGGCGTCCCGTCGTCGGGGACCCCAGCCGGGTGGTAGTGGTCGCGCGCGCCGTTCGGCGAACCATGTGGGCGATGTTAGCGACGAGGGATACGCCTGTCAACGAGTCGCGAGTCCACCGGCTCCGGCGAGAACGCTGCCGGCTGGACGGATCTTCGCGACGCGCCTGATGCTCGCAGGCGTCGTCGGCTGGCCGAGATGGGTCGGGTGACCACGCGGCGTAGAATGCGGGCCGGGACCCATGTCGATCCCGGAGGTGTGACGACCATGCCGGAGCCAGTGTCCGAGGAGAAGCAGAAGGCGTACTTCGAGAAGGCGCGCAAGGGGATGCTCGCGTGGCTGGCGAAGCAGGACGGCGCGACCGCCACGCTCGGCGACATGCACCAGCACAGCTCCGAACGGTACCTGATCACCCACCAGGGCTTCTCCAAGCTGATGGAGAGCCTGGTGGACGGGAAGCACGTCGACTACGACGAGGCCACGGGCACGGCGACGCTCACCGACGCCGGCCGGCGGCTGATCGAATCCTGACGACGGCAAGGAGGCTCACATGGTGAGGCTGGAGTTCCACGATCCCTCGGGCGCGATCGGCGCCACGGCGCCGCACGCGCGGCGACTCGCGTCGCTCGAGGGCACGCGCCTGGGGTTCCTCAGCAACGAGCAGTGGCAGGCCTACCGGATGCTCCCGCTGCTCAAGACGATGCTCGAGGACGACTTCCCGGGCATCGAGGTCCTGCCGATCGACACGTTCCCGCAAGGCAACGCCAACATCGGGACCGAGGAGACGGCGGAGCTCGTGAAGCGGTGCGGCGTCGATGGCGTGATCATCGGCAACGCTGCCTGAGGGTCCTGCGCCACCGCGTGCGGCCGGGCGGCCGCCAGGATGGAAGCGCAGGGGATCCCGACCGTCACGCTGACGCGGGCGGACTTCGTGGGTGTGATGAAGAACGCCGTGGCGGGTCTAGGGCTCGTCCCGGACGCCGCGATGGTCACGTTCCCCATCGAGCTGTTCTCTTGCCCGGGAGTGACATCGCGCCCGTCGAGAAGCGCAAGGGGGAGTTCTACGACGGCCTCACGCGGTGGACGTCCGAGCTCGCGGGCGGCGCCATCGGTGCGCGCCCGCTGCTGAGCGTCGAGGGTGAGACCTACGAGGAGGCGCTCGCCCGCGCCAACGATCTCTTCATCGACCGCTCGTGGGGCGACGGCTTGCCCCTGTGGCCGGCGACGAGGGAACGCGTGGACTGGATCCTCCGTGGCAGCTCGCGACCGCGGACGCACGTGCTCGGCGCGTTCCCGCCCCGTGGCGGGATCGCGACCGTCGAGACGTGCGCCGTCGCGCTGGCGATGGCCGCCGAGATCGACGCGAGCGCCGCGGTGCGCGAGACCGAGCCGCTCATCGACAGTCGAGCCCAGCGTGATTCCCCGTCGCCCAGCACGCTCGCGGACGAGGGTCAACGCGCTGTCGAGCGCCGTGGGGAGGTCGAAGTCCGTCAGTTCGAGCTCCATCCGCCCGGCCTCGATCTTCGAGAGGTCGAGGATGTCGTTGATTAGGGACAGCAGATGCGTGCCCGAGGCATAGATGTCCTTCAGGTACTCCTCTTGCTTCTCGTTGAGATCACCGAACATGCGTTCCGTCAGCACCTCGGAGAACCCGATGATGGCGTTCAGCGGCGTCCGCAGGCGATCAGTTCGACTCTGGATCTACAGACCGTGCTCCGGACGATCGTGGGGCGGGCCACGCAGCTGGCGAATACGGACGCCGGGGTGATCTACGAGTACGACGAGCAGCGTGAGATCTTCACGCCGCGGGCCACCGACCGTCTCGAGGATGAGATCGTCCGGACGCTGGTGGCGACGCCGATCCGGAGAGGGGAAGGAGCGACGGGACGTTTGGCGGACGTGAGAGAGCCGATCCAGCTCTCGGACATCAGTGCGACGACTTTCCAGACGGTCACAGCTCTTGGAGGCACTCGAGCGCGCCCAGAACGACCCGGGGCTCCGTCAGCCCGGTCCACTCCTGGCGGTACACCTCGCGCGCGGTGAACGGGCTCGCCAGCCGGCAGGGCCGGCACGTCGCCGCCTTGAACTTCGGCGATCCCTCGGCGGGGTCCCGCGGACCCTGCTGTATCGTTCGCTCTCCTCCCACCG
>Ga0184626_10000483_pt1 | contig 12399 bp, 15 predicted proteins | sample PLM3_60_b1_FD_133142 | JGI IMG/M metagenome (GOLD analysis project Ga0184626, IMG submission 133142) | Groundwater sediment microbial communities from an aquifer in East River, Colorado, USA - PLM3_60_b1 | ecosystem: Environmental > Terrestrial > Soil > Riparian zone | place: USA: East River... | reverse complement strand
TAATCCCCATGGGTATTGCTTTGGCTATCAGGATGGTACCGCCATCAGTTTTGGCCGAGTGTCGAGCACGAGCACAGGAAGTCATGTCACATGGCAAACCGGTGAGCCGTATCGCAGGAGCCGTGATTGTCCTTATCTGGATAGCGTTGGCAGCGCTATTCGCTGTGTGGGCCTACGAGACGTTCGTTTCTGCACGTGCCTCGCAGTAGTGTGACATACCCAAGCATCATCAACATGGCCAGTATCCACACATCATCATCTAGTCTTCGCGCACTGGTTGTCCCGAGACTCTGCTAGAGCGCCGCCCTTCTCGCGTTCTTCTTTCTCCAATTCCAGGAGAGCGTTTTCAAGAATCCGATTCACCAGCCGTGTCATCGGAATCTTTTTAAGTTTCCGAAGGTGGTAAAGCCTTGGAATGAGTTCTTCATCGATCTTCGGGCTGTACATTGCGATGATGAGGGGTTTAGGAAATCTGTTGTGAGGCGAGAATAACTTCAGCCGTTGTTGCCGGGACGGTGACCAAGTTGTCTCCGGGAGAGTGAATGAAGGGTCCGTTAGCCGCGATTCTCTTCAGAAGCTGTTTTCCGCTCAGGTTCGGAACCGCCTTTTCTGTCCCAGCGAAGACTTTCCCTATCTCTTGGAAGTTATCGTCCGTGCCGGCAAACAGCCGGAGGTAGACAAAGCCATGTTTTCTTTGAACGGAAACTCGGGTATTCATCAGGCCTGTATCAGTAGATCGCTTGGTTCCGGTGAGGTTAGAAAACCAAAAAAGAAGTCGGCCGGTTTTTGACGGGAGCCTCGCAGTAGCCGTTTCAGCTTAACGTCTCTGCGATCTCTTTGAGAGTTTGCGGCGTAGGGTGAAAAGGTTGCCAGTTAAGATCTTTGGGGAATTTCTCGCTGAGGATCTCTTTGAGCCTGTTATAAGACTTCGGGAAGTCAAACACCCGTATGCCTTGCCACGTGGCGGTGATAAAGTTCTCGTGCCTCCATGAGATCCGAGCAAAATTTTCGCTTTGTGCTCCAATTCTGTTGATCGCCTCTTCCAGTGAAATTCCCCGCAGGTTGTCGTGAGTTCATCGAGACAAAAGATGTCGGGAAGGTCGGGGAAAGAAAGCGTGACCCAGTATCTCCCGCTATCTCTGAACGTTTTTGTCACAAGGCCTTGACCATGTCTTTGCGCTTCCTGGTTTTCGCGGGAGCGTTCGATCCTGTGGTAGTAGGCAAATATGGGCTCCCTTACATCGGGGGCGGTAATGCAAAGATCGAGTTTGAAGCCCAGTCTTATTTCTGATGCCATGGGAAGCCGTCCTAGTGATCGCACCTAAAAGGGGATGTCGTCCCCGTCTGGATCGACTTGAGGAGGCTGTTCTTCTTTTGCCTTTCCGTTCCCACCGCCGAGGAATCGAACCTTCTGAGCCACGATCTCAGTGACGTGCTGTTCCTTGCCGTCTTTGTTGTCGTAGGATCGGTGGCGGAGCGTCCCTTCGACGTAAACCTGACGCCCTTTCTCCAAGTATTGGCCACAGGCCTCTCCCTGTTTTCCCCAGACCACGACGGTGTGCCATTCGGTTGCCTGCTGTTTTTCACCGGTAGCGCCGGTCCAGGTGTTGGACGTCGCAAGGGAAAATCTTGTCACGGCCTTGCCGCTTGAAGTAAAGCGGGTGTCCGGGTCTTTGCCAAGATTGCCAAGTAAGATCACTTTGTTAATCATCGGTACCTCCTCTTTGATTCGATTTCGACTTTCACGCCAGAACTTTTGTGAAAGCCTACTCGATTCCTTTTTGAGTTTCCGCAGCCTTTTGTGCGAGCGAGTCTGCGAGCTCGTTGCCCTGGTTTCCGTTGTGTCCCCTGACATAGCCGAAAGTTAGCTGCGGAAATTCCCTGAGTAGATTCCTGATCTCAACCACGAGATCCAAGTTGGCCCTGGCTCTCCAGTTCTGGGAGAAGATCCCGATGACCAGCTGGGAGTCCGTAAGAATCTTAACCGGATGTTCGGAGAGGCCTCGTGTCTGGAGTTCAATCAGCGCGTGCTTGAGCGCGAGGAACTCTGCTTGATTGTTCGTGACATATCCCAGTGGGATTCCGAAGGTGCCGAGTATCTCCTGTGTGGAGGCGTCCACGATCACGATTCCCGCTCCGCCTGGACCAGGATTCCCTTTGGAGGAACCATCAATGTAGATCTCGATCATTTTCTTTCACCTCCTCGCAATCGGTGCGATTCGTCTCACTTCCGTTTTTGCTTTCAGTTCTTCACTGGAGAGGCAAAGTTCCTTTTTCGCTTCGTTCGCCGCCAACCAAAACTCAAGCGTTGTGGCCTGGGCAGTTCTTTTCCATACCGGATCGCCCCCGGCCGGGCACACCCGTGCGATGAACAGGTAAAGCTATTACCTATTCTCTTTGTCTTTACGCACTTGTGAAATACGTGATTCCATTTTATGGGTGGGGCCAGACGCAGAGATGTGTGCGGCCCTGTTTGGAAACACCAGATAGTCAGGCCTGCAGCACGAACTCAGCAATCATGGGAGGGGAGGAGGGATCCAGCGCAGCTCTATAAATATAATGGTAATTTGTTACATCTCAGGACGTTTTCTCTTTGGAGATAGTCGCGGGCGGCACGGACTTCTGCGGGCAGAAAGTTTTTGTCTGCATGCGGAAATGGAAAATCTGCCGGCGGGAAGTTATTCTGTTAGCGAGTAGAGGAACTCGTCGAGTGACAAAAGGAAAAAGCTTGTTACAGCATTTGCGCTACAGACACATTTTATGTCGCTTTGGTGACGCCAGAGCCAACTTAGTTACACGATAGGCCCCCTATTCGCGTAAACACATTCCGTCCTTTTAGTACCTCCCTATTGGACTAGACTGAGGCGTCATTCAGTTTAATCCTAACGGTTTTGCGGTGGTCTGGACGGAGATAGGCTGCGAATCGTTAGGGAGATGGGCCGCCGCCCCCACCAGTATTTAGCGCCAACAGAACGTTGGCAAGTTGGGATAGCTGGTGGATACTGCAGCCGAATCGGATTTGATTGATGGAGGCGTCCCAGGAGATAGATAGAGGTCACCAAATGCGGGGGGTAAGATACCGTGCAACGGTCAGCGAGTCAGTTCTCCAAGTTGACGGCTAAACCCCGCGAATATTTAGTGTGCCGTCCTCAAGAAAAGGGCAGCGATCACCAAGCCATTTCTTGGCGAATTCGGAAAACAGTAATCGTGGCCGCATTGCGAATCGTTGCGCCTTACTGTAAGGAAAATGACGGGCGTATTCGAACGTTCCCGCTCTTAACTGAAGTCTTCCGTATACCGTAATGTCCTGGGAAACAAATTCAATCTTGAAAAAACTCTTGCACGCAGAGTGAAAATCCGCTCTACTCAGTCTTTCTTGGAATGGCTGCTTGCAGGACCGTTGGGTGGATGCCGCAACTGCATATCCTATGCGACCGCGGACCATCTCAAGTTTTAAGTCCATCGACCATCCAAATCTATTGTCGGATTGGGGTTAACTCCTTTGAGAGCGTCGGTTATAGGACAAGTGCGGTAGACATTTTTCAAACATGGACACTGAAGAAACGAATTCAACACAAATCGGGCCACAACCTCCCGATCCATTCCGAGACTTTGACCTTCGACATTGGTTGAGGGAGGACTTATGCCATGATGAGCCGTCCGTGGGAAGCAGAGAGGATGAGAGCGGTCCCATTCTCCGGTATCCGAAAGATGATGGAGAGAGCAGAAGAGTTAGAGCGAGAGGGAAAACCTGTAAGCCACCTGGAGATCGGGCGGCCCGACTTTGATACGCCCCCTCACATCAAGGAAGCGGCAGCTCGCGCACTGGAAAAAGGCCGGTCCATTATACGTCGAACTACGGGATTCCCGAACTCCGGGGCGCCATCGCCGGAAAGCTTCTGGTCGATAACCAGCTCGAATACGACCCTCTCTATGAGATCATAGTCACTGCAGGTGCCAACGAAGCCATCTTCCTTGCTGTTATGGGCACGGTCAATCCAGGCGATGAGGTCCTGGTGCCGGATCCATCCTGGTTACACTACTATCATTGCATCGCTATGGCTGGAGGCCGAGCGGTGAGCGTCCCACTGCGGGAAAAGAACGGCTTCAGGCTCGACCCTGATGATATAGCACGAGCCATTACGGAGCGCACCCGTATGCTGATTGTGCTGACGCCGCACAATCCAACCGGCGCTGTTCTCAGGGAAGATGATCTGGAAGCTTTCGCCTCCCTTGCCCGTAAACACAATTTGCTGGTGCTCTCCGACGAAATTTATGAAAAACTGGTTTATGATGGCGCCAAGCATTTCAGCATTGGTTGTTTGCCTGGCATGCGGGAGCGAACCCTCACCGTCAACGGATTCTCCAAAGCCTATTCTATGACGGGCTGGCGACTGGGTTATGTCGCGGGATCTCGAGAGCTCATAGATATCCTGATTCGCGTCCATCAATACACGGTTGTCTGTGCAACGTCATTTGCTCAGACCGGAGCGGTTACCGCTTATCGGGGGCCCCAAGAATGTGTGGAAGAGATGCGGCTTGAATTTGCCCGGCGAAGAAAACTGATTTTAGATCGTCTGGAGCGCATGTCCGGGATTCATTGCGTGCATCCCGAGGGTGCCTTCTATGTCTTTCCATCCGTCCGGGATTTGGGACGTTCATCCGAAGAAGTAGCGATGCATCTATTGGAGGATGGGCTCGTTGCGACAGTTCCGGGTTCCGCTTTTGGCAAGCATGGTGAAGGTTATCTTCGGCTCGCCTATTCCAACTCGCAAGCGAACATTGATGAAGCGATGGAAAGAATGGAGCAAAGCGTCATACGCCTTTGCAGAACCTGACGCGATCCGCATTTCACTGGTCTTTGGAGTCGCTCTTAGTTCCTAACGCCATAACCTTCAGCGCGATGTCTACGATTGTCCCTCGATGATTTTAACAAGCCCCGCCTCTGCCTGTCGGAGGATGCGGTGTGCCTCCGTTAGGGTAACGGAGCGAAAGCGGATTCGCCTCCCTGGCTGAGCCTGTGCGACAACACCGATGTCCACGCTGATAACAGAAGCGATCTTCGAATAACCTCCGGTGGACTGTCGGTCCACAAGCAAGATCATCGGCTGACCATCGCCTGGGACTTGGATACCGCCGGATGGTATACCATCCGAAATGATGTCGGGCCCCGTGCGATGGGCGATCGGAGGCCCCTCAAGCCGATAGCCCATGCGGTCTATCTTGTGTGTCACTTTGTATGCGCCTGACAGAAATGTTGCGATCCCATCAGGAGTGAAATAGTCTTCTTGGGGGCCAAGGATAACCCGAACTTCCACCTCGGCGGGAAATGAGGGTTTATATTGGGAGAGAATTTGACGCCCCTGCATGCTATCGTGTCCCTGCAGATTAGCCTTCAGAGGAAGCAGATCTCCGTTCTTTAAGGCTCGGCCTTCCATTCCCCCGAGGCTACCACGGGAGTAAGTGGCCCTCGAACCGAGAACAGGGGGCACATCGATCCCACCACTTACGGCAAGGTACGTCCAACAACCGTTCCGAGCGGGGCCAATCTGTATTACGTCACCAGATCGGATACGAAGAGCGGTCCACAGCACCTCCAACTTTCCGTTGATCCGGAGGTCGACCTCAGCGCCTGTTACAGCGATCAAGGTATCAGTTTGGCATTCCAACCTCGGGCCAAGGAACGCACACTCGAGCTCAGCGGCATTATCTTCGTTGCCCACTAGACGATTGGCAATGACAAAGGCATGCCGATCCATTGGACCCGATGGAGGAATACCGCCACGCAAATACCCGTACCTTCCCAGGTCCTGGACGGATGTCTGAAATCCAGCATGCAGCACCGCAAGACTCATACACTCTCCTGAATGTTGGTTCTAAATGTGCCCGCCGCGACACTTCTGTACATTTGCTCATAATCCGCCCGATCCACTGGATGGAACCGTATTCGGTCCCCTGCTCGCAGCAAAACCGGTTGACTTGCGGAGGGGTCATAGAGGCGCAGTGGAGTACGTCCAAGTATCCAAAAACCCCCAGGTGACTCCACCGAATAAATGGTACATTGACCGCCGCCGATCCCCACACTCCCGCCGGGTATTTTGTCCCGTGGGCGGACAAGACGCGGAGTGAAGATCTCTTCAGGGAGCCCACCGAGGTACGGGAATCCGGGGGCGAATCCGATGAAATAGGTAATGTATTGAGCCGAACTATGGATTCGGACCACATCTTGTGCAGTCAGTCCGTGCTGTGTGCCGACTGCCGTAAGATCGAAACCCAACTCGGGGTCATAGCAGCAGGGAATTTCGACCCGCCGTGGTGGCTCCACGACCTGAGGGGCAATTTCCGTTTCCCAACGACGTAATTGTTCCACAAGGGCTTCGTATTCAATGATGAGCGGGTCATAGTAAACTAGGAGGGCTCGATAGCTCGGCACCGTTTCCAGAACCCCCGGCAAACAGACCTTTCGGAGGAGATTATCAAATTGAAGGACTCGCTGGTTGAGATCCTCAGATATCGTGCTTCCAAACTCCACCGATAACGCCCGATCGCCGGCAGGGAGATATCGGGCCTTCCTAGGAGTCGGGTTCCCGCCCGCTCCCTTACTCGGCGAAACATCGTTAAGCGGCAACATTGTCTTCCTCGATAGGCGATAAAAAAGAAACACGCTTGAGGTCAGATCTGTCTCCCACTTCCAGAGGTAATGCCCGAGTCTTGATTACGTGAAAGTATGTTAGCGCGACGGAGGGCACATGGTATATGACGCATGAGTTCTTTCTCTAACTCAAGAGCATGCAGTTTTCTATCGCGTAGCAAGTTCGCAGGAATATTCAAGAGTCCCCTCTTTTTCGAGTCGAAGGTCTCATCGCAAGCAACATTTCTACCAATTTTTTTTCCGCGGCAGTAAAGGTTTTTGAGCGACGAAAGATGAGCTTAGCCGTAGGGTGAGGAATTTGCCTCGTAAGGGAAAAGGATCGGAATTGGTCGATATCACCGGGTTCTAAGCAGATTTGGTGGATGATTCCTATTCCTCTCCCGTGAGCGACATATCGCTTAACCTCAAAGCAGGAACTTGCTTCCATTTCCAACTTTGGGTTCAAGCTTTGCCTCTGGAAAGTTGCATCAATAATTTTCCTTGTCACCATTGTCGGTCGAAGTAGGGTTAGTGAATGGTCAGCCAAATCAGCTAATTCGATGCGCTTTTTGGAGGCGAGCGGATGTCTTTTTGGAACAATCAGAATCAATCCGGGGTTTACCAAAGATATTTCTTCGAGATCCCGGAAAGGATGCAGAAACAAACCCATGGCGAAGTCAGCTTCACCTGAGCGGATCATCGCACGAGCTTCGATGTGGTTCCTATCGAGAATATTCAATCGGATCGACGGATAGGTAGCCCGAAAACGAGCTATGGTTGGTAGATAAAAGTACCTGAGACAGATGGCAGCTGCCACGTTAACTTCTCCGGAGAAGTTCATTGCTTGCAAGCGTGTTTTTTCTATCGCGTTTTGAAGTAGTTTAATGACCTTTTGTGCCTCGCAGTAAAAAAAATCGCCGGCTGAAGTCAGAACAAGCTTTCTACCAACCCTCTCGAAAATCTTGATGCCCAATTCCTGCTCAAGCTCCTTGATTTGCAGCGAAACCGCTGCGGGGGATAAAAAAGTGCGTTCAGCAGCCTCGCGAACTGTTCCACACTGCACGATAAGACATAGGTTTTTAAGTTGGCCAAAGTCCATCTGGAGTGATTGAACAATTGTTAAAAAAAGCTCAACAGCTCATTCAGTATTTCAAGCTTGACAAGATTTCAACAGGAGCGTACTCGATTCAATGTAAATCACGTGATCATCATGCTTCCAGACTCACGATGAGGTGATCGGGAAGAAGAGATTGCATTGAGATGGTTTACAAAATGAGAACGCTTGCCGAGGACTCACGACAATCGAAACTCGAGAAAAAGAGTTGGTTCGGCGCTCCTGAAAAGCGGCCAGTAAAAATGTCCCAGGGAGGAAGTGGCGATGAGCACACGAATTGAAACTTACAACGGTTTTCCAAGGCTCTCACGGCAGGAACGGGAACGACGCTTTGCAGCCGTGCGAGATCGTATGAAGCAGAAAGGCGTTGATTGTGTTGTGATTCGGTCGGACTCATCTAAATGGGATGCCGGCTCTGCAGAGGGTCGCTATTTATCCCACATTGGTGGGAATGGTGAAGACGGATATGTGATTTTCGACATTAAAGAAGAGCCGGTCTTTATAATTTGGGGGCCCGACCATGTTTCCAACTGGCTTGAGATCCAAGATTGGACAAAAGACATAAGACCGATGATTCCTTCGGCTGCGAATGCGATCGTAAGACGTATTAAGGAACTGGGACTAGAGAGAGGTACCATAGGCCTCATTGGTCGTCTCGGAAGTCGGTTGTGGCGCGGGGAGGGTCGGTGGCCTCAGGGTAATCATCAAATTCTGCAAAGGGAATTGCCCCAGGCAACATTTATAGACTTTGACGAAGAGCTGTGGGCGGTTATGGCGATCAAAAGCGACGAGGAAATCTATTGCATTGAAAGAGCCATGCAGATTATCGAGCAAGCAGTAGAGGATCTGTATGAGAGCGCTAAAGTAGGGACGCGTATTCCCAAGGTTGTCGGTCGAATCTATGGAAGCATCGTGGGCGCAGGGTCAGACTCGAGTATACAGGTCCTTTTTGCGGCGGGAGAACGTACGCCGCGGGTCGCTGGACGCATATTCCCGGACCGTAGGCTTGAACGCGGCGACATAATTATCAATGAGATCACGGGAAAATACTGTGGTTACTGGGCTCAGGTTCATGCGCCTATTTCGGTCGGTCAGCCTCCTAGACCAGAGTTTCAAAGAGTATTTGAAGCTGCGTTTGCCGCCTTGCAAGCAGGTTTAAACGCCCTAAAGCCTGGCATAACAACTATGCAACTTGCGCAAGCGGTTCAAAAACCTGTCGTAGAAATGGGTTACGACGTCAATGCCATGCCTCTTTTCAAGGGGATGGGAATGACTATTGCCGAATTCCCGTACAGCCCAACTGGAGTGGGTCTCGATGCTACAGGGAAAGCTCGTAGTTACGAGATCCAACCGGGACAAGTTCTCTTGTTCGAGCCCGCAGCGTATGATGAGAAACTGAAGGTGGGCATTCATATCGGGGAGCAGGTGGTAGTGACTCAAAGCGGCTGCCGGAGGATCGGTAAGCGCAAGCTCGAACTCAAAGTCACGTAAAATGAGGAAAGCCCATCGATGAGAGGATGCCTTTTATCAACTGAACCCTACGATGCGAATGAGCTTGAAGATTTGCCAAATGGGCGAGCGTTGGTTCCGCGATCTGACCAACAAGCGCATTCGGATACTCCGTTTCTCGCATTTCGCTACGGGAAAGAACGGTGACAACGCTTGTCAATCTCTAACGATGTGATGAGAGTCAGGCAAAATTTCCTGCGAAGGAGGACTGGACATGGGAGAGATCCGGCATATGGCAATGTGTACGAAGAACAACCGGAGACTAGCAAGGTTTTATCACCTTGTCTTCGGGATGGAAGAGGTGTGGAATCAATACCAAAACAGCCCGTACTCGTTTTATATCGGAGATGGTTCCTTTCAGATAAATTGTTTACAAATTAGATCCGGCACGTCATACGCGAAAATTGTAGATGGGCGCGAAGTTCTGCCGGATGTAGGCATGAACCACATAGGATTCCAGGTGAAGAGCTTGGCAGACGTTGAGAGAAGGCTCGCCCAATGGGATCCTCCTATCCGCCTCCTAAAAAGCCCTCAAGACGGGCGGTATGAGGAAAGGCGCTTTACCGATCCTGACGGCAATCTATTTGAGCTTGCGGAAGGGGCGTGGGATGCCGGAAACCAAGTGGACTTCGCCTCCATCAACTATGTCGGCCTAAGAACTGACAACCCAGAACGTCTCGCAGACTTCTATATATCTGTACTGTCTTTGAAAGAACTTCGACGCGTAGATGTTCCTGAGACCAGTATCAAGGTAATCTACTTGTCAGATGGTAAGTTCAACCTAGGGGTATACAAGACCGCTCCCGTTACACAACCTGGGCTCGACGGCATTGGATTTCACGTGAAGAGCATCGATGAGGTTGGGCGTCGCATCAGCGATTCAGCCTCATTTCTATATCCTGGTGAATCGCCGATTAAAATAAACAGCGCTCCCGGGTGGAACCCGTATAAAACTCAACAGCTCAAAGACCCTGATGGCAACCTGGTTGAGGTCTCCGATAAAGGTTGGGAAATATAGTTCATCTACCAAAGCAGTCGACACTTATATGTCGTAACTAACGACAGAGAGTAAGGATGACGAAATTTTTGGTAGTTCCTTTGTGGCTTCTTGGCTTGTTTTTGTGCATCGCTGTGCCGGCCCCGCTCCAATCGGCTGAACGCGTCATGATGGCGAGCCTGAGCCCGGGACTATTTGAGTTCCCGGTAGTCGTTTCTTTAAAAAGAGGTTTTTTTAGGGATGAGGGTCTCGAGGTAGTGAAAGTTCAAATGCAACCGCAGGTCTCGGTGATGGCTTTGGTGGCGGGAGACATTGACTACAGTCTCTCCTGGGGTTCTTCGCTTCGAGCGGTGATAACTGGTGTTCCGATCAAGGTCGTCGCAGGTGTAGCCCATCGCCCGCTGCACGTCCTAATGGGCCGAAGCGAAATCAAATCAGGGAAGGATCTGAAGGGAAAGAGGATTGGAGTGGATTCCTTCGCAGGTACTATGGAATACCTGTCGCGCGTTGCCGTTAAGCATTTTGGACTAGATCCTGATAAAGATATTAAGATCCTCGTCAGCGGTTCGAGTCCGACGCGTTTGGCAGCTCTACAGAGCAGCGTTATAGATGCTACGCCTATTGACATTGCATATGCCGTTAAAGGAGAGGAGGAAGGATTAAAACGAATTATTAACTTCGCAGACATAATTGATCTGCCGATCTCAGGAGTTTCCGTGACGGAAAAGAAGCTTGTGACTGATAGAGAACAAGTCAAAAAGGTAATCCGCGCGATCCTGAGGGGGACCCGATTCATGAAAGACAATCGTGATGCGACTCTACAGCTTATGGCTGATTTTCTCGGTATTTCCCTTTCTCAGGCGGCCAAGGCCTACGATACCTCTATCCATTCATTTAGCGCTGACGGGCAAATATCCGACAAGGGGCTAATGGTCAACGTCCAATTAACCAAAGAGAGATTGAAAATTGCGCGAGACGTGCCGCTGAATCAGGTGGTGGATTGGAGCTTGGTACGGGAGCTAAAAACGGAGAGGGGAAAATAACTAGGAAAGAAACAGAAGCAATAGACAATGACAAGCCAGACTAATCGAGAGAAGGTTTTACAACACGTCAACCGAGACGAAGTCGCTCAGCTAACAAAAGAGCTTGTCGATATCTCCAGCCCCGACAGGATCGGAAAGACAGATTGGGGAGTTTAAATTTTCTTAACCGGAGAGAATTCGAATTTAGGAGAAGATCTCGCGGCATTTCGTGATTCAAGTCGTAGCAATTCCGACCATGTGACAAAGGTGAAGATAGGGAAACACTGTTGTTGCGAAATCCATATGGATGATCTTAAAAAAGCAAGCGAAATGGCATGGGAACGTTCTACTGATTTGCCCGTCACGGGAGCAGAGTAGCTTATGGCTGAAGTTATCCGGGACAAGAAAGAGCCGGACAAAATTTGGGGTGAGCAACCTCGAATTGATACAAGGGAGAAAGTTGTCGGCAAAGCCAAGTACATCGAAGACCTGCCTGATTTGCCACACATGGTCTACGGCGCCGCGCTGCTCGCTCCATGCGCTCACGGGCGGCTCATCTCAATTGATTCGTCTAAAGCGGAGCGCTTGCCCGGTGTCTTGGCGGTATTGGATCGTGAGCATCTTGACGGTCTGAACCCACTCCTGCCGGCTCCGTCTCATGCGCTGTGGAAGTTACCGGGTGACCAAACCATCGTCGCAACCGAAAAGGTGCGGTTTGACGGAGACCTTGTGGCCATGGTTGCAGCCGAAGATCTGCGGACTGCGAGGCGGGCCGTCGAGCTCATTGACGTCGAGTATGAGATATTGCCGGCCGTTTTTGACGCTACGGAGGCCTTGTCCGCTGGAGCGCCGATTTTGCACGATAGCAAAGGGACCAATCTGCTGCTTCAGGATAAAATGGACTGGGGTGACGTAGATCAGGGATTCAAAGAAGCGAGCCACATTTTTGAGGAAACTTACAGCTCTCCCTCTATGTTCCATCATCCCATGGAAAATATTGGGGGCTGCATCGCCGATTTCAAAAACGACGAAGTCGCATTATGGGAGCCGACGAGTTCGCCATTTCGCGAGGCGAAACAGGTCGCCGCGTTTTTTGGCCTTGATCCCAGCCGAGTTCGCATTCGCG
>Ga0184626_10000482_pt1 | contig 12406 bp, 12 predicted proteins | sample PLM3_60_b1_FD_133142 | JGI IMG/M metagenome (GOLD analysis project Ga0184626, IMG submission 133142) | Groundwater sediment microbial communities from an aquifer in East River, Colorado, USA - PLM3_60_b1 | ecosystem: Environmental > Terrestrial > Soil > Riparian zone | place: USA: East River... | reverse complement strand
GCCCCGGTCGTCCCAGTCGAGGATGCGGGAGAAGGTCTCGGCGCCGATCACCAGCGCAGTGTTCGCCTGGCCGCAGCGGATGAAGTTGTCGGCCGTCGCCAGCGCATAGACGAAGCCGGAGCAGACCGCCTGCAGGTCGAAGGCGGCGCCGCGACGGATGCCGAGATTGGATTGGACGCGGGTGGCGCTGGCGGGAAAGGTCTCGTCGGGCGTGGCGGTGGCCAGCACGATCAGGTCGACCTCGCCGGCGCCAATGCCTGCATGCTTCAGCGCGTCCTCGGCCGCCTTGGTGGCGAGATCGGAGGTAAGTTCGCCCTCGGCGGCGATGTAGCGCTGGGCGATGCCGGTGCGCTGGCGGATCCAATCGTCGGAGGTGTCGATGCGCTTGGCCAGCTCGGCGTTGGTCATCACCCGCGCCGGCAGATACGCGCCGCAGCCGGCGACGATCGAACGCGTGACGGTCAAGCGCCGGCTACCTGGGCCGCGGGGGCTGCCGGTGGCGATGCGGTGAGATGGGCGAAGTCGTCCTTGATCTTCTCGATCGCGCCATGCAGCGCCATGTCCATGGCCACGCCGATCGCGTTGGCGAAACCGAAGGCATCGGTGCCGCCGTGACTCTTCACGACGATGCCGTTGAGGCCGACCAGGATGGCGCCGTTGTAGCGGCGGGGATCGACGCGGGAGCGCAGGCCGTTCAAAGCCGGCCGGGCGAGCAAGTAACCCACCTTGGCCAGGATGGAACTGCGGAATGTCTGGCGCAGGAATTCGCTGTAGAGCTTCGCCGTGCCTTCGATGGATTTCAGCGCGATGTTGCCGGTGAAGCCGTCGGTGACCACGACGTCGACCGTGCCCTTGGCGATGTCGTCGCCTTCGACGAAGCCGAGGAATTCGCCGGGCAGGTTGGTGGCGCGCAACAGGGCGCTGGCCTCGCGCAGGGCTTCATGGCCCTTCATCTCCTCCGAGCCGACATTCAGCAGCCCCATGGTCGGCCGCAGCACGCCGAGCACAGTGCGGGCGAACACGTTGCCCATGACAGCGAACTGCACGAGGTTGTCGGCGTCGCATTCCACATTGGCGCCGAGATCCAGCATCACGCTCTCGCCGCGGATGGTCGGGAAGAAAGACGCAATCGCCGGCCGGTCGATGCCCGGCAGAGTCTTCAGCACGAACTTGGCGATCGCCATCAGCGCGCCGGTATTGCCGGCCGAGACGACGCCGGTGGCAAGACCGTCGCGCACGGCATCGCAGGCCAGCCGCATGCTGGAGCCGCGACCGGCGCGCAGCGCCACCGACGGCTTGTCGTCCGCCTTCACCACCTGGTCGGTGTGATGCACGGTGCTCGCATGGTTCAGCTTCGGATATTTCGCCAGCAACGGGCGCATGCGCGCTTCATCGCCGAAGATATGGAACCTGATCCTCGGAAAGCGCTTGCGCGCGAGATGGGCGCCTTTGATCACCATGCCCGGCGCATTGTCGCCGCCCATGGCATCAAGCGCGATGGCAACGGTTTCTGTCACAACTCGAATCCGTTGCGGCGCGGGGGATTGCGTCAGGCGCTCGCTTCGGAGACCTGACGGCCGTCGTAGTGCCCGCAAGACCCGCAGACATGATGGGGCCGCTTCATCTCGCCGCAGTTGGTGCATTCCACCCAGGTCGCCGACTTCAGCGCATGATGGGACCGCCGCATGTTGCGGCGCGACTTGGAAACCTTCTTCTTCGGTACAGCCATGGGTCAATCTCTCACTTGCAGGGCGCCGGCCGCAGCCGGGACCCGATTACTAGCCAAGCTCAAAGCTTTCAGCAAGACGCGCGCCACCGATACAAAGCCTTAGGGATCAGGCCTTCTTGGCGTTCTCCTGCAAGGACGCAAGCACGGCGAACGGCCCTTTGCGCCCCTGTTCCTCGCCGCCGCCGCTGGTCCCCGCCGCCTCTACCGCCAGGGGCGAGCGCGGATAGGGATCGAGCGCGACCGCAAACTGCTGCACGACCGCTTCGCCGATGTCGATGCGGCCATCGACAATCTCCTCCGGCGGTTCGTCCTCCTCCAGCGCGATGACGATCTCGCCGGCCTCCGCCGCGCCGCGGGGCGCGAACGTCGCCGTGAAATCCTGCTCCAGATGGGCCGGCACCGGCTCCAGAGTCACCACGCAGGCCTGTGTCACATCGGCAACGAACCGGCCCTCTATCTGCACCGTCCGGCCTCGTGCCCGCTTCAGCCGCAGCACCGCCGACAGCCGATCGAGCGCCAAGAGCCCGAACCGTTCCGCCAACTTCGCGCGCTCCGCCGCGTTGGCCGCAATCTCCCGCGTCGTCTCCTGGACGCCGATCTGCTCCGCCGAGATCTGCCTGGAAAACTCCGGCGCCGGCGATCCCTGCCCTTCCATTTTCGGCTCCGCTTTCCGTCCGGCTGGGATGCCAGCAGGCCGATCCCGCGGCCACCCGGGCAGATCAAGAAATCGACCGCCAAACCCGACCGCGAACCAACCCGCCAACGCTGGCCACAGGGGGCCGGAAAATAAGCGTTGGGCCCCCCGCGGTCAATGGCGGCTGGGCGTCGCCAAGGGTTCGGCCGAGACCGGCGGGAACTCCAGATATCCGCTGGACAAATCAGAAATGTCTTGTCTTTCCAGTTGGTTGGCGCAGTTCATGACATAAACGCTTACGGCCTCCACGGCTGTCGCCGGCGCCGCCGATGTCGTTCCGTAGAGATTGCGGCGAAGCGCCGCTTCCAGGGCCGCTCTGTTGCTCAGGGCGCCGTCGTAAGCCGCCACCCGGCCGTAGAACGCCTGGCCCATCTTTTTCACCCGCTTGCCGACGCCCAGATCGCCGGCCCCCATTTCCCGCAAGCTGGCATCGATATCGGCGAACATCGCCTCCACGAGCTCGCGGGCCAGACCGACCCCCGACGGCTCCGCTTTCAAGCGATGCATCACCAGAAAGCAGTGGAGCGCGATCAGCTCGAACCGGCCATCCAGCGTATCGGGCACGCCGAGGGCGGCATAGAAAACCGGTTGGCGCGCCTGCTCGACGATGCGCGCATGCAGATGCCGGGCCGGCGATGGGGCGTTGCGGCGATTGAACAGGCCGAACAGGCGGGACAGAAACAAGCCGGACTCTCCGATGGGCTGCGTTGACAGAACCGCGATTCCGATGGAAACCTGCCTCCGACAGGCCCCGGGTAGCGAGGTCAATCAGATTTCCGGCGCAACTTCTCGATTGAAATACAGGCAGATGCAAGCAGGGATGCGGAGACTCACGGGGATGCGGTCAGGGCTCATGCTGGGAACCGCGATGATTCTGCTGGCCGCCTGCTCGCCGACGATCGACCAGCGCGGCAATCTGCCGGACGCCGACAATGTGCTGGCGATTCAGCCGGGCATATCGACGAAGGACGAGGTTTCACTGCTCCTGGGTACGCCCTCGTCGGTCGCCACCTTCAGCGACAAGACCTGGTACTACATCAGCAAGCGCACGGAGACCGTGGCCTTCTTCACGCCCGATGTCACCGACCAGCAGGTGCTGGTGGTGAGGTTCGACGATACCGATACCGTGCAGCAGGTGGCGCTGCTGGGAATGGACGATGCCATCGGTGTCGACATGGTGGACCGGGAGACGCCGACCCACGGCCAGCGCCTGACGATCATGCAGCAGCTGCTCGGCAATATCGGCCGGTTCACGAAGGGCGAAACCTCGGGCGGGCCTTAACGTCATCGACTCGCCGCGCATCGAAAGCACAAAGCCCTGCGCCGGCTGTCCGCGCAGGGCTTTCGCATCTCAGCCTTGCGGCCGACGATTACAGCGCCGCCAGCACGGCAAGCAACAGAATCGCCACGATGTTGGTGATCTTGATCATCGGGTTCACCGCGGGGCCGGCCGTATCCTTGTAGGGATCGCCGACGGTATCGCCGGTCACCGCCGCCTTGTGGGCGTCGGAACCCTTGCCGCCGTGATGGCCGTCCTCGATGTACTTCTTGGCGTTGTCCCAGGCACCGCCGCCAGAGGTCATCTGGATGGCGACGAACAGGCCGGTGACGATGGTACCCAGCAGCATCGCGCCGACGGTGACGAAGGCCTGCGCCTGCCCGGCGATGAGGTTGATCACCACATAGAGGATGATCGGCGCCAGCACCGGCAGCAGCGATGGGATGATCATTTCCTTGATCGCGGCCTTGGTCAGCAGATCGACGGCGCGGCTGTAGTCCGGCTTGCCCGTGCCTTCCATGATGCCGGCGATCTCCTTGAACTGGCGCCGCACCTCCACGACCACAGAACCGGCCGCGCGACCGACCGCCTGCATGCCCATGGCGCCGAACAGATAGGGCAGAGCGCCGCCGATGAAGAGGCCGATCACCACGAACGGATCCTGCAACCGGAACTGGATGTCGAGCAGCGGGAAGTAGTGCTTCAGGTCTTCGGTATAGGCGGCGAACAGCACCAGCGCCGCGAGGCCCGCCGAGCCGATGGCATAGCCCTTGGTCACCGCCTTCGTGGTATTGCCGACGGCGTCGAGCGCGTCGGTGGTCTTCCGCACTTCCTTCGGCAGTTCCGCCATTTCGGCGATGCCGCCGGCATTGTCGGTGACGGGGCCGTAGGCATCGAGCGCCACCACCATGCCGGCGAGCGCCAGCATGGTCGTTGCCGCAAGGCCGATGCCGAACAGGCCGGCCAGCGCATAGGCAGCGATGATGCCGGCGCAAATCACCAGCACCGGCAGGCCGCAAGCCTCCATCGACACCGCCAGACCCTGGATGATGTTGGTGGCATGGCCCGTGGTGGAAGCCTGAGCCACGCTGCGCACCGGACGGTAGGCGGTGGAGGTGTAGTACTCGGTGATCCACACCAGAAGGCCGGTGACAACGAGTCCGACAACGGCGCAAAGGAACATGTCCCAACCGGTGATGGCCAGGGTGCCAGCCGTATAAACAGCGTCGAAACCGATGAGAGCGGCGATCACAGCCGCGATCAGCGCGCCTGAGACAATGGCCGAGACAATGAGGCCCTTGTAGAGCGCGCCCATGATGTTGTTGCTGGCGCCCAGCTTGACGAAGTAGGTGCCGATGATCGAGCCAACAATGCAGACGGCGCCGATGACCAGCGGGAACAGCATCATGGTTTCCTGCTGCGCCAGATCGGCAAAGAAGATCTGCGCCAGCAGCATGGTGGCGACGATGGTCACCGCATAGGTCTCGAACAGATCGGCCGCCATGCCCGCGCAATCGCCCACATTGTCGCCGACATTGTCGGCGATCACGGCGGGATTGCGGGGATCATCCTCGGGGATGCCGGCTTCGATCTTGCCGACGAGATCGGCGCCCACATCGGCGCCCTTGGTGAAGATACCGCCGCCCAGACGGGCGAAGATGGAGATCAGCGAAGCACCGAAGCTGAGGGCCACCAGGGCCTCCAGAATGCTGCGAGTTTCATAAGCCGCACTGCGCAGAATGAAATAGTAGCCCGCGACGCCCAGAAGCCCGAGCCCGACCACAAGGAAACCGGTGATAGCGCCGGACTGGAAGGCGATGGCGAGCGCCGGCTTCAGGCCCTGGCGCGCCGCTTCGGCCGTGCGCACATTGGCCCGCACCGATACATTCATGCCGATATAGCCGGCAGCGCCGGACAGGATGGCGCCGATCAGATAGCCGATCATCACGTGCCAGCCGAGCGTCGCCGCCAGGATGATGGCGACTACGACGCCAACCATCGCGATCGTCGTGTATTGCCGGTTGAGATAGGCGCGGGCGCCCTCCTGAATGGCAGCGGCGATCTGCCGCATGCGATCAGTGCCGGTGCTCGCCGCCATAACACTGCGCGTCGTTACGATTCCATAGAGCAGCGCCAGCGCGCCGCAGACGATGACCAACCATTGCCAAGCAGTCACGTTCGTACCCCGTCTTATCGAGAAAAGGACGTTGTTGTCGGCGCCGACATTCGAGATTCAGGTCCGCGGCCGTCCCCTTATGCCGCAGCGCGAAATCGGCGCGGAAAATGCCAGATGCGCCCGAGGGGCGCAACCAGTTCGCAACAATTCGGCCTCCGGCCGAGCCGGTCCCGGTCTAAGCCGCAACCGCCGCCCGCCGGCTCCGCCAGACGAGCCATGCCGTCGCCAACAAGCTTAACATGATCAGGGGGATACCGACCGAATTGACGATCCCCCAGCCAAAGGTCCCATAGACCCAGCCGGACATGAAAGATGAACAAGCAACGGTGCCGAAGATGAAGAAGTCGTTCAGCCCCTGCACTTTCGAGCGTTCCTCGGGCCGGCAGGCCTGGATCAGCAGCGTCGAGCCGCCGACATACAGGAAGTTCCAGCCGACTCCCAGCAGGAACAAGCCGATCCAGAAATGCGCAAGGGTGACGCCCGACAGGTCGGTTGCCACGGCCGCAGCCAGCAGTGCGGCGCCCGCAACCAGGATCCGCCGGACACCGAACTTGTTGATGAGATGTCCGGTAAAGAACGCCGGCGCGAACATGCCGAGCGCATGAAGCCGGATGACGCCCGGCGTCGCATCGGGCCCGAGGCCGCAATCCTCGACCGCGAAGGGCGTCGCCAGCATGATGAAGTTCATCACGCCATAAGCCACCATGCCCGAGAGCACCGCGACGATGAAGGCGGGCTGCATCATGATCTCCCGCAACGGGCGTCCTTGCCCTTGCACCAACGACGCGGCGGTGGGCGCGGGAATTCGGATGAATTGAATCAGCAGGAGGCAAGTGCCGAACAGCGCCATCATCGCAACGAACCCGCCGGCATAGAGATATCCGCTCAGCAGCTCCCGCGTATGCCGCGCCAGTTCCGGGCCGACAAGCGCCGCAAACACGCCACCGGATACGACCCAGGAAATCGCCTTGGCGCGGAAGTGTTCATCCGCGGCATCGGCCGCGGCGAAGCGATAGAACAACGCGAAGCCCATCCCCATGCCGACCAGCATGTTGCCGGCGCACATCAACCAAAACGACAGATCGATGATCGCCAGGGCAATGAGGCCGGCGCCGCTGACGGCGAGCAGTGCGCCGATGGAGAAGCCCCAGCGCCGCCCAATCCGGCGCATCAGCGCCGAGGCCGGAATCGTCGTCAGCCAAGTCGCGAGGTATTGGAAGGCCAACGGCAGCGTCGCGAATGCGTCATCTTCTGCGAGCATGCGGCCGGTCAGCGACGCCAACGTGATCATGATGGTCATCGAGGTCATTGCCAGCGCCTGACAGACGGCCAGCAGAAAGACATTGCGGCGGGCGTGGGCTTGGGCCATGGGCGCCGGAGAACGGAACCTGGCGGGCGGCTTCACAAGCAGCGGCGGACTACTGCCTTGGGAAGCACGAAACTCCGTGCGATCCCCGTCGCCGAAACGCCAGCTATTCCGCAGCGTTGAGGATTTCGCACAAACTCGGCAGAAACAGATTATTTATTTAACTTCAATGGGTTATACGTTTGATCGCTTGCTTTTCGATGCCGCGAGGCCCGATACTCACGAAGTTCCGCCGATCGCGGGACAAGCGAACGGTCTTGCGGTTTGCCGCTCGCAAACAGAGTTGGCGGCACCGACAAGACTTGGCGCTCCCACACTATGACGACCGAGAAGAGAATCACCTGCCCCGGCGCGGCGCCACCGCGTCGGGGTCTTTGTTTTTGGATGGTGATCCGTGAGCTTTAGAAATGCTGGAAGCCCGGATTCGGCACGGCGATGGCGGCTCCGTCCTCGCCGCGCACGGTGACACCGGCTCCGGCCTGCATGGTGCCGATGGCCGTGAGCGAGACGCCGGTTCTCGCGGCGGTCTCGATCGCGCGCGCCACGTCGTGATCGGCGACGGTGATCAGCAACTCGTAATCTTCGCCGCCGCCCAGGACACGGGAACGCAGTTCCGGCCGCAGATCCAGCGCCGCGCGCGCCGCCGCCGATAGGGGGATCCGGTTCCAGAAGATTTCCGCGCCCAGGCCGGACTGCTCGCAGACATGGCCGAGATCGGCCACCAGCCCGTCGGAGATATCCATGCTTGCATGGACGACGCCGCTCTCGACCAGGGCGCGGCCGAGGGCGAGGCGCGGCTCCGGCAGTTGGTACCGCCCCTGCAGGTGCCGTGCGTCCAGCGTCGCCAAACCGCCCAGCCGCCCGCGCACAACCTCAAGCCCGAAACTGCTGTCGCCGATCGTGCCGGAGACCAGAACGCTGTCGCCGCGCTTGGCATCGCCGCGGCGCGGCGTGCGGCCGCGCGCCGCCGTTCCCAACGCCGTCAGCGACAGCGTCAGCGGACCCGGTGTCGCCGTGGTATCGCCGCCGAGCAGCGAGAGGCCATACTGCGATTGATCTTCCGCCAGGCCGGCGGCGAAATCGGCAATCCAGGATTCCTCGATATCGCGCGGCAGGACGGCGGCCAGTAGATAGCCCAGCGGCCGCGCGCCCTTTGCCGCCAGATCCGACAGATTCACGCGCAGCAGCTTGCGGGCGATCAGCCGCGCCGGCTCGTCGCCGATGAAATGCACGCCGGCGACGATGGTGTCGGTTTTCAACACCAGCTCCTCGCCGCTGCCGACGGAGATCAGCGCAACGTCGTCGCCCAGCGACGCAGCACCCGGCGCTCCGGCAGCCAGCGGCGCGAAATAGCGGGCAATGATTTCGAATTCACTCGGCCGGGGCTTCGCCGTCACGGGGTGCTCCCGGCCCAGGGCCGGCGGGCACCAGGCGCTGCAGAATCGCATTGACCAGGCCGGTCTCCCGCTCGGCGAAGAACGCGTCGGCCAAGTTGACATACTCTGTGATCGTCACCTCCGCCGGCACATCCAGATCCTGCAGCTCATAGGCGCCGGCGCGGAGGATGGTCTTCAGCAAGGCTTCGAAGCGATCGAAGGACAGATCGCCGCCCAGCACGCTGGAGAGCCTCAAGTCGAGCGCGTCGCGCTCGGCGCTGACGCCACGGACGATGCGACCGAACAGCGGCTGATCGGGTTCGGGCATGCCCTCGTCCAGATGATCGGCACCCATGCGATGCAGCCGGAATTCGCCAATGACGTAGTCGGTGCTGCCGCCGTTCATCTCCATCTGGTAGAGCGCCTGCACCGCCCGCAGGCGCGCCATGGCCCGCGCGGTCGGCGCCTGGCGGATGCGCCGGAGGATGGGTTTCCGCTTGCCGGAGGAAGGGGAGATGGGTTTCACCATGGCGCTTGCGTCAGAGTCCGAGGCGGCGCTTGAGTTCGAACATAGCGAGACAGGCCTCGGCCGCCTCGCCGCCCTTGTTCTTCTTGTTGACGCGGGCGCGCTCCCAGGCCTGACCGTCGTTCTCGACCGTGAGCACGCCGAAGCCGAGCGCCAGGTCGTGCTCGACGACCAGATCCTGCACGCCTCGCGCGCTCTCATTGCAGACGATGTCGTAATGCGTGGTCTCGCCGCGAATGACGCAACCCAGCGCCAGATAGGCATCGAACGGCCGCCGCTTGACCCGGATTGCCGCCCGGATCGCCATGTTGATGGCGGCGGGAATCTCCAGCACGCCGGGCACGGCGAAACGCTCATAGCTCGCCCCGGCTTTTTCCAAGGCGGCGATGGCGCCCTTCGCCAGCTCGTCGGCGATATCAGGATAAAACCGCGCCTCCACGACCATTACATGCGGCGCCGCCGCCATTCTCATGCTCCTTGTTTCGCTACGCTGCGTTGTTCGACCGGGCGGGATTATGCCGACGGGTCGATTTCCCGCTGGCCCACGACCTTGAGGCCATAGCCTTCCAGGCCAACGATGTTCCGCTTGGTGTTGGACAGTAGAATCATCTCATGCACGCCCAGATCCAGCAGGATTTGCGCGCCGACGCCATAGTCGCGCAGCTCCGGCACCGGACGCGCCGCCTCCCCCGCCGCGGCCCGGACGCGATCCGACAGCGATGTGGGCAGCGGCTCGCGGATCAGCACGATGACGCCGCGGCCGGTTTCGGCGATCATACGCATGGAGGTCTGCAGCACGCGATCACGGCCGCCGCTGACATCGCCGAGCACGTCGTCAAGCACGTTCAGCGCATGCATGCGCACCAGCACCGGATCGCCGCCGCTGATATCGCCCTTCACCAGCGCGATGTGTTCGGCATAGGCGACGCGATTGACATAGACCAGCATGCGGAAATCGCCGCCATGGCGGCTATGGAATGGCACCTCCGTCAGACGCTCGACGATCCGGTCATGGCGCCGGCGATAGGCGATGAGGTCGGCGATGGTGCCGATCTTGAGGCCGTGGCGCTGGGCGAAGTTGATGAGATCGTCGCGGCGCGCCATCGAGCCATCGTCGTTCATGATTTCACAGATCACGCCGGCGGGAATGAGTCCCGCGAGCCGCGCGATGTCGACCGCCGCCTCGGTGTGGCCGGCGCGCACGAGAACGCCGCCTTCCCGCGCCATCAGCGGAAAGACATGGCCGGGCGTGACGATATCCTGCGGCCCCTTGCCGGGATCGATGGCGACGGCGATGGTGCGCGCGCGGTCGGAAGCCGAGATACCGGTGGTGACTCCCTCGCGCGCCTCGATCGAGACGGTAAAGGCCGTCTGATGCCGCGTGCCGTTATGCTGCGCCATCAGCGGCAGCTTGAGATGCTCGACCCGATCGCCCGTCATCGACAGGCAGATCAGACCGCGGCCATATTTGGCCATGAAATTCACCGCCTGGGGCGTCGCCATCTGCGCGGGAATGACCAGATCGCCTTCGTTCTCGCGGCCTTCATCGTCGACCAGCACGAACATCTGGCCATTGCGCGCAGCCTCGATGATCTCCGCCGTCGGCGACATCATCTGCGAGAACGTTACGCGCCAGGGTTCGATCTCAGGCTTGCTCATGGTCAGTCCAAATTGAGGAGACGCGCAACGTACCGCGCCACCGGGTCTATTTCCAGATTTACGGCGTCGTCTATATGGGCACCGCCCAGGTTGGTTTCACGCTGGGTAATGGGAATGATGTTAACGCCGAATCTGGCCCCTTCAACTTCGTTTACCGTCAGGGAGATGCCGTCGACAGCAATGGAGCCTTTCGGCGCGATGAACCGGGCCAGAGCGGCCGGGGCTTCCATGACGTAGCGAATGCTGCCGCCATCCTGGCGGCGCTCGGTTATGCGCCCGACGCCGTCCACATGACCGGTAACGATATGTCCGCCCAATTCGTCGCCGGCCTTTAGGGCCCGTTCCAGATTGACCGGCGTACCTGCCCGCCAGGCGCCGAGAGTCGTCACCGCGAGCGTCTCGGCCGATGCCTCGACGGCAAACCAGCCGGGTCCACGGTCCACCACGGAGAGGCAGATGCCGTTGCAGCAGATCGAAGCGCCAAGCTGGATGCTGCCGGCGTCATAGGCGGTCGATATCTCAAGGCGCGTCATCGCGCCATTGGACATGGCGCGCACAGATCCGAGATCGGTGATGATACCCGTGAACATGGCATCAACTTAGTTGGCGGGCGCCCAGATTTCCATGATGTCGTCGCCACAGGAAATCTGGTGGCGTCGGTGAAACCGGGCCATACGCGCCAGGTCCGGCAAACCCAGGGCATCCACGGCGGAGCGGCCGTCCGCGCCAATCAAGCCGCCGGCCCGGAACCAATACAACCGATCGACGAGATCGCCCTTCAGCAGCGCCGCCGCCAGCGTGCCGCCCCCTTCCACCAGGACCCGCGTCAGGCCGCGCTGGGCCAGCACCGCAAACAGGGCGGCCAAATCAAACCTTCCGTCGCCGCAGACGGCAATCTCCAGAAGCTCGACATTCTTATTGCGCCGCAGAGCGGCGGCGCGGTGGCCATCTGCCCCGGGGCCGTGGATGACCCAGGTCGGCGCCGCGCCGTCGAACAGGTGTAGGTCCTGTGCCAGACGCAGGGACCGGTCGAGAACGATCCGCAAGGGCGATCGGTCTTCCATCCCGCCGAGGCGGCAGGTGAGCTGCGGATCATCCGCGGCCGCCGTGCCGGTGCCGATCAGGATGGCGTCGTGAGTGGCGCGTAGTAGATGGCCGCGCCGCCGCGCCTCGGGACCGGTGATCCAGCGGCTCTCGCCGCCGGCCAGCGCGATCTTGCCGTCCAGCGACGTGGCGAGCTTCAAGGCGATCATCGGCCGGCCGCGCGCAATCCGCGTCAGAAAGCCGGAATTGACCTCCCGCGCCTCTTCCGCGCCGGCGCCGAGCGAAATCTCGATCCCGGCATTGCGCAATTGCGTCAGGCCGCGGCCATTGATGCGGGGATCGGGATCTTCGATCGACGCGACGACCCGGCGGACTCCCGCTGCGATCAGCGCATCGGTGCAGGGCGGCGTCTTGCCGTGATGGGAGCAAGGCTCGAGCGTGACATAGGCCGTCGTCCCGCGGAGTACCGCCTTGTCGACCTTTTGCAGCGCGACGATCTCCGCGTGCGGGCCGCCGTATTCCTCGTGCCAGCCTTCGCCGACGATCTTGCCGTCCTT
>Ga0184626_10000481_pt1 | contig 12423 bp, 9 predicted proteins | sample PLM3_60_b1_FD_133142 | JGI IMG/M metagenome (GOLD analysis project Ga0184626, IMG submission 133142) | Groundwater sediment microbial communities from an aquifer in East River, Colorado, USA - PLM3_60_b1 | ecosystem: Environmental > Terrestrial > Soil > Riparian zone | place: USA: East River... | reverse complement strand
TAAGGTTGTTTTGCGTCGCCGGTCTTCACCGCTTTCGCAGGAGGAAGCTTTTCAAGAACGCAGTGAGCGAGGTCATTGCACAGCCCGAGCGTCCATCTCTCCGCTACGAGCAGCCAATCGGCTGTGGAGATTTCGTTTTGATCCTCGGGCTGCTCGTTCACGGGAGCCTCGCCATCCCATCATTCGGCTGCAATCCTGTACGATGCCCCAGATACTTGAGTTTGCTCTTATTGAAGGAACGCGGAAGAAACTTGCTACTACTCCTCTTTTTTCTTTTATCAACGGGATGGCTTTTGTCAAGACACAGGTACTGTCGACTTTCGCTCATCGAAGTTCACATTCCCCCTTTGTTTTCATCATCTATGTTCTTTTCAGCATGCCGCATACGACGATCTTCTCGCAATAGGTTTGACATCCTCGCGAGCCACGAATCGAGGGAAGAAAACTTGACCGTTTTGAAAGTGGCAGGGGATCTCATAAAGTAGAATTACTCAAACTCGAAGTGAAAGGAGGTGCAATCCATAGGGCCGCAGAAGAGAGAACGCTAACGTTGTCCCGACTTGAATTGTGGCTGCGAGATTGAAGTGACCAAAGGTGCTCAGCGGGGCGGTGGAGGGCATCAAAACCCGCGCTGCTGTTGTGGTAAGGAGATGGGTGAGACGGCTCCGGGATACTGAATTTTGAGCGGTCGTGACACGGGGTGAGGCATACCTCAGAAGGCTACGATTACTTCGACAACCGCTCTTTCCGTCTCAACGACGAGGCCAATCTGAACATCTACGATGCGGCCGTTGCATTACGTCGGATTACCATTTTCAACGAAGACCTCGAGAAATCTCGACCTACGAAGAATGGGAAGCGCGTCCGTGGAGCGAGAAGCTTCGGGATCGTGGGGCCACCCTCTCCAACGCGCAGCTATGACGCATCAATTGCGTCGCTTGCGGACTGCTAACGGCGCAGTTTTTTCCAGAGCAGCGCTACTGCTGATTCCCCGCGGCCGATGCGCAGCACGTTCCGCAGCGGAATGAAGCGCCATAGCACGAACAGAGCTCCGGCCAGCGCGACGTACACCAGCGCTTTGCGCAACGGCCGCGGCACGGAATGGAATTCGGCGCCGAACGAGAACAGCGCTTTCAGCTTGTCCAGGCCGACCGCTTGCTCCGGGTCGGTCATTTCGGCAATGCTGAGCGTGATGTCGGAGTGAGACTCGACTTCCAACCGCTTCAGCGTCCTCCCGGGTCTCTCGAGCGCTTTCACGGCGCCGGCGATCGAACCCGAACCTCGGGCCGTCGTCTCCCGGTCCACTTCTTCCCGAGTCACGCCGAGGTGCTCGGCAAGCAGCTTATTGCGAAAACTGCGGATGGCGTGCTCGACCTCGGCGCGTCCGCCGGCTTCGATGGCGAGATCGCACTCGGTGTCGATTCCCATGGAGCGGTTGTTGATGTTCGCAGAGCCGATGCGCAGCCACTCGTCGTCGACCGCCATCATCTTCGAGTGGACATCGATGCACGTGCCCTCCGCCAGTCCCGGCATCTCGGGATAATAGACGTTGAAGCGCCTTTCGACGTCGGCCGCGCGCAGCCGCTCGACCATCTTGTTTCGCAACACGCCCATCGTGTACTCCTCGAGCCAGCCGTGGCTCAGCAACCGGGTAACCACCACGATCTCGGGACCGCCGGGCTCCCGGAGGCGCGCTTCAAGGGCCTCTCCGATCTTGTGCGCCGTAAAATACTGGTTCTCGATATAGATATAGCGCTTCGCGCGCGCGATCATGTCGAGGTAGAGCGCTTCGACCTCGCGCCTTCCCTGGTGTGGCGCCGACTCCGGAGCGGTGACGGCGATCGCAACCGGCAGGTTGGTAAGCGCCGGCTCGAGGTCGGGCGGCCAGGGGTCCTCGCTAGTGCGGGCGGGAGGTATCTCCTTTTCGGTCGACGCGCGCCAGCGCTCGCGTACTATACGGCCGAGCTCCCGCGCCGCTTCGCCATCGACCGCGATCATCAGATCGTGAAACGGCGGATAAGGCTGGTCATCCACGACCCGGTGCGGATCGCCGGCTGCATGCGCAGGGGTGTCCCAGCGCTGGCAGGTGAGGTCGAGCCCGCCGCAGAATGCGATCGCATCGTCGATGACGACGATCTTCTGATGGTGCGACCCGCCGGGCGGATGCGTATTGTCGAACTCGAGATGAACGCGGCGATGCGGTTTCCAGCCCCACCCGAGCCGCACTCTTACGGGTGCTTCCCGATCCTTGGCGTAGATCATCGGGAAGTCCCAGTCGAGTACGTGGATGTGCAGACCGGGCCGACGGCGCGCGAGGTGGTTGAGATACTCCCCGAGCTTGGCGCGCGGGTCCTTGCTGTCACATTCGACGCTGAGGCAGCAATTGCTGTTGAAGTCCCATGCGAGGACGATGATCGACTCCCGCGCACGTTCGGCGGCCTCCATGAACATTTTGAAGTAATCGTCGCCGTCGACGACGAACGCGACCCTGCCCGCGTCGGCGACACGCCGGCAATTGCGGCCTTCCTCGAAAATACTCCGCTGCGCGTTTGCTATAGGCATGTGGGAGTAAGGGGGGTCTGGAGTGAGTGAATACTAGCGATGGTCCTTTCAATCCGATCTCTGAGATTCATCTCTTTTGCCATCTGAGAGGCTATTGAACGACAGCTCCAACTCACGGTGGAGGTGATAGACGGCTGTGGGATACTGAATTTTGAGCGGTCGCGACACGGGGTGAGGAATACCTCAGAAGGCTACGATTAAACAACTCTACAGGTTGTTGCCCAAATCATAAATTTTTCGAGCAGCCAGGAGAACTCATCGTTATAATGTCCGCGGTTATGAGGTAGATCGGAGAGCAAAACGATGATGGGTCGAGACGAACCGCCACAGCGATCGTTGTTTTACACCGGGATCAATCTGGATAAAAGAGTGCGCGGTGACCACGTACTGCGCAAAGTATCGCGGCTAGTGGATTTCGACTTCGTATATGGAGAGGTTGAAAAGAGTTGGTAACCAGTTCAACGAAGAAGTTCAGCATCATCATTAGAACTTGATTGCTTGTCTCGTGCCCTGCAGCGCGGGCTGAAGTTGAAATCGCCGCACTACATCGGCTACTCTCCGTGGCGAGAATAAAGAAATTCTCACTCCACTCGGAATGACAAAAAACTGGATAATCCCGCACATCCGAGTAGGAATCTTAGGGCTCCGTTAGGGACCTTGATTAAGTTACAGAGGCGATTTGTGATTTCGGAGCCGCTCGTTTCGAAACGAAAATTCCCGTCGCGCTCCTTCGCCCCTCGTTGGGGTGTCGCTCTGCCTGGACGTGCTGGAACAGTCGAGTTAAAATTTTCTATAAGAGACGCTTAAGTGGATATTTCCATTTTTGCCCGCCTGCGTTTCCCGTTTAACCCTTCTCCACAATTCTACGAAGCTTTCGAGGCACAACAATTAGCCGACGCCCGTCCTGTATAACACCACGCTCGCGTTTAAGCTCCGCTAGGCACTCGGTGACTTTTTGGCGCGATGCCCCAATCGAATTGGCTAGATCTTCGTGCGTAGGTGTGACAGTCAGAATCGTTCCCCGGCCGTCTTCTACTCCGAAAGAGGCGGCCAATTCCAGAAGCTCAAGCGCCAAACGCTTACGGAGACTAAGGCCGATTCCTCGAACACAATGCAAAAGCATTCGCCAGAGCCGACCCATGTACAGCTCGCTGCAACGGAGATACGCTTCAAAATGGACTCCTAATAGGATCTCCGCAAAGACATCCCGCTTTAGAGTTCCAATGGTACAGTCGCTAAATGCATCGGCGTCGAACGGTTGTTCTACCTCCGGAAACAAGAATCCCAGTCCAAAAAGATCCCCAGGAGGAACAAGCGTCACAACGACTCGTTTATGTTCTTGATTAATTATGGACAGCCTCACAATCCCTGAGATCACCAGATAGATCATATTGGCAGACTGTCCTCGATCAAAGATCGGATCTTTCTTTCTCACTTTTGTCAGCACCATGTTTTGCGCAAGCCTTTCCAGTTGAGGGGCCGTCAACCAGTCGAAACTCTTTAGCTTGCGTAGACTTTCTGGGGCAACACTCGACGCCATACTCACCTCCAATCATTCGGTGGTATTTCATACCTTATTCAGTGTTTTAACATCTGTCCCGTAAGTGACAAATCTGATTTTCACTGCAGCAAAGAATAATGTAATCTCGGGATCTATCTCGCGTTCAGGAGCAAGCAAGATCGTAGTTTCTCCAAGATGAGGCAGCATGAATTGTGAAGTTTCAAGTATTCAGGTTGTGGGCATCGGTGCATCGGCAGGCGGGCTCGATGCGTTGAAAGATTTTTTCGTCGCCATGCCGGCCGACAACGGCATGGCGTTTGTGGTGATCCAGCATTTGGACCCGGCCCATGTTAGCTACATGGCCGGGCTTCTCGCCAAACATACGACGATGGCGGTAAGTCCGGCCGAAGATGGAGTGGAGGTCCGAGCCAACTCCGTTTACACGATTCCCCCTAACACGTCTCTCTTCATCAAAGAAGGCAAACTGCATCTGACAGAGCCGATCAAGCGCGACGGCATACGGATGCCTATCGACATCTTCTTTCGCTCCCTTGCGCAGGACCAACACGAAAAGGCGATATGCGTCCTGCTATCCGGCAGCGGCTCGGACGGAACCCTGGGAATAAGGGAGATCCATGGCGCAGGCGGTATTGTCGTCGTCCAGGACCCCGCGACCGCTCAGTTCGATTTTATGCTTCAGAGCGCGATCGCAACGGGCTTTGTGGATTCCGTGCTGCCGGTGGCGCAAATACCCGCCGCGCTTCTCGATTACGCGCGCCATTCGGATGGCGAAGGCGCGTCCAGTCCTGCTCCGGAGACCGTGGAAGAGAATATCCAATCGATCCTTAGCATCCTGGCGAGCCAGAGCAAGAATAACTTTCAGGCTTATCGAAAACCCACGGTGTGGCGCCGCATACAACGCCGGATGGGGCTCAACCAGATGACCGACATTGCCGACTATGCGCGGTTCCTCCGTGAAAGCCCTGACGAGGCGGCGCGACTCTCGAAGGACATGTTGATCGGCGTCACGAGCTTTTTCCGCGACCCCGAAGCGTATGAGGAGCTACGCGTCAAAGTCATCGCGCCCCTGGTGGGAAAAAAGACTGGCGCTGCTCCCTTACGCGCGTGGACGGCGGGTTGCTCGACCGGAGAGGAGGTCTATTCGATCGCCATATTGCTGCGGGAAGAAATGCTGCGGCACAAAAAAGGTTTCCCCCTACAGCTCTTCGCATCGGACATCGACTCCCAGGGCCTCAAGCGCGCGCGCGAAGCGGTTTACCCCGAAAGCATCGCCTCGGATGTTTCGGACGAACGCCTGGACCGGTTCTTCATCAAGAAAGACAACTCCTACCAGGTGAATAAAGAAATCCGGGAAGCCGTGACCTTTGCCGCGCACAACCTGCTCGTGGACCCGCCGTTTACAAAAATGGACCTGATCAGTTGCCGCAACCTGCTGATTTACATCGAACGCGAGACGCAAAAAAAACTTCAGGACGTGTTCGCCTTTGCTCTAAACCCGGGTGGATATCTGTTTCTCGGCAAGGCCGACAGCATTGAAGACAACGAGTCGTTTGAGGCGGTCTCCAGAAGCTCGCGGATTTACCTCCGAAAGGGACCCGTCGCCGCGCCGGTAGCGAGTTTCCCGACGCGAGCCGGGCTCCCGCCCGGACTTCAGGCCGGAATCGAAAAACAGCCTTCTTTCAAACTCTCTGACTTGAACCAGGATATGCTTTTGAAGCATTTCGATGCCGCCGTTGTCCTGATCGATGACCGCGGCAGCAGCCTGCATTTTTACGGTCCGACCCATAAGTACCTGGCGCTTCCTACCGGCGATGCCAATCTCAATCTGTTCGAGATGATCGAAAAGAGACATGCCTCGAAGCTCCGCCTCGCCGTCGACCGGGCGGTCCGGGAAAAAGGCACAGTGACGCTCGAAGAACTTAATTTCAGCCGGGACGATTCCACCTGTGCCGTGAATGTCACCGTCTCGTGTTGCTTCGAGCCCAAGGCGGCCCCCAGGCTCCTCGCCGTCATCTTTCAGGAGTCGCGCCATGCCCTGGCACCCTCGCCTGCCGGCGCGCCCATAGCGGAGACTCCTGAGCAGGAAACTCACGCTGCACAGCTCGAAGCCGAGATCAAATCATTAAAAGAGGATCTGCAGAGCACGAGCGACAGCTTCCAAACCTCGCATGAAGAGCTCACGGCCGCCAACGAAGAGGTGCTCGCGATCAACGAGGAGTTGCAGTCCACCAACGAAGAGCTGGAAACCTCCAAGGAGGAGCTGCAATCGGTTAACGAGGAGTTGGTCACGGTCAACAACCAGCTCAACGAGAAGGTCGAGGAGCTCGGCCAAAGCAACGACGACCTGGCCAATTTCTTGAATTCGTCCGAAGTCGGGACGATTTTTTTGGACACCCGATTTTGCATCCGGCGGTTCACTCCGGCCACGACCAAGCTGCTCAGCTTGCTGCCTTTGGACGTGGGCCGTCCGGTCGAACACATCTCGAACAGATTCATCGACGTGAGCTTGACCGCCATCGCCGACAGCGTGCTTAAAAACTTGACTGCGATTGAAAAGGAGCTACGGTCCGCCGATGGTTTGTGGTATCTGATGCGCTGCCTTCCGTATCGCACCCTGGGCAACAAGATCGACGGCGTAGTTTTCACCTTTACCGACGTGACCCGCTTGAAAGACGCCCATAACTACGCCGAGAGCATCATTACGACGATTCGTGAATCGCTGGTAGTACTGAATCCTGAGTTGAAGGTCGTCTCGGCTAACCCAGCCTTCTACAGAACCTTCCAGGTTTCGCCCGAAGAAACAGAAGGTCGTATCATCTATGAGCTTGGCGATCGCCAGTGGGATATTCCCAAGTTACGGCAAGTGCTAGAGGATATCGTCGCCAAGAATTTCCCTTTTGAGGATTTCGAGGTGGAGCACGACTTTCCCGCTATCGGAAAAAAGATCATGTCCCTGAATGCCAGAAGAATCGATAACAAAGAAGGGAATCAGATCCAGTTGATCCTTTTGGCTATCAACGACATCACCGAGCGCAAGCAGGCGGAACAAGACCTGCAAAAGCTCAATCAGGAACTGGAAGCGAGAGTGTCTGAGCGCACCGCGGAATTGCAACAGGCCAACACTGCGCTTCTGCGGGACATAGAGGAGCGAAAAAGACTTGAAAACCAGCTAATACAAGCCCAAAAGATGGAAAGTTTGGGGACCCTTGCCGGTGGAATCGCCCACGACTTTAACAATATACTCAACATCATCCAGGGTTACACTTCTCTTCTCAGAAAACACGCCGCCAAACACGAGGAGATTGCCGAACCTGTTGATGTCATCGAGGAAACGGTCAAACGGGCATCCGCTGTCGTGCAGCAACTGCTGACCCTGGCCCGAAAAACAGAGTCTAAGTTTGAACCGGTGGATGCCAACGCTCTTCTTAAATCGCTGATGACGTTGCTCAGGGAAACCTTTGCACAAACCATCGAAGTGACGCTGGACAGCAGCGATATGCTGCCGCCCGTGATGGCCGATCCGAACCAAATGATGCAAGCCCTATTAAATCTTTGCCTCAATGCACGCGACGCAATGCCGGACGGCGGCAAACTCACGCTGAAAACCAGTGTCGTCGCCGGAGAAAAGCTGAAAAGCTACGAAGAAGCAAACGCAGAGCGATACGTCTGTATTGAGGTCGCCGACACGGGCATCGGAATGGATGAAAACGTTCGGGAGCGAATCTTCGAGCCGTTTTTCACGACGAAGGAGAGCGGCCACGGAACGGGTCTAGGTCTTGCCGTGGTTTATGGGATCGCGCACCGTTACGAAGGTTTTATCCAAGTAGAGAGTCATCCGAATGATGGCGCGACCTTTCGATTGTACCTCCCGGTCGCCCTGGGATGATTGTTGCACATGGAAACCAATCCAGAAAAACCCCCGTCAACAAAACAAGGTTCCAATTGCCGAGGCACCGTCTTTGTCGTGGAAAACGAACAGTTCGTGCTTCGTCTGCTCGAACAGGTCTTGTCGGAGCGTGGTTATCAGGTCCTATTGGCGGCCGACGGTCAAGAGGCGATTGAAACCTATTGCCGTCACAAGACGGAGATCGATGTTGTATTGCTGGATGTCGGTCTTCCCAAAGTTGACGGTCTGAACGTTCTTTATAGGATGAAAAGCGAAAATCCGGATGTCCGTGTGATCATTGTGAGCGGCTACTTGGAGCCGGAGCTAAGGACCAAGTTGCACGAGGCGGGCGTCCAGCATTTCATCGACAAACCTTACATGCTCGATCAACTGGTAGAGACTATTCAGAGTTTAATCGAAACCCCGCGAAGTGCTGTCTGAGAGGTGATCAGAAACAGCGTATCGCCTCACCACCCACGAAGATGTGACTACCCTGTAACCCGCACTGAAGTTGCAACAACAGCGCCTTATCCGCTACTCTCGATTGCGAGATTCAAGAAAGATTCCTCGTCCTACTCGGAATGACAATATACCGAAATGTCATTCAAACGACGTGGGATGTTGATCAAGTCTCGGAGACGATTTGTGATATCCGGACCGCTCGTCTCAAAAAATAAATTCCTGTTAGGTTCCGTCGCTTTCGTTGCGATTTCGCTCGCCTTGAACCTTCCGATGGCAAATTACCCGACAGCTCTCGCGCAGGATTTTTACAAAGACAAAACGATCCGCTTCATCGTCGGCCAGGCCGCCGGCGGTGGTTACGACACCTACACACGTACCATCGCTCGTTACATGGGCAAATATATTCCAGGCGGACCGACGACGATCGTGGATAACATGACCGGCGCTGGCAGCTTGGTAGCGGCGAACTACCTTTACAATAACGCCAAGCCCGACGGCTTGACCATCGGCAACTGGAACAGCGCGCTCGTATTTAACCAGGCGATGGGAGATACCAATGTCAAGTTTGACGCGCGGAAATTCGGCTGGATCGGCGCGCCGACTAAAAGTGTGCCTGTTTGTTTGATGATGGGATTCACCGGCGTCAAGACGCTCGACGAAATCGTCAAATCGGCAAAGACTCTTCGCATGGGCGGCACCGGACCCGGCTCGCACAGCATCGACATGCCCCTGATGCTGAACAAGATGGTCGGTACGAAGTTCACCGTCGTCTCCGGTTACCAAGGCACGGCGCAGATCAGAATCGCCTTACAACGCCGCGAGGTCGACGGCCTCTGCACCAACTGGGACTCGGTGCTGGCGACACAGAAAGAACTGCTCGACGCTAAAGGCGACGAGCGCATGATTCCTTTCATTATCCATTCACGTATCGACGATCCGGATGCCAGGAACGTGACGCTGGTTAGCGAAGCGGTCAAAGACGAAGCGAATCTGCGCGCTTACCGAGTCTACATGGCGCAGATGGAGTATTCGCGCCCCTTGACCATCACGCCAGGCACGCCGAAAGATAGATTGGAAACCCTTCGCCGGGCGTTCAAAGCGACATTGGCGGACAGCGATTTTCTCGCTCAAGCAAACAAACTCAAATTGGATATCATCCCTGTCTCAGGCGAGGAAAGCGAGAAATGGGTCAGTGAAGTTTTGTCGATCCCTCCCAAGATGAAAGAAGAACTGAAATACCTGTCGCCGGTGAAATAGGAAACCGAGAAAGAACGCGTTTGAGGAGAAGAAGAAATGGCGAAAAATGGTTTTAAGGCAATGGATTCCGACATGCATGTGTTCGAGCCAGCCGACTTGTGGCAACGTTACATCGATCCGAAATATGCCGAGCGCGCACCGAAAGGTCTAAATCGCTCGTTTCGCGATCTCGGGTTGGAACTCGAGGGAAAAATCCTGCCGATTCCGCGCAACCCGGAGAACCCGGCCTTGGCGAAATACCGCCAGGACTTCTTCGAAGAAAAATACGGTGAGGCAGGCAAAAGAAACTTTGACGGCGTTTCACAATTGCAGGCAATGGACAAAGAAGGTCTTGACGTCGCGGTCTTATTTCCCACCCGGGGTCTCACGGTCCTCGGCATGGATGATCTCGATCCGGACTTTGCCACCGCCATCGCCCGCGCCTATAACGACTGGCTTCACGATTTCGCTCAAACCGATCCAAAGCGCATGTTTGGGGTTACCATGGTCGCACCGCACGACATTAGCGGGTCGATCGAAGAGATTCGCCGGACGGTGAAAGATTACGGCTTCCGCGGCATCTTTCTCAGACCGAACCACGTGAACAATCAAAAATGGAGCGATCCCTATTACGATCCGCTGTGGGCTGAATGTGAAAAACAGAACTTGCCGGTCGGCTTTCACGAAGCCGGACGCGTCTATCTGCCGCAACCGGCGTTCTTTCATATCTGTTCGACCTTCTCGATGTTCAATACTTTCGGCTTTCCCTTCGCCAACATGCTCGCCTGCGGCGACATGATCTTTGGCGGCGTCATGGAACGCTTTTCGAAACTCAAAGTCGCCTTCCTCGAAGGCAATTGCTCGTGGGCGCCCTGGCTGCTCTGGCGTATGGGTGAATACGCAGAAACCACGGGAAAGGCGGAATATCCCTATCTCACATTGACACCGCTCGAATATTTTCAGCGCCAATGCTACGGCGCGGTGGAATGCGACGAAATCACCGCTAAGCATATTCCCGAATATGGTCTCGAAGATAACATAGTTTTCTCCACCGACTATCCGCACTTAGACGTGAAGTATCCGCATGCCATCGATACCTTTTTAAAGCTGCCGTTCCCCGACCAGATCAAAAGAAAATATTTATGGGATAACTGTGCGAGGCTGTATAATTTTGATTGATCCGAGAACGGGCTTCACGATAAGCAAACTGAAACGTTTCAGGTCTTCTCGGCATGCTGAATGACTTCGTGCATTTCGAAGACATTCGGCCCGGCGAAGATTTCGGCCCGCGGTCGGTTCCGGTGGGCTTCTTTAAACTCCGCACTTTCCGTCCACGCGTGGAAGGCTGCCTCGTCGCGCCAATGAGTTAGCACGATATAGTAATCGCTTTTGATCGGCCGCAGAATTTCCAGACGGACAAAGCCCGGCATGTTTTCCACCAGCCGCGCCCTTCCCTCAAAGCGTTCTTCGAATTCTTTCTCATGTCCCTTGGCCACTTGGAGTCGATTTGAAACGACGATCATTCGAACCTCCTTCGGTAATTTGCGGTTGATTTGTCAAACGTCGATTTCTACGATCACCGGAGCGTGGTCGGAAGGGCGCTCGTTAGCGCGCGTCGCGCGATAGATCATGCAGCTCTTGCAAACCTTCGCCAAATCATCTGAAAGCAGAATGTGATCAATTCGCAATCCCAGGTTTCGTTTGAAAGCGTTCATACGATAATCCCACCAGCTGTAAGATTTCTCTGCCTGCTCGAACAGCCGAAAGCTATCTTTCAGTCCTAAAGCCACCAAAGCCCTGAATGCCGCTTTTTCCGGCTCGCTGAATAACACCTTGCCCTGCCAAAACTTCGGGTCATGCACATCTCGATCCTCGGGCGCGATATTGTAGTCGCCCAAAAGCGCTAAACGCGGATACTTGACGAGTTCCGGCTTCAACCATGCATTCAGTCGCGCAAGCCAGTCAAGCTTATAGCGATATTTATCCGACTCGACGGACTCTCCGTTGGGGATGTAGACGCAGATCACCCTTACTCCATTCACAGTCGCCGCAATGACGCGCTTTTGAGGATCATCGAACCCAAGGATACCCATCCCCACGTCGGCGGGTAGTGTCGGAGATAATATCGCCACTCCGTTATAGGTTTTCTGGCCACAAAAAACTGCATGATAGCCGGCAGTATTGAGGTCCGAAACCGAAAACTTCGCGTCTTCGAGTTTCGTTTCCTGCAGGACCAATACATCCGGTTTCTCAGCCGCGAGGAATTCCAACACCTGCGGCAAGCGAACTTTGAGAGAGTTAACGTTCCAGGTTGCTAGTTTCATTTTGCTCCCACCTTGTTTTCCCGGGATTATTTCTTTCCCGCCTGGGCGAGCGCGTCGTCGACCAGTTTCAATATTGTTTTCATCGCCTGCCATTGCTCGGTATCGACATATTTGAAACCGTCGATGCGCCGGCTCCTCGGGTCGACGTCGTCCTTCGGGATATCGATGCGCAGCGAATCTGGCGAGCCTTCGTCGGCTTTGCCGAGCGCCTTTTGAAAATTGAGCTGGCCGTCGCGCGACAAAAACCAATTGATAAAGACCCTCGCGGTATTGGGATGGGGCGCCTGGTTGACCAAGGTGAGAATCGCTTGTCCCGCGCTCAACCCGGCACCTTCTTTCATCCGTCCAAACATGTCGACGGGCAACCCCTGGCTATTGGCCTTTTCGACCCCTTCACACCAAAAGCAAATCGGAAATTTGCTCGCGGCCAG
>Ga0184626_10000480_pt1 | contig 12428 bp, 15 predicted proteins | sample PLM3_60_b1_FD_133142 | JGI IMG/M metagenome (GOLD analysis project Ga0184626, IMG submission 133142) | Groundwater sediment microbial communities from an aquifer in East River, Colorado, USA - PLM3_60_b1 | ecosystem: Environmental > Terrestrial > Soil > Riparian zone | place: USA: East River... | reverse complement strand
TCCTGGCGCGCTTCGGCCATCGCGGCTCCTGGGCAACGGATTCCTCTGCAATACCACACCGCAGGGTCCCGCCTGGTTGCGACCAGGTCAGCGCGTTGTGCGACGAGCCTGGTCAGCAGGGGCGGGGGTCGTACTCCCGGAGGTCGGCGGCGGGCGGCTTGGTGCCGGCGGGCTTGGGCTTGGCCGGGGTGGCGGCGGTCGGGACCCGGATGCCGCTGAACCCGGGGCCGAGCACCAGGGTGAGGGAGCTGCCGGTGAGGCTCGGGTCCTCGGCCAGCCCGGCGCCACCAACCAGGGTGCCGGCGAGGGTCTTGGCGTCGGCCAGGTGGCCGGGCGGGTAGCGCACCTGGGACCTCGTCCAGTCGGCGGCCGGCGCGTTGCCGACGGTGGCGATGCGGTAGCCGGACCGGTGGAGCTTGGTGGCGGTGACGGCGGCCAGGCCGTCGGTGCCGCGGGCGTTGAGGACGGTGAGGGTGCCGTCGCCGGCCGTCCCGCCGGTGGTCGCCGGGGGGGTGCGGCCGAGGAAGCGGTCGACGGTCCGCTCGGCGTCGGGCTGCTTGGGCACGAGGATGGCGCCGAGGGGATGGTCGCCGCTGGGGACGGCGACCGGCAGGGTGTAGCTGGTGAGCTTGGAGGGCTTGAAGGAGCGGAAGCTCGCGGCGAGGCGGATGACGTCGCGGACCTTGAGGGCGCTGTCCTTGGTGACCTCGTGGATCAGCGACCCGATGAAGGCGTTGGCGCGCACCGGGTTGGTGAGGCCCTTGGCGAGGGCCGCCTCGACCAGGGCCTGGAGGAAGGCGTGCTGGCGGCGGATGCGGCCAAGGTCGGCGAGCGGGTCGCTGCGCCAGACGCCGCCCTTGGCGTAGGTGAAGTGGCGGCTGCGGGCCAGGGCGAGGGCACGGCTGCCGTTGAGGTGGATGCAGCCGGGCTCGGCGACGTTGAGGCCGGACAAGGGGTCCCTGGCCGGGTAGGGGAAGCGGACGTCGATGCCGTCGAGGGCGTCGACGATCGCCCGGAAGCCGTCGAAGTCGATCAGGACGTAGTGGTTGATGGGGATGCCGAAGTTCTGCTCGATGGTCTGGACGAGCTGGCCGGGACCGTCCGCGAAGGCCGCGTTGATGCGGTTCTGCGCGCCGCTGCCGGCGATGGGGACGACCAGGTCGCGGGGGATGGACAGCAGCGACACGCGCTTGCTGGCCGGCTCGACGCGGACGATCAGGGTGACGTCGTTTCGCTGGCCGCCGACGTCGCCGTAGCGGTGGCCGCCGGCGTCGTCGAGGGCGGCGCGGGAGTCGGAGCCGACCACCAGCAGGTTCATGGGCCGGCCGCTGGCGGCCTTGCGCAGCCCCGGCACCTTGACCGAGCGGATCTGCCCGAACCGGTAGTGCACATAGCCGTAGCCGGCCGTGGTGAGCACGACCATGAAGACGAGCAGGACGCTGCACCCCACCAGCAGCCGCCTGCGTATCCGTCGTGCCCGTACCCGGCCTCTGGCGGCGCGAGAGGTCTGCACCATGGGCGGGCACGCTACCACGTGCCCGGACGGTCAGGAGCCGCCTGCGGAGAAGACCCAGGCCAGCAGGCCGATGACGATGGCGATGGCGGCGACTAGCAGGGCGATGTCGACGGTCTTCTTGTCCCTGTATCGCCGGGTCGCGTTGAACCCCACGGTCTGGCCCCTTACAGCTCTTCCTTGCGGATGAGCTCCTCGATGTTGACGTCCTTGAAGGTGACGACGCGGACCCTGGCGACGAAGCGGGCTGGCCGGTACATGTCCCATACCCAGGCGTCGTGGAGGGTGACGTCGAAGTAGGTCTCGCCGTCCTCGTTGCGGACCTGCAGGTCGAACTTGTTGGCCAGGTAGAAGCGGCGCTCGGTCTCGATGACGTACTGGAACATGCTGAGCACGTCGCGGTACTCCTGGTAGAGCTGCAGCTCCATGTCGGCCTCGTAGCGCTCGAGGTCCTCGGCGCTCATCGCCCCTCCTCGTCTGCCTGGTTGTTCGTCGCCGCCGGGTATCCGGTGCCCCACGGCGCGGCCACGCCCATGAAGGAGTGGCGATGGTAGGACGAGGGGCCGAGAGCGCGCAGGGCCGCCCAGTGCTCGTCGGTGCCGTAGCCCTTGTGCCGCTGGAACCCGTAGCCGCGGTAGCGGCGGGCCGCCCCGACCATGATCTTGTCCCTGGTCACCTTGGCGACGATCGAGGCGGCGGCCACGCAGGCGGCCACCTGGTCGCCCTTGCGCATGCCGAGGACGGGGGCCGGCATGTGGGGCAGCGGGAACCCGTCGGCGAGCGCGTAGTCGTAGCCGCCTTCGAGCTCCCGCAACGCCCTGGCGAGGAGGGCGATGTTGGCTCGCTGCAGCCCGGCCCGGTCGATGGTGTCCGGGCCGACGCGGACCACCGCGACCGCCAGGGCATGGACGTGGATCTGGGCGGCCAGCGCGGCGCGGCGCTGCGGGGTGAGGAGCTTGGAGTCGGCCAGGCCGACGATGGGGCAGTCCCTCGGCAGGATCACGGCGGCGGCGACCAGCGGCCCGGCGAGCGCGCCGCGGCCGGCCTCGTCCACGCCGGCGACCCGGCCGAAGCCGGCGTCGCGGAGGCGGTCCTCGAACAGCGCGGTGGCGGTGGCGAACACGGGTGGAAGTCTATCGCCGGACGCGACGTCAGCGGTCGCGGCGCAGCCAGCCGACGTGGGTGAGCGGCCAGATGCGCACGAACGCCCGCCCCACCACGTCGGAGCGGTCGATGACGCCGAACGAGCGGGAGTCCTGGGAGTTGGTGCGGTTGTCGCCCATCACGTAGAGCTTGCCGGCCGGCACCGTCATCGGCTTGCACCCCTCGGTGGTGACGCCCGGGTCCAGGTACGGCTCGTCCACCGGCTTGCCGTTGCGCTGCAGGTGGCCGTCGCAGGTGATCTCGTCGCCGGGCACGCCGACCACCCGCTTGATGAAGTCGCGGTCGGACGGCGGCACCAGCCCGATGGCCTGACCGAGGCTGGAGAAGAAGCGGGCGACCGGGTTGCTCGACCCGCTCGGCTCCAGGCCGAGGTCGTCGTGGACGAAGACGACCACGTCGCCGTTCTGGACGTCGCCGAAGCGGTAGGAGACCTTTTCCACAAGAACCCTGTCGGAGACGTTGAGGGTCGACTCCATGGAGCCCGACGGGATGTAGAAGGCGGCGACCAGGAAGGTCTTGAACACGACGGCGAGCAGGATGGCGAGGGCGACCAGCACCACCGTCTCGCGGACGACCGCCAGCGGGCCCGGCTGCTTCTTGCCGGCGTCCTCGTCGTCCTGGTCGGTGGGCGGGTCGGCCGGCGGTTGGGCCGGCGGCTTGACCGGCACCTCGGCGGGGCGTTCCCCGAGTCCCTCCGGGCTCATGCCCGGGCGGGGCTGCGCTTCTCCTTGATCTTCGCGGCGCGACCCGTCCGCTCACGAAGGTAGTAGAGCTTGGCCCGGCGTACGTCGCCGCGCATGACCAGCTCGACCTTGGCGATGCTCGGCGAGTGGACCGGGAAGGTCCGCTCCACGCCGACGCCGAAGGAGACCTTGCGGACGCTGAACGTCTCCCGCAGGCCGCCACCCTGCCGGCGGAGCACGAAGCCCTGGAAGACCTGGATCCGCTCCCGGCTGCCCTCGACCACGCGGACGTGCACCTTGACGGTGTCGCCGGGGCGGAAGTCGGGCAGATCGTCGCGCAACTGCGCACGCTCGACCGCGTCGGTGATCTGCATGATGGTTGAGGCTCCTTGGAAAGCTGAAGGGAGGCGAAGGGTCAGCATAGCGCGGACCCGCGCGCATCGAGAGTAACACGAGACGTCGGGGGCGCCGCTACTCCTCGTCGCTCGGGCCGGCCCGGTCGAGCAGGTCGGGGCGGAGACGGCGGGTCCGCTCGACGGCCTGGTCGTGGCGCCAGCGCGCGATGGCGCCGTGGTCGCCGGAGCGCAGCACGGCCGGGACCTCCAGGCCGCGGTAGACGGCGGGGCGGGTGTACTGGGGGTACTCGAGCAGCCCGGCGGCGAACGACTCGTCGGCGGCCGAGGCGGCGTTGCCCATCACGCCGGGGACCAGGCGGGCGACGGCGTCGAGCACGACCAGGGCGGCGGCCTCGCCGCCGGCCAGGACGACGTCGCCGATGGACAGGACCTCGTCGACGCGGGTGCGGACGCGCTCGTCGACGCCCTCGTAGCGGCCGCAGCAGAGCACCAGCCGTGGCTCGCCGGCCAGGCGGGTCGCCGTCGCCTGGTCGAAGCGGCGCCCGTCGGGCGCCAGCAGCACGACGTGGGCGGGCGCGTCGGCCTGCAGCGCGTCCAGCGCCTCGAACCAGGGCTCTGGGAGCATGACCATGCCGGCCCCGCCGCCGAAGGGGGCGTCGTCGACGCTGCGGTGGCGGTCCGCCGCCCAGGTCCGCAGATCGTGGAGGCGCACCTGAACCAGGCCCCGCTCGCCCGCCTTGCCGAGCAGCCCGGCGGTCAGCGGCGAGGCGAAGTACCCGGGAAAGATCGTGACGATGTCGACCAGCACCACGCTCACCCCTCCCGTCTCACCGGGGCACCCCCTTGGGGTTCCCCGGACCCCTCCGGCTGATCCGCGGCGTCCAGCAGGCCGGGTACGGCGTCGACCAGCACCCGCCCGGCCTCCAGCTCGACGCTGACCAGGGCCGCCACCGCCGGCACCAGGCGGCGCTCCCCGCTCGGCAGCGTCACCGCCAGCAGGTCGTGGGCGGTGCCGGGAAGGACGTCGGCGACCTGGCCCCGCCGGCGGCCCTCGCGGTCGACCACGTCGAGGCCGACGAGCTGGTGCCGCCAGAACTCGTCGGCCGCCAGCGGCCGGGCGGCCTCCATCGGGATCGAGAGCAGGGCGCCGCGGAGCTCCCCGGCGGCGTCGCGGTCCTCGACCCCTTCGAGGCGGACCAGCAGCCGGCCCAGGTGCAGGCGGGCCGCGGTCACGGTGACGAGACGGAGCGGGCCGTCACCGTCCGGGTCGCCGGCGCCCAGCTCGGCCCCGGGCGAGAAGCGGTCGGGGGCGTCGGAGAGCACGTCCACGGCCAGCTCCCCGTGGACGCCGTGGGGACGCAGCACACGGCCGACCACCAGGCGGGCCGGAGGGGTCCGGGGAACCCCAAGGGGGTGCCCCGGTGGACCGGGGGCGCTCATGGTCACTCGCCCTCGGCGAGGACCTCGACATCGACGCGGCGGCCCTCGGGGGCGACCGCCTTGACGATCTTGCGCAGCGCCTTCACGGTCCGGCCACCCCGGCCGATGAGCTTGCCGACGTCGTCGGGGGCGGCGCGGACCTCGTAGGTGACGCCCCGAGCGCCGGGGAGCTCCTCGACCGTCACCCGGTCGGGGTCGTCGACCAGCGCCCTGGCGAGGTAGACGATCACGTCGCGCACGGCGCGGCCCGCTACTTCTTGGCCTTGGGCTTGGGCTTGGTCTTGGCCTTGGCCGGCTCGGCCTTGGCCTGGACCTGCTTGGCCCGCAGCGCCTTGGAGGCGGCCTTGCGCTCGGCCATGCCCTCGATGCCGGCGATGGCGAGCAGCTTGGCCACCGCCTCGGTCGGCTGGGCGCCCTTGGCCAGCCAGGAGGCGGCCTTCTCGGTGTCGATCTCGACCCGGGACGGCTCCTCCCGCGGGTGGTAGATACCGATGTTCTCGATGAAACGCCCGTCGCGCGGGCTGCGCGAGTCGGCCACCACCACCCGGTACTGGGGGGCTTTCTTCATGCCCATGCGCATCAGGCGGATCCTCACGGCCATGTGGGAGTGCTCCTGTCTGGGGGTGGCCCGCCCGTCCCGGTGGGTCTGCCGTCCCCCGTCGTGCCAGTGGCGTCCGGGACCGGCGCAGTCTACCGGTGCAGGCCCATCTTGCGCAGGCGCTTGGGGGTCATGCCGGCGAGCTGCTTCATCATGCGGCGGGCCTCGTCGAACTGTTTGAGGACGGCGTTGACCTGCTGGGTGGTGGTGCCCGAGCCGCGGGCGATGCGGGCCCGGCGGGAGCCGTTGAGGATCTTCGGGTTGTTGCGCTCGGCGGGGGTCATCGAGCGGATGATCGCCTCGACCCTGGCCACGTCGCGGTCGTCGACCTCCACGCCCTGCAGCTCGCGGCCCATGCCGGGCAGCATCCCGAGGACCTGGCTGAGCGGGCCCATCTTCTTGACCTGCTGGAGCTGGTCGAGGAAGTCCTCGAGGGTGAACCTGGCCTCGCGCAGCTTGCGCTCCATGGCCTCGGCCTGCTCGCGGTCGACGACCTCCTCGGCCCGCTCGATCAGGGTGAGCACGTCGCCCATGCCGAGGATGCGGCCGGCCAGCCGGTCGGGGTGGAAGGCGTCGATGTCGGCCAGCTTCTCGCCGGTGGTGGCGAACTTGATCGGCCGGCCGGTGACGGCGCGGATGGACAGCGCGGCGCCGCCCCTGGCGTCGCCGTCCAGCTTGGTGAGCACGAAGCCGGTGACGTCGACGCCCTCCTGGAACGCCTGCGCGGTGGCGACCGCGTCCTGCCCGGTCATGGCGTCGACCACCAGCAGCACCTCGGTGGGCTCGGTCGCCTCGCGGATCGCGGCAGCCTGGGCCATCATCTCGGCGTCGATCGCCAGCCGGCCGGCGGTGTCGACGACCACCACGTCGCGGCCGGTCCGCTCGGCCTCGTCGCGGGCGGCCGCGGCGACCGGCACCGGGTCGGCGCCCGGGCCGCCGGGGTGCGGCGCGAACACCGGCACCTTGGCCTGCTCGCCGAGGACCTGGAGCTGCTTGACCGCCGCCGGGCGTTGCAGGTCGCAGGCGACCAGCAGCGGCTTGCGGCCCTTCTGCGCCAACCAGCGGGCCAGCTTGGCGGCGGTGGTGGTCTTGCCGGAGCCCTGCAGGCCGGCCATCAGCACCACCGTCGGCGGCCTCGGTGACCAGTCCAGCGGGACGTTGCGCTCGCCGAGGGTGACGATCAGCTCCTCGTGCACGATCTTGACGACCTGCTGGGCCGGGGTGAGGCTGCGGGTGACCTCCTCGCCCACGGCGCGCTCGCGCACCCTGGCGATGAAGTCCTTGACGACCTTGAAGTTGACGTCGGCTTCGAGCAGCGCCAGGCGGACCTCGCGGAGGGCCACGTCGACCTGCGCTTCGGAGAGCCGCCCGTGGCCGCGCAGCCGGGTGAAGACGTCCTGCAGCCTGGCGGAGAGGGTGTCGAACACGGGCTGGGTCGTCCTTTGCTTGGTTGGCGGCTGGGATCAAGCATAGCCCCCTATGCTTGCGGTGCAGGGTCGCCGCCCCCCAGGAGGCCAATCGATGGAGCACACCCACCTCGGCCGTAGCGGACTGCTGGTCAGCCGGCTGTGCCTGGGCACGATGAACTTCGGTCCCGAGACCTCCGAGGAGGACTCGCGCGCGATCATGGACCGGGCCCTCGACGAGGGCGTCAACTTCTTCGACACCGCCAACGTCTACGGCTGGCGGACCGGCGAAGGGGTCACCGAGCAGATCGTCGGTCGCTGGTTCGACCAGGGCGGCGGGCGGCGCGAGAAGGTCGTCATCGCGACCAAGCTGTACGGCTCCATGGGCGACTGGCCCAACGAGGGCAAGCTGTCGGCGCTGAACATCCGGCGGGCCTGCGAGGGGTCGCTGCGGCGGCTGCGGACCGACCACATCGACCTGTACCAGATGCACCACGTCGACCGGGACACGCCCTGGGACGAGATCTGGCAGGCGATGGACGTGCTGGTGCAGCAGGGCAAGGTGCTGTACGTCGGCTCCTCGAACTTCGCCGGCTGGCACATCACCCGGGCCGTCGAGGCGGCCAGGGACCGGCACTCGCTCGGCCTGGTCAGCGAGCAGTCGCTGTACAACCTGGCCGCCCGCACCGTCGAGCTGGAGGTGCTGCCCGCCTGCCAGGCCTACGGGGTCGGGGTGATCCCGTGGAGCCCCCTTGCCGGCGGGCTGCTCGGCGGCATCCTGCGCAAGGCCAGGGAGGGCCGCAGCGCCAGCGAGCAGGTCCGGGAGCGGCTGGAGCGGCACCGCCCGCGGGTCCAGGAGTACGAGGCGTTCTGCGACGAGCTGGGCGAGCGCCCGTCGGAGGTGGCGCTGGCGTGGCTGCTGCACCAGCCGGCGGTGACCGCGCCGATCGTCGGGCCGCGCACCATGGCGCAGTTCGAGCAGTCGTTGCGGGCCATCGACGTGACCCTCGACGACAAGGCGCTGGACCGCCTCGACCGGATCTGGCCGGGCCCCGGCGGCCCGGCCCCAGAGGCGTACGCGTGGTGAGGAAGTGAGCTTCGACGTGCGCCGGGTGCGGGCGCTGTACCCCGCCCTGGCCGATGGCCACGCCTACCTCGACGGGGCCGCCGGGACCCAGGTGCCGGCGGCGGTCGTCGACGCGATCGCCGGCGCCTACCGCCGGGGGATCGGCAACGCCGGCGGCGCCTTCCCGGCCAGCGGGCGGTCGGCCGCCATCGTCGCGGAGTGCCGCGGGGCGGTCGCCGACCTCGTCGGCGGGGACCCGGACGGCGTGGTCCTCGGCCCGAACATGACCACCCTGACCTACCGGCTGGCCTCGGCGCTGGCGGCCGGCTGGAACGCCGGCGACGAGGTGGTCGTCTCCCGCCTGGATCACGACGCCAACGTCCGGCCGTGGCTGCAGGTCGCCGCGCGGTCCGGCGCGACGGTGCGGTGGGCCGAGGTCGACCTCGCCACCGGCGAGCTGCCCGTCGGGCAGTACGACGCGCTGCTGTCGCCGCGGACCCGGCTGGTGGCGGTCACGGCCGCCAGCAACGTGCTCGGCACCCGCCCCGACGTGGCCGCGATCACCGCCAGGGCGCACGCGGTCGCCGCTCTCACCTACGTGGACGGGGTCCACGCGGCCGCGCACGGGCCGGTGGACGCCGGCGCGCTCGGCGCCGACTTCTTCGCGACCAGCAGCTACAAGTGGTCCGGGCCGCACGTCGGGGCGGTCGTCGCCGACCCCGGCCTGCTGGCCACGCTCCGCCCCGACAAGCTGGCGTCCTCGCCCGACCAGGTGCCGGAGCGGTTCGAGCAGGGCACCTCGCCGTTCGCGGACTTCGCCGGGGTGGTGGCCGCCGTGGAGCACCTCGCGTCGATGGACGCCGACGCCGCCGGCACCCGCCGCCAGCGGCTGCTGGCGTCGATGGACGCCGCCGAGGCCCACGAGCTGGCGCTGTTCGAGGTGCTGCTGGACGGGCTGGAGGCGATGGCCCACGTGACGACCTACGGGAAGGCCGCCCGGCGCACCGCCACGGCGTACTTCACCGTCGCCGGCCTGACGCCGCGGGCGGTCGCCGAGCGGCTGGCGGCCCGGAGGGTCAACGTCTGGAACGGGCACAACTACGCCTGGGAGCTGACCGGGGCGCTCGGCATCCGCGACGCCGGCAGCGCCGTCCGCGCGGGGCTGGTCCACTACAACGACCGCGCCGACGTCGACCGTCTGCTGGAGGGCGTCGCCGAGCTGGCCGTCTGATGGGTGGCGTTCCTCCGCCGCCAGCTCACCGCGGGCGCGTGAGCCGGGCGATCGCGGTCCTGGACGCCCCGTCGGTGCTGGGGCTGCGGCCGCCCGCGCCCGGCAAGGTGCCGGGCGCCCGGCGGCTGCCGGAGGCGCTGCGACGGCACGGCCTCCTGGACCGCCTCGGCGCCGCCGACGCCGGACGGGTCGAGCCGCCGCCCTACCGGCCCGACATCGACCCGGCCAGCGGTGTCCGCAACGGCGCCACCCTGCCCGGGTACACCGTCGCCCTCGCCGACCGGCTGGTCGAGCTGCTGCGCGCCGGCGCCTTCCCGCTGGTGCTCGGCGGCGACTGCAGCATCCTGCTCGGCGGCATGCTGGCGCTGCGCCGGCTCGGCCGCTACGGGCTGGTCTCGGTCGACGGCGGCCTGGACTTCCGCCATCCCGGCAACGCCCACCTGGTCGGCCCCGTCGGCAGCGTCGCCGGCGAGGACCTCGCGGTGGTCACCGGCCGCGGCGCCTCCCAGCTCACCGACCTGGAGGGTCGCCGGCCGCTGGTGGCCGAGGCCGACGTGGTCGCCGTCGGCCACCGCGGCCTGGAGGAGCTCGCGACGGAGGTGCTCGCCACGCCGATGACGCTGTACGACGTGGCCGAGCTGCGCCGCCTCGGCCCGGAGGAGGTCGCCGGCCGTGCCGTGGCCACCCTGTCCGGGCGGGGCGTCGAGGGGTTCTGGGTCCATGTGGACGCCGACGTGCTCGACCCGGAGATCATGCCGGCGGTCGACAGCCCGGAGCCCGGCGGCCTCACCTACGGGGAGCTGGCCGCCCTGCTGCGGGCCCTCACCGCGTCCGAGCTGGCCACGGGCATGCAGCTCACCATCTTCGATCCCGACCTGGACCCCGACGGCCGCCTCGCCGGCGAGCTGGCCGACACGATCGTCGCCAGCCTGGCAGAGCGGTTGGCCCCGGTTCACCCGGAAGGCGCCAGAGGTCTTCCCTGACCACGTATATCCCCCTAGCATGTGCCGAGCGCTCTGAGCGGCTCCGCAGGGGGAGACGTGTCGCGAAGGCCCGGGCAACGCTGCCACGCGGCGGAGAACACCCGCCGCGCGCGAGGGCCGCCGCCCAGACCCGCCGGTCCTCCACTCCTCGAAAGGAGCATCGCGTGAGAAGAGCGCGAATCGTCCTGCTGGCGGTGGCGGCCACGGCCGGGCTGCTGCTGGCCGCCTCACCCTCGGTCGCCGCGCCCGAGCGGTCGTCCACACCCCGCTGGCTGCTGCACACCCAGCGGTTCCCGGGCGGCATCTCCGGCGGCGTCCGGGCCATGGCCAGCCCCGAGGCGGTGGCGGCGCGGGCCAGGAACCTGCGGGCCGCGGCCGCGCCGAGCGCGGTGGTGGCGCTGAACAACGTGCAGATGAACGACGACTCCAACCCGCCGCTGCCGCAGAACGAGACCTCGGTCGCCTACAGCCTCCACAACCCGATGGTCGCCGTGTCCGGCTCCAACGACTACGTGGGCGGCGGCGTCGCCATCATGCGGACCAGCAACGGCGGCCGGACCTGGCGCACGACCAGGGTCACCCCGCAGTTCGCCGGAACGCGCGACTTCTGCACCGGCGGGGACCCGGCGGTCGCCTACAGCCGCCGCGACCGGGCGTTCTACATCTCGCAGCTCTGCTTCTTCCGCGCGCTGCCGTTCTCGGAGATCCACGTCTTCAAGTCGGTCGACAACGGCCAGACCTGGACGCCGGGTCGGCTGGCGGCGCGCGCCGCCAGCAACTTCGACTACGCCAACGGCACCGTCGACGAGTCGCTGTTCAACGACAAGGAATTCATCGACATCGACAACAACCCGAGCAGCCCGTTCTACGGCCGCGTCTACGTGACCTACACGAAGTTCCACATCGCGGCGGACGGGTCCAGCGACTTCTGCCCGATCCAGGTCGCCTCCAGCGACGACATCCCGACCGCCAACCCGTCGCTGGCCGTCTTCCAGACCACCCCGGTGGTGCCCGACAACCCCGGCGGTGGCGGTCTCGGCGAGTCGGCCAACCAGCACAGCGTGCCCCAGGTCGAGCGGGACGGGACGCTGGACATCAGCTACGCCATCGAGGAGTGCAACACCGGGATCGACCACGGCTTCCGCTTCCAGAAGTCGACCGACGGCGGTGCCAGCTTCCTGGCCAGCCCCGTCACGATCGACAAGCCGGGCCAGTTCCTCGACAACCCGGACCCCGCCGACCTGCTGCCGCCGACGTTCTTCAGGGCGCCCAACACCGCCTCGCTGGACTACAACCGGTCGACCGGGACGCTGACGTTCCTGTACCAGAACCACGTCAACCGCGCGGTGTCCGGCGCCGACATCTCCCTGCAAATCTCGCGTGACGGCGGATTCACCTGGAGCAACACGCGCACGCTGAGCAAGGGCGCCGGCGGCGGGGGTGCCCGCAACGACCAGTTCTTCCCGTGGGTCGACTCCAACCCGGCCGGTGACCTCTACGCGATCTGGTTCGACCGCCGGCGCGACCCGGCCAACCACGACATCGACACCTGGCAGGCGGTGTCGACCGACGACGGCCGGTCCTGGCGCACGTTCCGGATCAGCACCAGGGCCTGGAACCCGGACGAGGGGTTCTTCGCCTCCGGGGCGTTCATCGGCGACTACAACGGCATCGCCGCCTCCAACCGGGTCGTCTACCCTGTCTGGACCGACGGCCGCGACAGCAACTTCGGCCAGAACGGCGTCGGCGAGACCGACATCTTCACCAACGTCGAGCTGCTCCAGTAGCGGCGTCGGCACCAGCGGGCCGGGCGGCCGGACGGGCCGCCCGGCCCTGCATTGTGTACGATTTGCTCCGTTCGCGCGCAACATTGGTGGATTGTCAGCGATTGCTTCGGATGAGAGCATTCCACGTTGTGCATGCCCCGGTCTGACATGGTCATCCATGTGCGGCATGTCGTTCCGGTGGTCGTGCGTGGCGAGCGCTGG
>Ga0184626_10000479_pt1 | contig 12436 bp, 7 predicted proteins | sample PLM3_60_b1_FD_133142 | JGI IMG/M metagenome (GOLD analysis project Ga0184626, IMG submission 133142) | Groundwater sediment microbial communities from an aquifer in East River, Colorado, USA - PLM3_60_b1 | ecosystem: Environmental > Terrestrial > Soil > Riparian zone | place: USA: East River... | reverse complement strand
TTTGTCCTCCCAATCATTCTGGCAGATGAATCTGGACAGGCTTTCAGGAATCCTCAGGGAACTTGGAGTGAAGCCTGATACTGTGGAATTTGAAATCAGCGAAACCATCGTTCTAAAAGATATGGAAAAAGCGATCTCATTGATGGAGCAAATTCGTGCCATGGGAATCCGGTTGACTCTCGATGATTTTGGCACCGGCGGAGGCTCGCTTTCTTCATTAAAACAATTTCCCATTCACACCTTGAAAATCGATCCCTCTTTCTTGAGAGGGATATCGGCAACCTCGAGCAATGTTCCGGTGGTTTCGGCGGTCATCTCGTTTGCCCATAGTTTGAATATTCAGGTGATTGCAGAGGCCCTTGAAACTCAGGAGGAGCTTGAGGTCCTGCGTTCACTGCAATGCGATGGATTTCAAGGAAATCATCATAGTCCACCATTAGCGCGGGAGCACTTCCGGGATTATCTTAGAAAGCGGCACACGAAGCCACTGATCGCAGCCATCGTTCCAGAAAAGGCAGACAGGCAGGAAGCGGCGCCAAAACGTGAGCTGCCAAAAGCGATTGTGTCTGAAATAACGCAGAAGATTCCGGAGGAATACAGTGCAGTGGAAACAAATCAGAACCCCCCGTATGTGATAGCTTGTTCAAGTTGCCAGAACCCCTTTGATGCCCTTCAGGCACCCTGGTGTTTTTGTCTGACATCCGATCCGACCCTTGTATGTCCGAAGTGTTCCAAGTGTTTTTGCAAAGCACCGCTGAGCTACAGGCATAAAATCTGGGATGAGGCCCCGGAGACTCTCTGGGACTATAAGAATCTTTACGAAGCAGGGCAGCCGCCTATTCCTGAAAATGCACCTGTTGCCCTCGCAAAACACCCGCTCGTTCTTGTTGTGGATGATGAAAGACAGGTTCTCAAAACCGCTTCACGCCTCATTCGAAATCTCGGGTACGCGACTGTTGTCGCACATGATGGCGAAGAAGGGATCAAACTTGCAAAAGCCTACATGCCTGAGCTGGTGCTATCCGATGCGCTGATGCCAAAATTGGATGGACGCGAAATGTGCCGGCTACTAAAACAGGATTCTCAAACGGCAAGGATCAGATCGATTATCATGACGGCGTTTACCGGCGTGTCAAAGTACAAATCATCGGTTCTCAAGGATCTCGATTGTGACGAGCAAATCCAGAAGCCCGTTGAATTCGACCGGCTGCGTTCCATCTTGCAGAAGTTTCTTCCGCCTACTCCCTCCCACTAGATGGAAAGACTTCGACAATTCCAATATTGCAGGCGCCCTGAAGGCCCATCCCCTAAACTGGTTTTCTTAAGGGTTTAAAGGATTTGTTTTACGGCTTCTCTGACCTGTTCTACCGAGATCTGCAGAATGCAGTGCGCGAAGTTGGCTTCGCAGCCTTCGGAAGCCGAACACGAATCGAGGGCTTTTTCCGGTTGAAGGATGATGTGACCCTTTCCCCACGGTCCGACGCGCGCAGGGGAATTCCAGTGAAAAGGAGAGCCGCTTTTCGGATGACACGAAATTTCCACTACCGGCGCTCCCGCTGCCGCCGCCAGGTGCATGGGGCCCGAATCGTTTCCCACAAACAAGCGGCAACGACTGAGGATCGCGCCGGCCTGGCGCAATGTCGTTTTTCCGGCAAGATTGAATGCACGATCGCCGATCCTGGTCTTCACCTCCCGACCGATCTGCTCTTCCTCCTGAGATCCAAGAATCACAATATGAGAATCGAACCTCTCGCTGAGCCACTTCCCCAGTTGTGCAAAGTTGCTTGCGGACCACATTCGATTCGGACTGTTGGTCCCGATACCAAAGGCGACTGTCTTCTCTCCGTTCGGAATCCCCCGTGAAGAAAAATACTCATCCACAAATGCTTCGTCCTCAGGGGCGGCCCATACTTCCAACCGCCCGTCCTGCACTACACCACCGAGAAATGAAATCAGATCCAAACTTTTTTGCGTTTCGTGTTTGAGCGAACGGTCATCGAGCAAATGTGAATAGAGGCGATCCCATCCCGTGTTATATTCTCTCTTCCGATCGCTCACCTGTTCCGAATAACCGGCTCGCCGTCGGGCGCCGCTGAAATACGCAAGAAAACCGCCGTGATAATAGTCCGTGTCAAATCGTGGCACAATCGCCAGATCGAAGCTTCTTTTCCATAAATCCCGGCGCCCCAGTCTCAGAATTCGTCCGTATCTCCGCAAAGGCGCCAACCGGCCTTGAATGGACGTGTCATACGAAAGAACCTCGTTCACGTACGGACAGGTTTCCAGATAATTGCGCAAAGACTCCTTAACTACTACTGTAATCGATGCATTCGGCAGGTTTTTCCGCAGTTCCCGCAGGAAAGGGGAAGTCATCACAACGTCTCCGATTTCATCCGGGCGAACTATCAGCACCCGGCGGATGTCTGAAAGTTGAAACGCGGAAGCGCCGGATCGCTTGCCTGTAACATAAAAAAGGGGCTCAAGGAAAAAGAAAGCGGCGCGGGGAGAATTTGCAATAGCTGCTGCGGCCGATTCCATGACCCTCCCCAGTCTCTGTCTCAAGCGGACGAATTGGAGCAAACCGGAGACCATGGATCAGATCTTTCTCACGCAAATGAAAAAACTGTACATGGCGTCCGGACCGTGGTCTTGTGCGACCAGCTCGCATCCCATCTCCAGCAAGGTCGTCATCATCTTTTGCGAAGTTGGCACCCACTTGTGACGGTCTCCGACAAAGGGAGAGCCCGGCTGCCAGATTTCACAGTCCGGATGGGGAAGATACAAAAACAGCGTGCCACCCGACCGCAATTTGGCGATCCACCTTTGCAGAGCCGGTCGCCACTCTTCGATACGCTCCAAGCAGTGAGAGCTGAACACGTAGTCTAGCGAGCCGTCCTGGAAATCATCCACAGTTTTGCTCAATCCTTCTCCGCTTTGCGAATCAACCGCAGTCGAGCCAGGAAGCGGCCAGAAGCCAGCGCCGATATCGATACCCGTACCGTTACAGTATTTCGTGGCTGTTTGAAAAATGCCATGGCTTACGCTGCCAACGGTAATGTAATCCGGATAGAATTTTCCCTGATAATGCCAGCCACCCTGCGCTCGTTTCAACAACGGATGTTCATGGAGCGCGCGATAGACTTGGAAGAGATCGGGCACCATCGGCAGCGCTTCCAGGGAAGGAGTCGAAAACTTCCGTAAAAGCGCTTTCATCATTCGGATGGGCCGCAGGATTGGATACGGCAGTTTTCTCAGCGTGTCCGGAATACCGCGAACAAACCGGGAAGTGGACGAATACAACGGATAAAGGAGGGCCAGCACACCGGTGACGACCCGGTAGAATCCAGAACGAAGCAATCGTTCGATATCTTCTGCTGGCCGTTGTTCGATCGCAATCTTACCCTTCTTCAAATCCTCGATCAGCCGCTGAATCTCCTGAGGATGTTGCCCTCGAAACTGCGCCAGCCAACTGGGTGGATTCAGGCCGTGCAAGATACGATAGGGCTTTTTCAGTTCCAGGAAAGATTCCTTGCGCCAGCGATCCATGTCTTCGTGGCTCTTCCACATCTTTTTGTAGTAATGCGCCTTTTGAATTGCCTGCTTCGGAAAGAGCATACCGTAATGATAACAATACAGATTCAAGTTCGCAGTGGAGTCCGCGCCGAGCCAATTCAGAGAGATGAGCTTCCTGCCCTGTTGGTCCACCACTGTGGCAGGCCGATGAGACGCATAACAGTAGCCTTTTGCCCAACGGAACAAACGAGGAAGCCCGTTACTTGCCCTCATCGCGTCCCGATAAGCCCACCCGTCGGCAAGAGAATCGAATCCGCCCCAGAAATTCTTCCAGTAGAAAGAGAGACCGCTGATGGAAGGATCTTTGTTGAGTAATTCTAGGATTCTGCGAATGTCCTCCGGATGATAAAACTCATCGATATCCACCTGCCAGAGATAGTCTCCTGTTGCTTTTTCCGCATAGGCTCTAGATTGCTCATCCTTTTCGATCCAAAAGCCGTCCCGAACCACAACCTGCAATTTTCCCTCTGGATCTTCTTCTTGCTGGAAGCGCCGCAATACTTCCAGAGTGCCGTCCGTAGAATGTCCGTCAGATGTAGCGCTTTCCCTGGCTCTTTCCGAAGCGCCTTCCGCAACAATAATTTCGTGAGCGAAAGAATAAATGGAGCGTAGGCAGTACCGTGTGAAAGGTTCACCGTTCAAAACGATGATTCCAAAAGTGATTCTGGGAATACGTTCCGGTTTCATCCCTGCAGCAAAGCCGAGCCTGACACTGAGAACACCGCACGGCGGCTCACGTTCCAATCAAAGCTAGGAGAACACAGAGAATGATTTGCTATAGACTTGAGCACGGTGAAACATCTCGGAATCGATTTTATCATAGCTATTTGCAGAGCACGAAGGCGGTGTGGGATCAGTTGTCCGTTCGAATTTGTTTTGGGATATCCGGTCCAGAGGGGATCATGAGAGATCAATAGTAGAACATGACGGTGACCCACTCGAAGTTGTTTTGGCGGTTGTACTGTGAAGAAAGGATTCGGTATCGATGGCTGTGTTATGACGCGCCCATTTCTTTAAAGATGCCGGTAAAGTTCCAACCATCCCATCCTTCGACAATTTTGCCATTCTCAAATCGTATCCATGTGAGCCCAACAAAGGACAGGTGTTTATTGGTTGGTTTCAAGCCGAACGCTTCTCCTGTGTGCGTGCCCTCGGATCTCCATCGGACTACAACGTTGTTTCCTTCGCCAACAATATCTTGCAGAAAGAGCCGCAAATCAGGAAATGCTTTTAGAAAATTGGCGCGCATGTTCAGAAATTCTCTTGGCCCGCGCACAGGTCCCACGGCAAGATGAGAAATGCAGTTCTCGGTCATCAATTCTTTGATGATATTGTCGTTTCGCTCATTCCACCCGGACTCAAACCAGAGACGTGCAGTCTCTATATTCTTTGTAATGTGGTACATTCGTCCCCCTGTGCGGCTAAAACATTTGAGGCAAACTGGAGCACTCTGATGGGATGGTAGAGTAGAGATGTATCTCTCTGCTGTAGGTCATCTCTGCACCCGGCTTTGCCAGCAAAAAGCCTTGGCCGAGCTGAACCCCCAGGGAGCGAAGCATCTGAAAATCCTCCAGCGTCTCAATTCCTTCGGCTATGGTGTAAGCGAGACCCCTGGAAAGTTCCAGCAAAAGAGTAACTACCTTCTGCTTCAAGATATTGGTAGAAATATCCTTGACGATCCGGTTGCTTATTTTCAGAAACTCCGGGCGGAACTCTATGATTGAATCAAGATCGCTGTATCCGCTGCCGATATCATCGATCGCGACCCTGAACCCCAGATCCCTTAAGTAATTCAAATTCCTTTTTAAGGAATCCTCTCTATGAATGTTGTATCGCTCGGTCAACTCAATGACAAAGTTCCGCGGATCGATTGCTTTTAGGGATTGAAAGATGGGCAGTGTGCGAAAATTCTCCGTTTCCAAAAGAATCGGTTCAAGATTGAAGAACATGTAGAAGCCAGGGTCCGAGCATTCGAGCACATTTGTAAGCAGGGTAAGTTGACATTCCCGTTCCAGCTGAAAGAGCAGATCACAACGTCTGGCTTCCCGGAATAATGCTTCCGGGGTTTCATAGATAGTTTTTACGGGCCCGCGCGAAAGAGACTCAAATCCAAATAGATGCCCTTCGCTGAGTTCTACGATCGGCTGAAAGTGTGTTCGCAGCTGATTCGTTTCTATAATGGATGCAAAGTCATCCTTTCCGGAAAAAAGCTGGCGGATTCCCCCGTCTCGCATGATTTAGCCACTCTTTCTTCAAGCATACGTCATGCCAACGGTGTGTGGTTGCTTGTAATTCGCTGAAAATAAAAGGCTTAATCTATAGATAGCTCGCCTAGTCCAGAAGGTGAGAGGTGCGCACGAAATTGGCAGTCCTGCAATCGGACAGTACCCACCTCTTGACGAGAAAAGCACATTTTTGGCAGGAGTGCTAAGCGAAAACACCACTGCCAATATCGTTAACACCTATCTCGACAATCGGTGTCAACTCCAAAACGCTAGAAGGCCGTTAGCTTACCCTCAACAGTTGATTGCGGCTCATGCAGAATGCATCTCCCGCACTGAGCTGAATGCTGTAAACAGATTCATGAAAATCCTTCAGCAAAGTCGCAGTCATTCCGTTTTTGTAGCGAATTGTTTTTTGAATGATGCCGGGAGATGAGGAAACACGAGATTCTTCGATCGACTCAATCTCCTGATCCTCCGGTAATTCAAGAATCACTTGGGTCTTCATACTTGATCCGTCATGGCCTAGTAGAACAGGTTGTTCCACGCGACGCTGATTTTTTGCATCCATGTAGTGGCGGTGGAGCCTGGAGTGCGTCTTGTCGGAACAATTGTGTCGGTGGCAAAACTGGTTGCACTGATCGTTAGAACCAGTAATGCTGCTGCAATTCCTTTCTTCATCGAACCTCCATAAGGTTTTTTAAATTGGTTTGTAGTCACTTCGAAATAGAGTGAGGGATAAATGAGCACTTGCGCTTGCTTCATATTCGTCCTGGGGACAGAGATTTCAGGATGGAAACACGAATGGCTTCAGAATCGGCAAGAGAATGGAGAGATCGTCTCTTGGGGAGTCGTCAAGGCAGTCCACTCATTAGCTGAATCACTTAGATGCCCTGGGGATTCCCGGTTCGGGAGGCCATCCAATACTTTCGCATCGTTCAATAAGCTATCCCAGTATGAGCACGCCCTGCTTCCCCCCGGCTTAAGAGACCTTTTTGCGAACTCCGTGCATCTTCATTTTTCCGTAAAGTCCGTTCCGTGTCAAGCCCAGTGCCCGTGCGGTCTGTAAAATATTCCAGTTATGGTGCTCGAGAGCCTCGAGAATGATCTGTTTTTCCCGTTCCTTGAGAGTTTCCGTTTTCGGTGGGGGAGCCTCTTTGCTTGCACTAATCTCAGGATCCAGATCTTCAGGGTGAATCCATTCCCTTTCCGTCAGGGCCACCACTCGTTCCACTTCGTTCTTCAGTTGACGGGCGTTCCCCGGCCAGATGTAACGTTTGAGAGATTCTAAAGTCTCCGGCGTAAAGCCCAAAATCTTCTTTTTGTTTGCAAGGAGAGATGTCTTTAAGAAATGAGTTGCCAGCAGGGAAATATCCTCGGCTCGTTCCCGTAAAGGGGGTAGATGGATTTGGATTCCTTTAATTCTGTAATACAGATCCTCCCGAAACTGATCCTTTTTTACGAGTTGTTGCAGGTTTCTGTTCGTGGCAAGTATGATGCGCGCATCCGATCGAAGGGTCTCATGTCCGCCAACCCGGCGGAACTCTCCTTCCTGGAGTACCCGCAGAAGTTTGGATTGCATCGAATGCGGCATGTCCCCAATCTCATCCAGAAATAGGGTACCGGCTTTGGCCTGCTCGAACAAGCCTTTTTTCATTGTGTCGGCTCCGGTAAAGGCTCCTTTCTCATGTCCGAACAGCTCGTTCTCTAACAGGGTTTTACTAAGAGCTGAGCAGTTGACTGCGATGAAGGAGCTATTTTTGCGCGGTCCGCAATAATGAAGTACCCGGGCAATCAATTCCTTTCCCGTTCCTGTCTCGCCCGTAATCAGAACCGGAATATCTGCTTTGAGCAGTTGGTGGACGGACCTTAGAATCTTCGTTAAAGCATCGCTGTTTCCAATGATTTCTGGAAAAGAAGACAACCCGAGAGATGAACGCAATTGGATATTTTCCGCTAGCGATTTCTGCAGGACCAGAGTTTTATTCAGAACGAGCGCTATCAATGAAGCAAAGATTTCCAGTAGGACAGTTTCTGTCTTTCCGAGAGTTTCCACGCCTTCCCGGCTGTCCAGATACAAAACCCCGATCAGCCGGTTCTGGGCGCGCAAGGGAAGACATACAATACTCATGATGCGGCCTGCTACAATACTGGGTCTGGAATTGAGATAAGGGTCAGCCACAGCATCCAGGGCAACATAGGGCTTTTGGGATTGTGCCGCAGCTTCGACTGCCGATTTGCTGATTTCATACATTTCTTGAACAGTCCTTTCATCGATCGTAGTGGACTTGAATATTCGGGGCGGTTCTTCCATTACAATCAGGATGGCGCGTTCCATATCGGTAAATTCCAGAGATACGGAAAGAGTCTTTGAGATCATCACTTCCGGATCCGCTTCGGCCAATACTTCTTTGATCATCTGGAGGATTTTGTAAGGAAGCCGGTCGGCCATGCGGTTTATGAACTCTTCTGGATTATTCACCGTGAAACTTTCCTTTGTGAGACTCAGGATTTCTTTCCTGGCGCCGAGTCTTGAGAATATATTGAATGCGGAGCTTGAAGCAAGATGCGCCTTCTCAAAATGATCCTTGCGCAGATGATACTGCACCTTTAATTGATAATTCTTTGCGAGCCAGAATGCAGAAGGCAGCTTGCGAAAGATCCGCTCCGCCTCATGCAGGGCGTCCCGGCAACCGTCCAATGAAGCATCCGGCGAGGTAAGAATCCAGAGCGCAACGCAATATTCATGCAACGCTTGTTCAAAGCTGTCCGGGGATAAGTTCTTTGATCGATCAAGAAACTCTTTTGCTTTCTGAAATAACCCGTTCCGGATCCACACCAGAGCAATCAATAACTGTGCGCGGAGTAGATTTGTCTTTGTTCCTGATTCGTTGAAAAGCCGTTCGGCAAACTTCAGATGCGTCTCTGCATTACTGAAATGATTGGAAAGCAGATACGCTGTTCCAAGGTATTCATGTGCTTCTGCCAATTCGACTTTCCAATTGAGCTCTTTGTAGATTTCGATAGCTTCCATGAGGGACCGGATTGCTTTTGAAAATCGATTCTGAAACGCATATTGCAATCCTGCGTTTGCTCTTGCGATTGCGTAAGTTCCCTTGATTCCTGAAGCCCTGGCCGTGCGCGCGGATCTCGTGTAATGCTGGATCGCGCGGTCTGTTCGTCCTTCCAGTTCGAAGGTGACAGCCAGGTTGTTCAAGATGGCGCAATACATCGATTGATTCCGGTTCATCCGACTGAGATGCAGGCTTTGATGGTAATGTGCCCTCGCTTCTTTCAGTTGGCCAGCTTGTTTGTATACAAGCCCCAGATTCAGTAACGCAATGGAGAGGCGATCTGTATCCTGCCTCCTGTTAAATATCCGAATCGCGCGCAGAATCCATTTCTTCGCCCCGTTGAGTTTGCCGAGCCTCATCATGACCATCGCCAACGTCATGTACGAATTAGGCCGGAAGGAGTATCGAATACGGATCGCTTTCCTCAATTTCAGGATCGCGTCTTTTAGTTCACCTTTGTAGAAATGAACGACGCCGAGGTTGTGGTAGGCGAGACTCTTGACTTTTTTGTTCGTTGTTGTCGCGAGCAGCTGTTCGGACAGTTTCTCGGCTTCATCTAGATTCAATCGCAGCAGATGAAAGAACGCGAGTCGTGCGGTGAAGTAATCGTGCGCCTTCTTGTTCTGTTTGCGATTCGCGTGATGAACGATGCGCCGCGCCTTTTGTTCAGCAGAGGCAGGATGATTCATCCGGTGATCAAATTCCAGATAAAGATTTGCCAGACTGTAGGAGATACCGAATCGTTTGTAAATATCTCGCAATAGCCGTTTGGCAACCGCGGTCTGCGCGTGTCGTAGAGAATATCTCAGGAGAGCAAACAACCGCTTTTTGTTGAGCCTGGCGCCGCACGAATGTCCCTTCCAACAGTATTGCATCCTGGTGCTAGTCTGCTGTTGCCGCTCGGCCTGTCTGGCAACGCGAAGCGCATAGAAAGCGGCGAGTCGTTGTTTTCGTGCCATGCGCGCAATCCGGTGGTGCGTTGCGGCATCTTCTTGTCCCGGCCATGCAGCAAGCAAGCTGACTGCGATGTCACGAATTCGATCTTTGCGCAGCCGGTTGAGAATCATTGCAGGGCTGACCGACAGAATGTAAGTATCCTCAAGCTTTTGGAGGAAGCCAACAGCCTGAAGCCGCTCCAGCAGAGCGCTCTGCTTCTGATCTTTTAGTGGCAACGATCTCGCCAGCACATCACCCTGCAGAGAACCACCGGCGACAGCAAGACACGCCAGAACGCGCATCTCCTGAGTGGTAACAGAATCCACCGTTGCCGGTAACAAAATCATCCTGGCTGCCGCAGGCCAATAGGGATATCCTTCTTCGGGCAAATCCCTTCGAAGCGCCTCTACCACTTGCTCCGCCGTTATAAACTTCCCGGATTTAAACCTGGCAGATCTTTCTCCATCCTGGCCGTCAAGAGGAAAGATGCTTGTGAGCAAATGTTCGAGACTCTCTTGATTCAATACAGGAAGTTCCACTTTTTTTTGGATTTCTTCAGGCAAATCGAGCGTTACTTTCGCTGCCGTAATCAGGACAACAAATGAAGAGGATTGCGCCAGACAGGACATAGCATATGAAAGCGATGATCGATCCGCTGGCGATAAGGCGTGGACGCCTTGAAAGATAAGGAAGCATCCCTTTTCCAGTTGTACTTTCTGAAGTTTTTCCACAGCGGGAAGGAAATCTGATGGGCCGTGTGGCAAGAACGAATGTAAAAGGTTCACGAAGCAATCCGCCAGGCTTTGGTGTTGAAAATCGAAATGAAAGGTAGGGATTCCGTTTTTCCAGGAACGCAGCAGTGCCTGAGTTTCAAACTCGCGGAGAGCGGTTTCGCTTGAGGATGTTACAAACAGAATCGGTTTTTCGGTGGACAGATCAAACTGAAACGAAGAGTGCGAAGGGAACGGAAAGAATAGAAAAGTCCCTTTAGCCGCAGAGGGTAGAAGTCTCTTCCAGAGTTCATCTGCGGTTTCAATGCGCTGATTCGGTTCGAGCGCAGTCATTTCGGATAGCAAAGACTTCCAGTAACCATCGAGTTCGTCACAATTCTTCTGAAGTTCCTGCAACGTAAGAATGTCAGGCGGGAAGTTCCATTCCTGTTGTGGAAAGAAGAGATGCAACAGAAGCATACCGAAGGCAAAAATATCGGAACGCTGATCAAAACGTCTTCCAGAAAGCCGTTCAGGCGAAATATATGGAAATGTGCCCGAAAATGTTGAGGAAGACTGATCCGTAAGGAACGAGCAAAGACCAAGATCAAGTACGCGAATTTCCGAATCCAACACCAGGAAATGATCGGGCTTGAAATCGTTATACAAAAAACGGCTATGGTGCAAAAACGAAAGAAATTCCGCAATTTGAAGGATAACTCGTCGAAAATCTTCGGGGGATTTGTTGTTGCGGACCCAATTCAGCAGGGATGGAGCCTGGATTTCCGGGAACGCAGAATAAGCTCCCAGCTCGGGATGTATTCCGAAATCAAACGGCTTCAATATGTAAGGATGATTCCACTCCAGTGCCCAGATCGCTTCCTGCCGAATCGTATCGCCAGTTTTCAGAATGCACTGGTTTCCGGTGATCCGGTCGTGCGCGCGAATGAGGCGCGCTTGCGCTCCCTCTGCAAAAACCTCCCGGATCTCGTAACGATAATTCACGCTTTCCTGATGTTAGCACGAATGGTTTCGTGAATTCTAAGAGCTACTCCCACTCGATGGTGCCGGGCGGTTTTGTTGTGATGTCGATGGCGACACCGGAAATTCCTGGAAGCTGGAGTATGCGATCGCGGAGCTCCAGCAGCACTTCTACTGGCAGAAGAGCAGGCCTTGCTGTCATGGCGCGTTCAGAAAGTACTGGTCTGATCACAACGAACTCTCTTCCGATGCCATTGATTTCCAGCGGCACAAAAACCGTCGGACATTGCCACACTTCGCGATAAAGACGATGACGCCGCAGACCGTCCATAACGATCGCGTCCGCTTCGCGAAGAAGGTCCAGCCGTTCCCGGCTGACAGTCGCTGCCAACGCCCGCGCTTGTGTCACGCCCGTGCCCGTCAAATCAACAACACAGCGATTTACTCCTGGCACTTTCTGGAATATTTGAAGCGCGATGGATTCGGCGCGCTCAAAATTCAGCTTACCCCAAAGTATGACAGGGTGTTCATATGATCGCAGATCCGCTTTTACGCCAACGGAACGAACAGGCAAAACTGTCCCGCGAAAACCGGAATTGTCCAACAGATTGTTCAAAGCTTCTTCCGAAGCGGAGAGTGTATCGCTGTCGATTTCTGCGCCATCAGAGCATAAGAGTCTGATGCCCAAACCCGGTCCGGGAAAAGGATGCCGCCAAACGATCTCTTCCGGTAGACCAAGTGTTTCGCCAAGCTCGCGGACTTCGATCTTGTAGAGTTCAGCAAGCGGTTCGATGACGAGTCCCTGTTCGATCATCCGCTGGATTACGGGCACGCGGTTGTGATGTGTCTTGATCACATCCGCGCGCTTCGTGCCGCCTGTTTCGATCGTATCAGGGTAAATCGTGCCCTGCGCAAGGAGACATCCTGTGAGATCAAGCCT
>Ga0184626_10000477_pt1 | contig 12448 bp, 9 predicted proteins | sample PLM3_60_b1_FD_133142 | JGI IMG/M metagenome (GOLD analysis project Ga0184626, IMG submission 133142) | Groundwater sediment microbial communities from an aquifer in East River, Colorado, USA - PLM3_60_b1 | ecosystem: Environmental > Terrestrial > Soil > Riparian zone | place: USA: East River... | reverse complement strand
TCAGGCTCTTGTCGCGGAAGTACCAGAAGGCATTCCCCCGGAACTCGTTGGTGCCGCTCTTGGTGACGATGTTGACGACGCCGCCCGAGGCCTTGCCGAACTCCGCCGAGTAGGAGTTGGTGAGCACCTGGAACTCGCGCACCGCCTCCTGGCTGAACGTGGCCCGGACCGACCCCACCACGAGGTCGTTGTTGTCGAGGCCGTCGACCATGATGTTGTTGGAGCGGCCCCGTTGCCCCGTGAAGGAAAGGCCGGAGGTGGCGGCGGCGCCCTGCTCGGGCGTGCGGTCGGTGGAGACCCCCGGGGTGATCACCGAGAAGCTGATGAAGTTGCGCCCGTTGATGGGGAGGTTCTCGATCTGCCGCTGGCCGACCACGCTGGAGACGGCGGTGTGCGACGGGTCCACCACCGGTCCTTCGGCGGTGATCGTGACCTCCTCGTGCCCGCCGGCCACCAGCAGCTCGAAGTCCATCGTCGCGAGCTGCCCGAGCAGCAGGACGAGGCCTTCCCTCTTGGCGGTGGCGAAGCCCGCGATCTCGGCGCTGATCCTGTACGTCCCGGGGGGCAAGGCGGGGATGACGTAATGGCCGCGCCCGTCGCTGACGGCGGTGCGCACGAGTCCCGTCTCCACGTTGGTGGCGGTGACGGTCACGCCCGGGAGCACCGCAGCGGATTCGTCCTTCACCGTCCCCTGCACGTCGGCGCCCGTGAGACGGGCCTGCGCCCCTGCCACCCCCGGCAGCAACAGCGCTACGACCAGGGCCATGCCGGCCTTCAAACGCATCCACGCGCCTCCCCTGGAGGGCCCCACGCCGGGAAGAGCGTAACCTGAAACGCGGCACGGTCAAGTCGTCGGCGCCCTCCCGTCGTTGACGCCCCTTCGACGGGGAGTCTATCCTTCCACCGCCATGGACAGCGTGCTCGTCATCGACGATGAGAAGAACATCCGCGCCCTGCTCGCCAAGGTCCTCGCCCAGGACCAGGTGGAGGTGTACTCGGCGGGCACGGGAGCCGAAGGGATGCAGATGGCCGACGAGCACGAGCCCGACCTGGTGCTGGTGGACCTTCGTCTTCCCGACACGAGCGGCCTGGAGGTCCTGCGCTCGCTCAAGGCCCGCCACCCCGAGGCCATAGTGATCATGATGACGGCCTTCGGCCAGGTGGAGAGCGCGGTGGAGGCCATGAAGTCCGGCGCCACCGACTACCTGGAGAAGCCCTTCGACCGCCTCGAGAAGCTGCGCATGGCCGTGGGACGTGCGCTGCAGGAGTCGCGGGACCGGCGCGAGATCCACAGGCTGCGGGAATTGCAGGAGAAGCAGTACGGCGGCGACCGCATGGTGGGGGAGTCGCAGGCCACCCGGCGGCTGCGGGACATGGTCCGGCAGCTCGCGGCGAGCGAGGCCCAGACGATCCTCGTCCAGGGCGACAGCGGGACCGGGAAGGAGCTGGTGGCGCGGGCGCTGCACTACGGAAGCGTGCGCCGCGACCGGCCCCTCATCGAGCTCAACTGCGCCGCGATACCGGAGACCCTGTTCGAGAGCGAGCTGTTCGGGCACGAGAAGGGCGCGTTCACCGACGCGAAGGCGGCCAAGAAGGGGCTGATGGAGCTGGCCGACCGCGGCACGCTGTTCCTCGACGAGGTGAGCGAGATGTCCGCCGGGAGCCAGGCCAAGTTCCTGCGGTGCCTGCAGGAGCGCGTGTTCAAGCGCGTGGGAGGCACGCGCGACATCAAGGTCGACGTGCGGGTGATCGCGGCCACCAACCGCTCGCTCGAGCAGCTCGTCAAGGACGGACGCTTCCGCGAGGACCTGTACTACCGCCTCAACGTCATCCCCATCGCCCTGCTTCCCCTGCGCGAGAGGCGCGAGGACATCCTGCCCCTGGCCCGGCAGTTCCTCGCCGAGTACGACGCCGCGTTCCACAAGGCGATCCACAGCTTCGCGCCGGCGGCCGAGCGCCTGCTGGTGGGTTACGCATGGCCGGGCAACGTCCGCGAGCTGAAGAACCTCATCGAGAGGCTCGTCCTGCTCGGAACCTCGGAGCGGATCGAGGCCGCCGACCTGCCGACTCCCTTCTCCGTTCCCGCCGCCGCGGCGCCGGACGGTAAGGACGAGGACCTGCAGACCCTCGACGCTCTCGAGCGCAGCTACATCCTTCGCGTCGTGGAGCGGGTGGGCAACAAGAGCAAGGCGGCCCGCATCCTCGGCATCTCGCGCCAGACGCTGCGCCGGAAGGTTGGGGCCTGAAGCGGTCCGCAATGGACCGCTGCTCAATTCTGAGCCACCCGTAAGTCAGGGGTCGATCAGCCGCTCCGTCCCTATTGGATCAGAGGCTTAACGTGCGCAGAGCGCGCGGGGTGGTCCAAGATCACCCAACTGAGGGGCCTCACAATTGAACGCTGGATTTTGAATAAGCAAATACATCTCAGTTATTTACGGTGTGTGGGCACACGTGGAACAGTCATTGCACACATAGGTGGCCGGGACATCCGCAAGAGACTGAATATTTCCCGCAGCCCCCCGGGGCCTTCGTGAGAGGAGGCCGTGCTTCCGGACGCCGCGGGATGGAATCAACGGTCCGGGACGTGCCTCGCGGCGCCACCCCGGCGAGAAGGGAAGGGAAAACCCTCATGACGATCGGACGTGACGCGCTCCCGTCGGGTGCCGGCCCGGCCCGCGAGGTGCTCAAGGTCCTGCTGGTCGACGATCACGCGCCGGTGCTCCGGTTCCTCGCGCTGGCGTTCAAGTCCAACGGTTGCGTCGTCTCGACGGCGGCGAGCGCCGAAGAGGCGTTCGACCTCCTCACGCAGCATCCTTTCGACCTCGTCGTCTCCGACATCAAGATGCCCGGCCTCAGCGGCCTCGACGTGCTGCGGGCGGTCAAGGGCCGCCAGCCGGGGACGCCGGTCGTCCTCATCACCGGCATGCCCTCGGTAGACTCCGCGGTCTTCGGCCTCCGCAACCAGGCCTTCGACTACCTCACCAAGCCCTTCTCGGTCGAGGACGTCCACCAGCTTCTCCAGCGCGTGCGCGACGAGCGCCGGGTGCGGAGTCAGGCGGCACCGCCGCCCGCGAGCGGCGACACGGCGCGCCGGCAGGCCGCGGTGGAAGGCCTGTCTCACCTGGGCGATCCCGCGCTCCAGGGCCTCGATCCGGCGGCCTTCCTGGAGCAGGCGCTCGGCTACGCGATGCAGAGCCTGGGCGGCGAGACGGCGTGCCTGCTGCTCGAGGACGGGCCGGGTGCGCCGCCCTGGAGCGAGAAGGGCGACCCCACGCTGGCCGGGCGCGTGCGCGCCCGCGCCGACGGGTGGCTCGGCGAGCTGAAGGCGGCCGGCGGCGCCCGGTGCGCCGCGTTCACGGTCGCGGAGCCGCCCTTCGTGGCCCTCGCGGCCGTCGTGCCGGGCGTTCACCAGCCGGCAGGGCTGCTCTGCCTCGCGAGGCGGGAAGGCGGGGAGTTCGTGGCCGACGAGAAGGAGTTCCTGCTCGGCTACGCCCGCACGATCGGGCTGTCCCTCGAGAAGATGGTCCTCGGCGAGAGCCTGCAGGCGAACCTCGTCGACACCATCTCCTCCTTCGTGATCGCCCTGGAATCCAAGGACGCGTATCTCAAGGGCCATTCGGCGCGGGTGTCGCTGTACGCGGCGGAGATCGCGCGGGTCATGGACCTCGACGAGACCGACGTGGCCGTCGTGGAGCGCGCCGCCATGCTGCACGACCTGGGCAAGCTGGTGGTGGGGGACGCCATCCTGCGCAAGCCGACCCGGCTGTCGACCGAGGAGACGGCGCTCATGCGGCAGCACCCGGAGAACGCGGCCCGCATCCTGGCGCCCTTCCGCTTCATGGCCCGCGAGGCCGAGGCGCTTCGCAGCCACCACGAAAGATACGACGGAAAAGGGTATCCTAAGGGCCTCAAGGGGGAAGAGATCCCCCTGGCCGCCCGGATCATCGCGGTGGCGGACGCCTTCGACGCCATGACGTCGAGCCGTCCGTACCGCAACGCGCTGCCTTTCGAGGTGGCGATCGGAGAGATCCGACGGCACGAGCGGGCGCAGTTCGACCCGGCGGTGACCGAGGCTTTCGGCCGCATCTCGAGCCACCGCCTGGTCGAGATCAGCCGCCTCTACGACGCGCGCGCGGAGTCGCTGAAGGAGGGCGGCTCGGCCGGCGTGCCCGAGGCGCTGCTGGGCGGTTCGTTCTGGCGGCGGCAGGAAGGTTCCGCGAGGTGCTAGCGGGAGGTGAGTGGGTGATTCCCTCCGCGAAGAGGATCCTGGTCGTGGATGACGCCGGGCCGGTGATCATCCTGTGCGTGAACGTGCTGCAGTCCCTGGGCTATCTCGTCAAGGGAGCCAACCGCGGCGAGACGGCCCTCGAGATGATCCGCGCCGAGCACTTCGACCTCACGGTGCTCGACTACAAGATGCCGGGCATGAACGGCTTCCAGGTGTTCGCGGAGGCCCGGGCCCTGCGGCCCGACATGGCCTTCCTGCTCGCCACCGCCCACGCCACCCCCGAGATCATCCAGGAGGCGCGGCAGATGGGCTTCAGCTCGATCCTGCTGAAGCCCTTCAGCTCGGCGGAGCTGCGGGCGGCGGTGGAGAAGGCGCTGACGGAGAAGCCCTGAAGCAGCATGCGACCCGGAGGGGAGACGATCGACGCGATGCCGACTGCGGGCCAGGCTTTGAGCTCCGTCGTCCGCGGGATCCAGTGGGGACTGGACCGCATGGTGTCGGTCGGGTACGGCGTCGTGTACGACTATATCGTCGAGCGCTTCCCGCCCTACCGCGCGCTGCACGAGGAGGTGCTGAAGCTGGTGGAGGCGGCGGTGCCCGCGGGAGCGAACCGCCGCGAGATCCGGGTGCTCGACGTGGCCTGCGGGCCGGGGAACTTCACGCTGCACCTGGCCGCGGCCGGCTTCGAGGTCGTCGGTGTGGATGCCTATGCCAGCCTGGTCGAGCTGGCCCGTGAGAAGCGCCGCGCGCGCCACCTCGCCAACCTCGCCTTCCGTCACGCGAGCATCGCCCGCGGGGGCGTCTTCCCGGAGGCCGTTTTCGACCAGGCGGTGAACATCCACTCGCTCTACGTGCAGCCCGACCCGCAGCGCTTCCTGCGCGAGGTGCATCGGGTGCTGAAGCCAGGTGGCCACGCCGTCTTCGTGAACTTCACCCGTCGCGTGTGGCTCCGTTCCACGGTCGGGGAGCTGAAGCGCCGCGAGGGGCTGGGAGCCGCGCTGCGGAGCCTGCTCTGGGTGCTGCCGAACTCGGTCTTCGAGGCGACCCGCAAGCGGGTGCGGCCCCAGTACTGGGCCGAGCAGGAGTTCGCGGCGCATCTCGAGGAGGCCGGGTTCCGGGTGCTGGATCTCCGGCGGACGTTCTTCGACGGCGCGAGCCTGCTCGCCTGGGTCAGCAAGGAAGCGGCGTCGTGACGCGCAAGGAGACTCCCTCAGCGGTCGTGCCTTTTTTCAGTGAGCGGAGATTGGCCTCGTAGACCCTTCGACTCTGTGCTCGACGGCGCGAGCCGGGCGAGCTTTCAGGAGAGAGAGACGCACATGAAAAGCAGCGATGATGCAAACCCCACGTGCTGGAAGGCGGGCCTGCTGGGCGGGCTCCTTCTGGCGCTGAGCCCGGCCCTGGCCGCGGCTCAGGTCACGGCTCCGGTGCCGCTGGAAATGCAGCAACCTCTGCCCTACGCCACCGCGGTGCTCTACGAGGTGGAGGAGAGCATCGAGTGCAACCCGGGCGGATCCCCGGACCCCCGGCAAGACCCGTTCTGCCTGCAGGAGACCTCGAAGGGCTTCGGTACCCGCATCGCGGACGCCCTCCTGAAGGGCGGCGTCGACGGCTTCCCTGGCGGCGTCAGCGGGCCCCCCGAGTTCAGCGGGCCCGTCACCGTCGAGGCCACGTCGATCCTCAACCAGCGCGACTGGACCGGGCCCGCCCACGGCAAGATCCGCGTCTCGGCCCCGCAGGCTCCCGTGATCGCGAACATGGCCGGGCTGCTCGACCTGTCCCTGGCCTATTTCCAGAAGATCCCGATCGCTCCCATCAACGGGAAATGGCACGGAATCAAGGGTTTCGGCGTCGGCGGCGCTTTCACGGGAGTGTTCGAGATCCCGTTCGAGTGCAAGCTCAACCCTGCGTGTCCGGCGGACCACATGGCCTGCTATCTGGAGGACGGCCAGTGTGTCGTGGCGGAGATCCCCCTGGTGAAGCTGGTGGTGAGCTTCTACAACAAGTAAGCGGCGTGGCCACGCGCCGGCACTGGCGCGACGGGGAGGACCGGTGCTCGTTCCCGAATCGACCTGGAACGCGAACGCCGAGCGAGAGCGTCTGCGCCGCCAGTTCGGTATGCTCTTCCCGGAGTCCATGCTGAAGGTGAAGGGCGACGGGCCGCCGTCACGCGCGGGCGTGACCCACGTCCCGGCGGAGGAGCCGGGGATCGTCCTGGCCCGCGGCCGGCGCGTCCACCTGCGCACGTTCACGCCATCCGACCTCGAGCACCTCGCGCGCTGGGCGGACGACCCCCGGCTGGAGCGCATGGTGGGCAGCGAGCTGCTCCAGCTCTACAAGGACGTCTACGAGAATGACCCGTCGTTCTACGAGGCCGTCCTCACCGACACCACCCAGATCGTGCTGGTGGTGATGGCCAACGAAGGGTGGACGCAGCCCATCGGGTTCGTGCGCCTCTTCAACATCCACCAGTCGGAGGGCTACGCGGGGATCGAGGCGATCATCGCCGACGTGCGGGCCGCCCGGCGGGGCTACGGCGTGCAGGCGAGCCGGCTCATGGGCTACTATGGCGTCGACACCCTGGGCTTGCGGCGGCTGGAAGCCAAGGCGTACGAGTACAACGCGCTGAGCATCAATACCTTGAGGCGCAACGGCTTCACGCATGAAGGGACGCTTCGCAAGGCGACGCTGCGCGACGGCAGGTACTGGGACATCATGATCTTCGGCATCCTCAGAGACGAGATCGAAGAACAGCGCCGCAAGGACCGGTATGTCCTTCCCCTCGAGGGTGGCGAGGGGGACGTGATTGACTCTCCATAACCTTCTTCCCCTCATCGCGTTCCTGCTGAACGTCTCCCTGGCGGGGATCTCCCTGCTGCGCAACCCCGGGAGCCGGCTGAACCGCGTCTTCGCGTACTTCGTGTCGGCGATGGCGCTGTGGAACTTCGGGACCTTCATGCTCCGGCGGGCTCCCGACGCGGCCACCGCCTACATGTGGGAAGTGGTCATCCACATCGGCATCGTGGTGGTGCCGGTCTTCTACTTCCACTTCGTCCTGATCTTCCTCGAGAGCACGACCCAGCACCGGCCGGCCCTGACCCTGGCCTACACCCTGGCCGCGGTGTTCCTCTTCGCCGACCTCACCGGCTCCCTCATGACGGGCGTGAGCCACGACTTCTGGGGCTGGGTGCCCCGGACGGGGCCCCTCTACACCCCCTTCTTCCTGTACCTGAATGCGTTCTTCATCTGGGGGCTGTACTTCCTGACCCACGCCTCCGACGACAGCGACTCCAGCTTCCGCCGGAACCGCGCCCGCCTCATCCAGTTCGGCACGGTGGTGACGCTGTCGGGGGCCTTCGTCGACTTCATCCGCTTCATCGGCACGCGCGTCCTGCCCGGGGTGGACCGTCTGTACCCGCTGGGCATCCCCGCGAACATGGTGCTGGCGCTCATGCTCGCCACCTCCATCGTCCGCTACCGCCTGTTCGACGTGAACACCGCCGTGAAGAAGTCGGTCGTCTACGCGGCGGTGTGCGCGATCATCACCTCCGGCCTCGTGGTGGGCACGAAGACCATGGAGCGCTACTTCGAGCTCGAGCAGGCGAGCGTGCTGTGGATCGTGGTGCCCATGGGCTTCGTGATGACGCTGCTCCTCGGGCCGCTCGGGCAGCGGCTGGAGGAGCAGGTCGAGCGGCTCATGTTCAGCAAGCGGCGGGGCTGCTACGAGACCCTCCTCGACCTCAGCAAGCGGATGAGCGGGCTCCTCGAGTTCCGCAAGCTCGTGGACACCCTCGTCCAGGGCCTCGTGCGCGGGATCCCCCTCACCCACTGCGTGCTCCTCGTGTACGACCGGGCCGCCAACGCCTACGTCGTCCAGCGGGAGGAGACCTACGGCGAGGGCAAGCCCGAGATCGCCGTCCTCCGTGCCGACAGCCCCATCGTGCAGTGGTTGCAGGTCTCGGGGGAGGTCCTGGTGAAGGAGGAGGTCAAGCTCAACCCCCGCATGGCCACCTACTTCGAGACCGCCGAGGGAGAGCTGGAGGAGATCCAGGCCTCGCTCATCGTGCCCCTCAAGATCGAGGTGAACCTCATCGGGATCCTGCTCCTCGGCGAGAAGCTGTCGGGGGAGATCTTCGACAGCCAGGAGCTGGAGGTGCTCTCGGTGCTCGCCAACCAGGCCGCGATCTCCCTCGGGAACGCGCGGCTCTACGAGGAGCTCGGGGCCACCAACGCCCGCCTCGTCCAGGCCAACCAGCTCAAGTCGCAGTTCCTGGCCAGCATGTCCCACGAGCTGCGCACGCCGCTCAACTCCATCATCGGCTTCTCCAAGGTGCTGCTGAACCGACTCGACGGCGACCTCACCGAGCGGCAGGACACCTACCTCCGCTCCGTGCACAAGAGCGGTACCCACCTCCTCCAGCTCATCAACGGCATCCTGGACTTCTCCCGCATCGAGGCGGGCCGGGTCGAAGTGCACCCGGAGGAGATCGACCTCCAGGAGCTGGTCAGCGAGTGCATCGAGTCCTCGATGCCCCTCCTGCGCGGCAAGCCGATGCACATCGACAAGGAGGTGCCCGACGTGCTGCCGCGCCTCGTGGCCGACCGGACCAAGGTCAAGCAGGTGCTGCTCAACCTGCTCTCCAACGCTATCAAGTTCACGGCTTCGGGACGGGCGTGCGTGCGCGTCCAGACCGAAGACGGGGTCGTCCACGTGAGCGTCGTCGACACCGGCATCGGCATCCGCGAGGCGGACCTCAGCCGGCTCTTCGAGCCCTTCCATCGCCTCGACAGCCCCCTCTCCCGCCAGGTGGGGGGCACCGGGCTCGGCCTCGCGATCAGCAAGAAGTTCGTCGAGATCCAGGGTGGCCGCCTGTGGGCCGAGAGCCGGGAGAACCACGGATCCACGTTCCATTTCACCCTGCCCGTCGCGCGGGCGAGCTGAGGGGCTCCGACCATGCCGGACGCCACGAGCCGCCGCGACAACAAGTCGACCAACATCCTCTACATCGAGGACAACCCGGAGAACCGCGTCCTCGCCCGGGCGGTGCTGGAGGCGGAGGGCTATACCGTCACCACCGCCGACGACGGGCTGTCGGGGATCGAGGCCGCCATCCGCGAGCAGCCCGCCCTCATCCTCCTCGACGTGAACCTTCCGGGGGTGGACGGCTACGAGGCGGTGGCGATCCTCAAGTCGTTCCCCAACCTCGCGAACACCCCGGTCATCGCGGTGACCGCCTACGCCATGGAGGGCGACCGCCAGCGCACCCTCGTAGCGGGCTGCGACGGCTACATCCAGAAGCCGATCGACGTGGACGCGTTCCCGAGCCAGGTGGCGGAGTTCCTGCGCGGCAAGCGCGAGCGGGTGGAGGCCCAGGAGGAGGGCGTCTACCTCCGCGAGCTGAACCAGCGGCCCGTCTACCGGCTCCTCAACCAGGTCGAGGAGCTGAAACGGCTGAACGGCCACTTCATGCGCCGCGCCAGCCAGCTCGAGGACCTGCACCGGGCCGTGCAGACCGTGACCTCCGAGCTGGGCGTCACGGCCCTGCTCGAGAAGCTGCTGCCGGGCGTGGTGCGGGCCCTGGGCAGCGCGAGCCTCACGGTGGACCTCACGGGCACCGGCACGCGGGTGACCGCGGCGGGCGACCACGGCGAGCGCTCGCGCAGCCTGCTCGCCGAGTCCGGCCTCGCCACCGACGACTGGAGCGAGGTGGAGTGGCGGCTGCCCCTGAGAGCGCGCGACCACGAGCTGGGCGTGCTCGCCGCCCGCCACGTCGTGCCCCCCGGGGCGCGCGCCGACGAGGAGCAGCTCCTCAAGCTCGTCGCCAACCAGATCGCCATCGCGGTGGAGAACGCGCGCCTCTACGAGGAGACTCAGCAGCGGCTGCGCTCCACCGAGACGCTGCTCGCGGTGAGCCAGGCCGTCGGCTCGACGCTCGACCCGACGGAGACGCTGCGGCGGGTGGCGCGGGAAGCCGGGCAGGCCCTGGGGGCGGACGCCGTGGGCGCGTACCTGGCCGACCCCGAGCGGACCTACCTGCGGCCCATCGCGGGCTACCACGTGCCGAAGGAGATGACGCAGAGCTTCATGACGGCGCCCATCCCGCTCGAAGGCCACAAGCTCCTCCAGGAGGCGTGGTCGACGGGCGAGGCGCGGTACGCGAGCGACGTCGAGAACGACCCACGCGTGAACCGGGAGACGGTCGCCCGCTTCCCCCACCGCTCGATGCTCTTCGTGCCCATGACCGTGAAGGGGGAGCCGATTGGCGGCCTCTTCCTCCTCTGGTTCTCCCGCCCGCGCCAGTTCTCCCCCGAGGAGGTGCGCCTGGTGGAGGGCATTTCCCGCCAGGCCGCCCTCGGCATCGAGAACGCCCGGCTCTACGAGGGCGTCAAGCGCCACTTGAACGAGCTGCAGCAGACCCAGGCCCAGCTCATCCAGTCCGCCAAGCTGGCGGCCATCGGCGAGCTGGCCGCGAACGTGGCCCACGAGATCAACAACCCCCTGACCGCGGTCCTCGGCTTCGCCTCCTACCTCGCCGAGCAGATCGCGTCCGGCCAGCCCATGCGCGAGGAGCTCGACCTCATCCAGGAGGAAGCGGGCCGCGCCCGCGACATCGTGCGCGACCTGCTGGACTTCTCCCGCCAGCACGACTTCGCGGCGGAGCCCACCGACCTCAACCTGGTGCTGCGCCAGACGCTGGCCATGGTGCGGCGCCAGCGCGTCGTCGACAACATCACCTTCTCCGAGCACTACGCGCCCGAGCTTCCCCTCGCCGAAGTGGACGTGTCGCGGCTGAAGCAGGTGTTCCTCAACATCGTGAACAACGCCCTCTACGCCATGTCGGACGTGGGCGGCCTCACCGTCCGCACCTCCGCCGCCGACAGCCAGGTGCTGGTGGAGTTCACCGACACCGGCAGCGGCATCGCCGCCGAGCACCTCGACCGCATCTTCGACCCCTTCTTCACGACCAAGCCCGACGTCAGCGGCACCGGGCTCGGGCTGTCGGTGAGCCTGGGCATCGTCCAGAGCCACGGGGGGACGATCGAGGCGAAGAGCGAGGTGGGCCGGGGCTCGACGTTCACGGTCAAGCTGCCCGCGCTCGCGACTGGCGCGACGCCCGCCAAGCCGGCTCCGCCCGCGCGGGCCAGCGAGCGGTCGAGCTAGCTTAGCGAACGGAAGCCACGGGCGCGGAACGGACGGGGACGCGGCGTCCCGGAGGAGCCATCGGATGCCTTCCTCCGTCTAACATAGCAATGGAGGCCGACGCCCTCCCCCGGGAGGCTAGCTATGCTCGAAGTGCCAGCTTGGGCTCTTGCCCTGCTCCTCGCGCCCCAGGCTCCTTCCCCGGATGTGTCCGCCCTTCAGGCGGAGCTGCGGCGCCTGGAGGGCGGCATCGCTGCGCTCGAGACGAAGATGCGGCAGAGGGACGACGACCTGGAGGCAATGAAGACGGACCTCCAAGGGGTCGGAGCGGGCGTGGCCGAGCTGCGCTCCCGGCTCTCCGCCCTGGCTTCCGGACCGTTCATGGCTGCGCCGCCTCCCTCATCGGATGCGGTGGGTGTGGCGAAGACGGTCGTGTTCGCCCCGCGCATCGAGGCTGACACGCTCAAGCGCCGGGATCTCGTGACCCTCAAGGTGCACCGCGTGGACGCGAGCGGCGTCCAGCTCATCGGGGAGAGGGACGTGGGGGATGAGGGCGCCGACATTCCCATCGACCAGAACGGCGCCCTGTACATCGTCGACTGGTCGACGACGGAAGGACCGACCTACAACCTTGTGCTCCGCGACGGAGCGAGCAGCCAGATCGCCGCGACGGCGCAGGTCCGGATCCAGCAGAGCCGGGGCAAGTTCATCTTCGTGGGCTACCAGGCGGAGTGAGCGGCGGCCGCCTCAGCGCTCCCGCATGGGAATGCGGACGCCGCGCTCCCGGGCGACCTCGATCGCGCGCTCATAGCCCGCGTCCGCGTGGCGCATGACCCCGGTGCCGGGGTCGCTGGTGAGCACGCGCTGGAGGCGGGCGTCGGCGGCCTCGGTCCCGTCCGCCACCACCACCATGCCGGCGTGGATCGAGTAGCCCATGCCGACGCCGCCCCCGTGGTGGACGGAGACCCAGGTCGCCCCCGCCGCCGTGTTGACGAGCGCGTTCAGGATGGGCCAGTCGGCGACCGCGTCCGAGCCGTCCTTCATCGCTTCCGTCTCGCGGTTGGGCGAGGCCACGGACCCGG
>Ga0184626_10000476_pt1 | contig 12481 bp, 10 predicted proteins | sample PLM3_60_b1_FD_133142 | JGI IMG/M metagenome (GOLD analysis project Ga0184626, IMG submission 133142) | Groundwater sediment microbial communities from an aquifer in East River, Colorado, USA - PLM3_60_b1 | ecosystem: Environmental > Terrestrial > Soil > Riparian zone | place: USA: East River... | reverse complement strand
GGGTTGCGAATCTCTTCGCCGATGTGAGCCACCGCTCCCAATGTTCGCCCGATAAGCGCGAATGCTTTGGTGATCTGCCACGGGAGCCCCAGGTCGAGCGCGATTGCGCCGATGGCGCCGGTGACGTTAGCGGGCAGAGGACGGCCATACTGCGCTTCCGCCGCCTTGCAGATCCTTTGGAGGAAATCGCAATAGCGTCCATACACACCGGTCTCCCGCGCGATCTCGAACAGACGTACCGCCCGCGGGTCGCCTTCCGGATGAGTCCTATGGCCGATCCCCGCTATCCTTTTTTTCTTTTTGGCGTGCTGTTCCACCACCGAAGCCGCGGCTGCATCGAGATCACTTGGCGAACTGCTCGCCGGTAGAGCCTTCACGAGCATTTTTGCCGACCATTCCGAGGAGCCAAGATGGACGCTCCCGGCCCCAAGGATCGAAGACGCGACGGCCGCCTGCAAAGCCTCCGGCGCCGTGGAGTAACAAAGCCGGGCTGAAACCACACTGCTGACCATGCCGTGCTCGACCAGAATCGTGAGCAGGGCATCGGTCATCCGACGCTCGCCGTCGTTAGGGAACCTCCCCACCAACATTAAATAGGTCATGTCGGCAAATGTAATTTTCCCGACCAGGTCTTTCGTCAGATCATATCCCCGAATCAACACACGATGTATTTCCGGCTTCCCCAATCCTGTAACCACTTTCTTTTCATTAGCCATAGTTCCCTCCTCAATTTGATGCTGTGTGTCAGAGCTATCACGAACAGAAGGGAGTTTGTCAAGCGCGCTACCTCTGTTTAGGTCGTCGAGAGTTCCGGTTTGAGTTTGCTTGGTGGATTTTTTCGGACAGCTCGGCTTTTTCTCAGTCCTCAATGTGGTAAAATTTCTCCTAACGCGATCCACGGAAATCGTGGTTTCGTTGATTCCATAGATACCGTTATCGGTTTCATTGAGCTTCCCCCAAAAATGACGGCACAACATCAGAATTCGGCTTTGTGGCGCTCGCTGCGGCATCGTAATTACAAATTATATCTTGCCGCTCAGTTGGTCTCCGTGTGCGGCACCTGGATGCAACAAGTGGCGCAGAGCTGGCTGATCTATTGGCTCACCGGGTCCGCGACCCTACTTGGCGTCGTTGGCTTCGCCTCGCAAATTCCCATTTTCGGGCTCGGCCCCATTGGCGGCGTGTTAACGGATCGCTATTTGCCTCATCGCATTGTGTTGTGGACGCAAACCGCCGCTCTCATTCAGGCGGTCCTGCTTGCATCGTTGACTCTCACAGGTTGGGTGCAACCGATCCACATTATTTTGCTGGGAATCGGGCTCGGCATTATCAACGCTTTGGACATGCCGGCCCGGCAGTCGCTAGTAAATCAGTTGGTGAACATCGAAGATTTGCCCAACGCGATCGCCCTGAACTCGTCCATGATCAATGCGGCGCGAATCGTGGGTCCTGGTATAGCGGGGGTACTCGTAGCCCAAGTCGGCGAGGGCGTTTGCTTCATGATCAATGCGGTCAGTTACCTGGTGGTGATCGGCGCGCTGCTGGCTATGAAGGTTTCCCTACGAATGCCCGGTTCGGTACCCCAGGTGTCCCTAACTCGCTCTTTGGCCGAGGGCATCAATTATGCGCTGGCGATCTCACCCATACGGCACCTCTTGCTGCTCATGGGTCTGGTCGGTTTCATGGGCATGCCTTACATGACTTTGATGCCGGTGTTCGCGGGTAAAATACACAGGGGCGGCGCGGATGCTCTGGGGTTGATGATGGGTGCTGTTGGCATCGGGGCGCTCCTGGGCTCTTTATTCCTCGCGCGGCGCTCAAAGATCCTCGGCCTCGGCCGCATTATCGTTGCCGCCGCGCTAACATTCGGCATAGGCTTGATCATCTTCAGCTTCTCATCTGTTTTCGTGGTGTCCCTGATGATTCTCGGCGTGGTCGGTTGCGCTTGGATGGTGCTGGTCGCCGGATGTAATACCGCTTTGCAATCGCTTTCCGATGACAAGATGCGCGGCCGGGTTATGAGCCTGTTTTCGATGATGCTGGTCGGAATGGCGCCCTTCGGGAGTTTGATCGGCGGTTGGTTAGCCGACCGCATCGGTGCTCCTCCGGTTAGTGCGATCGGTGGCTTTTTTTGCGCCCTGGCCGGTGTTGTATTTGCGCGACAATTACCCAAGCTGCGCGAGGTGGCAATTCCGATGCTGATCGCCCGTGGTATCATCGCAGATCCCGCCGCGGACGGAGGCACGGCAATCGGAATTAGGCGCCGCTAAGTCTGATCCGACAAGGCATTCTGTTATTTGGACGAAGCTACGAGCGACGGTTCCTCTCTCACCTCATTCCTCCTCTCTCAGAGACTGTGCCGCAATGCGCTATTCGCCCTTCGACCCAGGCAAATCTCCCCTGGCCCCTCTTTTTCAAAGAGGGGTAGTACTATGGGACGTGAGGAATTAAGAACTGCGTGTAAGATATATATAGTAACTCCCAGCGCCAATTTGAGTTCCGGTTGACACGCCGGAAAACATCGCGATAAATTCCGCCGCAAGCAGGATTAAATCTGCATCCTCATTCTGCTGCTGCCGACTTTGCAAAGGTGGAAAGTATGAACTTCATCGAACTTACAATGCCCCTGAGTCATCAATGGATGCCGGACGAAGTGTTGCCGACCTCGGTAAAATTTTTCCTTGGTCCCAAAAACCACCAGGAAAAAGGAATCGTCGTCGGCAGCGATACAGGAACGTGCCTGACCTTGCCATCGATGTTTGCGGATTTTCGCAAGACAGCCCGGCTCGATGAGCTGCCGGTTGAGAAGCTCGTTTTGCGACCGACGACTGTTGCCACCATTCGAAAGGGCAACGAGGAAGAAATAGGTCGGATGGATGTGGAAAAGGCGCTCGACAACTCCCGGCCGGCAAAGGGAGATGCGTTGCTGATCACGACCGGTTGGGGCGATAGATCCTACCACGAGCTGGAGGGCGGCGCTTATGTCCTTCAAAGCCCACATTTTTCGCTGGAGGCGGCAAAATACCTAAGCGAAAGAATGCGAGACAACGAGAGCGACTTGCTATTAGTAGACACGGCGCTTTTGGGTTGGCCGGGAAACTATCTCATTCCGGAATGGTGCTCCATGCTTCCGACGCCACCCGTCGAGTCTGGCGAGGCGCGGATGTATTTGCATCTCTACAATACGGACAAGGCCAAAGCGGATTTTGCCGTAGAAATGGCATTCGCAAATCTCGGTATCATGACGGTGCGGAAGCTGGTCCATTGTGGACAGATTAGAAACCCGAAAGTCAAAGTCATTGTCGCTCCATTGCAAATCGTGAGAGGAGTGGCCGCAACTTGCCGGGTCGTGGCGGTGGAGGATTGACCATGCGACTTATCGATCTGACGATGCCGATCTGGGAAGGGGCGGGTTACGGAGAGATTTTACCTTTCACAAATTCCCCCGTGCGACTTCTCGAATACATGTTTTACGATCAGCACGGCCTCCGCATGACGAGAATGAAGCTCGACGGAGAAACCGGCAGCCCGTTTATGGTGTCGCACCAGCGAAATCCTTTTGACAACACGCCTCTACAACCCAACCCGAAGTTTTCCTGCACCCTGGACGAAATCCCTCTCGACAAACTCATCTTAAGGGACACCGTTCTTTTGGATATCAGAGCGGAAGAAGGTCACGAGATAACGCCCGCCGAAATGGCAACCGCGATAGACCGCGCCGACTACCGAAAAGACGACGAGGTGCTGCTTCGTACCGGATGGGGAACGCGACAAAAAGCCTACGAATTCGGTATTGATTATTTCAAGCGAACTCCAAGCATCCACTATGCTGCGGCGGCCCTTTTGGCGGCGAAGATGGACGAGATGGATAGCTCCATTTTTATGACCGATTGTGGACTGGTCAATCCTCCCAGAGTGCAGGGTAACAATTGGTTCCGCGGCGACATCCCTTTGACTCCCCTCCCCAAACCGTGGCCCTCGGCTGAAGCGCGCGAACGAGTGCTGGATCTGGGCGCCCATAAACACGGAAGCCCTCATCCGAGTAGCTATGGTGCTTTGATCAAGAAAGCTATGGCGGGTTGCAAGTGCCTGATCGACTGCGATCAGATCGCGAAACCTCGCGTGAAGATGATTATTCTGCCGCTGCTGATTAAAAGAGGCGGTGCTTCACCCTGCCGCTTCATAGCTGTGGAGGAATGAACTATCTTATTTGCAATAGCGGACAGCCTTTGCGGCACCCATTCGGCTTCAGTCGCGCAAATTGTAAAGCCGCGCGCAGTTATCCCATAGAATCTTGCGCCGAGACTGATCCGAGATACCGTCGATCTCAAGAAATGTGTTCAGGGCCTGGGGAAAAGACGAATCCCCGTGAGGCCAATCAGTGGAAATGACGAGATTTTCGTCGCCCAGGGCTTTGATCGTGTCAACTACAAGCTCCTCGTCGGGATCCACGGACAAGAAACATTGGCGGCGGAAGTAATAGCTGGGCGGATGCTTCAGTCCATAGCGGCGCTCGTTGCCGAATTTCTCCCAACGCTCGTCGAGACAATACAACCAGGAAGGCGCCCAGCTGCAGAGGCCTTCGAGAAAGGCTGCCCGTAGCGTTGGAAATCTTTCAAAGACGCCCCCGGTAAGCATCGCCCCGAGGGCCAGCATCGACTCGATGGCGTGCCCCGAAGCATGCGCCAATGGAAAGTTGTCAAAGTAACGAACGCCCACGTGGCCGTGGTGCGCCAAATTGATCCCGTGAAAAGCGACCGGCACATTGAGGTCGACTGCGGTTGCCCAAAGCGAATCATAATAGGGATCGTAAAACGGCCGGCCTTTCACTTGGTGGTTGGGCAGGACCAAAGCGACCACGCCTAGTTCTTTGACTGCACGGCGCGCTTCGACTACGGCCAGCTCGATGTCGTGTAACGCCATCTGGGCAGTGGGCAACATGCGGCTGGGGTTCGCGTTGCAAAAATCTCGCAGCCAATTGTTAAACGCACGGCAGATGGCAGCGGCGAGTTTAGGTTCGATATCATCCGTGCCGGTGGCATGCGCCGTGTAGGTGCGGAACACTACACCGATGTCGAGCCCCTCCAGGTCCATCGCTTCGATCATATCCACCGGCGAGCTATGGTCCTCGCCTTCGCGCCGGCCAAGCTTCTTGTATCTTTCTTTAGTCCGCGCGCGGCGGATAGCGATGTCTTCCTGACGGCCGGGAAGATTTGCTCGAACCGGAACCGGCCGCTCGCCGATTTGCCACAACCCCTTCCCGGGCTCCGCCGGCCGCGGACCGTCTTGGACAAATTCCGGCTCCAGATAGCGGAGCCAAAGCTCTTTCGGTTCGACCACGTGAATGTCGGAATCGATCACTTTAAATCCTTGCTTGGCCATTAAAATTCTCCTTCAACGCTCCAATATTCGAGTATCTCCGAAAAATTCGGCGAAGGAATCAGCGCCCGCCCCTAGTCATTCTCGCGCATGCGGGAATCCAGAACCCCTACTAAATCTCCCCCTTGCTAAGGGGGAGATAAAGAGGGGGTCACAAAATGCAACGAATTTAGGGGACACCGAATTAGATCACCGGATATTGAAGATTTCGTTATAGAGCTTCGTCGTTTCCTCGCCGCTGGCGGCGGCTTCGATGTCCTGAACCACCCTCTTGAATCCCTTGAACATCCGAGGAGGCTCAGCGTCCACGCCGGTCCGGGACGGCACTCGATGAAACGACCGGATCATCTCCTGGCCCTTCTTGGAAAGCACGAAGTCGATAAAAAGCTTCGTTGCATTGGGGTGACGGGACTGCGCCGCAAGCATGATCGTATTCAACTGCACAAAGACCGGTTCCAAAGGCACCCAATCCACCGGCGCGCCGCGTGAAGCAAAGGTTTGCAAGGTATTGCCCGAGGCGAGAGTCAAGGGAAATTCGCCAGCCGCAAGCAACTGAATCCTGCTCGACGGGGCGCCGGCTTGCAGGGCGGGTTCCTGCTTGGCGAGCTGTTGAAAATACCGAACCGCTTTTTCCCTACCCCAAACTCTGATCAAACCGGAAAGTACCAGGCTTCCATTGTCCGTACCGAGTACGATTTTTCGGCCCCTCCACTTGGGGATCAAGAGCTCTTCATAGTTTTTCGGCACTTCGTCTTTTTTGACCATGCGCGTATTGTAGCCGAGAAACCACGGCACAACGTAAGCTGCGTGCCAATAGCCCTCTTTGTCTTTTAGGTCGTCATCATAGGAAGTCGCCTCAGGCGATACATAGCGAGCGATCAAGCCTCTTCTTTTGAGCGGCAAGACGCTTTCATCGTTGGTATTCAACACATCAAACAACCCCTTTTGCGCTCTCGCCTCGTTCAAAATCTTATTGATCAAGACTCCCGATCCGGCCCGAATGATCGCTACCTGAATGAACGGGTAGTCTTTTTGAAAAACGTCGGCCATCGGCTTGGAATCTTGCAGGCCCGCGCTTGTGTACCAAACCACCTCTCCTTCTTTCTTGGCTCTCTCCATAAGAGTCGCCCGATCGGTCTCCTGGGCGCTTGCAGAAGAATTCGCTCCTACCGCGATGAAAAGACAAATCAAAATCCGACGTGACAGCTTTGCGAACATCGCCCTTCCGTCATTCCCGCGAACGCGGGAATGACGGCAAACGAAATTTTGCCCCAAACTGCGATTCATTTCTCCTCGTATTCCTTTAACGCCTCCAAACGCGGTTCGAGCCCCAGGCCCGGCGTTTCCGCCAGAGTAACCCACCCATGGTCCGGAGCCGGCGGGTTCTGGTAGATCGCCTCGCCGACTTTCCACATGTCAACGTGAAATTCCACTCGCCAGCCGTTGGCCATCGCGGCGTGCAAATGCATGTTGTGGTGCGGCCAGCCGCCGCCGTTGGCAATCGGCAAATTGAATGCCTGCGCCATCGCCGCTACCTTGACCGCTTCCGTATAGCCGCCCACCGAGCAGACGTTGGGCTGAACGATATCCACCGCGCGGTTGACGATCAGCTCACGGTGGCGAAATCGGTGGCCTTCGTTTTGTCCGGCGGCGATGGGTATGGAAGTATGCCGGCGGAGATCCGCTAGTAAATGCGCATCGTTCTGATAAACCGGTTCCTCGAACCAGGTGATGCGATAGGGCTCTACCAATTTGCAAAGCTCCAGAGCGCGATTGAACGAGAAAAGATAGTTGGCATCGATCATCAACTCCACTTTCTCTCCCACGGCTTCTCGCACCGCCTGCACGCGTTCGGCATCCACTCCCGGGTTTTCCGGATCGACGGCGACGACCATCTTCAGCCGGTGCGCTCCCTGAGTGACAAAAGATTTGGCCACCTCGACGAGTTGCTCCTTGGTGTATTGCTTGAGCCCGAACGTCACATAGGCGGGCACCGGATTCTGCGCTCCGCCGAGCAAACGCCAAACCGGTTCCTTATAGTATTTGCCTTTGATGTCCCAGAGGGCGATGTCGATGGCGCTTACCGCCGAGCTCCACATTCCGGTTTGCGCGCGCGGGTTGAACGTCGTGTACAACTGGTGCCAGATGCGCTCGGTCTCAACCGGATTTTTGCCGCGCAAGAACGGCGCGGCCTCCCGGTTGATGAACTCTCTGGCACCAAAACGTTGCGCCGCCCGCGTCAGTCCGTAACCCGTGAACCCCTGGTCGGTTTCGACAGTAACAAAAACTATCGGTGTCCAAATCTTCTCTTTAAGAAGTGGCATTTCCACCGGAATGCGATGAAGAGTGGCCCTGACGTCAGTGATCTGCATATGTCACCTCGTAGACTTTTTCGTGAGCCACAGTTACAACAGATGAAATCAACAAGTCAAACTTGCGATGTTTGGTCCTGCCTCGATCGAGGTGCCGTGACTGGTTTCCGCGCAGTAGGCTAGTTAACTCTACGCCGACAAAAATTCTGTCATCTAATAAGCGCAACTTCGAGCGAGCGTCCCCTCTCCCCTCGCGCGGGTTAGGGTGAGGGGGCAGATCTAAAATCGAGGGGAAGAACTAAATGATTCAGGCGTCGCAAAACATCAAGATATTGGTCCTCGACGATTACGAGGGGTTTGCAGCCTCCGTACCGTCCTATGAAAAAGTAAAAGCGCGGGCACAAGTCGTCATCCTGAGAACCAAGCTCAAAAATGACACCGAGCTGGCGAACGCGTTGCGCGACGTGCAAATCCTACTCCCCGTCAGGGAACGCACCAAACTCGGCGACAAAGAGTTGGCGCTGGCTCCGGCGCTCAAATTCATCTCTCAAACCGGCGGCGGCATCGGCCACCTCGACCTCGCTGCAGCGACCCGACGCAAGATCGCCGTCTGCTTGACCGGTCGGGAAACCCCGGTTTCCACCATCGAGCTGACCATCGGCCTGATCCTCGCTTGCTTGCGCCGCATTTCTCTTGTGGACCGCAAGATGCGCGAGGAGGTGTGGCCGCCGATTCCCGGTTACCTGCTCGCCGGCAAGACCGTCGTGTCGTCGGGTTAGGACGAATCGGCGGAGAGGTGGCTCGCTTATGCTTGGCGTTCAACACGCGGGTTTTGGCCACCGGGAAAACCCTCACGGATGAGCGAGCGCAGTCAGCCGGCGTGACCAGAGTGACCATGGAAGAGTTGTTTCGTGAATCGGATATCGTCACCGTGCACGCCAAATCCAATCAGGAAACCCGTGGACTGATCGGAGATAAAGAGCTCGGCTTAATGAAACCGGGAGCGTTTCTGATCAACACGGCCCGCGGCCCAATCGTCTCGGAAGCCGCGCTGGTGCGCGCCCTCGAGCGCGGGCGACTGGGCGGAGTCGGCCTGGACGTGTTCGATGAAGAACCGTTGCCCTTCGAGCATCCACTGCGCAGCTTCGACAACGCGATTCTCCTCCCTCACCGCGGCTACGCGACAGTCGAAGTCTTGCGGGAGCGCTTCGAACGGGCGATGAGTAACATCGTCGACTTCATAGAAGGAAAGCCGCTCAAACTTTTAAATCCAGAAGCGCTGTCTGACTAACCATCCCAGGACAAGCGCTAACCAAATCGTGCTGCCCGTTTTTTTCTCAGGGTGCTCCCGACAGACTTTTAAGCAGTGGCTTCAAGGCCGCTGCGACGCCGTCGGCCATGCGCTGAGAGCCGGCGTCATTGGGATGGACCACATCCGTCACCCATAGGTAGAGCGGGTCATTGATCAGCTGGAGGCCGTCGAGCAGATGCGAGTTTCGATCTGACGCTTGGCGTTGCCGCACGACCTGTGTAATCGCGTTGCGATAATCTTGCGGCGTCTCACCGTTTTTGTTCTTCGTCGGCTTTAGATCGAAGCGGTTCAAGATCGGCGTCATGGACAAGATTGGTTTGTTGGGCGCCTTTTCCCGGATGGTCGAAAGAAATGCGTGATATTTTTCGGCGTATCGCGCCGCTGTCTCCGGTTTGCCTGCCGAATCAAGCCCGCCAAAGGAGTTCGTTCCCAGCGCAATGACGAGAACATCCCAGTCGGTCCGGCTCGCGATGGTTTCTGCGACGATATTGTCCGCCCACGCGGTGCCGCCGAAACCGTAATTGAGCGAAATGCAATCTGCCCTCTCGCAGGTTTGCCAAACATAAGTTTCCCGCGGGCTTGTCACCCCATGCCCATGGGTGATCGAATCGCCATGGAACAACACCCGCCGGCGGGTATCCGGCGTAGCGCGTAGCAGTTTCGCTGTCGGATCGATCCCGATTCCATGCACGATCACCTCGGCGTTGCGATAATAAAATGGAAATAGAACTGCGATCTCCGCTTCGCCGGAAAGTTCGGGGTCATTGTAGAGGGTAACGTCTTGCTGGGTAAATTTAGTTGCCGCGGTTAGGCTCGCAATGTACTTACCGTCTCTATAGAGGTCGAAATATGACGGGCGCGAACGCTCCCAGGTTGCCTCCGCCGTACCGGGCGTATCGGCGACATCAACGAACGTAACCCGAAAGACGAGCTTCTTGGAATCGGTCCGAAAACGCGCCGTGACACCGGCGGCCGATTGCGCCCGACTGGCTGTGCGTGCCGGCCATTTGTCGCGCCACACTTTCGGCACCCGAACCGGCTGCAAACCATCGCCCCTGGGCTCCCAGTCGCCTACGTTCAACCACTGCAATCGTTCGTCATTGACGCGAATCCATTGAAGATCTGCCGGCGCCCCTGACTGCGCCGCGCACAAGAACGGCGTCGCCAACGCAAAAACCGAGGCCAGTAGCGCACCATGCGTAGAACCAAATCTCGCTTGCATATCGAACCTCATTCGGTTTGGGTTTCAAGACTCAACCAGAGTCCGGATTTTGTCGGACGGTATCCGATGACTTGCTCTTGTGTCAACTTGGAGAGCTGTTTATGAGGAATCGGACCGGCGCGGGAGCCGATTCACGAGCTCATCGCCGCATGTCATTGATGATCTGCATGAGATTACTGGCATCTTTCAATTGAGCCACCGACCAGGCAGCATCGATTAAAGCTGTTTGCTTTTCCGCATCTAAGATGCCGTCACAGCAGGAGCGCACCTTCGCCTGTAGATCCGCATCGCTCAGCGGGTTTTCGGGCCCACCGCGGTAGCGCTCATCGGCCCAGCCTTCGACCGTGCGTCCATTTTTTTTTCGAATCTCGATGCGCGAGCGCATCTTATCGAAACCCATTTTTTCGATCGCGGGATCGAGCTCTGTCGATATGCGCCGCTGCATCGCTTGCATGGGAGCGGAGCCGACGAACTCGTCAGAGAATTCCCGTTTACCCGCATTGCGCACAAGCGCGATCATGGCAAGGGCCGCCGGAAGAGAAAATTTGGCTTGGAGATGGTTTGCAGCAATGGGGTAACGAATAGGTTTTAAAATGTTTGTGCCTGCGTAAACTTTGACCGCGTCGATCTCTTCCGGCTTGACGTTATCCTCGGTAACAAGCTTCAGCATCAAGTCGATGGTCGGATGCGTGAGCACACCGCATGGATAGGGTTTGATCGACACGCCCGGCTCGACGATGGTCCATACTTTGCCAAAGCCTTGTGAAACCTTTTCGGCAGTGACACCTCCTCCCTGGACAGCGTAGAAACCCCAGGGGCCGTCTAGAGCATCCGGATCGGCAGTGAACCCGCGCGCCGCAAGCAGCGCAGCAGTCACTCCATTTTCAGCGGCGCGGCCGACATGTAAGGGTTTGGTCATGGTGCCGAAGTTGCAGCGAATGCCCGCGGCAAAACTTGCGGCGATCCCGAACCCACTGCGGAGCTTGTCACCATTCAACCCAATTAGTCTTGCCGCCGCCGCATAGGCGCCGAAGGTTCCCACTGTACCGCTTGAGTGCATTCCCTTCACGTAATGCTGCGGCAACATCCACTCGGAGATTTTACACTCCACTTCGAAGCCGGTCAGAAAAGCGAGCATAAAAGTTTTACCGTCGACGCCGTTTAGTTTCTGGGCCATCACCAGGGCACTGGTCAACGGCGGAATCGTTGGATGGGTCAAAAGTCCATAGATATGGGCGGGGTCGAAGCTCACCTGACTATCGTCCCAATCATGGGCATGACCGGCCGTACCAAGCACGCGGGCCGCAATGGGAGCCGGAACTTTTTTATTGCCGCGCCCCAGCAAGAGGGCATCCGGCCGGCCACCCGTCTGCTCCGCTTCCTCGATAAGCAGCCGCACGGAATGTTCTTCCGATCCCGCAACGAAAAGGCCGAGGCCGTCGAGCAAACAGCGCGTACCGATCCGCGTCGCTTCGGTGGGAATATCAGCGAAACTCACGTTTTCCACGAACGCGGCAGCGGCAGCTGTCGTCTTCAGGTCGTCGGGAACCGTAGCAAAAACATTTTGTTCGGCGGTCATGATTATTGCTCGGTGTTCGGTCCCCATTACAGTAATACAGTGGGGGCCAGGGAACGTTTTAAATAGACGCTTTTCCGAGGATCTCGGTAAAGCTCGGCTGGAGAAGTTGTTTTCCGGAAGCTAGGACGACGCCCGCTTCATGAAATCGCTGAAGAGCGCGGCCATCTCCCCTGCCTTCTCGTCCCACTCCTCTCGCGGGCTGAGGGGTTCATCGTAATGCTTCGGGAAGAGGATATGTACCTCGCTTTTTCCAAGGAGGCGACCGAGGTTCTCGCCGGTTTGACGCCCATGGGTGTTGTCGTTTCCAGGGACGATGCACGCTGGGACTTTAATGGATTTGAGTTCTTCCTCGCTCGCCCCAATGACGGGCAGGTCGGCGCCCTTGAGAAAGTATTCGCGCCAGTGCGACATGACGGCGATGAAACGCTCGGGGTTCATTCTCATCAACGCGTCGCGGTTCTCAGCTCTGGCTTCGATGCGTTCTTTCCAGTGTTCCATCTCACAGACCTTGGCCATGCCTCCTTGTTTGGCGGCTTCAATGAACTGGCCGTAATATTCTTCCGCGAGCCGCTCACATGCAAAGCGTCCGCCGGTGACGCGCCAAAGCAGTAAACCCTTCACTGCTTCCGGATGTCGCAAAGCAAATAAGAGCGAAGTCCGGCAGCCGGAGGAACTGC
>Ga0184626_10000475_pt1 | contig 12493 bp, 12 predicted proteins | sample PLM3_60_b1_FD_133142 | JGI IMG/M metagenome (GOLD analysis project Ga0184626, IMG submission 133142) | Groundwater sediment microbial communities from an aquifer in East River, Colorado, USA - PLM3_60_b1 | ecosystem: Environmental > Terrestrial > Soil > Riparian zone | place: USA: East River... | reverse complement strand
GGGGGCGGAAGGGTCGCACCGCCGTGGCGCTGCAGCGATTCGTGGGTGGCAAAGTTCTCCGGCCAAACTTCCCACGGCACGATGAAGGTCACGCAGATTTTGGCTTTGTCCGGCCATTCTATCGGTTTAGCTCTGCCCATGTTTTTTCCTCACTTTGCGATTTTTTTTTAGTCTGACGTGGCTTCTCTCTTAGAGTTCACCGAAAACACTGCCCCCAAATGAATTTTCGCTCTCCGGATGTCAACGAACCAAAGATATATTGTACACGGCTCAGATCGTCAAGTGGACGAGCGCGACGGAGCGAATTTTCCCCAAGGCGCAATTAACTTGACATCGCGGGTGTGCGTATCTAAAGATTGGGCGCTGATGGTTTCATTCATTCAAGCCCGCAACGTCACTCTCTCGTTCAAGCCCAAGAACCGGGAACCCGTAACCGCGCTAAACAACTTCAATCTCGATGTTGCCCGAGGTGAGTTCGTCAGTATCGTCGGCCCCTCGGGCTGCGGCAAAAGTACGTTTCTCAATATTCTTTTGGGTCTTATCGAGCCGGACAACGGCCAGATGCAGCTCAACGGCACACGCATCACCGGCCCGAGCCAGGAACGGGCCATGGTCTTTCAAGAATTTGGCTTGTTGCCGTGGAGAACCGTAACCGCGAACGTTGAATTGGGTTTGGAGCTGAAAGGCGTACCTGCCGAACAAAGGCTGGCCCGCGCCAACGAACTCATCAAGCTGGTGGGATTGAGCGGGTTCGAACGCCACTATCCCCACGAGCTCTCCGGCGGAATGAAACAGCGCGTCGGCCTCGCGCGCGCGTTAGCTACCGAGCCCGAAGTCTTGTTGATGGATGAACCCTTCGCGGCCCTGGACGCCCAGACCCGGGACCTGATGCAAGCGGAGTTGCTGCAGATCTGGGAGCGGACCCAGAAGACGGTGCTTTTTGTAACGCACAGCATTGAAGAGGCGGCCTATCTCTCCGACCGAGTCGTGGTAATGACCGCGAGACCGGGGCGCACTAAAGACGTCCTCAAAATCCAACTACCGCGTCCACGAGACTATGAGATGCGGCTGACACCCGAATTCAATGAGATCAAGTCACGGATCTGGGAAGTGCTGAAAGAAGAGCTGACCTCCCGAGGGTAGACATGATGTTAAGAGGATACTTCACAGAACATCGCCGGCTTTGGCTAGGACTGTGCTCCCTCTTCTTCCTTGTCACCGCCTGGGAACTGGTGCTGACGTACATCTTTCCCGTAAACCCTTTCTTTTTTACCAAACCATCGCTGATTGCCGCCGCGTTTAAGGAACAAATCCAAGGTGCCAAACTGTGGCACGATCTGGCGGTCAGCAGCCAGGCATTCATATGGGGCTTCAGCTTTGCCGTCATCGTCGGCATCCCCGTGGGCCTGGTCATGGGTTGGAGAAGGAGAGTCGAATACTCCCTCGATCCCTTCCTGACCGCGCTCTACGCTAGCCCGCTGGTCGCCCTAGCGCCGTTGTTCATTATTGTCTTTGGCGTCGGCGTGCTCGGAAAAGCGGCTCTGGTCTTTTTGCTGGCGGTTTTTCCTTTCGTCTTCAACGCATTCGCCGGGGTAAAGTCGACGGACTCGCTGTTGATCAACGTGATCCGATCCTACGGCGGCACCGAGAAGGATCTTTACTTAAAAGTCATACTGCCGAGCACCATGCCGTACATCATCGCGGGAGCACGACTCGCCATTGGCCGCGGCCTGGTGGGAATTATCGTCGGCGAGTTCTACGCCGCGTCCGAAGGTATCGGTTTCGCCATCACTCAGGCGGGCGACACTTACCGGCTACCGGACATGTTCGTCGGCATCATCATCCTGTCTCTGATCGCCGTCGTCCTGACCGAACTCATGCGCAAACTGGAGCTTATGGTCGCACCGTGGCGCGCGACTGACGAGGTGCGCTGATGAAACTCAAAAACTTCTACACGGAACATGAGTCTCTTATCTTGGGAACCGGCTTTATCATGGTTCTGCTAGCCGTCTGGGAGAGCGTCCCTCTCTGGTATACCCTACCGAGAGGAATGGCGCTCTTCTTCACCACTCCGTCAAAAATCGCTGCCACTTTTTATGAGTTACTCCTTAACGGTGAAATCGAAAAGCACTTTTACGTTAGTGCCGTTGCGTTTCTCGCGGGACTGGGGCTCTCGATCATCGTCGGATTGCCGGTCGGACTGATCATCGGACGATCGCCTACGCTGGAGGCATGGCTGGACCCTTATATAACAGCATTCAATGCCACTCCGCGCATTGTTTTGTTGCCACTTCTGATCCTTTGGTTTGGCATCGGCATTTGGTCGAAAATCATGATCGTCTTTGCCGGCGCCGTGTTCCCATTGCTGATCAACACCTATGCCGGGGTCAAGAATGTGAACCGAGTTCTGGTCAACGTGGTTCGATCCTTCGGCGCCAATGAATGGCAGTTGATGAAGATCGTGGTTCTACCGAATTCGGTGCCTTACATCATCGCTGGACTAAGGCTAGCCATCGGCAGAGCGATACTCGGAGTGGTCGTCGGTGAGTTCTTCGGATCGAGCCAAGGCTTGGGCTACATGATCGCGTCTGCGGCTACGAATTACAAAGTCGATGTCGTCTTCGTCGGCGTCGCCATCTTCATGGCGCTTTCCGTGATCCTCACCCTCACCGTCAAGCAACTGGAATCCCACCTCGCAAGTTGGCGCCCGGAGACGGCAAAGACGTTCTGAAAACTCCTTCTAGCGGTGAAGCTCAGACGGCGCGCGAGCCGTCGTCTGAAGCGTTAGTGCTGTTGCTTGATGAGTCGTTCGTACTCGTCATGAGGACCGATCCAAACCCAGATAAAATCCACGCCGTCCTCTACTGCCAACGCCCGATGATGAGGACCGGCCCTTACAGACCAAAGCTTGCCAACCTTTTTGAAATGTAGCGAAGGGTGTGCCGGGTTTTGTATGAGGAGATTGAAGTTTCGTCGCGCCACTCTCTGGACGGCTTCTGGAAGACTCGCATAGCAGGCCCAAAATCGGGCCGTCGTGCGATGCTTCACAGGTCCTTCAGATTTCCCTTCGCTTTCGCGTCGAATGCCTCACGTACTAGGAAATCCAGCTTTCCAGCCTCCGAGTCAGCTTGGATCTCGATGTCCCATCTCTCCCAATCCTTTTCTGATAGCCACCGGACGAGTTCTGTGAACTCCTCTCTGGGAAGTCTCTCGATTTCCGTTTTGAGTTCGTCTACCTTCGACATGGTCTATCCTCCCGACAATACCTCGGATGCCCATTCGGCGGGCCCAGGCGCACTGGAGCCAATAGTTCTAACCCGATGCTCAGTATGCCATCCTCACGGGTTACGCGCTACATCCCCGCTACACAGTAGATGACTAAAACAACGTGGCTCACCCGCTTGTCAGCCGGTCGTCCTTTTCCAGCCCGTAGAATGCGGTGACTGAAGGGAACCGAATCCCACGCGGGCTGCGCCGGTTGAAGCCCCAGTGGTACCGGAATACAGTTGCAATATGAGCATCGAACTACCCGGCAGCGTGGAGGAGCAGCTTCGGAATCTCGCCGCAAAGCAAGGCCGCGATGTGCGCACGCTCGTCGAAGAAGCGGTCCGGCAGTACCTCAAATCCGCCGCTTGAACCAAGCCATCAAGGCTGCCCTCGACGTACGGTGATTGCGGAGCAGCACGCGCTCGCTAGGCACACACGTTATTAATTGGACTTATCCCCCTTTTCCCGGCACGTCTCGAAATATCTGGAGGCAGTCTGTCAGTATCGCTAAGATTCTTTTTCCGCCCCCAGGACAACGCTGCAATGCGGACAAAGATAAACGATTACTTTCTTGGGCGTAGATGAATCACGGAAGCCGGAATGGTTAACGGACACGGATTCGGTTTTAATTTGAGAAAACTCGTTCCCGCACGACGGACACTTTGCCATGATGGTTTCCCCCTTTTGTCTAACGAGGCTGTAGAAAAACCCTCCTAGAGGCGGTTTTCGCCACCTCGTCCACGCTCGCTCCTTTTTCTAAGTCGTTCGAAAATCCTGTGTTGTTGCTGTCTGTGAGCCGCTTCACGAGGAGATCGTCTTGAAGGTGGTCAGCGAAACGTCGGAATTTGGAAGATCGTCGCTCATATCGCGTTTAAATTCTACTCGGTTGCGTCCGGGACTTTTTCTACACCCTCAACGTTCCCAGTCACCGTTTGCCGCCCAAACCGAGACCTTTCGGGTTCACTCCAAACCGCAAACGGGCGGCAATACGGCACAATGGGTTGTTAGGCTGCTTTCGTCATCCTCGATCTCCCGCTGAGATTACAAAACTGATTTGCATAAATTACCTCTCATCAATAGCCACCTTACTCGGGTGGTGAAGACTTCGGAACATCAGCTTGACCTGCGTCGATAGCAGCCTGGGAGCGATAATCTCCTGGGTAAGGCGTGCGACCAAACCCTACAAGAACGTCGATCTCTATATCTGCACGCTGGTCATATCTAAAGTCCGCAAATCCAGAAATCACTCCGCAAGGTTGTACAAACTGGGGTGTGTCGATCGTCAACAAGCAGGAAAACGGAGGATAGCTGAATTCCGTAAGGTGAGCCATCAGACCAGAATTGACGTCGAGTTTCCCAGCTACGCCTACGTATCTACTGATCGGACCGAGGAACAGGGACAAGTAAAATTTGTATCGATCCGGTAGCCCCGTACGGTCCTTATCTAAGACGAAAGTCGCTAAGTCAGGGTGACTCAATCGGAACTCTGGTGAATTCACCGAGAAAAGCAGTGTTGTTACGGCCTTAAGAAATCTCAGGGGGTAAACCTGTTTGAAGATCAACCTCACCCATTTAGGGTCTGGATCTTTGTCTAAACTGTCGGGATCAGAACAATGTTGCTGGAGTATTCCAACGGCCGCATGGCTCCACGTTATGTACTCACCTCCATACCAATGTCCCGTATCATTGTTACACTTGTCGCACGGCGCGTAATATCGTACTCCTCCCTGTTGGAGGTATCCCTTTCTCTGAAACTGACCCGTTGCGCTCCGCTCCAGCCAATCGACCATGGTGTAAGATATTGTCGTTTCTTGGTTGAAGGCTTTTTTGTACGGCACATGGTCTTTACTCAGTAAACATATCTGGCCACAGAGGTGACAGGTTCCAGAAGGTCTCGTGCTTTTTGCAGACATAAATATTTCCAATGTGAAGACTGAGCAACTTAACGGAGCATCCAAAGGTCAGGTCTAGCATCAAAGCAAATGCTATACGCCGAGAAGCATTTTTTCTTACCGGTCTTTGCTCGTTCCCCTGACGATTCGACCCACGGTCGTAAAGTGTACTCCAAAGTGGTTTCCAATCTGCTGATAACTATACTCCCCCGTCTCGTACGCAGCCACCATCGCTTTCTTTTGATCCTTGTATTGAGCCTGTAGTTGCCTGAGCCCCGGCGCCAGAGCGTGACGCTGCGCTCGGGGGATATTCACATCGTTCACCTCTCCATCATCCAGCCTCGCTTGCGTGCGCTGGACAAAACGCTCATCACCTAGAAAAATCTGACCTTTCAGCTCCCTCCACAAGCTCTCCTGTCCTATACCGTCTCCCACAAACTCCTTGTAACGCCGCCTCGCTAGACCTCGGTCTCTTCCAAATTGCGCTAGCAAGCCCTCCGCCTTCAGCCAGCCCGGACAACTCTCAAATCCCGCTGTCGCGTTGTAGCTGCTCCACCGCCACTTCCCCGGCTGCTTGACCATCCCCGCCCGTGCCGGATTGAGCACCACATAGCGGCTGACCTCAAGAAAATAAGCATCTTTATCCACTAGGATGGCCTTATATCTGCCTTGAAATAGATGCCCGGTCCGCCCATGCCGACGGTTTGATATCTGGGTGTAGACTCCGTTTAGCTGACGCATCCCTTTGGAAAGATTTCCCTCCGGTGTTCCAATCACCAAGTGGTAGTGGTTTCCCATCAAACAATAGGCATGACAAATCCAACGAAAACGTTCGACCACAGATCCCAGAACGTCCAAAAACGCGCGCCGGTCCTGATCGTCTTCGTAGATCGGCTCCTGGCGGTCCCCTCGTGAAGTGACGTGATACAACGCTCCGTCAAATTCAATCCGCAGTGGCCTGCTCATGCCGAGCAGCTATCACAATTGTTGCTATCTTGCTAGACCTGACCCCTGACCCGACTCTGCAAAATCTTCGATAGTTTTGGCGACTGCTTTTAATTGGTCGAGATCTTCACTGATCATTGCGAGTTCAACGCACTTCAAGTCACTTGCCCCTGTTATATGGTCGAAGTCCTTCTCCCCAAGGTCTTTGAGATCGTCAGAGTAAAGAGCGATGAACCTTTTTCGAGAAAGAAGAGTGTGATTATCCCTCATATCCTCCAGAAGCGCTGCGAAAGAGATACTATCCTTTTGGAATTTCACAAGGCGTCTTACGGCCATTACCGCCCACGCAGAATAAGAACTGAACAAAAAATCGTAGGGGACCGAGCGCTTCTGGATTATCCTTGTTGCTGTTAATAATGGACTGTAGTTCTTGGTAGACAAATCGGAACAAGGTAAGACTCTCGACTTCATTCAGAATGGTATCTAACCAACGATCCCACTTGTCGAATTTCTGCTTCATGTCGGGAAAACTTAACGACCAAGCTCACTGCCCACGGCCAGAACGCGGCCTCTCGGTTTCTCCGGAACCGCAACATGGCCGGGGTCCAGTGCCGCGCGTTTGTTAGGCGCCCACTTACTCTTTACCGACGTAGCTTTCCAGACGGCCTTGATGATTTTATCACCCCTATTGAGCCACGGAAGAGAGCCTCGTTCTCCCAAGGACATAGCCACATGACTTGCGTCAAACTACCATTTAGCGCTCCATTGTCGATTTCTCTGGAGACATCCCCACTAAGGAACAACAGGAAAAGCAAGCCAGGAATGTAGAACTGGTGACGAAGTGCTTTGTCGATTCTGGTGGTGCAGGGGAACACGGTACTCATCAGATCGGATTGAGCCTCACTAGAAACATGGACATGGAGCCGCGCATTTTTAGGAAAGGCTGCTCTGCCGAGTAGGTACAGGCGGAATTGGTCCTGATATTTATCGCCGAGAGAGATTTGCCCGACTGGTTCCGCCCCCATCTTCCAGCGATGCGCCGAGGCGCGCCAGAAGATACTCGCAGCAAAATAGAGATAGTGATCAATCTTCCTGTCGAGTAATGGCTGAACATCATAAACCTTGAACTGGGGCGTATCATTTAACGGAGGAGCCGCTAGTAATTGCTCGCGAAGTATGAAGCTGCCATCGGATCGGGCACATTGAGCTACGACGAAACGTTCCCCATTGTCAGAAAATCGTCGTTCGCAATTCTCGCAGAGAAAATACGAGGACACCTGTTGTGACGAGGTGATTGTTTTGCTCTGCGTAATCACGACAGGGTTCGGGTCCGCTCCACCAGTCGAATCTCGCGATTGTTTGTAAAGGGCGCGTGGGAGCAGATGGCTATCCCGAAGCTCTTTCGGTTCCAGGCAAAGTCCACAGGCGGCGAAGTGTGTTGTCATCGCTCAAAATTGTGCGGCTAACCGCCAAGCTCAGCCCTCGCTGTAGGCGATCGATCTGAAGCTGCCAGTTAGGCAAATAATACGCCCGGTTTGGCCACGATCAGCAGAGTGAATTTATACGTCAACATGTGTCGGCTCAAGAAAACTCGTTGATTATAAGTTCTGCAAATTGGTCGAGGCAGCCGCAGCGCTGAGGGTCTTCAAGGTCAAGGTTGTCGATTCTGTAGGTTGTCTTTTTACCGCCACTGGTAACTGTTAGCTCAGATATGTCCTGATTGTACGGTTCATTCCAAGAGAGATCCTCTATCGTGAGGCAAGTAATTTTGGTTGCAACGTAATGCTGTCCAGCGTCCCGGTTTTGGCGCACCGACATCTGTTCCCCCTCCAAAAAGATTTGGTTCTTAATATCTTTGTCATTAAAGAGCCTTCCGCCCTCGACAACCGGCGACCTCGTAGGTGTAGCTAGCTTCCTTTGCCTGTCGCCGGATTCACAGCTTGCTCACAGACCGCGAGCACATGTGAGAAGAGGTCAGCGGCAGCCTGGAGATGCGTCTGAAGTCGTTTGACTTCCTGGCGCGGCGTTCCCGGGGCTAACTTGCGCCGCAGACTTTCCTCAAGATGGTTATAGGCGGACTGAAATACTTCCGCTTCTAATGGTGTTTGGATTGGTCGAAGGTGGAGGCTGTGAATGACGAGGTTACGGCGGCGCAAAAGCCACTTGAGACCGTCTTCCTGTTCCGAATTCTGGTATTTGCGAAGTGCCTTCCAGGCCACGGAGCTCCGGATGCCCTCATGGACGGGAAAGAAATTTGCATAGACTCGATCCATCACAGCAGTGAATCCATCCCGCTCAAACTGCCGTATTCGAAAGAATGTGAAGTCGAGAAGTTGCCCGACTCTATCCCAATATGAGCAAAGCTTGATGAACGCGTTCTCGGCATGCTCCCAGAATGCGCGCTCAGCGTTCGCTCGGAAAAGACTTCGAATTTGCTCATCTTCAGTGTTCACGGCGTCGGGAAAACGGCGCAATGCATCTGTCCCGATCTGTAACATGTGAGCTCTGCACACACAGTTGCGAGCCGCGTAGAAGACAGAGAAAACCTCTTGAAACGCTGCGACAGGATACGTGTCGTACTGAGGCAGTGGCTCGCTAAGGCCTCTGATAATGAGCCTCGGAGGCCCACCCAAGCTTTCAGTGATCCGGTTGATGCGCAAGTGTAAAGCCTTCTCCTGTTCATCAGAATTCCAAAGTCTCGCAGGGCGCGGCGAGAAGAACTCCTCGAACGCGGCGAGAAGGCGCGTCTCGTTCGCCGCATAGGCCATTGATTCCCTGATAGCCCTAGCAAGTCGATCGTCGTACTTCTTGGTTCCGTCTTCTGGCATTGAAAGCACGTGACGACCCAATTAGTAAGTGAGCCGCTTTAGGAGGCGACAAACACCGGTCGGTATATCTCTAAGACGACTGCTCGTCTCAAACACGAAGCGAAGCGGTCGAATATCCTGCCACCCCAACCTGTCAAGACTGCTCTGGTCGCCAAATACCGCCGTGTTCGGCAGCCTATCTCAGCCGCAGGATGCGGTGACCGACCGAAGGGAACCGCATCGATGGCGTCACCCGCGGGCTATGCAGCTATTTAAACGACCGTCACTTCCCGCCCGGCTTCCTGCCCATCTCCTTCAGCACTTCATTGACGATGCTCCGGTCAACGAACTGGTCCAGATCAGGCAGCGGCTTTCCCTGCGGCCAGCCGAGTTCCGGCGTGGTTCGGGATTCGAAAAGGTCTTTGATCAGATCCGGCGGCATTTCGGGGCTGTACTTGTCGTAAACCTGATTGTAGATGCTCTCGACAATTTTGGCGTCCTTGATTTCAAAATACTTTTGGATGACTTCCATGGCCCCTTTCTTGTTCGCCTTGATGTAATCCGTTGCTTTGATCATGCCCCGAGTGAACCGCTTCGCCACATCGCGTTTTTCTTTGAGGAAATCCTTGTGGGTGAGAAATGTCCCACCCAAGCGCGGAATATAGTCGCCGGTGCGTATAAGAATCTTCATGCCCTCTTTCTCCGCGCGCGCCGCGTGCGGAAACGAAAGGATGCCGCCCTGAATCGAGCCTTGGATCAGAGCCGCGACCCGGTCCGGCTCGCCGGTGAAGCTGATGACTTTGTAGTCCTTGCCCGGCTGCATGTTGAAGTGCTTGCCTAGCGTGACAATCATTTCGCTATAGTCAGCGGATCCCGGTCTGCCCAGTCCCAGAGTCTTGCCCCTCAGGTCTTCAACTCGTTTGATGTCCGGCGTCGTGGTGAGCGTCCATTGTGAGACCAAAGATTCTCCCACGAAGAAAACCAGCGGCGCGCCTTTGAGCATCGCTTCCGAACCGCCGCCGGGGATCGGCGTGAATTCAATTTCCTTGGCGATGGTCGCTCTGACTAGCACACCCGCGGTGGCGGCGATGAAATTGGCGTCTAAACCCTCTGCCTTCAAAAACCCCTTGTCTATCGCAACGTAGGACGGAATGTGAAAGCCGCTTCCACCGACGGTTCTACCGACCTTGACCGACTGCGCAGACGAGTGGCTGCCGGCGATCAGGATCACCATTGCGACTGAAAGAAATACTGCCAGCTTCTTGAAACAGTACTGCCTACGACTGGCGTTGAGCATATCCATGAGAACTCTCCTTTCACGTAACCTATGGGCGAAACTTGAACTACAATAGGCCCGCCCCTGGCAGTTAGGCAAGCTCGATTTTCACTGTTTGACAGCCCCGCCTCTCCAACCTAGTGTAAGTTTCAGGAGGACAAACAATGAATATTCTCATTACCGGGGCGGGACTCATCGGTTCACATTGCGCAAGGCAAGCCGTCGATGCCGGCAACAAAGTCGTTCTCTTCGATCTTTCACCCAATCGCGACTACCTCCAGAAAGTCGTCGGCAAGGACCGCGCTGACGTGGTGGCCGCGGACATGCGCGATTTGCCGGCGCTGCTCAGTGCCATGGAGCGCTACAACGTTGACACCGTAGTTCATACAGCGGGTCTGATCGGTTCCCGCGTGGCGGAAAATTCTTACACCGGCGCAACGAATAATATTTTAGGGACAATCAATGTCTTAGAGGCGAGCCGGCTGCGCCGTCTCAGACGCGTCGTCTATGTAAGCACCTTTGGCGTCTACGACCGCACGAAAATCAATGACAGCGTGATTCGCGAAACACACCCTATCGGCGGGCACAATCTCTACACCGTAACCAAGATTTGCTCAGAACATCTGGTCCATTCTTATGCGGAGCAATATAAGCTCGACTGTATCATTATCCGACCCAGCGGGGTCTTCGGTCGCGGACACTACGTCGGTGGTTCAACGGTCGGTAAGGTCATGCGCGACCTCGCCCTGAACACGATCAAAGGACAGCCATTTTCCATCGACGCCAAAACTTACGGTCCGAACGAGTACGTCTACGGGAAAGACGTGGGTCTCGCGCTCTTCCTCGCCTGCCAGGCGCAGAACCCCAAACAGCGAATTTACAACGCCGGCAGCGGCGTGGTCACCGGCCCGGAGACGCTGGCGCAAACTATTCGAGAATTGGCGCCGCAGACGGAAGTCAACGTAACGGGTGCAAGCGGCACTCCAAGCGACAAAAGCGCCCCCCTCGATCTCAGTACATCAAAAGCAGAGCTCGGCTACACACCGCGGTTTCCGCTGAAAGAGGCCTTGCGAAATTACATGGAAGAGTTGTGGGAAGAAGAAAGGAGCTAGGCTTCAATCCGCCAACCGAAACCGAATTAGATAGTAGAGCGCCGCGATGCCGTCTTTCCAGGTGATTTTTTTCCCCTCTTCGTACGTGCGACCATGGTAAGAGATCGGGACTTCGTAGAAGCGGCAATGTTTCTTGGCGAGTTTGACGGTGATCTCCGGTTCGAAGCCAAAGCGATTGGATTTGAGGTTAACGCCTTTGACAGCCTCCGCGCGAAAGACCTTGTAGCCGACCTCCATGTCAGAGAGGTTGAGGTTGGTAAGCATATTTGAAATCAGAGTAAGGGCTAGATTCCCTATATAATGCCAGAAGAATAGCACGCGGTGCGCTCCGCCGCCGTAGAATCGGGTCCCATAAACGACATCCGCCTGTCCCGCCTGGATCGGCGCCAGCAAGCTTGGATAATCCTTTGGATCGTATTCCAAGTCGGCATCCTGAACGATCACGATATCTCCGGTGACATGGCTGAGCGCAGTCTTGAGCGCCGCTCCCTTACCCTGATTAACAGGCTGAAAAAAAACTTTGATCTGATTCAGCGGATCCTTGGCGCGAGCGTTTTCTTCCTGTAATCGAGTAAGAATTTTACGGCTTTGGTCCTCGGAGCCGTCGTCGACAAGAATTATTTCCTTGGGAATCTGGAAGTCGCACACGCGGCGCACGACCTCCTCCAGGGTGCGCTCCTCGTTGTAAACGGGGACCAGAACCGAGAGCTTCACTGTTCGAATTCGCGCTTCTTGAGTTCGCGTATGAAGGCGGAGAGTTTGGGGTCGGCGTTGACCGCTTCGTTGATCTTCGCTTGGAAATCAGCCGCGGCCCTTTCCAGCGGACTGGTATCGACTCGGAGGCTAAGCCACTGGGTGAGCCGAAGCAGCAGCGCCAACGTGCCTCTGGGATTAGGTGAGACGGCTAGATAGTGGGGCAAGGACGCCCACAGACTGGCATGGGGAACCGCAGCTTTGCGTGAAGCGTCCGCCAACACGCCGATAATGCCCGTAGGCCCTTGATACCTGGAAGGCATTAAATCTAATTGTTCCACCAATTTCGGATCCGTCGAGAAACCTGTCAAAGGCACCGGGCGCGTGTAAAGCACCTCGTCGAGGTAGGCACCTAATGTGACGATCATCTCGACGTGACATTCTCTGACGAATCGGAGCATTGTTTCAGTGAAAGTTCGCCAGCGCAGCTGCGGCTCGGCG
>Ga0184626_10000473_pt1 | contig 12508 bp, 9 predicted proteins | sample PLM3_60_b1_FD_133142 | JGI IMG/M metagenome (GOLD analysis project Ga0184626, IMG submission 133142) | Groundwater sediment microbial communities from an aquifer in East River, Colorado, USA - PLM3_60_b1 | ecosystem: Environmental > Terrestrial > Soil > Riparian zone | place: USA: East River... | reverse complement strand
CGTTCACCTCAGAATCGTGTTCTGAATCAGCAGGTTACTGCCGGCTTTGGATGCGCACCGTCTCTCGTAAACCACTATGAACATTGGATATTTTGCGCGGAAAATAGCGCAAAATGCACCCGCTGCGGATCCGCGGGCCCTACGACCCCACGCGGTACTTGTTGGCGTAATGCTTGCCCAGCAGCTTCCGGTTCTGCGCCGTGAGTTGCTTGTTGATGCCCGTGGCTGGCGGCCGCTGCTCCCGCGCCGGTTTCTGGCTCTGCCGTTTCGTCTTGCTTCGCTTCGCTTTCGCCATGGCGGCGCTCACAGATTGTCGCGGGGAAAATCCATCGACCAGTTGCGGGTGAACACTCTGTTCTCGCCCTCATAAGCGTCGATCGTCGCTTCCAGATGGAACTTCGCCGCCGTGCAGGTGACGCGCGTATGGGTCTCCGTGCGGATGCGCCAATCGCCGCGCTGGCGGCCCATGCCGAACTTCGTCCAGGTCATGGCGCTGGCGGGATCCTCGCCCGTCACCTGATGATACACCTCGCCGGTCTCGTGCATCGTCATATCGATCTCCGGCAGATGCTGGCTGCCGCCGTCCCGCGGCTGGAACACCGTCGTCGTGCCTGCCAGCAGATCCCGCGTGACGATGCGGTTCGTCGCGCGGCCGGCGGCAATCTCCGTCATCGGCGTGGCGGCGCCGGTCTCCGGCGCGGCGAAAGCGCGCAGCTTCTCATCCTCGGCCTGCGGTGGCCGCACCGGCAAGGCCAAGCTGCTGACGCCGGTGGCGATCGTCAGCGAGGTCGGCGTGGGCGATGGCCATAGCACCGGCCAGTAATGATTGGAGAGGGACACGGCAATGCGGTTGCCCGGCGCAAAGGCGTGAGCGATGTCTTCCATCTGCACGCGCACGAGATATTCCTCGCCGGGCATCAGCGGCGCGGGATTCTCATGGCGGTCGCGGTGCGAGAGATTGAGCACACCGTAGGTGACCCGCGCGGACCGGCCGTCCGGAAGGACCTCGTTGAGCCGCACGGCGATGAGAGCCTGGGGCGCATCCGCCGACAGCGTCAGCTCGAGCACCGGCGCGCCGAGAATCTCCAGCCGCTCCTTCAGGGGATCGCCGATGAAGACCAGCGAGCCGCCATCATCCTCCCGCTGATCGGTGGCGAACTCGGCGCCCTCGCCATAGCGGCCGATCTCCCCGGCGGCGAGCCCGGTCGTCAGCAGCGACGAAACCGACTGCTTCGTCTGCGTGCCGGCCTGCTCATCCAGACGCCCGGGATTGAGATGCCAGCGCCGCCATTGCAGCCGGGGCGAGGGCCAGCTTTCCTCCGCCACCCAGCGGCCCTCGCGCACGGGATAGCTGACCGACGGCGGCACGCTCTCCTGCATGCAGACGCGCAGCATCGGCTCATCCATGATGCCGGTGTCCTTGCCCTTGAGCCAATGATCCCACCAGCGTAGCGCCTCCTGTTGCCAGCCGATCGCCGGGCCGGGCTGGCCATGCTGGGGAAAGCTATGCGCCCAGGGCCCGATCAGCCCCTTGCGCGGCCCGCTCAAGCCCGCCAGCAATCGCGGAATCGCCACGCAGTAATTATCCGCCCAGCCATTCACGGCATAGACGGGGATCTTGATCTTGCTGAAATCCTGGCAGACCGAGCCATGCTGCCAATACGCGTCGCGCCGCTGATGCGCGAGCCAGGGAATGACCCAGGGCTGCAGATTCTCCAGCCGCTGCATCCACATCTCGCGCCAGCGCTCGCCGACGATCTCGGGATCCGGCGGCGTCGAGACATGGGCAAACATCACACCGCCCCAATCGATGTTGTCCTTGGTCATGCAGCCGCCCATGTAATGCACGTCGGTGGCGTAGCGGTCGTCGGTGGAACCCATGCTGATGATCGCTTTCAGCGCCGGCGGCTGCCGCGCGGCGACCTGCAGCGCGTTGAACCCGCCCCAGGACATGCCATGCATGCCGACGGCGCCGCTGCACCAGGATTGCTTGGCCAGCCACGCGATCACTTCGAGAGCGTCGTCCTGCTCCTGTTTCAGATACTCGTCGCCGATCAGCCCGTCGCTGTCGCCCGTGCCCCTGATATCGACGCGGATCGCGGCATAGCCGTGGCCGGCGTAGTAGCTCTGCATCGGCGTGTCGCGCGCCCGCATGGAATCGCGCTTGCGATACGGGAGATACTCCAGCAAGGCCGGAACCGGATTCCGCTCGGCATCTTCCGGCAGAAACAGCCGCGCCGCGAGCCGCGCGCCGTCGCTCAAGGGAATCCACAGATTTTCAATGTGACGTATCTTATGCGGATACTCGGTTTTGATTTTTGGCTGCACGCGCGCTTCCTCCCACCGGGCGCGATTTCTATCACGCCCGCGCCGGAGAATCGACATCAGCGAATTGCTTCAGAAACGCCGCAGCTCCTCCGGCCGGAACATGTAGCCGGGCGTGAGCAGCGGCTGGCCATCGCTAATCTCGAACCACGCTCCGAGATCAGCATGTGGCGTGTTGTTGAGGATATAGATACCGCGCGCCGGCATGCTGCCCTGAACGAGGAGCACAAGACGCCGGCCCGTCGATGCATCCTCGGCCATGTCGGCGATGATGACCGCATGGCCGGGCTGGCCCGCGCGGATGAACACGTCGCCGATCCCGGCGTCGCGCAGCGAGGCGACTGCCTGCAACTCTCGCGCCAGGGATCGCGTGCTGGCGAAGCCGAACAGCAGATCGAGATAGCGGCGCAGATCGCCGTGGCTCGCGCCCCTCGGTTTTGCGCTCTCCCACTGGATCTCATCGCCGTTCTGCCGCGGCGTCACGCCCCGGCCGTAGGCGGTGAACGGATAAGACTCCCCGTTGATCAAGGCGAATCCGATCGCGCCGATAAGCCCGCGGCTGTAGAGGAACTCGGTGCGCAGGCGCATGATCGCGTCTGCGCATTGCTGCAGATCGGATATGCCGGTATCGATGTCGATGACGGCGGCGATGATCGACTGATCGAGCAATGGCCGCCCGTCATGCAGCAGCACCGTCGTGCCCGCGGGCGCCAGCGGCAGGTGGCGCAGCCAACTCGCGAAACCATCTTCCACGACGGCCACGCGCGCGAAGCCTGGCGGGGGCGGGATGGCGTTCGCGATGTCGCGCACTGGCGCTGCCGGCAGCCAGGGATAATCGCCGGCATCCGCACCGCCGGTAGGCCATGCGGCCGCAACAGCGATGAGGAGAGCTGCGGCGAAAGCCCGGATTTCCCTCAGCGTCATGGCAGCCAATCTACATGCCTGTCGCTTGGCATCGCCATATGCCGATTATCCAATTGAATCCATTCGAAAAAAATCTCCCATGCGACGACTTGCATTGACGCCGCGGGCGGCTAGAGTGGCGCTAACGCTGCGGAAGTCAGCGCCGGGAGGCTCAACAACGCCGCGCGGGCGGCAAGCTGGTGGAACGACAACCCATCGCGCGTCAAGCCGGACGCAGGCCGGCGCGCGGCAAATCCCAGGACCGATGACCGATGCAGCGACAAGCAATTCGCCTGACAATGTCGCCCCTAGAAGAAAGAGGAGCAGTGAGAATGATCAAACGTTTGATGATGGCCGCCATCGCGGTCGGCATGATGGCAGGAACCGCATCGGCCGCCGATCTCGGCGGCAAGGTATTGAAGGTGGGATCCGATACCACCTATCCGCCGATGGAAACCGTGGATGAAGCGACCGGACAGATCATCGGCTTCGACGTCGACGTGATGAACGCCATCTGCGAGCGCATCAATTGCAAGGCCGAGTTCGTCACCACGGCCTGGGACGGCATCTTCGCCGCCCTGCAGCAGAGCCAGTTCGACATGGTGGTCTCCGGTGTCTCCATCACCGAAGAGCGCGACAAGGAGATGGATTTTAGCGATCCCTACATCATCGTCAGCCAGGCGGTGCTGGTGCGCGTCGCCGACAAGGCCCTGACCATCGACGACTTCAAGAAGGGCCGCAAGCTGGCGGCGCAGACCGCGACCACCAACGCGCAGTTGGCGGAGGAGCTGGTCGGCCGCGAGAACCTCAATCTCTATGACACGTTCGTCGCCGCGGTCGAGGCCTTGAAGAACGGCGATGTGGACGGCGTCGTCATCGACGGCACGTCGGCCGTCGCCTACGAGCAGCAATTCGCCGGCGAACTGGTGGTTGGAATCACCGGCTTGCAGTCCGATCCGCTCGGCCTCGTCTTCCGCGAAGGCGATACGCTGCGCGACTCCTTCAACGAAGGCCTGAAGGCGATCAAGGACGACGGCACGCTGGACAAGCTAATCGCCAAATATTGGGGGTCTGCCTCGTAAAGAAACTCTCGGCGGCACACGCGCGGGAGAACAGCGCGGCACTCTGCAGCCGATTGCCAATACAGAACCAGATGAGAGTTTTGAAACATGCCTGGATCGCTGCGATCCAGGCATGTTTTTTTGCCGCCGCCGCAAATCCCAGGAAATAGACGACTCGCCGGGAGACAGCCATGGAAGCCCTGAAGCGAATCCGACCTAGCAACCTTGTCATTCTGATCGCGATCCCCTTTGTCGTCTACCTCTTTGCCTTTACGGCGAACTATCAGCGCTCCCTGAAGGAGATTCTTGGTATCGAAGACAACGCGGGGCGGTTGCTGCTCACATTCCTTCTCCTATTCGGGACCCTGCTGCTTGGGACGGTCATGCCGGTGGCGCTGGGCTCGCGACGTTTCGACAGGCCGGCATGGCGGCGGGTCGCATTCGCGGCCGCCGGGATCAATCTTGCGCTCGCGGCCTATATCGCCACGGGGGCGGAAGTCTCGGTCTTCGTCAATTCCCTCGTCGCCAACACCGTTGATCCCTTTACGTCCGAATTGATCGAGAAGGCGGTCAAGCCGCGAAGATTGACCGCGGATGGCCTGCAGTCCTGCATCGCCGCGCTTCGCCAGGGCGCATGGATTTATTTGGTCATCTCGGCTGTGTTGTGTGCGCTTGCATTCGTGGCGGAACGCCGGCGCGACGGCAATCTTCTTTCAGGTATCGCCCATGGCGGCTTGCTACTGCTGAACGGCATCGGCCTCACCTATTTGCTTCTTGTTGCTCCCCTGGAGTTCGCATCTGGCGTCGTTGTTACCCTGCGCGCCGCGATCCTGGCCTACATCGCAGCGGGCTTCCTCGGTTTGGGAATGGCCGGAATGCAGCAACTGAAGCCGCAGTGGCGGACACTGCCGGTTCATATCGCCGTCTGTTTGCTGTTGTTCGCCGGCGCTGCATTCTTTCTCCTGCAACCGAAGCAGACCTTCGTGCTTATCGGAACGCTCGAAAAATCCGTAGCCATTGTCAAGAATACGCCGCAGGGACTGATCGACACCGTGCGCCGGAGCGAGTATGAGGGCGGTTCCGGTGCAACCGTAAAGATGCGCGGCGTCGTTAGCGTGCAGGAAGCGCTTGATGAATTCGCGACGAAGGAACGCGTGAGCGCCGCCTTCATTCCGGAATCGGCATTGCCTGCCGATACGCCCGTCGTTTGGCGTGTCACCTTTCTGCCCGAAGATTACAAGCTGCCGGGGCTCGGTCTTGGAATCATCGGCTTGCTTCTGGCGATCGTGACCTATGGCGGTGCCGTGCATAACCGGCACCCGATGGCGATAGCGGCGGAATTCTATGTCGATACGATCCGCGGCATCCCCATACTCGTGATCATTCTCTATGTGGGTTTTCCCTTGAGCGCGACGGTCAAGGATTTGACAAACGACGTGATCAACCTCCCGAACTTGACGCGAGGTATCATCGCCCTGGCGATCGGCTATTCGGCGTATATGGCGGAAATATTCCGAGCGGGAATTGAAGCCGTACCCAAAGGCCAGGTTGAGGCGGCACGCAGCCTTGGCCTCAAAGGCTGGCACGTGGCGCGGTTCGTCATCCTGCCCCAAGCCTTTCGCGTGATCCTGCCGCCCCTGGGCAACGAACTGATCGCGATCCTCAAGGACACGGCACTGCTTTCGATCATCTCTGTTCGCGATGTGACCCAACGCATGCGGGAGTTCCAGTCCGACAGCTTCTTGACCTATCCACCCTACAATACGCTGGCGATTTTCTATGTTCTTCTGACCCTCTCGGTGGCAAGCATGTTGAAATGGAATGAGCGTCGCTACAGTGTCAGAGCCCATTGACGATATCGGCGACGTGACAGCGCGCGCTCGGACAATCCGGCTTCCCGCCGGGTTCGCTATCGGCGCGGCGACGGCCGCCTATCAGATCGAGGGCGCCGTCGCCGAGGATGGCCGGGGCGAGAGCATCTGGGATCGATTCACCCATACACCTGGCGCAATCAAGGATGGACAGACCGGCGATGTCGCCTGCGATCACCATCATCGATGGCGCGAGGACATCGCGCTCATGCGGCGGCTGAATCTCAATGCCTATCGATTCTCGATCGCGTGGCCGCGGATTATTCCGGACGGCCGCAGCGCTGTGAATGAAGCCAGCCTCGCATTCTATGACCGGCTGGTGGACGCGCTGCTGGAAGGCGGCATCGAACCCTTTGTGACGTTGTATCATTGGGACTTGCCGCAAGCGCTGCAGGATGAAGGCCATGGCTGGCTGCGTCGCGGCATCGTCGACGATTATCTGGCCTACATTGACGCCGTCACGCGCCGGCTCGGCGATCGCGTCCGCCACTGGACCACCTTCAACGAGCTCTGGACCTTCACCTGGTGGGGCTACGCATTCGGCGAAGATGCGCCCGGGATGAAGCTCGGCGCCAAGGGCGCGCTGTCCGCCAGCCATCATGCGCTGTTGGCTCATGGACGGGCGGTGCCGGTTATCCGCGCCAACTCGCCCGGCGCAAGAGTTGGGATCGTGCTGGACCTCAATGCCGCGAACCCGGCGAGCAACCGGCCGGAGGACGTCGCGGCCACGCGCCGGTTCGATGGCTGCCAGAATCGCTGGTACCTGGATGCGCTGTTCCGTGGCGCCTATCCGGCCGACATGCTGGAGCTTTATGCCGGTTCGGCGCCGGAGATCCACCAAGGTGACATGGCTACAATCGCTGCGCCGATCGACTATCTCGGCATCAATGTCTATCGCCGCTCCATCATCGCCGCTGGACCGGACATGCCGCCAGTCAACTTCACGCGGATTCAGCCGCCGGGCAGCTATACAAACATCGGCTGGGAAGTCTACCCGCCGGCGCTGTACGATATCCTGGCCTATGTGCAGGACAATTACGCGCCGGGCGACCTCTATATCACAGAGAACGGCGCCGCTTTCGCGGATAGGGTGGGGCCGGATGGCGCCATTGTGGATTTGGAACGCGCGCGCTACATGGTGGCCCATCTGGAGCAGGCCGTGCGGGCGATTGGGGCGGGAATACCCCTGAAGGGCTATTTCGCCTGGAGCCTGATGGATAACTTCGAATGGGCGTATGGCTTCAGCCAGCGTTTCGGCTTGATCCATGTGGACTACGAGACCCAGCGGCGCCAGGTGAAACTGAGCGGCGAGCTTTATGCAGCGATCGCCGGCGCCGTAGACCGGAACCCGCGCCAAGCCAGTAGAGCTTTCGCTATCTAGGAAATGTACCGAAACATGAACGGGCGTCCGCAAGCTGCATCCTCAACGACCGTGTTTGAACAGGCGCCGCCGGCCCTTTCCGCCGCCGATCTTCTGACCGTCGCGCGGGAGCGCTTCGGGCTGACGGGCGAGATCGCGCCATTGGTCAGCGAGCGGGATCAGAATGCGCGCCTGAAGACATCTGGCGGCGACTACGTGCTGAAGATTGCCAATCTCGGCGAAGATCGCGCGGCGCTGGAGTTCCAGCAGGCGGTGTTGGCTCATCTCGAGGCCGTGGCGCCCGATCTCGGCGTGCCGCGCATCCGGCCGGCGAGTACAGGCGAAAACATTACCACCTGGCCGTCGGCGGATGGCCGGAACGCGCACTTGGTCCGCGCCGTGAGCTATCTGCCGGGCAAGCTGTTCAGTGAGACGCAACGCACGCCGGCACTCTTGGAGAGCCTGGGGCGTTTCATGGGCCGGCTGTCGCGGGCGCTGCAAGGATTCGGCCATCCGGCGGCGCACCGTCACAATTTCCTGTGGAACCTGGACAATGCTGAAGCCTGCCGCGGCTACATCGCGGACATCGCCAAAGCGGAGGACCGGGCGCTGGTCGAGCGGGTCTTCGCACGGTACGAGATGCAGGTGAAGCCGAGTTTGCCGCGCCTGCGCGCCGCGGTGATCCACCACGATGCCAACGACAACAATATCATTGTCGATGCGAGTGACGGGTCGCGCGTTACCGGCCTGATCGATTTCGGCGACATGCTCTTCGGTCGCCAGATCAACGAGCTGGCGGTGACCCTTGCCTATGCCTTGCTGGACATGCCGGACACGATCGCTGCCGCCCGCGCACTGATCCGCGGCTATCATGCCGAGTTTCCGTTGACCGAGGACGAGCTTGCCGTGCTGTTCGATCTGGTCGGCCTGCGGCTGGCGATGAGCGTCTGCATTTCTTCCTGGCGGGCGAAGCAATATCCCGACAATGCGTATCTGCTGATCTCCCAAAAGCCGGCATTCGATCTGCTGCGGCGGCTGGATGGGATGAACCCCAGTTTCCTGCATTTCGCGGCAAGGGAAGCAGCGGGGCTGACTCCGGTGCCGGCCCACGACTCGATCGTCGCTTGGTTGCGGTCATCAGACTGCAAGCCGGTATCTGTCTTGCCATTCGACATCGATCGCGCGGGCCGCATTGTCGTCTCCTTGCGCAGCGACGCGCCGGGAATGGAGCATGCGGCCGATCCCCATGCTTACTGGTCATGGCTGAAGGGCAAGATGGCCAAGGAAGGCGCGCTCTACGCCGTCGGCCTCTATGGCGAGGACCGCAATTGCTACGCCGGCGAACAGTTCAAGACCGATGCGCCGGAAACCCGCTCGGTCCATACGGGCATCGATCTCTTTGTCGAGGCTGACACGCCGCTGCATGCGCCGTTGTCGGGACGCGTGGTCAGCGTGGTCGACAACGCCATCGCCTATGACTACGGCCCAACGGTGATCCTGGAGCATCGCGCTGGCGTCGAAAGGCCCCCCTTTTACACGCTCTATGGCCATCTCTCACGGCGCACGCTGGACACGGTGAGCGCCGGCCAGACGGTCGAAGCGGGGCAGGTGATCGGCTATATCGGCGATCCCACCGTCAATGGCGGCTGGGCGCCCCACGTGCATGTGCAGGTCATGACCGATCTGATGGGCAAGAGCGGCAATTTCGAAGGTGCCGGCGAGCCGAGCCGCTGGGCGATCTGGCGCTCCATCTGCCCGGATGCGAATCTCCTGCTGCGGCTGGATGAAGCGACATTCCGCGTCGATCCCGCGGCGCCCGATCTGCTGCTGAAGAAGCGCGCCGAATTGCTCGGCCCATCCCTTAGCGTCAGCTACCGCAGGAAACTCAAGATCGTCCGCGGCAAGGGCGCCTATCTCTACGATCATACCGGCCGCGCCTATCTGGATTGCGTCAACAATATCTGCCATGTCGGCCATGGCCACCCGAAGATAGTGGAGGCGCTGTCGACTCAGGCGGCGATCCTCAACACCAATACCCGCTATCTGCATGACACGATCCTGGCCTATGCAGAGCGCATCGCCGCGACCATGCCCGATCCGCTGCGGGTCGTGTATTTCGTCTGTTCGGGATCGGAAGCCAATGAACTGGCGTTGCGGCTGGCGCGCACAGTGACCGGACGCAAGGACACCATCGTCGTCGACTGGGGCTATCACGGCAATACCGCGAACCTCGTCGAAATCAGCCCCTACAAATTCAACCGCAAGGGTGGCGCCGGCAAGCCGGAGCATGTGCATATCGCGGCGATCCCCGATCCCTATCGCGGACCGCACAGGGGCTATGGCGAAGCGGCCGGTCGCGCCTATGCGCAATCGGTGGCGGAACGGATCGCCGATGTCCGCGCCCGTACCGGCGAGGGCCCTGCCGCTTTCATCGCCGAGTCGATCTCCGGCTGCGGCGGACAGATCGTCTTCCCCGACGGCTATCTGCGCCACGCCTTCGATCTCGTGCGCGCCGCCGGCGGGCTCTGTATCGCCGACGAGGTGCAGGTGGGTTTCGGGCGAGTCGGCGACGCCATGTGGGCCTATCAGCCCCAGGGCGTGGTGCCCGATATCGTCACGCTGGGCAAGCCCATGGGCAATGGCCATCCGTTGGCCGCTGTCGTCACCACGCCCGAAATCGCGCAGGCCTTTGCCAACGGCATGGAGTACTTCAATTCCTTCGGCGGCAATCCCGTCTCCTGCGCCGTCGGCATGGCGGTACTGGACGTGATCGAACAGGAGGGTCTGCGCCAGCGCGCGCTGGACACCGGCAACCATCTGCTGGAGCGCTTCGGCGACATGCAGGCGCGGCATGAATTGATCGGCGATGTGCGCGGGCGCGGCATGTATTTGGGCATCGAACTGGTGCGCGATCGCGGGAGCCTGGCGCCCGCCACGTCCGAGGCCAACGATGTGATCAATGTCCTGCGCGATCGCGGCGTGCTGGTCTCGACCGACGGGCCTTTCGACAATGTCCTGAAGCTGAAGCCGCCCATCGTCTTCGGACGCACGCAAGCGGATATCCTGTGCGATGAGCTGGAAGTCGCCTTGGAGCAGGTCAGGCGCTCGCGCGAGTAAACGAATCGGCAAGATTGGTTGCCAATTCATTTGCGCGCCGTAACGCGCCGCAGCCACGTAACGCGATTGTAAACCCTGGGATCAATTTTGTTTCTGCGCGCAGATTCTGGCGTCACCGCTCGTCGGTTGAAACCATTCAGCAAGGGCCTCTCCGCTACCGTCACAGCAACGAACAAAAAGTCGAACCATCGAAGCCGCGGAGGAAGCGCAGAATGAGTTACAGCGAACTACATCGCAGTCTGCCGAATGTCGGGCCGGCGGGCCGGAGTGCGATACGGACTGCGAGCCGGACCCTGCTGGTCGCCAGCGCAACCATCGTCGGCGATCTGTTGTTGTTCGGCGTTCTTCTGATTTACGCCGGTGTCTTCGAACTCTGAGTTCTGTCCTATCAAAGAGTCCCCGGTCCCAAGCCTCCTCTGCCCCGCCGATTGGCGGGGCAATTTTTTGGATGAAGGCAGCCGGTTCTGCGCGCCGACAGCATTTCCGAAATCGGACAATTTGCACCCGGCAATGGGCGAAGTTGATCGTCGACCGCATTTTGCTGCAACCGCACAGTGAGGTCCCTTCGCCGACCGTGGCCCCGGTCATTGAAGCTGTTGAAGAATTTCGAAATTAAGAATTAACGCGTTAACAATGATTGATGCCTATTCTCTGCATATCGGCTCTTCGCTTTGGCCGAATATTTGTGTAAGATTTTACTCAAGTTCCGGCAGCCCATTGGGGCTCGCAACAGACCGGAACGTCGCGGAGTGGGAAACATGTTGGCTTCAATCGGGCATAAGCCCGCATACGCCTGGAACAGCGTTCATCAACATTTTGCTTTCGGCCCGTCGCTGAAGCGCGCAGCTTCGGCCATCGGCTGGGGCCTGGCGATCGGCGTGGGTACGATGTTCGCTGAGGTCGTCGCCGTTCTCGGCACGCTCTACGCCTCCGGCATCATCTCCCTCTAAGCGCCGCGGCGGTTGTGCGGCTCAAGGTGGGCCCGCTAGATTGCGGGCGCCATGGCCGCTTCTTCCCGTCATTCCGCAACGCTTCCGTCGCTTGCCATCGCCGCCAGCGGCCTGCTCTGGGGCCTCTGGTGGATTCCGCTGCGGCAGGTTGAGGCCGCCGGACTGCAGGGTGCGTGGTCCAGTATCGTCATCTTCGGTCTTTGCGCGCTGCTGACCCTGCCGCTGGCTTGGCTCGGCCGCCGGCCGAACCGCGCCGAGGCACGCAACCTCCTGATCATGGGTGTGATGTCCGGCGTTACGCTGGCGCTCTGGAATTTTGCGCTGCTGACCGGCAGCGTGGTGCGCGTCACCCTGCTGTTCTATCTGGCGCCGGTCTGGGGAACGCTGTTCGGATTCTTGTTCTTCCATCTGCCCTTGCGCGGCCTCCGCGTTTTGACCATCGCCTTTGGCTTTGCTGGCGCCGTCATCCTGCTGGGGCTGGAGGGGTTGGGTTCGGCACCGCTTTCCCTGGCCGACGGCGCGGCGCTCATATCCAGCATCGCGTTCGCCCTGATGGCGACATATTCGCGCAAGCTGGGAGGCAGCATCACCGGCTGGCAGAAGACATTCGTGTCGGGAGCCATGGGCGCGCTGTTTGCCGTTCCTCTGCTGGCACTGCCGATCGCGGCGGGGACGCCGCCGTCGCCGGACGTCATCGGTTCGGCTGCTCCCTATCTGCTGATCTGCATGTTATGGCAGGTGCTGCTCGCTTGGCTGGTCATGTGGGGCAGCGGGTTCGTCGAACCCGGGCGCGTTACCGTTCTGCTTCTGCTGGAAGTCGTTGGCGCTGCCGTAAGCGCGGCCATCCTGACCGACGAGCCGTTCGGCTGGCGCGAGATCGTGGGCTGCATCCTGATCGTCGGCGCCGGGCTCATCGAGGGT
>Ga0184626_10000472_pt1 | contig 12510 bp, 9 predicted proteins | sample PLM3_60_b1_FD_133142 | JGI IMG/M metagenome (GOLD analysis project Ga0184626, IMG submission 133142) | Groundwater sediment microbial communities from an aquifer in East River, Colorado, USA - PLM3_60_b1 | ecosystem: Environmental > Terrestrial > Soil > Riparian zone | place: USA: East River... | reverse complement strand
ATCTCCAGCAGAAGCATCCTGTTATGAAGAAGGTTCGTGAACAGTTCGGGAAGGAATTCCGGGCGGATCAAAATCTGAAGAAACAGCTTGCAGAACGCTTCCGCAAGGAACGCTCTCAACTCCAAGCTCTACTTAATGGAGACGCTGAAACGAGCCCAACAGAGATACTTCAAAAACGTTCCGCCGTTCTTGCCCCCCTGGTCGCACAACTGAAGCAGACGCAGAATTCCATGGAGGAACTCGCGCCCAGTTTCATCCACATGCACGTCAACCGTATGCTGCGTGCCGCGCAAAGACAACACGAACTGGTGTTATACGACTTTTTGATGCAGCTTTATGCATCCCAAATCGAGCGAGGGAAGTCAAAAAACAGTACCACGGTAGCGAAATAGAACTATCCCAAACTGTGCTCACCGACGATGCACATCTGGCATGAAAGCCGCAATGAAGATTCCTGGAAATTCTAAACTGAATCAAAACAAGGAGGGAGAAAATTAGAAAAGGAGAAAGCCAAAAGAAAACCGCACCGAAAACCAGATCGAACAAATTGAAAGTAAATAAGGAAACGCTAAAGGACCTGGATCCGAAAGACAAAGAACCGAGAGGCGGCGCAAAGGCAGTGACCGGAAACACTTGCTACGCTTGCACGATTACTTGTCACTGCTATTAGAAAGAAAACTACAGCCTAACGATCGAAATCCAAAAGGCTGCTGAGGAATCGCCCGGTATTGTTCTGAAAAAGAGACTGGGCTTAACAGAATCAAACTATGGAGAGAAATAATGAGAAAAGAACAAAGCAAAAACAAAACTACACAGAAAGCCAAAACAAAGAAATTGAGAGTAAAGGATCTCAATCAAAAAGCCGAAGGGCCAAAAGGCGGCGTCGAGAATACAAAACACCCCGCGAAAGTAACTGTCCCGGATTTGAAGTAATCAAAAGAGTGGCGATCTGTTCTCCGTGCACTTCGTGGTAAAAACTGTGCCATTGACACTGAAACAAAGAAAGTTGTAAAGTGGTCAAAGAGACAGTAATTCGTTCTGTTGCGCGGGTTATTGTGAAAGAAATACTTCCTGAATCAAGCAGTTCCCAACAAGGAACTTCCTCCCGGCGCGGATTCCTGAAAGGGATTGCTGTTGCCGGTGTGGCTGCTGCGTCGCCGGCGTTGCTTCCGGCCACTGCAGATGCTGCTCCAAGCCCAAGACCGAAACAGTCTTTCGGTTCAAGGTACGAAAGACACTGCATTGCAATGCGTGTTCGGAGCATCATAAATTCAAAGTATTCTTAACTCGCGCGGACGCAGATAACGGGCGCGCGCATCCTGGTTGTAACTGTCCGATCGTACCTCAAAAGGTTACGAAACAGGAATTTCAGCGTTTGTTTGGTGGAAATGCGACAACGGGGGCGGCGCCAGGTGGTTCTGTCGATCTACGAAAACTGGGGAGGGTTTGAGAAGGGGAGGGCGACAGCCTATACACGGCAGGATAAGAACTGTCAGAACAGCAGGCGCGCGGAAGCGACGCGACCGTGACCGTGACTCCCCTCCTTAAGCCTTCTCCATCCAATCTACTATAGTTCCAACTCACAATCTGATCTGTCGCAGGGGAAAAACAATCGTGACGCACAAGATCGAGATTACCGACACATTGGATCTCCATACCTTCCGGCCGGAGGATGTGGAAGAAATCGTGGAAGAGTATCTCTATCAGTGTCATAAAAGAAAATTCCGGGTTGCAAGAATCATCCATGGCAAGGGGATCGGCGTCCAGAGACAAACCGTGCGCGCCATTCTTGCGCAATCTTCATATGTGGAATCCTACACGGACGGTCCGGACTGGGGTTCTACCGCGGTGTTTTTAAAAACCAGGGGCTGAACCCCCTCCCCTCGCGTTCGTGGATTTGTTCACACTACGATACTGGTAGTACTATAGTGACAGTAGTTCCCTTCCCTTCACTACTTTCTACCTGAATGGAGCCGCCATGATCCTCGACATTCTTCCGGGCAATCGGGAGGCCCAGCCCCGTGCCTCCCGACTTAGTCGAGAAATACGGTTCAAACATGCGGGGCAGAACTTCAGGCGCGACCCCCTGACCAGTATCATGGATACCGATCTGAACGTGGCCATCCTTCCCATTTGCCTCCACCCTGATTTGGCCGTGTCCATTCATCGCTTGCAGACCGTTCTCGATAATATTCATCAAAGCGCCTCGAACCTTGTCTGCATCGATCTTTACGGCCGGAAGTTTTTCATTCAGCCGCACATCCATCCGAATCCCTTCAGGGAGATGTCCTTTGTATCCCTCTACAATGTCGGTCAGAAATGAATTCAAATCTACTTCGGTCCGATTCAATACAGCAGGGCGGCCGTATTGTGAGAAATCGGACACGAGCCTCCGAAGTGTTTTTACCTGTTTGAGCACGGCGTCCACACAGTTTTTGAGCACCTCGCCAAAATTCGCGGATTTGTCCTGATACACACGCATCAGGTGTTCCATCGCAAGTTGGATCGGCGTCAGCGGGTTCTTTACTTCATGTGCAATGCGGCGGGCCATTTCCGCGTACGCGGATAGACGATTGGAACGGATGATGTCTGAAATATCCTCCACAAGCAATAGGGCGCCTTTCCATTCTGATTCCTCAAACAAGGGCACATAGATCAACCGGAAGTTTGTTTCCCGATTCGTGTGAAACAGACCGATCTCCTTTAGCTGGAATTCTGAACGCTTCGCCAGAAAACCACAGAGGACATCCTGCACCTCCGCCCAGACGCTCCCGGGGGGGATCAGACAATCCACCGGTCCGCGATAGGAAGGATTGATTCCGAACATACGCACCGCCGCCGGGTTTACCGTTGCTACACTTGTAGTACTATCAAGCGATAATACAGCGGTTGTAATGTGGTTGAGAATGTTTTCGATATAGGCCCGCCTGCGCTCCAGGGTTTCCTGTTGTTCATGAAGGGAACCTGCCATTGCATTGAAGGACTCGACCAGCTGCCGGAATTCATCGTGATAAGATTCCCGGATTCTGTACTCCAGGTTTCCGCGGGACATCTCTCCGGTACCCTGGATCAGAACTTTCACGGGGCGCGTGAAGCGGCTGGCCAGGAAATAGCCAAGAAACACGGCAAAAAGAATCAGCCCCGCGCTCACCAGCATCATGTATTCGCGCAATTCCCCGACTTCCAATTCCACGCTCTTCCTGTCGATGAGAAACGGAATCGTCACAACTTCGTCTTTGTATCTTCCGGTATAGATGCGTCCGCTTACATTCAGGAATTTGAGAGAACCGATCCGGCCTTCGCTGATGCTGTATTTTTGTCCTTTATAAAACAAATCCATGTATGTTTTGCCCGAAATCTGCTCGCCCAGCAAACCTGCACTAAAAAGCTCCCGGTTGCTGGCAGCCAGCAGATAACGATCATAGTAAAATGAAATATCCTGCTGGATGACCTGACTGATCCATTCCAGCAACTCGTCCGCAAACAAACCTTTCGTTCCCGTCTGGGTCTGTCCTTCCGTTCTGTAAAGGAGATAATCACCCACCACTTTAGTCGCCACCGAAAAGGAGTGAAGAGCGCGGGACGTTACCTCATCGACTTTTTTCCTTTCGACATAGTTGCGGATAAAGAGGGACAAAAACAACATGGGGACCATAGAAAAGATGACAAAGGCTACCAGCAGCTTTTGAAAGAAATTGAATCTTGTAGAGGCATCCGATTCAAAATAGTCAGCCAGACGCCTATGAAAGAACAGCCCGAGAGCCACACAGAACAACGAAAGCCAGAGCAGATTAAAGAGCAGCAAATCGATCAAATGGACGAAATGGCTCCGGAGAGTGGCGGCTGGAATGAGCAGCGAAGCGAATCCATCTCTAGTCTTGAAATAGTAGACATGGAACAAACGGCCATTCGCCGATTCAACAACCCACGGACTGCGCCCACTCTGCAAAACTCTTCGTCCATTCTGAACGGAAGATGGCAGGTCAGGACTCGCGACATAAACAGGCCGCCAGGCGGCATCATATACGTTGAGCAAAGGCGGAGCCGTATAAAACCGTGAATCAAGACTGGGCCGGAACAACTCCTGAAACGGACTGCTGGGTGGAACAAATGGTAAATTCTCATAGTCCTGCGCCACTTCCACCACCAGAAATCCGATCTTCGGAAGAGCACGAATCGCGATCGATACAAGACGCCTGGAGTTTCCAAAAACAGCAACACGCCGGAATGTGTTCCACCTCTCACCCGAACCGCTTCCCACAAACTCAAAAGAGAGGCGCGGCAGACTGATCGCGAAACGATTGAGGATCTGCCCGTTCTGGTCATACACTTCGACAGCCGATTTGTAACCCCTCCGCGCCAGTTCCGTGCGGGACCACAAACGGTACGCGAGATCAGGAATCTTTGGATCTACGGAAATAGTGCTCAAAATCTGATCGAGTTGATTCTGTGATGTATGAAGCACTTCCGAAAGAGTGCTCTTGAACTTCTCAACCTGAATGGCGGCTTCACTTTCGACGAACGATTTCTGTACATCCGCAGCATAGTGAAACCTGGCAAAATGAAACAATGCGCTGATCAGTGACACCAGAACGAGAGAAACCAGGAAACGCGAAACAAGATTCATCCTGTTAAACAACCGCCATCCTGCCGGAAGAAAAAAGATCAGTACCCCCATTCCAAGGTAAAGAATTAGAAACGACGAGAACGGGAACGCAATCAACCTGCGAAAGACCAGATACAGTAGTCCAAAAACGGCAAGCTGGACGACAGCAAGCAAAATCAATTGATTTCCGTTGCGCGGAATATTGCGCATGGCAATCGAGTACAAGATCCCTATAAGAATGGCGACACTAAGATCTAACCAGAGCATCCCGAACACCTGTGAGAGGTGAAACATGTCAAATTTCTCGGCAGAAAATCCGATCGGTTCGAACGCCGTGAAACTTACGCTGCTTCGAACGAAATCGTAATAACCTGCAAATAGAAAGCCAGACAGAAGTAAACATCCCGCTAGAAACAGATATTTTGAGATACTTCGTCCCGAGGAAATCTCGAAACGGATCCAACGCACAAGCAAGGCAAGCCCCATCACCACATTCAGGATCAGAAATGAGGTCAAGAGGAACCCACCAGGCGAGCGCAGCAAATGATCGTTGCTCTCCTGTTCAAATCCCGGCAGCCGGAAGAAAGCCGTAAACCCGACAGATGAAAAATGCGCCGCGATCATGCAGGAAAGCGCGGAGACGAGCAGAAGTACGAACCATGAAAGCATCGTTTCTTTTGGAGATACACTTTCGCCACACGTTCCCACAAAATCAAGGAACAAAAAGATGTTCATCGTCAGAATGAATGCCAACGCCACCAGCTCAAGCCACCAGTGAAGTTGAAAGATGCGATGAGACAGAAATTCGCTGTACTGCAGTTTTCTGTAAAGAGTAGATATGCTGAATTCCGGTGTGACCGTAAGCGTGCGAATGATCAGGTCAGGAGACGCGGTGGTTGATTGGTCCGAGTTGTACAAAAGATCGGGACGAATCGCCAGTCCGTCAGTCAACAGATTGTAGCTGTCCAGATAACGGTTCTTGATTCCATAGTCGGCAGCCACAGGATTCAGAACAGTGATGGAATAGGTGGCATCCTCCAGTTTCACTGAACGCCGGTGTTTGAGAAATTGCTGGTGAAGTTCACTGACTACTGAAATTTCTTCCATTCCAGGTGCAAGAAAGCCCTCACGATAAGGAACTTGACCTGACCAGGAAAGCAGTTGACCGTCCCCTGCATAGACTCCCCACCAGTAAGATTTCTTTTCGAGATTCCCTTGCAAACGAATAAAGGCATCGCCGGCAGAGATTGATTGGACGTGTTTTAGAACTTCCTCGATTTCACGCGAATAACTCCGGCATGAATTCAGTAGCGAGGTTGCGCGTCGCTGAATTTCCCTGTTGTTCTCTTCGATCTTTACAAGAACATCGGCATCGGAGGCTCTACCGTATCGGATCAACTGAAGAAAATCCACAAGCACCAGGCTGGAAATGATCACCCAGAATACGAGAAAAAGACGGCGAAAACCTCCCGGCGGCATCCGTACATACATCAACAACATCGCGTAGGAAAAGAATAGCCAGACGGCCAAAAGTACCGGATGCAAGTGAAAGGAATTTTCAAACCGGAACCAGAGTAGGAGGAAGAGAAAGGGAAGTATCCGGAAGACGAGATGGAAACGATTCACGTTCAGATCAATCTTCTAACTCATTTAATTTCAATCACTTGATAATAAGATGCTGGAAGCAGGCAAGTCAAGACTGTGAGAGTTCACCTTTAGAGTATGGCGTAGCTATTCTCCCACCTTATGAAGTGGGAAGTTAGAGGGGGGTTGGAGCAACTATCGAAAGTCCAACCCTCCCCCAACCCCCCCCTTCATAAGGGAGGGGAATCCTTGTTATCCTCTGGTACAGAAATTATAACTTCCCGGTAATTTTCGGGTCCGTTTCTTCGGCCGTCACCGTCATCAACGAATAGATCGCCCGTTCGGAGCACAGATCATGCAGCGGAATTTTCATACCTTTCAAGAGATGAACATAAGCTCCTTTTCGGGGGACACAATCCTGAACATCACCGTCATGCTTGACATACTGGTAGTTCCCGCTGAATGGCGCGATTTCGCCCGATCTGAATTGCTTTTTCTCCATAGGACTATACACCTGGCTGTGTCTGAGTTTGTGGCTGGGACTGAGTCTGTGTTTGACTTTCCGGCTGCGTTTCGGTCTGCGTTTCCGGCTCTGCTTCCTCTTCTTCTGCGTCTTCTTCGACGGCTGGTACGGTCTGCGTTTGTGTCTGTGATTGTGTTTGGTCTTCCTGTCCTTCCGGAGGTGGCGGAGGTGTGCGTGTAAGACAGACTAAGTCCCCATTGTTCAAACCGATGAACAGGCGATCGTTGGCAGTCATAGGCGCAGATCTGATGCGATTGGAGGTGTTGGAATCACCAACCCGTATTCCGGTATGAGGATCATATCCAACAATTGTGGAACCAAATGGCGCAACAAAGATCAACGCACGATCAAAATGCATTCTATTAAAAACCCTCGATCCTGTGGTGGCAAGCCACCTGCGACCGCCGTTCTTGATCTTCAAATCATACAGGAAATTATCAAGAGCCGTCATCAAGACATCGGGCAGTCCGCTGGACTCGTCTGGATCGCGGTAAAACATCGGAACTCCGCGGACAGCGCCTCCGGCCTTAAACCTCCATTTTTCGCTTCCATCAGCAGAAGCAAGACAGTAGAAAAAGCCGGCTTCGGTTCCAAAAAACACATGGCCCGCACCTGCCAGAGGCGAGCCTTTGATGGCAGACCCAACCGGAACCTTCCATTTTACAAAACCGGCTTTGCGATCGAGAGCAAAGAGAATTTGATCGTCGCAACCTGCAAACACAAGTTCCCCTTCAAGCGTGGGAGAAGTGGAGCAACCCCCGCCCATCTTGAACTTCCAGAGAGTCGCGCCTTTATTTAGGCTCACGGCTACGATGGTTCCTTTCGCCGAGACAAAATACAGATTCTTCTCATCGGTAACAGGCATCGTTTGAAACGGCTCATCGCTCACCTTACGGGTCCAGACGATTTTCCCTTTCTTTGTTTCCAGAGCCAGAATCTGACCTCGCTGTGTCCCTATATAAAGAACGCCACCTCTCAGAACAAATGCATCTTCAATCACATCGGCAAGATTTGTTTTCCAAAGTTGCTTTCCTCCGGTTTGTGAAACAGCATAGACGATCCCCGGTTTGGAAGCGCAATAAACAGCATGATCGTCTGCCTGTGGTTGCGTAATCACCGGCCCATTGGTTTTGAACTTCCATGTAATTCTCATCGGGAAGCCGATAAACAGAGGCTGCGTTTGGGGTTGGGTCTGCGTTTGTGTCTGCGTTTGCGTCCCCTGGCTCTGAGGCTGTATTTGTGTCTGAGTCTGAGTCTGATTCTGATTCTGATTCTGTGTCTGTGTTTGAGTGGGAGGCGTTAGCTGGGCAAAAAACAGGGACCGTTGAACGGGCTGACGGGTCATAATAGAAATAATTTTTTCCGATGTAACTGCATTGACTCGGAAATAGACGAACGCGAGAATCATGAGCAGAACCGGCAAAAAACGTTTCATAATAACCATGAAAACATAGCACAGTGAACTTCGAAGTGGTAGGGGGTTCGCGTCGTCGCGTCATCGCGTCATCGCGTCGTCGTGTCATTAAGTCGTCGCGTCATCGCGTCGTAGCGCTGTCTTGGTATTGCTGTTAAAGGATAAACTCTTGCCAATCGGTGGCAATCTTAAAAAGGGTAGAGGCAAACGCCTTTGATTCTGGAGTATCCGAATCCAGAAGCGGATTCGTGTGGTTGAGATGAGTAAAGTAGATGGCGGCTTTGAATCTCGGAAGCGACTGAAAGTACCGGATTGAGTTCTGAATCGTTGGATGAGGAACCAGACGAATGTCGCGTCCAGGCAATTCGGCGCCTGAATAAAAAGTTCCGTCGAGAAGGGCGAGATCGTTGTTTTGCAGCCATCGGACCAGCGAATCGCGAACCGGCTCCCACGAATCGATGTCCGGAATGAAGACCAAACTTTTTGTTTTTCCTCGAATCAGATAGCCGTAGGTATCGGTAAACTCTTTTCGATGGGGGACCGTGAAAGGAGTCACGGAAACATTTCCAAGTTTCACCTCTCCATCCGGCGGGATCGAATGCAATTCAATATTGGAATTGCTGACCAATAAACTCCAGGGAGCATTTTGTTTTAGAAATGCGGACATTTCCAAACTGCAATACACCGGCACTTTGTTTGTAGAAAGCGATTCCTTGCCAAGATACATCAGGCCTGTGTAGTGCCCCATGTGGGCGTGAGTCAAAAAGATTCCATCAAAAAGATTCTCTTTCGCCAAACCAGCATGCCGCTTGATCAGTTCACTGTATTGTTCCCGCAGATCGGGAGTCGCGTCGATCAGGTACACGGAATCTCCATCCAGAATGGCAAGCGAGCTGACAAAATGATGTTGAGTTCTACAGATCTTTTGAGAACATCCGATGTGCGGGATGCCACCGTCCTGGGCGATTCCCATGACGATTACACGGATTCCATCTGGTTGCACTCCTCCTGTCCGTTGCGCAAAGACAAGCAGCGTTGCAAGCAAGAACAGGATCAGTTTCATAGAGGCTGTGAAGAATACAGAGCAACGCGATTGCGTCCCGCCTTCTTGGCTTCATAGAGCGCAAGGTCAGAAAACCGGATCAGTTCGGTCATGTTTTTTGCGCCGCAATGCGGATACGAAGCTACGCCAATGCTGAAAGTCACGCATTCTTGTTTTTCCAGAACGACCTTTTCAGACGCGGCCTCTTGAATCCGCCGTGTCACGACCTCGGAGCCTGCAGAGTCCGTTTCAGGAAGCAGGACCACAAATTCTTCACCCCCGTAACGCGCCACGATGTCCTCCTGCCGGCATGCGGCTTTGATGACCTGAGCCGCCTTTCGCAGTATCTGATCGCCTTTCGCATGGCCAAACGTATCGTTGACTTTCTTGAAATAATCGAGGTCGATCATCAGCAGAGTAAGCGCGCGCTTGTGTCTTCGGGCACGTTCCCATTCCCGCTCGGAAACCGCATCAAAATAGCGGCGCTGGTAGACACGGGTCAATCCATCAAGAGTTGCAAGTTCGTAAAGCCCTGCGTTTTCCAGAGCGAGTCCGGCATGAAGCGCCAGAGAGCTGGCAATGGCTTGCCCTTCTTTGTCAAAGTTTGTGATCCGTTTGCTATCTTCGTAGAGAATACCCACCATTCTCCGCGCTTCCCCTTCTTTCCCCACTGTCCGGTACGAGAAGAGTGGAACACAAAAACCGCTTTCGATTTGAAGATTGTAGACGCTCTCGCTTGCTACCTGGGAAGGACTTACAAAATAAAAGAGGTCTCGTTGCTTGATCGTCTTTTCAATGACCGTTTGGCTTACTTGAAATTCATCTAACCCCAGAGTTTTTCCCTTGTGATCCCGCCCCAGACGGAATTCCAGTTGATCCTCGGAGTTAAAGAGCATGACAAACGCGCGTTGCATTTCGGTGAGCTGCAGCGCGGCGTCCAAGACAATTTCGAGTGCCTTGTCCAGCTCCAGTGTGCTGTGGATCTTCTGCGTCAAATGAAGCAGCTTCTGATAACGCTGAATCGTTTCGTTTTCATTCTGACCCGCGCCCAAATTAGTTACACCTCAATGTCACCGATTATACTTCGAAATCTGTAGAGGCGAGCCTTGTGGTCGCGGTGGAGGAGGAATCAGTCGTTCGAAAAACGCTGTTCTTTGAAAGGATCGCTACTCTTTCTTCCGGGCAAAATAGAAAGCAGTGCGGATCTCCTGGGTTCCGGCGTACAGATAATCAAACTCCAGCTTGATCTGGTCCATCTTCTTGGGCAAGGCGGGGAAAATCAAGAAGCCGGTTACAACCTGACCGGGAGGAACGGAATCCGGGGAATGGAAAACCGATTTTCGCAGGACATCTTGAATCTTTTTCTCCAGCCCGTCCAAAAACCCGATCAGGACGGTAAAATCCATGGGGAAGTAGGCCTCGGTTTTTATTTTGAGGGTGATGTAGCTGGGAGTAAAGGTGAGAGTACTGTTGGTCCGGTTGATCAGCGAGAGCATAAAGATGCTCGCAGTCTGCATTTCTCCGCCAAAGCGTTTGAACGGGTTGCCCAGATCGATTCCCCTTTCCCGGTAATACGATGCAATCGTCGCATCATTTGCTGCTTCCAGGACCAGTCCGATGTTGCCGGATCGATAGAATGCTTTCTGTTCTTTGACTTCGTAGCCTTCATGCGGTACCGGGGCAAGCTCCGCCGGACCTGTAGCAGCGGCAAGTTGCGATAATAATAGTATTATTAGTATAGCAATTTGATTCAAGGATTTTGACATACGAAGATCATATCGAGTGAAAACTGAGGAAAGATCCTCCCCAGACGGTTGAAGGTTTTCATCAGCGGCTTATATTTCTCCTGGTTCCATTCCGCCTGCAAATAATCGCGTCGCGGGTTTCCACTCAGCCAGTTTAACAGGACCTCGAGATAAATTCCCGTGCTGTCAATCACCTTCAGGCCGGCGCGCGGCAGAATATCGTCCCGCAGCTCACGATAGGAGAACTCATACAGGTGATCCGGAGAGTAGGGACGCTCTCTCCCTTCTATTTTCGCGAGCAGCCGTTCGCGGTTCGGTGTTGTGAGAATCAGGATGCCTCCCGGTTTCAACACGCGCTTCCATTCTTGAAGAACTGGAAAGGGGTCTGTAACATGTTCGATGATTTCACCCGCAAACATGGCATCGAAAGAACCGCTTTGAAACGGGGCATGTGAGGCATCGGAAAGAAACCAGTGGTTTTGAGGTACTTCTTTTTTTCGTTCACGGATCAAACCGAGATCCAGATCTCCCGCAAAAATCTGAAACGGCCAATTCGGCTGGATATCGGTGAACAGACATCGTCCGCATCCAAGATCGAGTGCCTTGCCGCCTGCAGGAACGTATTTTGTAAACAGCTTTTGGAGTACGGAAAGCTTGTAGAAATGCATGGTTGGCAAGAATGGCAGGGGTGTTCCGTAACCGCCACCGGCATGAAGACGCGCATAAAATTGCTTCAGCACCATCGGGTCATCGATCTTCATAATCACATGTGACAACTCCCGGATTTGAAGCTTTTCGTCCCTTAAGACAAGCTGTAGATCCTGGAGAGGATCCAGCAGATAGGAAGGATTCACCCAGCTATCGGTACACGAAGTTTTTGCGCCATCCACAATCATTCTTACCGAATCCCGGGTTACCGATCGAAAGTCGACATAGAACTGGATCATCCTTTCTCCGGGAGGCAAAGTAAAAGACCACCATCCAAGGTGCGTTTCAGGGTGTTCCTGCCGCAAATAGGAATAGATGTCCACCGAAAATACATGCGGACGGCCGTTCATCCGAACGCTTACCGCAATCGTCCCCTGAAACTCATGGAGTCGAAAGCTCTGCTGTAACGGCGTGATGGATTTCATACGATGGTTGCAGATCGTGGAGTCTGGCAGCAAAAATTGTAGCATAGAGGCAGGAAAATTCCCATGAACCGGAGTCTAATCATCTAGTGCGGAGGTCACCGCCGCGCGGTAAAGAGCGACCAAAAGGGTCGCTTTTACTACAAAAGATAAGCCGTAGTACTATGCGGGTCACAGAAAAAGCTTGACAAGATGCGAAAAACTTGATAAATAAAGAACGGCATTTTGAAACGGCCGGCTCCAAAGGGTGGCAAATTGGAGTCAGCATTTAGAGGCCGATGAAAATCGTATTTCGAACACGTTATCCGTTGCGACGAATCATTCTTCTGCTTTTGCTTTCTGTCGCCAGCAGCTTCTACTATCTCCAGAAACCTCACTCTCAAAGAGAAACTCCTGCACAGGCAACCTTGATCCCAATCTCCCCGATGGTGCAGAGCATCCGTCCGCCCGTCGTAACAACCCCGGT
>Ga0184626_10000471_pt1 | contig 12512 bp, 10 predicted proteins | sample PLM3_60_b1_FD_133142 | JGI IMG/M metagenome (GOLD analysis project Ga0184626, IMG submission 133142) | Groundwater sediment microbial communities from an aquifer in East River, Colorado, USA - PLM3_60_b1 | ecosystem: Environmental > Terrestrial > Soil > Riparian zone | place: USA: East River... | reverse complement strand
TTCACCACAAGGATTCTTTGGTCCAGGGCATTAGAGGCTGGTGACGTCAAGATTCTGCTACAGGTGACTCCACAAGCGGTTCCGTGGCTTGGCAAAGTCCCTCTGGCGATCGACCTCGCTAAGAGTCAGGAGGCGCGGCGCCTGATTGAAGTAGGGGTCCACGACGCAGGCGCTCTCCTCTTCGCTTACTCTATGCCGCCGGGCACACCGAAAGAACCGGTGCAGATTATGAGGCAGGCCCTCATGACAACTTTGAAGGATTCAGATTTCTTGGCGGATGCCAAGAAATCGATGCTAGCGATAGACCCAATTGCCGGAGAAGAAGTGGAAAAAATAATAAACGGGCTTTTCAAATTGGAGCCTTCCCTGGTAAGCAAGCTCAAGACAATCCTCGTGCCGGGAAAGTAGCCGCAAAAGCGGTGAGTTGACAGGCTAACCATAACGATGCCTTTGGCTTTAGCAATGCCAACCAGAGTCGAGATAGTGTTTAAACGATTTTTTAGGTTGCAAATTTAATGTGTCATAGAGAAACAGCTATCCTGAAAGTGAGGTTGTCATGAGCCTTCAGTTGACTGTTGCCTGCGGAGATTACGACCGCACGCAGGCGCTCATCGATGGGACGGTAAAGCCTGAAGGTCTGGAATTAAATTGGCTGACCTTGCCCCACGGGGAAATCTGGACACGAATGTTGAACTACTATGATTTCGATGCGTCTGAGATTTCCCTCTCCTCCTACGTGACCGCCCGGACCTTGCATAAACCATTGACTGCGATTCCTGTATTCCCAGGCCGCGCTTTCCGACACTCTTACATTTTCATTAACGCAAAGAGCGGAATCAGAGAACCACGCGACCTCGAGGGTAAAAAGCTCGGATTGGCAGAGTTCGAACAGACTGCTGCGGTCTGGATCAGAGGGATACTGCAGCACGATTATGGAGTAACATTGGAGAAGATCCACTGGCTCACATGGTTTCCAGAGCGCAGGATGGACGCGCATTTGCCCAAAAAATACGACATCCAGAAAGTTCCCCTCGGGGTGAGCCCGGAAAAGCTGCTCGTGGAGGGAAGTCTGGATGCCGTGATCTTGACCTCTCTTTTTCCCTCTTTGTTGAACGGGGTTCCAGGTATCAAACGCTTATTTGAGAACTACAAAGAGGTGGAGATCGGCTTTTACAAAAAAACCGGTATTTTTCCTATCATGCATACAGTGGCGATTAGGGAAGAGCTGTGGAAAGAACATCCTTGGATCGCCGTCAGCCTCTACAAGGCTTTCCAGAAAGCCAAGGAGTTAGCCTATCAGAGGATGAACGATCTGTCCCCTTACAAGATCAGTATGGCATGGTTTCGCGAACCGATGAGGGAGCAGAGGGAAGTTCTGGGGGAGGACCCCTGGTGTGATGGTTTGAAAAAGAATCGCAAGACTTTGGAGACCCTTGTAGAATATCTTTACGAGCAAGAATTGATTCGAGAGAAACCCAAGGTCGAGGTACTCTTTGCGCCGAATGCTTTAGCCCTTGTCTAGTCGCGCTTATAGGTTAACCGCCCTGATGGACATAGAGTTATACCTTTAGCGGATATTTTCAGCCGCTACGTAGATGCCTTCTCAAAACGGGCGCCAAGGATGAGAGCGCTGTAATGACCGCCAAAACCAGAAAAGCAAGGGAGAGGGGCCGGGAGATGAAGATATGGAAGCTTCCTCTGGAAATTATCAGGGACTGTCGAAAGGCTTCTTCAAGCATAGGCCCAAGGACGAAAGCCATGATTAAAGAGCTGGGTTCATAGTTGAACTTTCTCAAAAGGTAGCCTGCGACGCCGAAAAAGATCATGAGCTTCACATCAAAAAGGCTGTTCTGCATACTATATGAGCCCACGATGGTGAAAAGAAGGATCAAGGGGAAAAGCAGCCGGTAGGGAATTTTTAAGATCTGGACCCAGACCCTGATCAAAGGCAGGTTGAGGACCAATAGCATCGCGTTCCCAATGTACATGCTGGCAACGAAGCCCCAGAAGATATCGGGATTTTTCTCCAGTAACTCAGGGCCAGGTCGGAGCCCGTGGATAATCAGGGCGCCTAGGAGGAGCGCGATGACGCCATTGGTTGGGATGCCCAGGGACAATAGAGGGATCATACTACCCCCCACTGCCGCATTGTTGGCAGCCTCCGGTGCGGCCACCCCCTCGATGGCACCCTTGCCAAACCTCTCCGGGTGCTTTGAGATTTTTCTCTCCAGCCCATAAGCAGCAAAAGACGAAATGGTCGTTCCTCCGCCAGGAAGCACGCCGAGAAAAAATCCCACCACAGAGCCGCGGAGAATAGCGCCGATGGAATCCTTCCAATCTTTAACGCTGGGAAGGAGCCCTTTGTAGCCTGCTGTCACGATATGACCTCGTTCTTCGGGTCTTTCGAGATTAATAAGGACTTCTCCAATACCAAAGAGTCCCATCATTAATGGAACGAGGCCGATCCCTTCCATAAACTGGATCATTCCGAAATTGAACCTGGGTGCCCCAGTAATGGTATCCAAACCGACAAAGCTTAGGAGCAGCCCAAGTAGACCCATCATGAATCCCTTGGCTACAGAACCTCCAGTGAGATGGATTAGGATAATTAGACCGAGAGCCATCAGAGAAAAATACTCCGGCGGCCCGAATTTAAGCGCCACCTGAACCAAAGGACCGGCAATCAACGTGAGACCAAGCACACTGATAGTTCCCGCGATGAATGAGCCAAAGGCTGCAATTCCCAGGGCAGGGCCCGCCCTGCCTTGCTGTGCCATTTGATATCCATCAAGTGTCGTAATGACGGAGGCGGCCTCTCCCGGAATGTTGACGAGAATCGAGGTGGTGGAGCCCCCGTACATCGCCCCATAGTAGATCCCGGCCAACATAATGATGGCTCCAAGGGCACTAATGTTGTAGGTGATGGGAAGTAGCAGGGCCATCGCCGCAGAAGGCCCGATGCCGGGAAGCACGCCAACAAGGGTCCCCACGAATACACCAACGAAGCAATAAAACAGGTTCTGGAGCTGAAACGCGATCTCGAAACCTTGCAGGAACCCCATAGGGTTTGGCTCTAGAATGCCAGAAAGCCTTTTGGAAATCTCACGCCGAGCCAGGAGCCGAAAAACAGATAGCTCAAGGAAGTGGTCAGGAAAGCAGCTATCAGAATGTTGAGCCAGCGGCGAAAGCCGCTCACCTTAAACAGGAAAATGAACAACGCAAAGGTGCTCAGGTTGTAGCCAAGCCACTCAAGCCCGATGGCATAGGCGGCAAGAATAACGACGGTGGCGATCACATTGAGGACGGAACTATCGAAGAGCCTTTCTCCCTGTGCCGACTTTCTCCTCTGAAATTCCACAAGCGCTCGGGCAAGTGAGAAACTCGCGACGAGGATGAGGCCTGACGCAGTCCAAAAAGGCAGGAAGCCTGGCCCCGGACGATGGACGGTGCCAAAGTTGAGCTGCAGCGACGCGATAGCGAAGGCTCCGCCGAGAAGGAGCAAGGCGAGATTTGAAGCCCAATCATTCCTGGCCATTTTTCTATCCTGTCGACTGCAAGCTACTTCTGCTCTTGAAAGATGTCCTTGTACTCTTCCACTAAATTGTAAGAGGACTTCGCGGCAGCATGAAACTCTGGGCCGGACAGGTAAAGGATGTTAGGCCCCATTTTCTCCACCCGCTCGACCAAGTCTGGATTCTTGATCGCTCTGGCTAACGCATCTGAAAGAATTTTTCGGGTTTCCGGGGGCAGGCCGGGAGGGCCAGAGACTCCTTGTATTGAGGCCGCGGCTTCAGGCTCTACGTTGACATAGCCGAGTTCCTTGATAGTCGGGACATCAGGGAATTGTGCAAGTCGTTTCTCGGCAAAGACGACCAGGGGATGGAGTTTTTCCTTGTGTAGTTGTACCGCAAGGACATCCGTGGGCGAGAAATCTACATTTCCACCTAGCAAAGCCGTGATGGCCGGAGCGCTGCCCTTAAAAGGCACCACCTCCAGGTTAACCCCCAACTTCCTTTTGAGAATCATCGCAAGGAGATGGGAGCCGCTTCCCATACCAGTGATGGAGGCATTCAAAGACTTCTTCTTGGAGGCCTCGATGAGATCCTTGAGAGTTTTGTGAGGTGAATCTTTCTGCACCGCCACGAACTGGTACATTTTGTGGAAGCCAGCAAGGGAAGTCATCTCCAAAATTTTGTACGGAGGCTTATAGATGATTTCCGTCTGGGCGTTCCGTGGTAACAAGTTAGCCAACAGGGTATAACCGTCCGGTCTGGCCTTGTACACGTCTACGGCGCCTTTCACGCCTCCAGCCTCAGCGCGATTTTCAACGATAACGGGAACGCCAAGCTCCTTCTTGAGATGTTCGGCGAGGACCCTGGTGGTCAGATCCACGGAACCGCCCGGAGCAAACTGGACGACCATAATAATTTCCCTGGAGGGAAACCTCTCCGCCGCGAGGCCCGCTACAGTTACTATAAAGAGGTTTACCAAAAGAAAGGTAATCGAGCTCAAGACTTTAATCATCAGGCTTTCTCTGCTTCTCATTGAACTCACCTCTGGCAACGTTTGTTCATCGATAGGTTCCAACTCACGATCTATCTTTCTCTCTTCTTCACTCTTCCTCAAAATGTTTCTTTTTACGGTTTCCAACCTTCAGCGGCCAATTCTTGCGCCGCTTCTTTAACCAGACTGAAATCGAAGACGGACTCTGGTATTACCCTTCCCGACCTGCCAATTCCCTCTAGCGAAATAGCAAGGATTTCCTGCTGAACTTCGGGGTTCAGCATGCCGTCGTTCGTAAAAGCCTTGAGACTGGAATCGTATACTGCTTGGATCATTTCTCTGTCATCGGTTTTCATAAACTGCGCCATGAGATCCACGGTCTCAGCCTTCCGAGCATGCACGAATCTTAGCCCCTTGAGACTTGCCTTGACGAAGCCCTTCACCAGCCTCCGCTTTGCGATCAGAGTATCCGTATGGATTCCTACACCTGCCATGTATGACGGAAACGTGTCACCGAAATAGCCCAAAACATTCAGCCCGGCCTTTTTTGCTCGATAATCGTACGGCGGTGAAAGCGGAGCAGCCGCAACCGCGCCGCTCATGACGGCTGCCATCCTGACACCGCTCCCGCCCAGGACGATAAAGGTGACCTCTCTCGCGTTGATCCCTTTGGCTTGAAGAAATCTTTTTGTTCCCACGTCGGCGATTCCGCCGATCCCTCCAGTGCCTACCTTCTTCCCCTTAAGATCTTCCAGTGATTGGATCTCCTTGGAGCCGATCAGATACATGTCGGTCCGACTGCTAATGGCAAAAACCGACCGGATGGGCATTCCCACCAGGGCGGCATTGATCGTGGGAGAGCCCAGAGCATCGAATTCGACATCTTTGCTCACCAGGGCCTTGGAGGAAACCGCGCTGTGCATCAGGATGAATCGGGGCTCAATTCCCTCCTGGCGGAAATAATTTTTCTCTTTAGCAATCACATAAGGAGCCATGGAAAAGTTGAGAGCGCTGATGGACACATTGACCGAGACAGGCTTATCCTGGGCGAGGACAGCGCCCACAGTTAGAAAGAAATTCAAGATCGTTAGAGCAGAGATTTGTTTAGCCAAAGATATCCTCCTTCCACTTCTTGATCATCGCCTCCTTGAGTCCTTCGCTGGATTCGGCGATAAGCGAAAACTCGTCTCTTCTCTCGTAGGGTTTGCATGCGTCGACCAGGGCGCGCGAGCTGAGTCCTTTCTTATCTTGCGGAATGACTATGTCCAAATTGCCGCTCCAACACCTGCGAATGATCTCAATCGAGTATTGCGGGTCACAGCGGGTGGACATCGCCCAGATCACGTCATAAAGATTCGTCGGATCGATATCTTCGTCCACAACGACGACAAAGCGTCCGATATAGGCGCCGCCCAGAACCTGCGAAGCCAACACCAACGCTTGGCGGGCATGACCAGGATAGGCCTGTTTGATCGAGATCACGTTGAAGAGAGTACCGATCCCCGCCTCCATGCACCACACGCCATTGACATTGGGTAGTCCGGCTTTCTCCACATGGTCCCAGATCTGGGCTGCGTGCACGACCGCGAGGTACAGAGAATCGTCTGACGGCGGACGTCCGGGACTGGCGCAGCAAAGAACCGGATCATTCCGGTAATAGACTCTCTCGACTTGTATGACAGGCGTCTCCGTCGTTCTGGCACCGTAATAACCCATCCATTCGCCGAAAGGGCCTTCAGGAAGAACGTCTCCTGGGTGCATGAAGCCTTCGAGGACGATCTCGGCGTGCGCCGGAAAGGGCAGCCCCGTTTCCTTTCCCAGCAGTGTGTCAACTGGCCTTCCTCTTACCCCGCCGCAGTAATCATACTCTGAATGGCCGAACTCGAGCTGGCTCCCTGCGGCCAGAGAAAGCAGCGGGTCCTGTCCCACGCACAAAATAATCGGGCAAGGCTTTCCCTGGCGGAAATATTTTTCCATATGCACCCTGCCATGCTTTGAAACTGCCGACATCATCAGGCCCATGGATTTGCGGTCATGGACCATAGCCCGGTAGGTGCCGAGATTGAGCCAGCCTTCTTCAGGGTCGCGCGTGATCGCGACGCATGCCGTGCCGATGAATCTTCCCCCGTCGTGTTCATGAATTAACGGCACGGGAAATTTTAGTAGATCGATATCGTTCCCGGCCATTTGATTTTCCAGGACGGGACCTCGCTCAACCGTTCGGGGTGGAATAGGTGTTAGGTTTTTCATTTTCTGCCTGAACCGATTCACCAGGCTCAGGCCAGTGCTATCGAGAGGTAAACCAAAACTAAGGGCTAGGCGCTGAAACGAGCAGTGTAGGCCGAACAATATACGAAACCCCTCCGGATAGTCCTTGATCCGATCAAAGAGGATGGCGGGTGTGACGCCGGGGCGCTTTCGATAAATTAACTCGGCCAATGTGCCAATTTCCAGATTCCAATCGGCGCCGTTGATCCGCTTTAACTCCCCTGTTGAGTCTACGATATCCAGCCATCCCCTCAGCCCCTCATAAGATCTAGGCAAGCTTCCTTCGCTAGGAGGTTGAATCTTTTCTGGAACCGACATGTTTCTCCTCTTTCTTCTGCTTGAGAGCTTCAAAAATTTTCTCTGGTGTAATCGACAACTCCTTAATTCTTACCCCGACAGCGCGGGAAATGGCATTGGCCAACGCAGGCGCGATCCCGAACAGGGCAACCTCACCCACTCCCTTAGCACCGAACGGCTCAGAAGAGTAGGGTTTCTCGACGATGATCGGTATGACCTTTGGTACGTCACGGGCAGTCGGGATCTTATAATCCGCAAAGGTAGGGTTGGTAACCTTGCCGTCTTCGAAGAGAAGTTCCTCGCACAGGGCATAGCCCAATCCCATAACGACGCCACCCTCAATTTGACCGGACACCATCACCGGATTGATGGCTTTCCCCACGTCATGAGCGCTCGCAACCCGCAAGACCTTCACCCTGCCGGTCTCTTCATCGACCTCGACCTCAACTGCCTGAGCCCCGAAGGGCCAACCAGCCGCTGATATATCTATCGCTGAATCTCCGGCCCAAGACCTCTTGCCCTTCATTTCGCCGACGCCAAGAACGGTTCCGCCTTGTATGGAAGCGTCCTTTAAAAGGTCCTCGAAGCTGATAGCTTTGCGGTTTTTCCATAAAACCCTCTTTTGCACGACACGCAGCTCCTCCTGTGGAACTCCCCAAAGCTTCGAGACTGCACTCCGAATCTGTTTTTTGGCATCAGCTGCAGCGAATCTGACTGCGGCGCCAACATAAGACGTTACTCGACTGGAGAAGGTCCCGTGATCAAACGGCGTTAGGGCAGTGTCTGCGAGCACCACCTTTACATCGTTGAGAGCCACACCCAATTCCTCTGCCACGATCTGCGCTAGACTGGTACCGGTCCCGCCTCCGACATCTGAAGCGCCGATCAAAAGTTCAATGACGCCGGCGCCATGGATCCGCACATGCGCGAAAGATGAAGCCGCTGGCGTTGGGGGAGACTTATGAAGCAGTGCGAAGCCGATTCCCCGAGACGCTTTAAGTTTTTTTCCCCATCTAATAGCGGCGGAGACCTTCCGAATGCATTCCTTGAGAGCGATGTGGACGGCCCGGTCTCCGGCCGGGGTTTCATCGCCGTCATCGAGACAGTTCTTGAGCCTGAGTTGCACCGGATCTATGCGTAAGCGATCGGCGATAATGTCCATTTGAGATTCGTTTGCCCAAACCGATTCCGCGATTCCTAAACCGCGGTAAGGGCATCCAAACAGTTTATTGGTATAAACCAGAGTGGAGGTCACACGAATATGTGGAATCTTATAAGGACCGATGCCATCCTTCAGGGCCCGATTGCTTGTGGGTAAGCCTTCTGCATAGGCTCCTGTGTCCCAGATGAAATCTACGGCCCTCGCAATAATCGTCCCATCCGCCTTGACGCCCGTCTTAACTCTGATGGTTGCGGGAACCGAGCCCGGAGTGGCATCAAACACTTCTTTGCGAGGCAGCACTAATCGCACGGGCCGATGGGTCTTGAGCGCCAAGGCCAGCGCAAGATGCTCCACCCTCAAGACCACGTTCTTTCCCCCAAATCCTCCACCCACATGGGTTCCAATTACCCGGATGTGGTCCTCCGGCAGATCGAATAAATGGGCGAGCTCCGCTCTGACTTGGAAGACGTTCTGTGTGCTGGACCAGACTGTAACCTGATCCCCGTCCACCGTAGCCAGCACGGCATGAGGCTCCAGCGAACAATGCTGGACCCGGTGCGAGCGAAAAGTGTCTTCAAATACATAGTCCGCTTCGGCGACGCCACGGTCGATGTTGCCTCTACTATGAACCGTTTGGTGGGCGATGTTGGTACCCGGCAGCGGATTCCAGTGGCTTGTCATTATCGGATTCAGCTCATAGGAACCCAAATCTTCATGGACCAAGGGAGCGTTCTCAAGCAATGCCTCATCCGTGTTCAAGACAGCAGGAATCTCTTCGTAATCACACTCGATGAGATTCAGAGCCTCTTCAGCGGTTTCCTCATCCGCAGCTGCAACCGCAGCGATCACATCCCCTATGTATCGTACTTTTTTACTTGCGAAGATCTCCTCATCCCTAAGGCTTAAACCGAATCTTTTCTTTGGGAAATCCTCGGCAGAGAGAACTGCGACGACGCCTCTGAGGCCACGCGCTCGGCTCACGTCAAGGTGGCGAATCGTACCATGGGGTATAGGGCTGCGAAAAAGCCTGGCGTGAAGCATGGACGGAAGGATAATATCCGCTGTATATAGGGCGTCGCCCGAGACCCTTTCTGGTCCATCCAGACGAGGTAACGACTTTCCCACAACCTTGTGATGTTTCACGTTACTTTCTTTCGACAACAGAGGTTTACGTGGGTGGGGAGCAAAAAACTGGAGGGATATTAATTCAACCTACGGCTGACATCCGGTTGAACGATCATAAAAACTTTTAGCCACTTGGTTCGCTCAGCTACTTGAGGAATTCTTTCAATTTGCTTACCAGTCCGGGTTCCAGCTTGAAGAGTCCAGCAACGATCTTTTGCACCTCCTCCCCACCCAGAGGATCGACTTCCAGATCTGCCTTTTCGGCCTCCGCCAAAAATTGCTTGTCCTTCATCGTGTCTACGAGGGCTTTACGCAAAACTTGCACCCGCTCTTTAGGCGTACCCGGCGGAGCAGCATACGGCTGTATAAGCACAGATTGATCATGAACGCCTATTTGTATTAACCCCCGCGCCTCGTTGGTTTTGGCATACTCAATAGCCAATGGCACCTTGGGCAGGTCTAGATGAGCCTTGGGCATAGCCTGCAACACAACGTTGACATCGCCAGACTCCAGTTGTTTCCGCCAGGCCGTTTTAATCGCTTCCCAGGTCACGCAAAGTCCATCGAGCTCTCCAGATTCTGCGGCCTGGCGAATATCAGCCGTTCCTTTGTAACCTGTTACAAGCTGGATCGGAAGTCCCAGAGCCGGAGCCAGTATCTTCGGAATGTCATCGGTATTGGAGCCAGGACCAGTTCCGCCCAACTTAACTGGCTTCTTCGATCCCATCCATTTTTCAAGACTAGTAATCCCACTTGCTCTGGTTAAGATACATACCGCGTGACCTGGAGAAACGGTGCCGATCCATTCGAACCTGCGGGCATCAAACTCAACACCGGGTTGCCCTAACACCTGCCTCATGATGACGTTCCCCACAAACGTGCCGAACGTAAGCCCGTCGGGTTTCGCGACTTTATAGAGATAGTTTGCTGCGAGCAGGGTGCCCGCTCCCGGCATGTTCTCGATGATAATCGTTGGACTCCCCGGAACATGCGTGCCCATGTGCCTGGCAATAACACGAGAATAGGTATCCAACCTACCTCCCGGAGGGGCGCCCACAATAATGCGGATGACCGCATCCTTGTACGAAATGTCTGAGGCTGCATGCCCGATAGGTACAGCAATGAAAAATTCAACTGCGATTATTAGGAGATAAAAGATTCCCCAACGCATGCAAGTCTCCTTTCCACTACCTATGCTCGATCTACCTAGCCATACTCAGATTCAGCCCAGACAAATTAACGGGTTGGACAGAAGTGAATTCCAACAGCTAGGCATACAAGCCCGCCTCCTCTCTCATGGAAAGCGTTGCGCGTGTTCGTCGCAGGCCGTCGGAGTTAACTTAAGCTAGAGGTCGCCTCATTTAGGCGGTGTGTAGAGCTGAAGGAGATTACCCTCTGTGTCAAAGAAGTAAAAGCCCCTGCCTGCAGCTCCACGATCCACGGTCGGAACATGGTGAATTCTTACTCCCCATTCGCCCATCTTCTTCGATGCAAGCTCAAAGTCATCGCTGTCCACGATAAAAGCTTGATGCGTAGCGCCGTCCTCTTGAAAAGAATCGCTCTCGATGGGTTTGGGACGTTCAAAGAGAACAATGATATCGTCCCCTGACTTTAGCTCCACACGAGCCAAACCATCCCCCATATCATCTCGTTGGAGACTCACAAACTCCATCCCCAAAACCTCTGTGTAGAACTTCTTGGCCCTGTCTGGATCATTCACCGGCAGGCCTATATGGAAAAGACCCTTTGTCTTAATCATACCGTTCATCCTCCTTTGCGATTAATTTGTCGAGCCATCAAGCGCTTTCATCGGCTCTCTAGCTCACATAGTTTGAACATGTACCAGTCAATCCGTCCGCCGCAAATATCCTCCAATCAACACAAATTGATCAGATACGTCAAAGCAAATTGTATTTTCTTTCGACACTTTCAAAATCATGGTCTACGTAAGTATTAGTCCCTATTTCTCCGACCTGTCGTTTTTCACCTTCGTCGAAAAGAGGTATTGCGCCGTCACCAGAGGGCCCCCCGATCATAGGCGGAGCGTGACTTTCGACTACCACCGAATCTACGTCGAAGCGGTTCCAGTCCCATTGGATTTTCTTAGCCGGGATTCTAAGGAAGTCCCCTTTCTTACAATGAAACCCTTGATCTCCAACAAAGAACCAGTGCTCCCCTTCAAGGACGTATATAATCTGATCAGAGTCGTGGAAATGGGGCTTGCTGTGGTAACCAGGTGGCCGCACAGCTATCATTAAACTGCATTCATTCCCGTAGGCCTTTCTTACTCCCATGGCTCCGTGCCCGCCACCGGGCTGGAGTCGCCTGCGTTCTCTGACATCCTCCTCTTTTACATGAAGAGCCACTGCTATTCCTCTCTCTCTCTCTGTGGAACTCATAAGTAGATCTCGGGGCGAAATTATAGTCCAATCGGGGTTTGAGTCAATATGACTGCCAGGCAGCTGAGGACGCGTAGAGTGTCTACCATCGTAATCTGCGGGTAGCAGGATCAGAGGAAATCCGGTATAGGGGGGAGAAAAGGAGAAGTCCATTTTTTTTTGAATGGGCTACAATCGTCACAAGGTCAGCCTCGACATCTTTTGGCTCAGAGGCCAAGGCTTGAAGAAGCCGACAATTCCTCCGATCCCGATATCCTCTCGCTCACAAGCCAGGATTGGCTCACCTATTAGAAGGCAGCTATTCGAAGGCAGGTCAAGGGGCAACGATACTCCGTAAGAAATAAATTTCTTTATTTCCTCTCGTTCAGCTCACCTAGTCCGTGATCTTTAAGTTACGCGCCCCTGTTTTCTATCGTTTGGTTTCGGAATTGGTTCGCCACCAGTCATCCATCAGGTTCAAGGCGGTGAAGAAGTCCTCTTAAGGAAACTCTCTTCGGCCCCTGGCAATCTTAATTGCTTCAGAAAACTGTAACAGAAACCTCTCAACGCCGCGTAAGACGCCACATTTATTGACACGCAGGAGGCCTATTAGTATCGTGATCCGACTTTCAGGGGAGGCATTAACGATGAGGAAGGAAACCATGTCTGCGGCGGCCTGCTTTTTTTGGCTAGCAACCTTTTGCGGATCGCTGATTTCACCTGCTTTTGGACAGGAAACATTTTTCGAAGGCAAAACCATTCGCATCATCGTCGGCTTC
>Ga0184626_10000469_pt1 | contig 12530 bp, 13 predicted proteins | sample PLM3_60_b1_FD_133142 | JGI IMG/M metagenome (GOLD analysis project Ga0184626, IMG submission 133142) | Groundwater sediment microbial communities from an aquifer in East River, Colorado, USA - PLM3_60_b1 | ecosystem: Environmental > Terrestrial > Soil > Riparian zone | place: USA: East River... | reverse complement strand
TCCTCGCTGATGGCGCCCGCTGAAATGTACGTGGCCTGCCCCTGGTCATCCACGCCGCTCTGTCGGACAGTGGTCACCCACCAGCGGATCACGTGTGCCAGGTTGTCGTTAGGTCTGAAGGTGGTAGGAACGATGAATTTTGTATCGGGGACATACTCGGTGATCCGTCGTCCCTGGCCGGAGGTTACATCTTCAATGGTAACCTGGTATCTTTCATTTTCGAGCAATGTGCCGATCGAAGCCCACTGCAATGTGACAATGTCATTTGCCAGAGAGAAGGCAGCGCCATCCGCAGGCAGGAGCAAATTGGCGGCGGGGTAGGGAGGCGGCAGAGTCGCTGTGGGGGTGGGCCCCGGTGTCGCAAATCTCGCACATAGCGGTATCAGCAGGGACTGTCCAATAAAGACATTGTCGGTGGATAGCCCGTTGTAAAACTTAATCGCATCCTGCGGCACGTTGTAATTTAGAGAAATGCTTGAAAGCGTGTCATTTGCCTGGACATTATATGGAACCTTTTCGCAGGCATTTGCGGTCTGTGTGGCTTCATTGGGAATTTCTGTGGGCGGTGGTGCGGGTGTGGGTGTTGGGTATGGAATTTTCAATACCTGATTCACCGAGATGATACACGTAGTTGGCAGATTATTGACGATGACAATACTTTGCACTGAGACGCCGAACGCGACCGCAATACCACCACATGTGTCACCAGAGCGAACCGTGTAATCGAAAGGCGCCAGGGGTGTTTCAGTCGGGATCAATGTTAACGTAGCCACTTCTGTCCCTGTAGGCGTAATGGTGGCAGTTTCAGACGGAGTGACCTCAATCGTTGGTTCAGTGAGTTGCCCACCGATGCCTGCTTGCAGGCTGAAATACACTGCAGCTGCACCGATCAGCAAAATGACCAGGAGAGCGCCGAGCGCCGCAGGCAGGCTGAGTGTGATCTCGGGCATGCGGCTGGCTTGGATGGTGCCTTCGGCCTTCTTCGATTTTACGGCGGCTTTCGCGGTAAGTTCGGTTCCGCACACCAAGCAACGGGTGGCACTCTCGCTTAGCCGCGTTCCGCAGGTAGGACACACTTTTGTTTTTTGTGAGGAGGGTTCTTGAAGCATACGGGCGGAAATTATACCATTGAACACATCCCGTCAATTTGACGGCGACATGGCATATAAAAGCCTTTTCACGCCTGACTCGGACTCATTTCTGCTTGAAATTCACCTCTTTGGATGCGCCCTCGCCTCTTTCTACGCCTGAGCTTGTTTCTGTCCATTTGCATTGACTCTCGCCTTGGCCGCGTAGTCGCTATATCCGCCAATGTATTCCGTGATGCCCGCATTCTCCAGCGCGAAGATCCGTTTGACCGTTCGATCGAGAAAATATCGATCATGAGAAATGACCAACGCTGTCCCGTCGAAGTCGTTCAACGCGTTTTCCAACACTTCAGCGGAGGCGATATCGAGGTTGTTTGTCGGCTCATCAAGCAACAAAAAATTTGCGCCTGAGAGCACAAGTAATGCCAACTGTAATCGGCTGCGTTCACCGCCCGAGAGTGACCCGATTTGCTGAGTGGCCTGTTGATACGAGAACAGATAGCGGATGAGGAATGACACGGCATTCGACTCGCTCATATTGCCGAAGAGGCGCACAGCGTCGATCACAGTTTGATTGAAATCCAGGGTTTCATGCTCCTGCGCGTAATATCCGACCTTCACACTTGGCCCGATCTTGATCTCTCCCAGTGTTGGCATTTCTTTTCCCAATATCAGCCTCAACAACACAGATTTGCCCGCGCCGTTCGCACCGATCAGGCCCACGCGCTCGCCATGCCGAATCAATAAATTGAGGTTATTTAGAATTATCCTTTCGCTCTTTTTATTCGCGCTGAGCGGCGCTGGTCGAGTAGAGTGAGTGTTATTCTCGCTCGTATCGAGACCATGCGAAGTCGAAGCGGGGTGAGGGAAAGACTTCGTTACGTTTTCCAACTCAAGCACTTGATTTGACCCGCGCCAGCCATTGAGCTCCAGACCCATTTTCCGCCGTTCCAGGGTGGGGCGTTCGATCTTTTCTATCCTCTCAATGCGCGCCTCCGTGGCGTGGATGCGGCTCGCAAATTTATCATTGAAAATGACCCATACTTTGTAGCGTTTCAACGCCATCTCAAGGCGCCCAAACTCTCGCTGCTGGATCTGATACAACTCCTCCTGCCGCGCCAGGCGTTCCTCCTTGTCAATGATGAACTCGGTGTAATTCCCAATGAAAGTTGTGATGTGTCCATCTTCGATCTCAGCGATGTGTGTGGCAACGGCATCCAGTATGTAGCGGTCATGCGAAATGATGACCACCGCGCCGGCATACTCATTGATCAATTTCTCGAGATATGCTTTCCCTGGCATATCGAGATGGTTATCTGGTTCGTCCAGCAGCAACACAGACGGGCGCGCCAGCATCAGCCGCGCCAGCCCGATGAGTTTCTTTTGTCCGCCACTCAAGGCGCGGATCGGCTTATCGAAATCGGATTCAGGCAAGCCCAGTCCGCGCAGAAGCTCACGGACGCGTGAGGTGTAATTCAAGCCTCCCAACGACTCGTATTCTTCCAATAATTTGTGTTGGGCATCCAGCACGCGTTCAAGTGATTTTGTATTGTTATAGACAGAAGGGTCACTTAATTTACTTTCGACTCTCTGCAACTCATCTTCTATCTCTGCCATGCGTGGATTGCCCTCCAGCGCAAGCGTGAGAGCCGTTTTCTCTGGCTCAAATTCAGGGTGTTGTGGCAAATAACCAACTGTCACACCTTTGGCGCGGATCACCGTCCCGCCTTTTTCAGGGGCATGCTCTCCGATGATCAATTTGAAAAGTGAAGACTTTCCGGCACCATTCGGACCAATGAGACCGATCTTCTGGTCGTGCTGGATCTCCCAGTTGAGATCACGAAAGATGACGTGGGAACCTAGGATGAGGGTTGCATTTGAAACTGTGATCGAGATCATGATTACTCCAAAATTTTATCAAACGACTTAAACAAAAACGCCGCAGGTTGCAACCTGCGGCGAAAGACTGAGTGACAGAACGAACTATCTTCGAGCAACAGGCGCGTTTATAGAGGGATCGTTGAAGATAAATCCACGCATGCCGATGTGTAAGATGCTATTGTTCGAGCGTTCGTATCGCATAATGGCAAGATTATAGCACATGTTATTAGGTATAATCTCCAGTTATGGGAGCAATTCATGGCGCGCCTTGAAAAGACGATCTTCATCAGTTACCGTGGCGCTGGCGGTCTATCAATATCTGACCAGTCAGAAGTATGATGTGTTCTTCGATTTCTCCAGCCTTTCCAGTGGAGATTTTGAGCAGATCATTGTCAGTAACATTCGAGCGCGGGCTCATTTCATATTGGTACTCACTCCCACCGCATTAGACCGATGTAGTCAGCCTGGTGACTGGCTCGGCGCGAGATCGAAACTGCAGTAGACGAAAAACGTAACATCATCCCACTCCTCTTTGATGGCTTCAATTTTGGCTCCCCAGCCATCATTGAAAAGCTGACCGGAAAACTTGATGCGATTCCACGCTACAACGCACTTGATATCCCTTCCGGTTATTTTATGGAGGCGATGGAAAGACTTCGTCGCAGATACTTAAACATTCCATTGGAGGCAGTCACCCATCCGGTCTCCACCGAAGTGCTGAAGGTGGTGCAGGAAGAACAAGTTGCTGCGGACAAGGCACTCGAGCAAAAAAAGGAGGATATCGAAGAACTGATCAAGCCTGCCGAAGAAAAACTTGTTGGACCAAAACAAGCACAAATTACAAAAACTACTCCTCCGCCGTTTGGGAGCGGGAGCAGGGATGACGGTAAAACCCCCAATCTCCACACCTACGGAATTGGCGCAGGCATCCTGCTGATTGCTATGCTAGGGATATTTGGCATCAACTCATTGATTCGGAGCTTTGGAAAAGAAACACCAATACCGACACTCACTTCTCAATTGATTTCAATATCTACAATGACATCTGTTCCGTCAACTCAACCCCTGTTGGCTCCAGCAAATACCGAAACGCTCATTCCTCCCACATCAATTCCAACACTAGGGATCGGCAGTACGCTGGTCGCTGCCCAAGACGGCATGACCTTGCTCTATGTTCCCGCCGGTGAATTCATCATGGGAAGCGACAATAGCCAGGCACCCGATGAGATACCTGCCCACGGCGTTTATCTTGATGCCTTCTGGATCGACCAAACCGAAGTAACCAATGCCATGTATTCAAAATGCGTGAACGCAGGTAAATGTAATCCTCCATCTCCAAGTGATACAGATCATTTTAACAATATCGACTATGCCAATCATCCGGTTGCTTATGTTTCATGGGACGATGCCAGCGCTTATTGCTCCTGGGCAGTCAGAAGATTGCCCACCGAAGCCGAATGGGAAAAAGCCGCACGCGGCACAGACGCGCGTGTTTATCCCTGGGGCAATGATGCTCCCAATAGCGCCTTACTGAATTACAACAGAGAAATTGATGAGACAACAGAGGTTCGAAGTTATCCAGATGGAATAAGCCCTTATAGCGCGTATGACATGGCGGGCAATGTCTGGGAGTGGGTGAATGATTGGTATGATGTTTATCCTGGTGGAACTCCGAGTGCATCCAGTGATTTTGGACAAAATTATCGTGTGCATCGATGCGGCTCGTGGTTAGATGTCCATGATCTCGGTCGTTCATCGGAGCGTGACATGGGCGCTTCCGACTACCGTCTTTTAGACAATCTTGGTTTTCGTTGTGCCCTGGATGTATCGCCGTAGGGAATTTTGAGTATAGCCCTTCCTCAAACTTCATCCATCTGATACAATAACATCTGCACGCCGAACGATTTATCTCATTCAAGAAAACCCTCGGCCTTTCCCCGTCGGGGGTTTTTGTATGTATAAACTACATGTTATTGTAAGCCTTCGCGAAACAATCTCATGTTTGAAAATTATTTGAGATTGCCACGCTCTTCAGGCCAGCAACGACATTTGAAATCAGGTGTAAAAATGCATATTGAACGAACTGACATCCGAAACATCGCCATTATCGCTCACGTTGACCACGGCAAGACCACCCTCGTGGATGGCTTGCTGCGCCAGTCACATACCTTCCGTGATAACCAGCACGTCGAAGAACGCGTGATGGATTCCAACGACCTCGAACGCGAGCGCGGTATTACCATCCTTGCCAAGAACACTGCCATCACACTCGTTGACCCTGCCACGAATCAGCCTGTCAAGATCAACATTGTTGACACACCAGGTCACGCCGATTTCGGCGGAGAAGTTGAACGCGTCATGAACATGGTGGACGGCGTTCTCCTGCTAGTAGACGCAGCCGAAGGTCCCATGCCCCAAACCCGTTTCGTGCTCAAGAAAGCGCTTCAAATGGGACACAAAGCCATTGTTGTGATCAATAAAGTGGATCGCAAGGATGCCGAACCCTCACGCGTCCTTAATGAGACCTTTGACCTGTTCATCGAACTTGGCGCTAGTGAGGAACAAACGGATTTTCCCATTGTCTATGCCCAGGCCACGGCTGGAAGAGCGGGTCTTTCCAAGGACCTTGGGCCTGATCTACAACCCATGTTTGATACCATCCTCAAGCATATCCCGGCCCCCAAAGTGGATGTTGACGCGCCGTTGCAACTGCTGGTCACCATGCTTGGTTACGACGATTATCGCGGTGTAACCGCAATCGGTCGTGTCTTCGCCGGGAAGATCAAAGCGGGTCAGCGGCTTGCACGCTTAACTACTGACGGACGTAATCTGCCTGAGTCGGCAAAATATCTCTATACATTTCAGGGTTTGAATAAAATTGCGATCGAAGAAGCCAACGCGGGTGATATTGTTTCCCTGGCTGGCCTGGATGGGATCGCGATCGGCGAAACGCTGGCAGACCCCACCAATCCCATCGCATTGCCCACCATCAAAGTGGAGGAGCCAACGGTCCGCATGACGTTTGGCGTGAACACTTCTCCCTTCTCTGGCATCGAAGGCAAGTGGGGCACCTCACGCAACCTGCGCGAGCGATTGTTTGAAGAATTGCGCACCAACGTTTCTCTGCGCGTAGAGGAGACCGAATCAGCTGAAAACTTCCTCGTCTCAGGGCGTGGTGAGTTGCACTTGGGAATTCTGATCGAGACGATGAGACGCGAAGGATATGAATTCCAGGTTTCGCGTCCTGAAGTCATCTTCCATCAAGCGGATGATGGCGCGTTGCTCGAACCATTCGAGGAAGTACACATCGAAACCAGCGCCGAGACTGTCGGTGCGGTGGTGGAAATGCTGGGGGTGAGACGAGGCCAGATGATGGAGATGCAGGATGCAGGTCAGGGGATGACGCGCATGGTTTACATCGCTCCGACGCGCGGCTTGCTCGGCTTCCGTTATCAGTTCCTTACATCCACACGTGGTGCAGGAGTTATGCACACCATCTTCCACGGTTATGATGAAATGGCGGGGCCGATGTCAACACGCACGACCGGGTCGCTGGTGGCCTGGGAAGCGGGCGACACGACTGCCTATGCATTGAAGAATGCGGAAGAGCGTGGGACGTTGTTTGTGGGGCCAGGAGTGGCCGTGTATGAAGGCATGGTGGTCGGTGAAAATAGCCGCGGGCAGGATATGCCGATCAACGTCTGTAAAAAGAAACATCTGACAAATATTCGTTCAGCGGGTGGGGATATGGAAATCCGCCTCACTCCGCCCAGACGCATGTCTCTGGACGAAGCGGTTGAATACCTGTCTGACGATGAACTGCTGGAAGTGACGCCTGAGTCGTATCGCATCCGCAAACGTATTCTTAAGACGGATGACCGCGGCAAGCAGACTAAAAAAGTGAAGGAACAACTGGCCGCTTAAGCGAAAGGACTTGCAGAAAATTTCTGCAAGTCCTTTTTTATTTTATGTACCTCTTGCAAAAGTCAAATTCCCGCAATTTCGAAAGCGGACGTTACACCTGCCTGATTTGCTTAGCAAATCACGGGCGGTGCCAGGGGAGAACGTCCGCTACACAGAATTATATTTTCTGTCTAGTAGTGCGCTCTCTAGCGCACTTATGCAAGTGGTCTATTTTTCGGCGTGACATCATGTGGATTCTTTCAGGGTGACTTCAATAGGTTCATTTTGTATTGCTCATCTCCCCATATACTTTGCTGCCTACGCTTCGACTGCGGGTTTCGACGCTATGCGCCTCAACCCTCCGCTCAGCGCGAAGGTGGCTTGCAATGACGCGTGACTATTCTGGTTTGGCTTTATTTTCAAGAAGCTCGCGGATCTGACTGATCAGGTGTTGCATTTCATCCCGTTCGCTGATGGTCTGATGCAGGGAAGTTTCGAAGGAGGGCCTTTCTGATTCTGAAAGTGTTCCCAGCAGATGCTGATCGCGTGCGATCTGTGTGTTTTTCTGTTTCAGTTTTACTTCAAGTCGTTTGCGATACCCCATATAAAAATCATATTCACTGAGCGGTTCTAGTGGGGCGGGCGGGCCCTGCGTTAGATATTCTGCGATCATGGGCAGAAAGGACTCGACGTCCACTGGCTTTTCGATAAAACGGGTTACGCCGATGGTGAGCGCAAAGGCCTTGTCTTCAGGTGCCACATAAGTGGCCGAGAGAAAGACAACCGGGATATCACGAGTTTGCGGGTTCAAGCGCAGTCTGTTTACCAGAGTGAAGCCGTCCATCTTTGGCATGAGAATATCGGCGATGATCAGAGCCGGGCGTTCCTGTTCAATGCAGGCCAGCGCTTCCTGACCATTGCGAGCCGTGAGCACGCGATAGCCTTTGAATTTCAGCATCGCATCGAGTAGCTCCAGAATATCAGGAACATCATCAACAACAAGCAGATAACCTTGTTGGGCGCTCATGGCTTTATTTTAGTCCTTCATCTACAATTTGGGAATTGAACTGATGGTATTAATACCAGTGCATTTCCGCAAGATATCGCTGAGCATTTTCGACTGCTCTCTATTGCCTACTGATTACTGGCTACTGTCGTACAAAGCGGACCCACTTCTGGTTGAGATCGACAATTTCCACCATCCAGCCTGCATCCATCCAGGCGTTGACTTCAACGTAGGTGCCTTTCTGTTGATTTCCCCACCATGGACCGTCTTGATGCGCCGCGGGTGGCAATGGTTCGTTCAATATCTGCTCGATGTGCTCAAACGTCAGAGTTACCTCGTCCTCAGTTACAGGCAGGCTGCGCAGGTATTTTTGAAGGGGGGTATAGTCGCTGGTCATACTCATTCTCTTTCTAAAATATCACAACCCAAGTTTATTCAATATCTCTTTCAGCGCCAGCAACTCTTCCTTCGAGAGTGTCACACCTTTGCCCATCTTGCCGCCGTCCGACCCCCACCCGTCCTCCCCCAAATACGACGTTGAAATTTTGAATAATTACCAAGCATTTGTTTGTCGTATTTGGGGGAGGTGTCCGAAGGACGGAGGGGGTTCTTTGCCCAGCCCGAAGTGGACTTGGAAAGCACGCCAATCTTTTTGATGATTTCATATTTGATTTCAGACATTTAATATCTCCTCAAAGTTAATACTATGACCGACATTCAAGTTAGCGGCATGATGTGATTTTACTCCATTCTAAAGTTGACTTGCGCCCCTTCAACCCAGGGAGTGGCTAATCTGTGGGCTTGACTAGTGTTTTTACCACTGAGTCACAAAGACACAGTGATTCTTTAAAGATTTTTCTCCGTGCTTCACCTGTCCCGATATTTTTCGGGAGTGTCTCCGTGGTAAAAAGTCTTCATGTCGTATTTGAGTGTCCGAAGGGCGGAGGGGCATCAGGCAAGTGACTCGAAATCAAAGTCAATGAAAGGCAGATCGTGCTCGATGTCCGTTTTACGATCGCGCATAAAGTTCGCGATCCAGATGTGACCGCTGTTGTCCACGTCAAAATCCCGAATGCGCTTGAAGCTATCCAGCGACCAGTGTTCCACATCCTTGATCTCAAAGTCGCGATGGACTACTGCATATAATTCGAGTTCGCGCAGTTTCAAGAAGTAGGGGATCTCCTTCAGCCAGTTGTCGTCCAGTGTGTAGGCTTGACGATAGCCACGCAGGAAATGGGTCATGAACTCCTGCGTGAAGGCGCGGACTGTAGGGAAGCCCAATTCTTCCGCGTCCATGGAGATATAGAACAGGACAATGGCGATATCGTTGATGAACCAACTGTAGGCGCAGTCGTCGAAGTCAAAGAGAGTGAGTGCCCCGTCTGCATCCATAAAGAAGTTGTTTTGGTGGGCATCCTGATGGATGAGACCATAAGAGGCGCTGTCTTTGGGCAGGGTGTTGATATACCGCAGCAGGGACTGATATTTCTGATGCGCACCCACCTCAGCTTTGGGCAGATATAGCTCTATAAAATTCATGCTGGCATCGTCCCACTCGGGGCGCTTCGAAGCGGGAGCAGGTTGATAACCCTCTGCCAGTGCATGCATTTCCCCCAGCAAGCGCCCATAGTTCTCATAGCGTGAGGGCGTCCAGCCTGCATCCCAGGGAGCCTGACCCGCCGCCCGAACAAAGGCCGTGACCAGAAATTGCCCGCCCTGGTCATCCTCTATGGCTTCGACAAGTTTCCCGCTGGCAGAGGGAATCGCCCGCGCCACAGAGACACCGCCGCGCGCCAGGTAGTTGATCCAATCCACTTCGGCCTGGATGAGTGCTTCACTCTTGCGAAAGCTGTGCCCGATGCGGAGTATATAGCCTTCACCCTGTGGGGACTCGAATTCGTAGATGAAACTCTCGAACGCCTCAAGCAGCTTGATCTGATGCTTTGCAATGTTATAACGCTGCATGGCTTTGTGCAGAATAAAGTCATTGTAGCGGGCGATGATTTGTCCATCCATGGGTTACTGTGCCTTTTGGTTTGCGTTTCCCCTTTTTGATATCTTATATGTAGAGGAAGAACCCAGATGCTAACTTTCTGCTCTGTGACATTACGCTATTCTGGCGTGATCATAAATCAGCGTGTGGTCGTGGGTTGCTCAGGCATGGCGGAGATGATGGCGCGCAATGCCTTGTTGACTTGCTTTGCCGATGTGAATATCCTGGCTACGTCGGGGTCAACGATCACAACCAGCGGGCTGTCTTTCATGCGGCTGGCAAAGCGGTTAGCTTTGGCCTTTTTATAGTCAAACTTGTATTCAGCGGACATTTCCACCACTTTACGAGGTTTGGTTGCGGGCGTTTTTTTCATAGTCTTTGATCTCATCTTTCGTTGCGCGCCGGGCGCTGAAAATTCGGATGGTATCTTTTACTCTTTCTACAAAGCATACAAGCACAATTCGGCGTAGAGCGGACGTGCCAATGATAATTTCGCGATGTTCCGATTGTGAGTGTTCCACATCATCGAATATGAAGGCAAGCGAATCATTGAAAACGGTTATGGCTTCTTCAAAACTAACTTCGTGCTTGCGGCGGTTACTCTCGGCTTTTTTCGGATCCCACTCAAATTTCATGCTACATTCAGCTCCGCTTTCTCTTAATTATATCTTACGAAACGGGCATGTCTCTTAACTAAGATGAAGCCATCGAAGGCACCCAGCGGCTTGATCTGATCTCTTCCAATCCCTTTTGCCAAATCTGCGCGGCGTGCTGGTACGTGCCAAGCCAGTTGACCTGCGCTCCACTCAATTCCCTATGACGTTTTGCCAGCTCATACAGGTTTTTTTCGAGGTCATTGGTGGGAACCAGGTTAAGGTCTTTTGAAAAATAATCGGGCACTGACTTCTTATGCGGTTGGTATTTTTGTCCAAGCCAGACGGCTGCGCTGTAGTAGCATTGGAGCGTGAGGCGCGCGGACGGGTTGAGTCGTTTTGCCACTGCGCGGACGTGTGCAGAGAATTCGGGATGTTCGAGAAAGAGCGGGATCAGCGACAGGCGCAGGCGGGATTCGTTGCTTTCAGCCAGGGCGGCGATCAGGCGCACGGGTTGTTTGTGGAGAGATTTATCTTTACTTTGCCTGCCCAGAACAAAGTGTACGCCCAGTACGTACAGGGCATTTGTGAGTTGGTCGCCTTTGATGGCGGTTGTTCGGCTCATCATTGAATTATATCTCACGCTTTTCCATAGCAATGAAGCTCTCGAAGGCATCGAGCGGCTTGATCTGATACTTTGCGATGCCGTAGCGCTGCATGGCTTCCTGCAAAATAGAGGCATTGTAGCGTGCGATGATTTGTTGATCCATAAACAGGCTACTTGCCCCCGCCCGGTAATAAACTCCTGCCCTTGAAGTAATCGGACACTGCCAGGTCGTGCGGGCGTTTGTTCTTGCGGGCGGCTTCTTTTTCGTAGCGCGCACGTACTTTTGGCTCAGCCATGGCCGCTTTGGCATAGGCAATGGCTTCTTTGAAGCGTTGACGATGCGCCTTCTGCGCCTTGCTCCACTTCACCTTGGACATATCGGGGACTTTGCTCAGGATCAGTTCGCCGGTATGTGCCCGACGGAAAACGTAATCGCCCAGCTTGCCGCGTATGTCTTTAATCATCGGGTCGAGTGTGATTTTTGCCATCTTGCTTTCCTTCTCTTCAGGGAATGCCTATTGACTGCCCTTCTACTGAGTATTAGCATCCTGTACTCGTCCTGTAGTATGCTAATTTAGTGCCATTATAGCAGGGATTGAATGTGCAATATGAGCAATTCAATGCGCAAACACTCGGAGATGTTACGATGCAGTATGCGTATGATTTATGATGATCACCACGCTGAGATTTACTCTACTTTCACAAATTTTCCCACTGACGGAACGCCCTGATGATTCAAAACGAATAGCAAACAATACCCTCGAGGCATATGAGCAGGAGTGGGTGGCCCCTGGATTTCCAGTGTTTCATCATTCACAACGCTGAATACCAACTCCAACAGGCGCTGGTCGGTGTTGGTGACATGGGTCAGCACTTCCGGGCGCATGAGCACCACTTTATCAATTTGCCGGGCGTGATCAACCGTAATGGAGAATGACCCGCCATGCGTAATTTGTTCGGGACAGGCGGTGATGACCGGGCGCTCTCCTCGAAAGAGATAGGGCGGTGAAAATATCTCAATGGATTTTTCGATCACTTTTGCGCGTGGGTTGCCGCCCATCGAGATCACCCGCCCGTCTGGGAGCAGAATGGCGGTGGAGTGATACACCCGAGGTTTTTGTTGAGCAGCCATCAGGGTCCAGGTGTTTGTGGATGGATCATATAATTCCGCATCATAAATAGCACCTGGCATTCCGTGCATGCCTGCCGAATGGCTATAACTGGACATTCCACCCACGACGAGGACATTACCATCCGGCAGAAGCACACCGTTGGCATGGATGCGCCGGTGATGCATTTTGCCCTTCTGTTCCCAACGAGGGGGTCGCACGCTCAAGTCAATTCGTTCGACAGTGTCCTGCACGTGAGTCAAAAAATGGAAGAGGGAACTCCAGGAATCTTTTCCGACGCTGTGAAGCAGCGTCATCAATATCCTGCCGAGATTGTGTGTTCCTCCACC